>JADMIO010549141.1_pt1 | contig 12368 bp, 10 predicted proteins | sample 8958161 | NCBI WGS metagenome assembly JADMIO01 (sample SAMN16585339, study PRJNA669376) | soil metagenome | isolation source: Crop rotation soil | place: USA: Cullars Rotation, Alabama | collected 2011 | reverse complement strand
TTCTAGTTCTAGTTCTAGTTCTAGTTCTAGTTCTAGTTCTAGTTCTAGTTCTAGTTCTAGTTCTAGTTCTAGTTCTAGTTCTAGCACTAACATAACAAAGCTTTCACTTGCAATTAGTGCCGAACAAGATTTACAAACTGCAGCAGCCATAGAGCAAGTTCGCATGCAAATGCAAATCCTGGATAAAACGATATCAACCTCATCGGACCAAGCGGATGCAGTGCATATAAAATCCAAACAAGATGAATATGTCAGATTAATTAATCAACTTACAATAAATCTTGAAATTAAAAAACGTCAATTAAAATTAATCGAAGATCTTCTCGCTTTGAAATGTAAAGTAATATCTATTAATATTCTTGATAGAACCCTATCGCAAGAAATTCAAGAATTACAGCAAGAGTATGCTCATAAATCAGAATTAATTAGTAAAATAAACGCTATATTAGCTTGGGTTCCTATTTGGTACAGCAGTTACCAAACAGTAACACTAACAAATTCGCAATCTCAAATGCCAACAAGCCCATTACCAGAAGAAAAAACTTTAACGAACGATTCAAACCACTTATCTCAATTGCCAGATCAAAATACGACATCAAATCTATTGCCGGAAGAAACTGCAGAAAGTAGGTCTAGCTCATTACCTCAACTATCATTACCAAATCAAAATACGACAGAAAGTTCAACTGTAACGAGATTCGATCACAGGCTCTTCTTTAATAGTTCTTATTTTACAGAAGATGATGAAAAGGCTGGCCAAATTAAAAATTATTTAAGTGGCACAGACTAAAGCCACCAGACTTTTTGGAGGCTTTAGTCTGAGGAATGACCTTAAGTAATTCTTAACAACACTCTCATACCCAAGCAAACATTCTTTTATGTACTATACTCAAAAAAACACTAGTCCAATAGGGTATTGAATTTTATGTCAACAAGTCGAAATCCGAAAGCTATAATTGATGATTTTATCGAAAATGTCGGAACACACTTAATCGAAAAGTTTGCTTCTTATGATTGCAATAATGAGCAATCTGAAATTCATCAACTGTTATGTAAAAGTCCATTGTCATTAGATGACGAAGTTAAGTATTTTAATACATTACTTGGATATCGAATTAAAGATATGACCAAATTAATTAGTGATATGTTTTATACAAGACCGAGCTTACAACAATGGTGTTTGGGTACGGGCATCATTATCCCCAGCAAGAATAAAACAATAACTCCTATTGATATATTTTGTAGATTACTTTACAAAAATGCATATAAAAATATTTGCAATTACATATTAGAAAATAGCCAGAACACAGATCTAACTAACCCGATACATTTAGTAAAAGCTTTAACGCCATATGCAGGCCAACGCCTACAAACAATAGCTGGAGAATTTGCACTAAATGGATGGCAAGGCACGACTCAGAAAAAATTTTATGAAGGAATATTAAATCCAGTAGCGTATACACCAACTATTACAACAAACATTCAAGCTAACTCCGCTATACCACAATCTAATTCCAGTTCGAGTTCGAGTTCGAGTTCGAGTTCGAGTTCGAACGCAACCGCGATCACAGGCGCGGATGCAAGTACAAATAAACGTACGCGTAAACGCAAATTCCCTGAACCAACTAAACAAATCGCACCAAATACACAACAAATATTACAACCACAGTTGCCACAGGCACCAGCACAACTACAGGCACCAGCACAACTACAGGCACCAGCACAACTACAGGCACCAGCACCAGCACAACCACAGGCACAACCACAGGCACAACCACAGACGCAGGCACTGCTACAACCGATGCAATCACTGCTGCAATTACCTTTACAAGTACAACCCACGTTATCAGATGTACTCCAAATACAGCAAATATATCAACAACAAAATCAATTGAATCAAAGTCTACAGCTACTGCAAGCAAATATAGAAGCGGATAGTCAAAAATTAAAAATAGAAAGAAATGAATTAGAACAGAAAACAAAAATACTTAATCAAATACGTCAACAGCAACAACAATTATTGCAACAATTGCAGAAACAACAAGCACAATTACAAATACAGCAAAAACAATTGCAGAAAGAACAAGGTGAATTAAGGCAAGAACAACAACAATTGCAATTACGACAGCAGATTATGAATTCTAGTTCTAGTTCTAGTTCTAGTTCTAGTTCTAGTTCTAGTTCTAGTTCTAGTTCTAGCTCTAGTTCTAGTTCTAATGCCAGTTCTAACAGAACAAGCAACGAACAGTTAGTTAATGCTGACAAAAGTTTTCAAATAGAAAATGATATTATCGATAAATTACATAAAGAAATGGAAAGACTGGACAAACAAATTTCCACTCAATTTAGCTCATCAGACACACAGAAGAACATAAAAGAACTACAAGACAAATATGTCGACATTGTAAACAAACTTACAAATATATATATCTCTAAAAATCACCAATTAAAATTATTTGAAGATCTATTTACCATAAAGCATAATTCTATCTCTATTAATTTTTTTAATAATAATTTAATACAGGAAATGCAAACATTACAACTACTATATACTTATCAAAAAAAATTAAAAAACAAACTAAACAGCATATTAGCTTGGCTTCCTGTATGGTATGGCATCTCGAATAAATCCACACAACAACTCTCCGCGAGTAGCACAAGCACATTCTCTGATCCGCAAGTAGCAAATCAATCTTCAGATGACACAAGGAGCATGCCTCCCTCAAATGAAATTAGAACGTCCAGCAATTTCAACTTCTTTAATCAAAACAATATTAATAGTGATAATACAACACAAAATGTGCCTGTCACCCTTCAAAGGGTTTTTAATAGTGGTAACACGACACAGAATAAACCTACTTAATAAAATTGAATAATCAATTTGTAATGTCGCGGATACAGCTCCCACAACAAAAGTGGGAGCTTTATTCTGCGCTACCAAGCCTTAAATTGAATAGAATTACTAGCGCAGACTAAAGCCTCAACGTTTTTGCAGGCTGTGTCCGTGAAATCTACCTTAAGTAAACCTTAAGACCTGCTTTAGATCCAAGCAACAATACGTTTGTGCACTATACTTAAAAAGTATTTAAAGAGGTAAAAGATTTATGTCTTCAAACCGTCATTCATATCCACTTGCAGAGAATTTTATTGACGCATTAATAAATGGAGACAAAGAGGCTCAAAGCAAATACAATTGCGCAGATAAAACCTCGGATATTTATAATCTGCTTTGCAATGATAAGACGTTGTCGTTATACGATGAGGTCATCTATTTTAATAAATTAACTTCTTACCGAGCAACAGGCGTCTGGCAATTAACTAAAGATATGTTTTACGCAAGAACGAATTTACAAAATTGGCTTTATGGTAAAGACAACACCAAAGTATTTACAGAAGTTTTACCTAATGAAAAGAGTAAAGCAATCACACCCTCTACCATACTTTATAAATTACTTACCTCTAAATTTATAGTAGACATTTGTAAGAGTATAATTGAAAATAATGACAACCTGGATCTCCCATTATTAAAAAATTCAACGAACCCAAATCTAAAATCGCATTTAAAAAAAATAGCAAAAACTTTTGCTAAAAATAATTGGAATGATACAGCCAAGAAGGAATTTTATGAAGGTTTTTTAACTTTAAACACTAATCGAGACTCAAGGTTTTCTTCTCAACCCATTACGGATTTGAGCTTGAGTTCAAGTTTAAGTTCGACTTTTAGCTCGAGCTCGAGCTCGAGCTCGAGCTCGAGCTCGAGCTCGAGCTCGAGTTCAAATTCAAGTCCAAATTCAAGTGCAGGATTAAGCAAAGAAAACAACAAATTGAGTTTGATTTCAATCTCAGAATCAAGCCAGGTAAATAACCAATCGAATTCAAGCTCAAGTTTAAGTACAGAATCAAGCAACGACAATAACAAATCTAATTCGTGTTCCAGCTCAAGCACAGAATTAAGAAAGAAAAATAACAAATCTAGTTCGAGTTCAAGCTCAAGCACAGAATCAAGCAAGAAAAATAACAAATCTAGTTCGAGTTCAAGCTCAAGCACAGAATCAAGTAAGAAAAATAACAAATCTAGTTCGAGTTCAAGCTCAAGCACAAAATCAAGTAAGAAAAATAACAAATCGAATTCTAGTTCTAGTTCTAGTTCAAGCTCAAGCACAAAATCAGGCAAGGATAATAACAAATCGCGTTCTAGCTCAAACGAAAAATCTAAGAAAAAGAAACGTAAATTGAACGCCACCGCGTTACAATCTAAGAAACCAGCCTCACAAGGATCACAAAAAAGCTTACCCAATAAAGCACAAAAAACTACTTCAGATCATGAACACAAACAGTTACAAGAACAAAAAAAAGTTATTAACCTCTTAAATGAGCAGCAACAAATACAAGAAAAAATATTGCAACTACATCAGAACCAAATTACTCAGCTACAAACGCAATTAGAGGAACAGAAAAAACAATTGCAGCTACTACAGCAACAATTGCAGCAACCGCAAGAGCAGTTACAACAGGTACACCAGCAGCCATCTACCTCTAGTGTTAACACAACAAGCACTGCACCTTTAATTAATGTTGTACAACATTTGCAAACGGTATCCGATATAGACAATATACATATACAACTAGCGTTACTAGATGAAAAAATTCTCTTTATCACTACCAGCCCCTCATCGGATCAAAATACAGAGAATATAAAAACGCTACAAGCTAGATATACTCAATTAATTAATCAACTTAAAGCCAACCATCAATCCAATAAAGATCAATTAAAGACGATAGATAGCCTAATCTCTTCGCAAACAAGCTCTAGTAATTTTTTTGTTAACAACCTGATACAAACTCAAGAATTACATGAACAACGCGCTCAAATATTAGCATTAATTGAGACGATAGAAGGCATATTAGTTTGGTACCCAGCGGGGTATACAATCCCCCCACCAGAATATCTACCAGATAATCAATTGCCGGTATCAACACCAAATCAACTACTGGAAGAAACATTAACGAGTAACACTAGTCCCCCTACCCATCCTAGCGTTCACTTTAGTGATGAGTACTTTACTGAACTTGATAAAATGAATTCAGTTGATGGCAATGATAATACTGATTTGATCCCTAAACCCCGACAGGTGTGAGGGTGATTGCGTGTACTAGACTTTTATAACAAAGATATAAAGAGGCTATAAATTTATGTCAGCAAGCCATGTTTTAATACCGAGTGCACTTGGTTCTTTTTTCACAGCCGTAAAGCAAAATAAAAATGAATTAATTTCCACTTACAACTGTACTGATCCTCATTCAGAGATTTATCGATATCTCTGTCAAGAAAACATGGACTCAGACGATGAGGCTGAAAAGTTTTATAAATTAATAGCCCGTGGAAATCCATTACTTAATAAATTAGTTATAGACATGTTTTTTGCAAAACGCTCTTTACAGCAATGGTGTTGCAACAAAGATAATACTACTTATATCAGAGATGCAAATGAGCATATTGTTCCTTTGTCTATCTTGCGTAGATTACTACGCAAACCACAATTCTCAGAGATTTGTAAATATATATTAGAAAACACTCAGGACCACGACTTAACAGATCAGGAAAAGGTAGCACTTCTCTTAACTACTTTAAGTCGGCCTGAATATACAGGCTTAATAACCATAGCAAATCAATATGCTATCAATAATTGGCAAAGCACGACCAAGCAAAATTTTTATAGATTACTCATGCTACATAAATCTGGGCTTCCAACAACTACTATTCAAGAACAACAGAATTCAAGTTTCTCCTTGTCTCAATCTAATCTCACAAGTTCAAGTTACAGTGCAAGTTCAAGTGCAAGCTCAAGCTCAAGTTCCAGTGCAAGCTCAAGCTCAAGTTCCAGTGTAAGCTCAAGTTCAAGTTCAAGTTCAACTTTGAGTAATCCATCTGACAACAAGAGTGGTAAACGAAAATTTCACCAAACTCAGCAGCCACCACAAACACAACCAGTATCACAACTGCAGCCGCAACTACCATTACTATCGACAATACAGAATTCATCTTTACAACAACAATTAAATCAACAACAGAAAATATACAACGACAAAATTGACAGCGATCGCCAACAGTTACAAGCAGAAAGAAAAGAATTAGACCTGAAATTAGAGGAATATCAACAATTACGACAGCAACAAAAACAATTACGCCTGGATCAGCAGGAATTGCAATCACAGCAAGAACAGCTACGGCTGGAGCGTCAGCAATTGCAGTTGCAACAAAGCCAGTTACAACTAGACCGGCAGGAATTGCTAGCACAGCAAGAACAATTACAGCAACGTCATCAGCAACAAGCAGTCAGCTCTAGTGCTAACACAACAAGTACTACAGTTATAATTAATACTGAACATGATTTTCAAACAGAAAAAGGTATAGATGATATTCACACTAAACTAAGATTACTAAATGACGAAATTCTCTTTAACTTTGGCGATCAATTAGGACAAATATACATAGAGAGTATAAATCAACTACAAACTCGATTTAACCAATTAATTAACCAAGCTAAAACAAATCTGCAATCAAAAGAAGCTCAACTCAAAATGATAAATGATCTTATCTCTCCGAGATATCAAACATCCTCTAGTAATTTTTTTAATAATAGCTCAACACAAGAAATAGCAAGACTGCAAGTACAGCGTACTCAAATCTTGAATTTAATTAACAAGATGAAGTATCTATTAGATTGTTATACAACAGTAGATACAACAGCCCTATCCGAAATCTCAACTCTTGAATTACAACTACCGCCCAATCAATTGCCAGAACAAACTTCAGCGAGCAGTACAAGTTCTTATTCTCATGACCACACCAACGATCTATTGCACTCTTGCAAACCCTCTTGACAAGCCAATAATAGCCCATCAAGATGATTGAGTCGCCTTCATGGAGGAAGTTCTTAATGAGAAAAAATCGTGCGCTTGTTGTAGCTGGAACCATCTTCTTTATTGTCGCTATTTTGCATGCCTTGCGGATATTCTATCAAATCCAAATTGTAGCCGGCTCAACCGTCATCCCGTTTTGGTTGAGTTATCTTGGTACAGCGGTTTTTGCAGTACTAGCCATATGGATGTTTTCCGCCCGAAAGGGATAAATAGCAGCACCCTCATGGTGTCAGGCTTGCATCTTAAACGCAAACCTGACTGCCCAATTATCCCTCAACAAACGCATCTGGGCATAAAGGCACATCTGGGTTTAAAGCATAACTACTAAAGTCACTCATGCCTTTACTACGTAATAATTCTTCATCTATGAAAAAATTACCTGTCACACTACGGCTATCTGCTGTCAAAATAGCATAAGCTGCATCTGCCATAATTTCTGGTTTACGCGAGGCCGCATACATTTGTTTGGGAAAGTTCACTTCCACTGCTGCAGTTGCAATTAATGTTTTCGGCCATAATGAATTTACTGCCACACCTTGTTTCTTAAATTCTTCTGCCATGCCTAAAGTACACATACTCATACCATATTTGGAAATGGTATAAGCCAAGTAATCTTTAAACCATTTTGGATTCATATTTAAAGGAGGAGAAAGATTCAAAATATGCGGGTTTTTAGCTTTAAATAAATGCGGTAAACATTTTTGTGAACACATGAATGTTGCACGGGCATTTACCGTAAAGATCAAATCAAGTTTTTTCATGGGCATGGCTAAAGTGGGTGCCAGAAAAATCGCTGAGGCATTATTCACTAAAATATCAATACCGCCAAAAGTCTCCACGGTTTTATCAACTGCTTGTTGCATTAATTCTTCAGAGCGCACATCGACTTGTACAGGTAAGGCGCTGCCACCTGCTTCTTCTATTTCTTTAGCAACGCTAAAAATGGTACCGGTTAAAGTGGGATGGGGCTCTGCGGTTTTAGCTGCCAAAACCACTTTGGCGCCGTCTTGGGCACAACGTAATGCAATGGCTCGCCCTATGCCACGACTAGCACCTGTGATGAAAATAACTTTGTCCTTGAGACCTTGATTCATGACAGCATTTCTCCTTAGCAGTTTTGGACTGCGATGAGAGTAATGCATGCGCAGCGGCCTGTAAACTGATTTCAAAGACGTTAAGACTGGCTAGCATGAGCACTTGCAGCAGCATAAGCACAAAGAAAAGCATGTAACCTGCTTGTTTGGTCATATAGTTATAAATCCATAATGCTTCTTCACTAACTTCCCCTCACGTATTTGTAGTTCAACTTTCGCAGCTTTGTGTGCACTATTTTCGTATTGGGTAAAATGCAGCTGTTCTACACCTTGTACATACTCATCTTTTTGGCCTTGTTCATTGCGTATATACAAAGCATACACAGGTTGATGCAGGGCATCATAACGATGGGTAAATTGCACAACATATTTATTTTCCTTTAACCCACCATCTGCTTTCAGTTCATTTCGTAATAATTGCAGACATACATTAGCCTGTTGCTGTAATTTAAGATACGACATAATTTGTTGGTGCTGACGTTGCAAATTTAAATATAACGAAAAGATTGATAGCAATACTACCAAACCCATACTCGTTGTGAGCAAAAATTCTAATAGTGTGAAACCTGTTTTGTGCATGTTTTTAAACCTTTGGTAAACCAACAAACCTGCAATTGGTAATTCGGATAAGTTCCACTTACCTTTCCTTGCCCTTTTGGCAGTAATTCAGCAATTTCCATTTGCCACTGCATGATTTGTGTGGTCATATCAGTTGGCGCGAAGTAAATTCTTTCTCGTATATTCGCTATTGCTTGCTGAGCCAACGAATGTTGATAAGCTGTGACAGCCATATTAGCCGCCTGAATTTCTAACGTTTCTATCCCGAGCAGTCCTAGTGCTAAAATAAACATACTCACAAGGAGTTCTAATAAGGAAAATCCGGTCATATTATGTTAATCTTTGGTGTTAATATGAGTTTTTCACTGCAGAAGGAACTTCAGTGCAAAAATCAGCGCTACCATTAGTGGTTGACTTAGACGGCACCCTCATAAAATCAGATACTTTCTGGGAAAGCCTCATCCTACTGATTAAGCAAAGCCCGCGTTCCCTTTTCTTTTTGCCATTGTGGTTACTTCGCGGCAAAGCCTATTTAAAAGACGAAATCGCCAAACGCATTACTTTAGACCCCCATTTATTGCCTTATGAATACAATTTTTTACAGTATTTGGCTGAGCAAAAGAAATTGGGTAGACAACTTATTTTAGCAACCGCAGCAAATAAAAATATTGCACAAAATATCGCAGCACATTTAGGAATTTTCGATAAAGTATTAGCGTCTGATGCACAAATCAATTTAAGCGGTGTACGCAAGTTAGCAGCTATACAGGAAATTTGTCAAGAGTATGCTTATGCTGGCAATCACCGTCTAGATTTATTCATTTGGCAATATGCCAAATCTGCCGTGGTGATGAATGCTTCAGCTAAAATAAGCAAAAGAGTAAAAATGAAATTACCGATTGAATACCACCAAAAACCTAGCAGATTTCCTTGGCGTCATTTATTACATGCATTACGACCTTATCAATTATTAAAAAATTTATTATTAGTAGTTCCACTAATCACTGCTTTTCGTTTTGATCCTGCGTCATTGTTTGCTGTAGCTAAAGGGTTTATTGCTTTTAGTTGTTGCGCAGCCAGTGTGTATTTATGTAACGATATATTAGATATACATAGTGATAGACAACATCCGCTTAAAAAAAATCGCGCCTTCGCTGGCGGGTACTTATCGATTATTTCCGGCGTAATGTTTGCATTAATACTGTTAACATTTAGCATCGTCATCAGTTTAAGTATTTCGCCTACATTTAGTGTCGTTTTAATAAGTTACTTTTTATTGACCTTTGCTTATAGTTTATATTGTAAAAAAATTGTCATCCTGGATGCTATATTATTAACGCTATTTTATGTAATACGTGTTATTGCGGGCGGTGTGGCCATTAATGTCCGTGCTTCTATGTGGTTATTAGGCTTTTCATTATTTATATTTTTGAGTTTAGCTTTTGCTAAACGTTATGTGGAATTAAAAAATATGGTAATGAGTGGTAAAACTAGCATACCAGGACGTGGTTATCAGGTAGGCGATCAATCGCTTATTATGCAATTTGGTATTAGTAGCAGTTTTATAGCAGTATTAATTTTTGGTTTGTATGTCAATAGCGCGCATATGCGTGAACTTTATCAATACCCACCTTTTTTATGGTTAGCTTGTCCTTTGTGGTTATATTGGTTATGTCGTCTTTGGTTGTACAACCATCGTGGACAAACCGAAGAAGATCCATTATTACTAGCGCTTAAAGATAAAACAAGCTATGTCATTGGATTGTTATTAATGTGCTTAGTGTTTTTAGCAAAATGATAGACGCTAAACTTTTATCTAAAAATTTTTTTAAATAGGGAGTTATAAATTATGTCAAAACCCTTCACCCAATCAAGGGTTTTCACTGCAGTAGACGATTTCATTTTTAAAATCCCTATTTATTGGTTCGTTTCAATTATCTTGATAATATTATTCATTAAATCTGGCATTAACATAAACTCATACATTATTTACCAGTTTAGTATTGTTCAAAATCCCTTTATGAATCAGCATACAGCAAAATTCTTGCAGTACAGTTGGTTAGCACCTTATTTAGCATGGCTATTACATATAAAATCTCCTTATCATTTATTTTTATTTTATTTATTTTTTAACTATTTATTTTTTATCTTATTTATTTGTTTACTATTTCATCGTTTAGCTGATCGTGAAGCACGCATTGCCGCAGTGATCTTTACCACTTTACCTATCTCATCTACAATTTTTTATTTTGTTTGCTATGATTCCTTAACTTTATTTTTAATGTGTTTAGCTTTATACCTTACTCATCCCCAATGGATATTTCGTGTAGGCTTAATTTTCGTTGGTTTTCTTTTAGGTATACAGCATTTTGAACAATCATTTATAGCAATTTTTCTGGTTTTAATTGTATTTTTACAACCGACCCAGCAAAACCAGTATGACTCATTATGGGCAATTGCATTATTAGTTGGCATTATATCCGGGAAAATATTTTTAAGTACTATATTTCACATTTTTAATATTTACCCACCTAGCACTAGACTTTCTTGGTTAAATGAAAATTTGTCTATATACCTACGAGCTTTTTGTTTTAATTTACAATATATTCTTTGGTCTATTTTGGGTCCCTCCTGGTTGTTAGTATTCAAAAGTCTTGATAAGGGTAGAAAAGTCATACCATTTATAATTTCTTTATTTATTATTATTGCCATTTTGGCAGTTACCTATGACGAAACACGCATAGCAGCTATTTTAAGTTTTTGGCTCTTATCTGTTTATTGGCTATTGAATCAATACTTTTTAAAGAATCTTGACAAACAACTCGTTACTTTTATTTTTTTATTTTGGCTAATTTCTCCAATGGCATGGGTTATAGGAGGGGTAGCAGCTAGGTCAGTATTTTTTTATAATTTATATCATTTTATAGATTTTTCACATTAATACTTACAATATTTATGACTTACAATTTTTGGGCTTCTTTACTATACTATTAAAATTCCAGGGAATGCCCCTGTCTCTTTATAAGGAATGAGTATGTCCAGTCTTTCGCAAATCACAGCCAATTTAAATGGTATCGATTATGTTGTTCTATTTCTCTTATTCTTCTCCACCATACTGGGTATTAAACGCGGCTTTATTAAAGAGATTGTTGCCTTAGCAACTTGGGTTACTGCATTTGTCGTTGCCAGTTTATTCGCTACCCGTGTAGCTGATTTATTTACTTCTCATGCTGCTCAAGTAGCAGAAGCAGGTAAACACCCTCCTTCGCTATTAGCTTTATGCATTAGTTACCTTTTACTATTTCTAGGCACCTTACTTTGTGGACAGTTTATAGAATATATAATCAGCTATGTGGTGGAAGGTCGCGGCATTAGCATTTTAAATCGATTTTTTGGCGCTATTTTCGGCTTAATTCGCGGTTGGTTTCTCATCATTATGATTATGTTTGTTGTCTCATTAACTGCTTTAAATGAACAGCCCTTATGGCAAGAAGCGAAAACAGTCAAAGCATTTAAACCAGCGATTAATTTTTTAAATAGGCTTGCTTCACCCTACTTAGAATTACTTAAATCTACCATGAAAGAAGCTGGCAAACGCGCCAGTCAAGATATTAGTCCAGAAGTGATTAAAGCTATACCGGAACAGATCAAAAAAGCCATCCCTGAGCAACAAACGAAGCCGGTTGACTCAGATGCTTCAACAGTACCGGTAAATGAAGCTAAGCCGGAGTAAGATTAACTTTCCAGCACATTGGGATCCTAAGCTTAGAATTCCACGTGGACAAGTTGTCG
>JADMIO011057204.1_pt1 | contig 12369 bp, 12 predicted proteins | sample 8958161 | NCBI WGS metagenome assembly JADMIO01 (sample SAMN16585339, study PRJNA669376) | soil metagenome | isolation source: Crop rotation soil | place: USA: Cullars Rotation, Alabama | collected 2011 | reverse complement strand
ATAAAGGTGCGGAAAAGCGGTGATGAAAAAGTATGAAAAGTATGAATGGCAATCATTCAAAACTTAGAGCTTATCCAGCATTTCGATCACTTTCTCTCTCTTCAATATCAGGTAACCCAGCCGGTCGTTGCTTATCCCTTCTTTTAACTGGTAGCTGAATTTTAATTGTTCTTCTTCTACCGTGGTCTCAAAATATTTGAATGCAATATTATTATGCCCTTTTAGCATCTCACCGATCTCGTATAGGTGAGTGGACAGTATGAACAAAGAGTTCCTGATCTTTATCAGCCCTTCAATAACCACGGTGCTGCACTTCATTGCATCCTGGACGTTGGTGCCTTTGAAAAGCTCATCAATTAAAATGAGCCACTTGCGGCCATCATTAATTTTAAGGATGGTGTTTTTAATACGCTGCACCTCGTTGTAAAAATAACTTTCACCTTTAGCGATATTATCTACAACATTAATGTTGCTGAGCATGCCGTCGAAAAAGGTAAGCTGCATAGAGATTGCAGGCACCCCCATGCCCAGGTGAGCCAGGAAAACAGCAACGCCTACAGATTTGATAAAGGTGCTTTTGCCCGCCATATTAGCACCCGTGAGAAATAAAAAGTTCTTCTCATGATCGAGTACCGTGTCATAAGGCACAGGCTGGGGAAGCAAAATATGGTACAGGCCCGAAGTATTTACCACCGGGGTACGGCTTTCAACAAATTCCGGGAATATAAGTCCATAGTTTTCCATTGCCATCGCCATTCCAAACCATGCATCGAGCTGCGAATAAATTTCAAGCAGCTCAAAAATATTCTGTTTATAATGATACCGCAGAAAGCTGGCGAGCTTCAGCATTTCAATCATCGAAAGGTCATCGGCTTTATCTTTTTTTGCGATGAGAAAAAACTGGTCCTTTATAGTAATTTCTCTCGCCCGTTGAAGTAATTTTTTTAGTGGCGGCGGACAGCCTTCTTGTAAGAATAGAACAACGAGGTGTTGCATACCCCTTATAAAATCAAATGCGTGGCCGGTTGAATATTTAACCAGCGAAAAATCCGGGGCATGGAATAATTTATAGGCATAGGCCGCACCCGCGGATGGGTTGGATGGGATCTGGTCAACACTGCTTTCGTAAAACTTGTGGATGATCATGATACTGCCGTTGCTGATGATGGATGGCCATTCACCTGCTTTGTCCCGGATCACCTGCAATGTTCGTTGCGTATCCCGGATGGCTTCTATCGATGAGAGCGACCTGCTGAACATCTGTTTTAGTTTTTCTCTTCCACCGATCGTCCGCGTAAGGTCCAGTTTTTCGAAAATTGAGAATTCTTCACCTGAATTAAATATCGAAAGATCGCTCAACGTAGTTTTGTCTATTTCCATACCTGTCTGTATACCTTTTACCTGTTAAAAATAAGCCTGCTCCCTTTTATAGATTCATCCCATGACCCATTTCCATATACAGGATGTCCGCTGATAAATGTATGAGTGATGATTCCGGGAAATATTTCACCTTCCAGCGGGCTCCATCCGCATTTATATAAGATGTTATTATTCTGCACCGTTGTATTCGCATCCGGGTCAATAACAACCAGGTCGGCAAAATAGCCTTCCCGGATATAACCACGTTCCTGGATCCTGAAACAGTCTGCTACGGAATGGCACATCTTTTCAACTATCTTTTCCAATGAAATTTTGCCTTCTTTATAATATTTCAGCATCAGCAATAATGAATGCTGTACCAGCGGTAATCCAGAATGTGCCTTTTCATAAGGCGGTTGCTTTTCATCCAGGGTGTGAGGTGCATGGTCAGTGGCGATGAGGTCGAGCCGGTTATCCAGCAGGCCCTGCCACAATGCATTTTTATTCCTGGGAGATTTGATGGCCGGATTACATTTTATAAGATACCCGAGCCTGGCATAATCATCCGATGTAAAGTGCAGGTGATGCACACAAACTTCCGCAGTTATCTTTTTTTCTTTTAATGGTAGTATGTTCTCAAAGAGTGAGAGTTCCTTTTCTGTTGAAATATGTAACACATGCAGCCGGCTACGGTATTTTTTTGCTAACGAAACTGCAAATGATGAAGAGGCGAAACAGGCTTCCTCATCTCTTATCACCGGGTGGTCTGCAGGTGAAAGTTCAGGCTTTAGTTTTTTCAGTCTTTCATAATTCGAGCGTATGATATTTTCATCTTCACAATGTGTAGCGATCAGCAGCTCACTATTACCGAATATCCGATTGAGGGTGGATGTATCATCAACCAGCATATTTCCTGTGCTTGATCCCATGAAGATCTTAACCCCGCAAACATCTTTTTTAAATGTATTCATTCGCAATACCTCATCAGCGTTGCTGTTGCTCACTCCCATGTAAAATGAATAATTAGCCAGCGAGCTGTGGGATGCGATCGCATATTTATCTTCCAGCAACTCCCGCGTCAACGCGTTGGGAATAGTGTTTGGCATTTCCATAAAGCTGGTAACACCGCCTGCCACAGCGGCTTTGCTTTCTGAATAAATAGTTGCTTTATGCGTTAACCCCGGCTCCCTGAAATGCACCTGGTCGTCGATAACCCCGGGCAATAAATATTTACCCTCCCCGTTTATTTCGGTGACGTTTTCTTTTACCGTAATATTTTTTGAAATTTTTTCTATCCTGCGTCCAGCTATAAATACATCGCCTGTTATTATTCTGCCCTCATTTACTATGGATATATTTTTAAAAAGATACTTTTGCATATCTTGAAATTAAATAAACTACCCATGCAAATTATGAAATGCTTTATTAGGCTTACTGCTTTTCTTTGTCCTGTATTCGCTTTCACGCAATCCACTTATATACCGCTTGGCTCAAAAGCATATGATTTTATTGACAGGATGGAAATAAAATTACAAGGGAACAGGAACCTGAACTTTTCAACAGCAAAACCTTACAGCCGTAAAGCGATCGTAAGAGAAGTAGAATACCTCGACAGCACCAGGATGACCCCTACTGATTCAGCAATGGGCTTTAATAAATTTGGGGACCGGTCTGACCTTATACTTACACCGATCGATGAGTACAATCTGAAAAGTTTACTCATGAACAATTCAGAATGGGTACAAACTCCCCGCCCGGAATTTGAGACCACACCGGTATTAAATACTTTCTATAAAACAAAAGCAAACCTCTTAGAGGTAAATAATAAAGATCTTTTCCTTGCTGTTAACCCTATCCTCAATTTACAATTTGGCGCTTCTTCCGGTGGTAACGGCATCTACCTGAATACAAGAGGTATCAATGCACGGGGTATGATCTCCGGCAGGGTGGGCTTTTCTGCCATGATAACCGAGAACCAGGAAAAAGGTCCGGATTTTTTCCAGGCACGTACCAACATGTATCGGGCTGTTCCAGGTGTTGGCTTTTACAAGCCGTTTAAATCAAGTGGCTATGATTATTTTGATGCCCGCGGATATATAACTTTTAATGCAGCAAAATTTATCGACTTCCAGTTTGGCTATGATAAAAATTTTATTGGTAACGGTTACCGGAGTCTTTTCCTGAGTGATTATGGCAACAGTTATCTTTTTTTTAAAATTAATACAAGGATATGGAGATTTAACTACCAGAATATTTTCATGGAGCTGATGCCGCAGTTTAAGAAAACGGGGCCAGATACGTTGCTCGACAGGAAATATGCGGCGATGCATCACCTTAGCATGGATGTTACAAAGTGGCTGAATATAGGCCTGTTTGAAGGTGTGATCTTTGGCAGGAAAAATCATTTTGACTTTCAATACTTAAACCCCGTTATATTTTACAGGCATATAGAAGGAACGGTAGGCAGCCCGGATAATGCGGTGGCCGGTTTTGATTTTAAGGCCAACATTGCGCATACAACACAGGTTTATGGGCAGTTGCTGTTGGATGAATTTCAATTGTCGCAGATAACAAAGAATACAGGCTATTGGGCCAACAAATATGGTGTTCAGCTTGGCTTTAAATATGTTGATGCATTTAACATTAATAACCTCGACCTGCAGGCAGAAATGAACTTTACCCGGCCGTTCACCTATTCGCATGGCGACACGATTGCCAATTACACACACTACAACCAACCCCTGGCACACCCGCTGGGAGCCGGTTTCAGGGAATTGCTGGGAATTGCTAAATACCAGCCCAAACCAAAAATTTATTTATCGGCACGCATCCTGTATTATGTACAGGGCCTGGATTCACTGGGCAGGAATTTTGGTTCCAATCCTCTTGAGAATTATATTTCCAGGCCCAGGGATTTCGGATTTCATATAGGCAGTGGCTACCGCGCAAGTTGTGTGAACGCATCATTTGTAGCATCCTATGAATGGAAAGAAAATCTTTTTGTAGACGCCACCGCATTGTACAGGACATTCAAGGTGATGGAATTATCGTCCACTAAAAACACCGGTCTATTTTCTGTCGGTATTCGATGGAATATAAGCAGGCGGGATTATGATTACTGATACAGCAACTCATGAGCGGGAATGCCAGTCTTGCTTTTGAATATGATAAATGAAATTTAATCTTTTGGGCTCGCCATAATATTCAATCTCTATTTCCCCAGTCTTGCTACCACCGATCTTTTCCATGGCTTTTTGAGAACGCGTGTTTTCAGCCCCCACATGGAAGATCACACTATTGGCAAAAGTGAACGCATGATCCAGCATCAGGGTTTTTACCGCCTTATTGTAAACGCCACCCCAGTGATCACGGGCTAGAAAAGTATAACCTATCTCGATCTCTTTTTCGGCGGGCTTATGATCATACAACCTGCTGCTGCCAATAACTTCGCCTGTTTTACTATCAATAATTAAGAAGGCCCCACCAGATTCCATGGCACCTTTAAAATAATTTTGAAACACTTCCCGCTGGTAACGCTGTTTATTGGGATGCTGTTCCCATATCAATGGGTCAGACGCCACTTTGTACAATTCTTCAAAGTGTTCCTCTTTGAGAGGAACGAGTTTTACAAATTCATTTTCGAGATGCTCCGGTTGTAATTCAAAATGCATAACAAATAATTTTTCATCAAAATAATTCCTGTTTATTCCTTTTTGGGAAATATGCTTGTAATCTCCCCTTTGTCGTTATAAAATTCCAGCTTGGGTTCGCCCTTTGCGTCAACATATAGCTTTGCTTTTACGATCCCTTTTTTATCACGAAGCTGCACCTGGGCCACTTCATCCTGGCTTCCTATGAACATGCGTTCAACCCCATTATCTCCCCTGGCAGCAGAAGACTTTATTTCTCTTGTTATTGAGTCGTATGCAGGTGAATTTTTTTGCGCTTCATTTCTTGCTTTAAAGCGGTCAAATATTTCATCCAGTGATACATTCGTGGGCCTGTCATATGCCCGCAGTCCGGACCTTCGTGTTTTACCGTTGTCAATATACTGCAATGCCACCACCTGGTTCTGCTTCCACTGGTCGAATGAAAAATGCTCCATCGCCGAGTAACCTGAATCTTTTTTAATACCTGCATAAATCAACCCACCCACCTCATCGCCCATCTCATTAAAAAAAATGATGCCGGAAAACAGTTCTCTGCCATCTGCGTATTCCCGGGGATAGGTCTTGCCATTCATTGCAGGACCCGGTATCAGTCTTTTGTTGGAAAGCACCATTACCGGAGTTCCATTCGTACCTACGATATTTATCCTTTCAGCATCTATTTCCGTAAACTTCTTTTTGTCATCATTTTTAAAACTGCTGGCAATAAAAATAATGATCGACCCGATCAGCGTAAGGTTGATGGCGACTAAAACGCGGATCTGCCGTTTTAAACTGGACATAGTTTTGATTATTAGAGTAGAAAAGATGAACGATATTGTTTGAGACTAAGATAATATTTTCTGTTATGAAGAAGTATTAGTAAAATTTGGATGACATAACTTTATTTTTAATAGTACAAAAAGAATTACAGAAGGCGAATATGGATTTCACATCCCTGAATAATTATTTCGACAAGATAGTCGTGATCACATTGCAACGATCCGCTAACCGGCAGGCGCATATAAAAAAAGCGCTGGACGGATTGCGATATGAATTTTTTTGGGGGGCTGATAAGAATGATTTTACCATTGATGACCTTGTTGAAAAAAATATTTACGATGAAACCCTGGCGGAAAAACATCACCGCTATGGAATACCGATGAATCCCGGGCAAGTGGGGTGCGCACTCAGCCATAAAAATATCTATGAAGATATTGTTCGGAACAATTATCAAAGAACACTCATCCTGGAGGATGATGTAGCACTCATTGAAAGTTCGCTCCGCTCGTTCCCTGCAATCATTACCGAACTGCCTCAAGACTGGGAGCTACTTTACCTGGATTATAACAAGAATGAAAAGAACCAGCTCCTGAAAAAATACTGGTATCATTTACAACGGTTTGCCGGCGGGTTAAAATGGGATCATACCATTATAAATAATCTTTATCCCAGGCATTTCAGTCAACACCTGTCTTTCGCTGGATTCCATGACTATACCGACGCCTATGCCATAAGTTTGCCCGGTGCCAAAAAACTACTGGAACTGCAATCCCCGGTATCCTATGTTGCAGATAACCTGTTGGCAATTGCTTCCGCTTCCAAAAAGGTAAAAGCATTTATCAGCCATCCAAAGCTTTTTCAACAGCTGTCGCAGGGAGACGCCACTTCATTTGACTCCCTGCTGTAGTGCGATCTGCCGCTGGTGTGTAAGCAGATAATTTTATTGAGTTAAATTTACAGGATGAAATTATTACTAACATACTTAAAACCCTATAAGTGGTTAATTGCATTAGCGCTTTTCCTTGCAGCCATCAACCAGGTATTTTCTTTGCTTGATCCATATTTTTTCGGGCACATGCTTCAGACATTCGGTGTTCATCCGCATGAAGTGGGGCATTATGATAGTAATAAGATTTTTCAGGTAGAACATACAAGGTCAAAATCGGAGTTTATCTGGGGCGTTTTGGGATACCTGGGTATATTAATAAGTGTTGCAATGGTGTCACGGATAGCAAAGGCTTTCCAGGATTATTTTTCAAGTGTTGTAGTTCAAAAATTTGGAGCAAGTCTTTTTACAGATGGGCTGAAACACTCTCTTAAATTACCATTCCAGGAATTTGAAGACCAAAGAAGCGGGGAAACATTAAGCATTCTTACAAAAGTGCGCCTCGATACCGAAAAATTCATTCTATCATTCATAAATGTATTATTTGGCCTTTTCATTGGGGTGGTTTTCGTTTCTTTTTATGCATTCCACCTGCACTGGTCAATTATGCCTGTGTTTTTAGGAGGTATAATATTGTTATCGCTGCTGACAAGTTTCTTAAGCAAGAAAATAAAAATAATTCAGAAGACTATTGTAAAAGAAACTACATCACTGGCTGGTAGTACCACAGAAAGTTTGAGAAATGTGGAGTTAGTTAAAAGTCTTGGGCTAACTGACCAGGAAGTAAAACGATTGAACAATAACACCTACAAAATTCTAAATCTTGAAATAAGAAAAGTAAAAAGCATCCGTACATTAAGTTTTATACAGGGAACCTTTGTAAATGCATTGCGGCAGGGAATCATGTTTGTGTTAATGTACCTGGTATTCGGGAACATATTAACAGCGGGCGACCTGGTGACATTGATGTTTTATTCGTTTTTTATATTTGGTCCACTCCAGGAGATCGGGAATATCATTATCACTTACCGGGAGGCAGAGGCTTCCCTGAATAACTTTCATAACATTATGATCAAGGCTCCTGAGCCAAAACCTGAAGTCCCGGTTAGCTTTGGAAATATAAATGAACTGGAATTTAAAAATGTAACATTCAAGCATCAAACCGCCAATCAACCTGCATTGAACAACATCAGCTTTGATGTGAAAACAGGTGAGACCATTGCTTTTGTAGGCCCGTCAGGCTCAGGTAAAACAACGTTGGTAAAATTACTGGTAGGGTTGTACAGACCGCTTGAAGGAAAAATTTTATACAACAATATCGATGGTAACAATATAGATTTTGACACCCTGCGTTCGCAGATAGGCTTTGTAACCCAGGATACGCAGCTGTTTGCCGGAACCATCAAAGAAAATATGTTATTTGTAAATCCTTCGGCTTCTGATGAAGAAGTGCTGGATGCCCTGCATAAAGCATCTTGCAAAAGTTTGCTCGGAAGGGCAGACCAGGGGCTGGATACATTGATCGGCGAAGGTGGTATTAAAGTTTCAGGTGGAGAAAAACAACGCCTGTCTATCGCCAGGGCACTACTCCGCCACCCGCATTTGTTGATCTTTGACGAGGCAACTTCTTCCCTCGATTCGCTCACTGAAGAAGATATTACCAATACCATCAAAGAAGTTTCATCGCAACGTGAGCAGATAACCATTTTAATCGCACATCGTCTTAGCACCATAATGCATGCAGACAGGATCTATGTACTGGAGAAAGGTGAAGTAGTTGAGACGGGTACACATGAAAATCTTATCTCTCAGATGGGATTGTATTATGCCATGTGGCGCCAGCAAATTGGTGAAAGAAAAAAAGTGGCCAACCAAGCAGCATCATTAAACTAAACCATGCCACTTAAACAGAATAAAAAGCCGAAACCTAATTTTTTATGGAGCATACTAACTATGCGTTGCCCCAGGTGCAGGCGTGGCAGGATGTTCACGCATAGAAATCCATATAAGAAATTAAGCCTCAAATATATTTTCGATATGCCGGAGCATTGCCCGGTGTGCAAACAAAAATTCGACCTGGAAGTAGGTTTCTGGTACGGCACCGGCTATGTAAGCTATTTTTTAACGGTGATTTTATCAGGTCTCACCTTTCTTGCCTGGTGGGCATTGATAGGCATTTCAACGGATGATAACAGGATATTATATTGGCTGGGATGCAATACACTATTGATACTTATTCTTCAGCCATGGCTTATGCAATTAAGCAGGGCAGTTTATATTTATTTCTTTATTAAGTATGATGAAAATTATGAGAGTTCGCCTACGGTTGAACTTCATATCAATGAGGAATAAGTTATAAGATGTCATTATCCCTTTGTTCGTCCCGCGAATGAAACATATCGGCGAAAATATTTGATCTTCCCAACTCCTCAATATCGCTTAACTCCAGCTCCAGTGCCCGCGTACTTTGCTGTATCTCGATAAAGGACATGATGATGGAACCCAACAGTGTTATCATACTCGCTGCAAAAATTATATTGGCGGCATGCATCCATGTGCGGTAAATAAAATACATACAAAGCACACAACAAAAAAAACTGAGCGCACCGAGACCCTGCATATACCGGATGAGATTCAATCTTGCCCGTAAACTTTTTATTTGCCCCAGTGCAATGTGTTTCACCTCAATTTTATTATAGTTCTCGTGCAGGCTGCGTATACGGGTGGCAATGGCCAGGAACCGGTTCGTGTACACCAGCATCAGCAATGTAATAGCAGGGAATAATAAAGCAGGCGTATTGATGGAGATCTCTTTCATATAATAAATTTACACAACATTGTTTTCACTGAAAGGCATAAATATTGATGAGATAGAGAAAGCAGTAAAATCGATTAACTATAAATAAGAGCCATGCAATTCAAAATAAATAAAAAGCCAAAGATCATCAATAAGATCTTAGAGGATGATGGAACATTTCCCAACAGCGATCTTCCTGTTCTCATTTACAAAAATGCCTTAGAACTTCCGGAAGATGCACCGCATATTATTGAAGATCTCTTTTTAAAAAATAACTGGAGCAACTCCTGGCGCAACGGTATTTATGATTATCATCACTATCACAGCATTACACATGAAGTGCTGGGTGTTTATGAAGGAAGTACAATGGTTGAATTGGGCGGAGCAAAAGGACTTACATTATTTATTGAGAAAGGTGATATTATTATTATACCGGCCGGGGTAGCGCACCGGAATGTCACACCAGATTCTAAATTTAAGTGTGTAGGCGCTTACCCGGAAGGAAAAGATTATGACATAAAAAAAGGCGATCCGGAAGATCGCCCTGGTGCCGATAAAAACATTAAGAAAGTACCTTTGCCAAAGAATGATCCGTTATCCGGCAGTGAAGGCCCACTGACCTCCTTCTGGAAGAAATAATTTTAATTAATCGATGGATGCGATCCCATTCTCCACTTTTTCTTTGTTAACTGCGCCGCTGATGATCCTGTAAACAGCAGCTAAAATAAATATGCCGCCCAGCACCACTACGATGGATGAACCGGCCGGGAAATCATAATGGAATGAAAAATTCAATCCAAAAAAACCACCGATAACACTGATCAGCATCGCAATTATTAATACTGCCGTCTTGCTTTTCGTTATCATGATCGCCGAAACGGCTGGAATGATGAGGTAAGAAAAAACAGGTATCACACCATTGATCTTTACAGCAAATACAATGGCCAATCCGATCGAGATATAAAATAAAAAGTTCCAGATGTTGAATATGCCTACCAGATGGTTCACGCCGTTCTCAAATGATTCGGTAAGCGCAAAAAATTTCCTGAAAAAGGTCAGCTGAACAAGCAGGATGATGCCGAAAACAATGCCTACAGTTTTGATCTGTTCCCAGCTCACCGATAAAATATTTCCGAATAATACTTCCTGGATATCTGAATCACCATGCGCCGTTTTGGAGATCAACAGCACCGTAAGCGCCGAAGCAAATGCATACAGGATACCGATGATGGCCTCCTGTTTCAGCCTTTTATCCCTGATATTAATGAAGGACATCAGCAAGGCGCCCACCAATGTAAAAATTAATGGGATGGATGTTACGCCGGTACCAATGAAAGCCGCAAAGGCGACACCTAACGACGATATCTGGCCCAGAGCAAGATCTACAAATACGATCCCACGGCCTACTACGTGTACGCCCAGGTAGGATAACAACAATCCCGTGATCACTGCGGCCGTAAATGCCTGTACCATGAATGGCAACTGGAACATATCTAACATATTGATTAGTTTTTAAGATGAATGGTATTTCTTATTTAAGAACATTAACCATCTGGTCAACGTCATAATCAAAAAGATCAAAATAATTTTTAATGCTGTTGAAAGCCCCCACGGAAGTCGCGAGCGTTAACTCTTTTACCCCTGTTTGTTTTGCTACCACATCAGATGATGAGGTTGTAAAATAGGGCGATGAGATGATCACCTTGATGTTATTGGCCTGTACTTCTCTTATCACCTTTACCAGCTGGGAAGGTGAGGGAGGAATGCCTGGCTTAGGTTCCATAAAATCCACGATCTGCAAGCCAAACCTTCTTTCAAAATATACCCACTCATTATGGTAGGCAATGATCTTGCTGCCTTTGTATGGCGCCATCTTCGCGGTCCATTCTCTCACCTTTGCATCTATCCTGGCAAAAAAAGCATGAAGGTTGGCTTCATAAAATTCTTTATTGGATGGATCAACACGCTCAAGACCACTTGCGATATTTCGTGCAATTACTTTTCCGTTTAATGGATCAAGCCAGTAATGGGGGTTCCCATAAATATGAATGTCGCCCTCTCCCCTGTTAACCGAAGAAGGAACCTGCAACAAACCTACGCTTTCAGAAGCATCTACATAACCCGCTGACCCTTTTTGGATTTTTGAATTTCGTGAACTGGAAAGCAATTGTGGCGACCAGCCTGTTTCAAGGTCGAGGCCAACAGTTACAAAAAGATCAGCGTTAGAAAGGCTGATGATATAACTGGGTTTTGGATCAACGAAATGCGGATTTTGATATCCCGTAGCAATGGATTGTACGGAAACTTTATTGCCGCCGATCAATTCCGTAATGCTTTTCAGGTCCATGGTAGTGGTCACTACTTTTACCGGCCCTGCAACAGCAAAACCAACCGTTAGTAAGAAACCCGAGAGAACTATAATAATTTTTTTCATAATGTATTTTCTTTTGAATGATTTATTTATTTGTCAACCTATAAGGTTTTAAGACCTATAAGGTTTTAAAACGTCATAGGTTTATTATCAATATTGATGTGCGCCATGTGCCCCGATCACAAAGATCCAGCGCAGCCAGAACTGGCTGTATCCTTGCTGAATATTAACATTGGTCACTTTACCTTCAAATTCTATTTTTTGAAATTCCGTAGCCAGCCAGCCGGCACTTAGCGAATAGGCCTGTTCGACTATCCGTTTATCATAAGGTTTTTGGGCATAATCAAATCTTCCTGTTAAAAACCAGCGCTTCGCCAATTGCTTTCCAGCACAGTGGGATCCGAAGCTTGGAATTCACGTGACTTGAAGTCGCGGCCGCACTGACCCTATAGTGAGTCGTATTAATTTAAATCATACCAACATGGTCAAATAAAACGAAAGGCTCAGTCGAAAGACTGGGCCTTTC
>JADMIO011283490.1_pt1 | contig 12373 bp, 12 predicted proteins | sample 8958161 | NCBI WGS metagenome assembly JADMIO01 (sample SAMN16585339, study PRJNA669376) | soil metagenome | isolation source: Crop rotation soil | place: USA: Cullars Rotation, Alabama | collected 2011 | reverse complement strand
TGCCACGGCAATCTCGCCGCGGCGACGTCCACGGGCGGCTATACCAACAAGCTCGACGGCCGCATCGGCGACTCGCCGATCGTCGGTGCAGGCACCTATGCGAACAACGAGACCGCCGCCGTCTCGTGCACGGGCCTGGGAGAAGCGTTCATGCGCACGGTCGCGGCGCACACGGTGTCGGCACTGATGGAATTCAAAGGCGCGGGCGTCACGGATGCCGCCGACCTCGTGATCCACGACCGTCTCGCCGAAGGCGGAGGGACCGGCGGGCTGATCGCGCTCGATCGCCACGGCAACATCGCGATGCCGTTCTCGAGCCCCGGGATGTATCGCGGCTACGTCGCGGCGGGCGGTAAGCCCACCGTCGACATCTTCTGAATCAATCGACCTTCAGGTTCGCCGCCTTCACCACCTCGGCCCAGCTCTTCATCTCGGTCGTGACGTACTGCTTGAATTGCGCAGTCGTGAGATGTCCCGGCACGGCGTCATTGGCGGTCAGGATCTCCTTCAGCCGCGGGTTCTCCTCGCCTTTGACCGACGCCTTGTAGACGCGGTCCACGATCGCGCGGGGAACGCCGATGGGCGCGAAGAGTCCCGTGTCGCAGCTCATGTCGAATCCGGGAAGCGTTTCGGAGACCGTCGGGGTATCGGGATAGAGCGGCGAGCGCTTGGCGGACGTGATCCCGAGAAGCGTGAGCCGCCCCGCCTTCACGTGAGGAATCGCAGCCGAGATGCACGCGAAATAGACTGCAGCCTCTCCGCCGACGACCGCCGCCGTCGCAGGACCGCCGCCTTTGTATGGCACGTGGACCGCGGTCACGCCGGCATCGCGCTTGAGGCGCTCGGAGGTGAGATGCGTGATCGAGCCCGCGCCCGACGATGCGAACGACACCTGATTGGGGCGTGCCTTCATGTAGTCGATCAACTGCGGGATCGTTTTCACGCCGAGCTTCGAATTGACGACGAGCACGAGCGGGGATTTCGAAGCGAGGTAGATCGGCTCGACGTCCTTGCGTGGATCGTACGGAAGCCGCGTGTAAAGGCTCGCGCTGATCGCGTGGCTCGGCACGTCGGTCATGATGAGCGTGTAGCCGTCGGCCTGCGTCTTCGAGCCGATCGCGACACCGACGGTCCCTGCCGCTCCCGGACGGTTGTCCGGGACGATCTGCTGCCCGAGAACTTCGCCGGTGACCGACGCCCAGCCGCGGGCGATGACGTCGCTGATGCCGCCGGGCGGCCACGGCACGATGAGACGGATCGGACGTGCCGGATAGTCCTGCGCGATCGCGGCGAGCGGCGAACACACTGAAGCGATTGCGACGAATGCGAATACGGCTCTGCTGAGTTTCATGGAGCCCTCCTCCTCGTTTCGCGTAGCATATTCCATACGGAGGATCAGATGAAGTTACTCGAAGGAAAAAGCGTCGCTATGACCGGCGGAGGCGGCGGTCTCGGTCTCTGCTACGGCGTCGCGATGGCGAAGCACGGCGCATCGATCGCCGTGTCGGACGCAAATCCCGAAGCGGCGCAGAAGACCGTCGATGCCATCGTGAAAGCCGGCGGCAAGGCCTTCGCGGTGAAGGCCGACGTGACGAAGTCGGCGCAGTTCGAAGAGCTCATCGATCGCACCGAGTCCGAATTCGGGCCGCTCGACGTGCTGCTCAACATCGCGGGAATCTTCCCCCGCGTCGCGCTGGTCGACATGACCGAGGACGTATGGGATGAAGTCATGGCGACCAATCTACGGAGCGTGTACCTGGGCTCGCGCGCAGCGATCCGCCGCATGCTGCCGCGCAAGCGCGGCGTCGTCGTGAGCACCGCTTCGGGGACAGGCATCCGCGGCCAGCCCAAAGGCTCGGCGTACGCGGCCTCCAAAGCGGCGATCATCGGCTTCACGCGCGCGGTATCGCTCGAGTTGAAGGACACCGGTGTTCGCATCAACTGCTTCGGTCCGGGCGCCACCGACACGCCCATGTGGCGCACGGCGAAGAGCGAGGACGAAGTGAAGCGCCTACTCGCGCAAGGCAACGTCTATCAACCCGACGACTTCTCCAACGTCGTCGTATTTCTGGCGAGCGACCTTTCGTGGCCGCTCAATGGCGAATTCATCAGCCGCGACTTACACAGGTAAACACATGAAAATCGTATTCGGCCCGGTCATCGCAGAACCCGCGTGGGAAATCGGCAAGTCACTCCTGCCGCGCGAGTTCACCATCGACGTCCTCTCGACGACGGATGAGAAGAAACGCATCCAGCAGCTCGAGACGGCGGACTTCTACATGGGTTTCAGGAGCGGCGTCCGCGACTCGGATTACGATCACATGAAGCACATCAAGCTCGTTCAGCTTCTCTCGGCCGGCTATGACGGCATGGACATCGAGAAGCTCCGCGCGCTCAGGATCCCCCTCGCGAACAACGGCGGGGCCAACCGGTTCGCGGTATCCGAGCACGCCATCCTGCTGATGCTCGCCGTATACCGGAAGCTCCCCGACCTCGACCGTCTCGTCAAAGGCGGGAAGTGGAAATCGAGCAAGCTCGGCCAGGAAGCGGAGCACGAGGTCGCGGGCCGCACGATCGGCATCATCGGGCTCGGCATGATCGGCAAGATGCTCGCGAAACGGCTGTCGGGGTTCGAGGTGAAGCTGATCTATACCGATCCGGTGCGGCCGACGAAGGAGGAGGAAAAAGCGCTCAACGTCGAATACCGCGAGCCCGACGATCTCTTCCGCGAGGCGGACATCGTCACGCTGCACGCGCCGGCCGACGCGACGACGCATCACATCATCAATGCGCGCTCCATCGGACTCATGAAGCGCGAAGCCATCGTGATCAACTGCGCACGCGGCGAGCTCGTGGATGAGGCCGCTCTCTACGATGCGCTGAACTCAGGCCGTATTGCCGCCGCCGGCCTCGATACGTTCGACCCCGAGCCGCCGAAGCCGGACAACCCTCTCTTCACGCTGCCGAACGTGATTCTCACGCCTCACGCGGCGGGGCCGACGTGGGAGAGCTGGCCGAAGCGCTTCGGATACAGCTACGAGAACGTCCAGCGCGTTGCCCAGGGCGACGCGCCGAAGTGGGTAGTGCCAGAGCTCCGTTAGTTACGCGAGCTCACTGGAACGTCGAGGAGGGGAGGTTACGGAGGGGAACCGTAGGTGCCCCTCTGTTCGTAACCGGCCGCGCGCCGTAAGGCGCCCTGCGTGCTATGCAGCTTTTTTGCGGTTCTTCTCCACCCAGCCGTCGACGAGCGTGACGATCTTGTCGACCTCGGGATTCGACTTGCCCTTCTGCTTCCCGATGAGCTGAACGAGGCGATCGACGCGCTCGATGTTCGGCGCGCCGGCCGCCAGCGCGCGGGCTGCTGACGAAGGGCTCTGCAGCGACAGCGCCGCATTCGCGTATTTCTCGAAGGGCACGAGGTCCTTCTTGTCCGCACCGAGCGATACGCAGAGGTCGACGACCCAGTTGTAAACCGAGCGCGACGCTTCGAGATCGGTGTGAACCGCTTCCTTGATCGTGCGTACGGTGTCCTGCTGGACGCAGCGGTAGTTGCCCGCGAGCAGCATGCTCCATTTCGCAAGCGGCACGAAGACCGACTCGTGCACCTTCAGCTTCACCGGCAGCGCGATCATCTCGCCGTTGCCCGCGTCGAAGCGCGCTTCCTCCACACCGCGCTCCAGGTCGCGCAGGATCTGCGTGTGCGCGTCGCTCTCGAAGCGCGCGGACTTGAAGTTGGTCGGCAACCGTACCTGGAGCACATTGACCTTTTCCTCAGGCGGACGGAATGCTTGCGGATCGGGGCTGCACAACGTCATGTATTTCGGATCGAAGCTGTCCCACACGCTCGCATCGGTATACGCCGCGCGGCATGCCTGGATGTCGATTCCGGGAACGCGGGCGAGATACGGCAGCGGCGGCATGTTCATGATCGACATGCACGGCACTTTCGCCTTCGCGACAGCGTCGAGCAACTCGCGCACCCCCGGCGAGCGGTACTGCGGCTCCTGCATCGCGAGCACGACGAGGTCGTAGTCCTGGGGCTTCATCTCCGCCGGGCCGCCGGCCGAGAGCTTCCCGGGAAGCTTCTTCGTATTGATCGTGACGAGACCTTCGCGACCTTTCACGGGCATGCGGACGATCGCGCCTGCACTGTTGATGAGCTCCGCTTCCGCGGGGAGACACACGAGCTTGACCGTGTGCCCGGCTGCAAGGAGCTTGGCGGCGAGCAGCGACCCGTACGACGCGCCCATGATGAGAATTTTGTGTGACATGCGAAGCCTTTCGACGAAAACTTATTTTAACGCACGCAGTTAGCGTCTTGAATTGATCGCGGTCAAGATGCCCTGGATGATCGCCCGCGGCGTCGGCGGACAACCCCGCACTGCAACATCGACGGGAATGACATTGGAGACCGCACCGAGACTCGCGTAGCTCTCGCCGTAGATCCCGCCGTTGCAGCCGCACTCGCCGATCGCCACGACGAGCTTGGGATCGGGCGTCGCGTCGTACGTGCGCCGCAATGCAACTTCCATATGCCGCGATACGGGACCCGTTACGAGCAGCATGTCGGCGTGGCGCGGGCTCGCGACGAATTTGATGCCGAGTCCCTCGAGGTTGTAGTACGGATTCCCGAGCGCGTTGATCTCCAGCTCGCAGCCGTTGCACGAGCCCGCGTCGACGTGGCGGATCGTGAGCGCGCCGTGAAAGCGCTCGAGGACTTCGGCCTTGAGCTGCTCGGCGGCGACGCGCAGTGACTCGTCAGGCTCCGGCGGCTTCTCGGTCTTGATGCCAACGACCGCGATTTGTTTCAGGAGATCGAGCATCAGAGGTCCTGGCCGCTGTAGGAGAGGTTGAACGATTTGTTGATGAGCGGGAAATCCGGAACGATGTTCCCGAGCACCGCGCGCTCGAGCAGCGGCCAGTTCTGCCACGACGGATCGTGCGGATGCACGCGGCGGATGGAATTGCCGGCGCCGGTTTCGAGCGCGATCAATACCTCGCCGCGCCAGCCCTCCACCCAGCCCACGCCGAACGCGCCGGCGGCCGCCCGCGGCAGCGGCATGGCGATTTCACCGGGCGCCAGCGACGCGAGCATGAGCTCGATCAATCGCAACGATTCGGCGATCTCGTCGAAGCGCACGGTGACCCGCGCCGCGACGTCGCCGTTGCGATGCGTCGACATGTTCACATCGAGCCGGTCGTAAGGGCCGGGCGGGAACTGCACGCGAAGGTCCCATGCGATCGCGCTCGCACGCCCGGCAAGACCCGTCAGGCCCAGACGCTCCGCGAGCTCGGGCTTCACGCGCCCGGCGCCGATGAAGCGGTCCTGCAGTCCCGCGTGCTCGTCGTAGATGCTCTTCAACTTCTCGACCTCGGTGCCGATCGAATTCAGCTCGCGGCGGAGCCGCGCGACGCCCGCCGCATCGATGTCGCGGCTGACGCCGCCGGGCACGACGGCATCCATGAGATAACGATGGCCGAAGAACGCCTCGTTCACGCGCAGCCAGTCTTCGCGAAGCCGCGAGAATTGCGCGAGACCGAAGGCGAGGCCCGCATCGTTGCCGAGGAAGCCCAGGTCCCCCAGGTGCTGGCCGACGCGCTCGCGCTCGAGGAAGAGCGCGCGCAGCCACAGGCTCCGCGCCGGCGGCGTCAGGTCGAGCGCGCTCTCGACCGCCATCGCGTAGGCCCACGCGTAGGCGACCGTCGAATCGCACGAGATGCGTCCCGCGAGCTTCGCACCCTGCATGAGGTCCATCTGCTCGAAACGCTTCTCGACGCCTTTGTGCGTGTAGCCGAGGCGCTCCTCGAGACGAAGGACGCCTTCGCCGACGACGGAGAAGCGGAAGTGACCGGGCTCGATCGTGCCGGCGTGAACCGGCCCGACCGGGATCTCGTGCACGCCCTCGCCCTCCACTTTCACGAAGGGATAACGGTCCTCGCCACTGGGGAAGCGTTGCCGCGCATCGAACGATTTCCGCAGCGGGAAAACGTTCTCGGGCCATGCGGCATGCCGCAGCCACTTGCGCTGATCGGCAGCGTGCTCCGCACGCAGGCCGAAGAGGTCGTAGGCCGCGCGCTGCATGCGGTTCGCGGCGGGGAAGAGATCCGAGATGTCAGGGAAACGCTCGTTCTCGACCGGGAGCGTGATGACCAGGAGACCCGAGCGGATCGTGAGCGCCGCGTGCACCGCGAAACCGCCGCCGACATCGGTATCGTCCGCGCCCCACAGCGCGACGAGCCGCCCGCCCTTCTCGCTCACGTCTCGCGCGGCGGTGCGCCAGCCGTCACGGTCGACGCGGCCATGCCACACCGGCATCGCGCCGGGGAGCTCGCGGAGCTCTATTTGGAAGTCCTCTACTCTCATCCTACGAGCTGCGCCGCCTGGCGATACCACTCGGCCAGATACGGCGGTATGTAGAGACCGAGAAGCAGCACGATTGCGAGATGCACGAACACCGGGACCAGCGTCGGACGGTGCGGCAGGCGTTTCAGATTCGACGCGCCGAACACCATCGGCTGCACCTTGCCGAAGATGGCGGCAAACGCCACGCCGAGCGCGACCAGGAGAAACGGCGTCGCCCACGGCTCCTGGTGCATTGCTGTCGTCAATAACATGAACTCGCTCGTGAAAACGCCGAACGGGGGCATGCCGAGTATCGCGAGGCTCCCGATGAGGAGTCCCCATCCAATGGTCGGATTGGTTTCGATCAAGCCGCGGATGTCGGCCATCACCTGCGTCCCGGCTTTCTGCGCCGCGTGGCCGACCGCGAAAAAGATCGCGGACTTCGTGAGCGAGTGCACGGTCATGTGAAGGAGCCCGGCGAACGTGGCAACCGGGCCGCCCATGCCGAACGCGAAAGTCATGAGGCCCATGTGCTCGATCGACGAATAGGCGAAGAGGCGCTTGATGTCCTTCTGTCGCGAGAGGAGCAGCGCGCCGACGACCACCGAGAGCAGCCCGAAGGCCATCATCAGATTGCCGGCGAAATGGGTCCCCAGTGCGCCTTCGACCAGGACCTTCGAGCGCACCACGGCGTACAGGGCGACGTTGAGAAGCAGCCCCGAAAGAACCGCAGAGATCGGTGTCGGGCCCTCCGCGTGCGCATCGGGCAGCCAGTTGTGGAGCGGCACGAGCCCGACTTTCGTGCCGTAGCCCACGAGCAGAAAAACGAACGCGAGCTCGAGAACGGTCGGCTCGAGGCCGGCCTTGACCGCGTTCAGATGGGTCCACAGGAGCGCCGTCCCACCGCCGCCGAGTACTTTCTCCGCGGCGAAGTAAAGAAGGATGGTCCCGAAAAGCGCCTGCGCGATGCCGACCCCGCACAGGATGAAGTACTTCCACGCGGCTTCGAGGCTCGCCGGCGTACGGTAGAGACTGACCAGTAATACGGTCGTCAGCGTCGCCGCCTCCATGGCGACCCACAGGATGCCCACGTTGTTCGTGAGCAGCGCGAGCAGCATGGTGAACGAAAACATCTGGTACATGCTGTGGTAGAGGCGCAGCCGCTGCGGCGTGACGCGGCCCTCGTGCTCTTCCACGCGCATGTAGGGCCGGCTGAAGAGCGCCGTCGTGAATGCGACGAACGCGGTCAGCGCGACCAGGAACACGTTTAACGGATCGACGAAGAAGTTCTCGTTCCAGACGAGCTGGGGGCCGTCCGCGATGACGCGCGCGGTGAGCGCCGCCGCCGCGAGCAGCGTGATCAGGCTCATCGCCGCGTTCAGCTCGGGCGCGAAGCGCCGGTGACCCCAGAAGGCGAGCACGATGCCGCCGAGGAAGGGTGCGCCGAGGACGAGAAGGAGCTCCATGCCTAGGCCGTCATTCCTTGAGCTTCTCGAGGTGGTGGATGTCGAGGCTCTCGAACGTCTCGCGGATATGGAAGAAGAAGACGCCGAAGACGAGCGTGCCCACGAGCACGTCGAGCGCGATGCCGAGCTCGACGACCATCGGCATGCCGTAGGTCGCCGACGTTGCCGCGAAGAAAAGCCCGTTCTCCATCGCGAGAAATCCGATCACCTGCGACACGGCCTTCCGCCGCGTGATCATCATCAGGAAGGACAGGAGGATCGAGGCCATCGCGATGCCCAGCGTGCTCTTCGTGATCGTTCCCGCGATCTGGGAGATCGGCGTCGACAGGTTGAACGCGAAGATCACGAGCACGATGCCGATCAGCATCGTCGCCGGAATGTTGATGAGCGGCTCGACATCCCAGCGCACGTTGAGGGCGCGGGTGAGGCGGTGCAGGATCCACGGCAGCAGCAGCACCTTGAGCCCCATCGTGAGCAGCGCCGACCAGTAGAGATGCGACTGGTCGGTCGAGTAGCCGACCACTGCGGTCGAGGCCACCAGCACGAAGCCCTGCAGCGCGAACAGGTTGATGAGCGACAGGATCCGGCGCTGCGTGAGCATCGCGAAGGCGAGCAGCAACAGGAGAGCCGCGAAGAGGTTGATGAGCTGCGCGTAAAGCGGGATGCTCACGCGCGCTCCAGGAGAAAGTGCGTGAGCATCCCCAGCGTGGCCAGCAGGAACGCGGTCCCCAGGAACTCGGGCGCGCGGAAGATCCGCATCTTCGCCGAGACGGTTTCGATGACGGCGAGCCCGGCGCCCGCCACCGCGAGCTTCAGGAGCAGCGCGAGGACCGCGACCGGCAGCGCGAACCAGTCGCCCGCGCGCGCGATGCCCCACGGCGCGAAGAGTGCGAAGCCGATGGTCATGTAGGCGGTGAGCTTGAGCGCGGATGCCCACTCGATGAGCGCGAGATGGCGCGCCGAGTACTCGAGGATCATCGCCTCGTGGATCATCGTGAGCTCGAGGTGGGTCGCCGGATTGTCGATCGGCACGCGCGCGTTCTCCGCGAGGAGCACCATCAGGAACGCGACACCGGCGAATGCGAGACTCGGGTAGATCACGAGATCGCGGCTCCCCACCGCGTCGACCACGGTCGCGAGGGAGGTCGAGTTGCTGATGAGCGACGCGGTGAAAAGCGTCATCAGCATCGCGGGCTCGGCGAGGAACCCGATCATCATCTCGCGGCGCGCGCCCAGCGTCCCGAACGAAGTGCCGGTGTCCATGGCCCCCAGCGAGATGGAGACGCGCGCCAGCGCGAAGAGGCCGACCAGCGCGATCACGTCGGCGGCCGGCGCAAACGGCAGCGCGGTCGCGAGCACGGGCACGATGCCGACTGCGAGCCACATGCACCCGAACAGGACGTAGGGCGCTGCCCAGAAGAGCGGCGAAGCGCTGTGGGCGAGCACCGCGTCCTTGTGGAAGAGCTTGTTCAGCACGCGATACGGCTGGAAGAGCGACGGCGCGCTCTTGTTCTGCAGCCACGCCCGGCACTGGTTCACCCATCCCAGCACGAGGGGCGCGAGCAGCACCACCAGCACCGACTGGAGGACCTGGAAAAGGATGCCGGGCAGCTCGTTCATTGAACGAAGAGGAGCAGCGCGATCAGCGTGAGAAAGCTGTAGAGCAGGTAGACGGAGATCCGCCCCTGCTGGAGGCGGCCCACGTGGGTCGAAGCGAACTCGGCGAAGCGCGCGACGGGCCGGTACACCCAGCTCCAGTGGCGGTCGTCGATCGTCTGGGTGAACACCGGGTGCGGATCGTCGGCGCGCGGAATCTGCCGGCGGATCAGAAATACCGGCTCGAAAATCTGGCGGATCGGCTGTCCGAATCCGTCGGCCGTGTCTTCCATGCGCGCCGTCTGCTCCGGGAATCCGCAGTTCCAGGGGGCTGCGCGCCGCAGGCGGCCGTGATAGACGCGCCGCACCAGGAAGAACGTGAGGCCGAACACGCACGCGATGACGAGCAGGAAGATGATCGGGCTGTAGCTCGCCTGCGCCGCCGACGCCGGCACGAGCCAGAGCCAGCCGCGCGCGAGGGATTCGGCCGGAAGCGACGCGTGGACGAGCGCATCGCAGACCTGGTTGAGCTGCTCGATGACGACGACCGGCAGCAGGCCCAGCGCGACACAGCCGACGGCGAGCCACAGCATGCCCGCGCGCTCCCAGCGGCTCGCCTCAGGCGGCTCGGCAAAGGTGCCGCGCTCCTGCCCGAGGAAAGCGACGCCGTACACCTTCACGAAGCACATCGCGGTCAGCGCGCCGGTGAGCGCGAGCACGGCCGCGGCAATCGGCACGAGGCTCCGCACGACGCCGCTCTGCAGAAGCGGCGCCTGGAGCGCGGTCTGGAACGTGAGCCACTCGGACGCGAACGCATTGAGCGGCGGCAGCGCGGAGATCGCCAGCACGCCGATCAGCACGTAAACCGCGGTGCCCGGCATGTGCCGGTTGAGCCCGCCCATCTCGTTCAGGTTGCGAAGCCCGGTCGCGTGGAGGATCGCACCCGCGCCGAGGAAGAGCAGGCTCTTCACGACCGCGTGGTTGAGCGCGTGATAGAGCGCGGCGATGAGGCCGAGCACGCCCGCGACCGGATGCCCGCTCCCGAAGAAGATCATCGACAGGCCGAGCCCGATCAAGACGATGCCGATGTTTTCGACCGACGAATACGCCAGCAGGCGCTTCAAATCCGACTGCATGAGCGCGAACAGGATCCCGAAGAGCGCCGTCGCCGCGCCGACAATCAGCACCGCCAGGCCCCACTCCCAGCGCACGTTGCCGATGAGGTCGTAAATGACGCGCACCATGCCGTAGATGGCGGTCTTCAGCATGACGCCGGACATGAGCGCAGACACCGGCGACGGCGCCGCGGGATGCGCTTCCGGAAGCCACGCGTGTAGCGGCAGCATCCCGGCTTTGGCGCCGAAGCCGATGAACGCCAGCACGAATGCGACGCTCGCCCACGCCGGCGTGAGCTCGGCCTCGCGCAATGCCGCGAAGGTGTAGTCTCCGTGACCGCCGTGTAGAACGCCGAAGGAGAGCAGGATCGCAATCGCGCCGAGGTGCGCGATCAGCAGATAGATGAAGCCGGCCTTGCGGTTCTGCTCGACGTGGTGCTCGGTCGTGACGAGGAAGTACGACGAGAGCGCCATCGTCTCCCACGCGATCATGAAGAGATACGCGTCGTCGGCGAGCAGCACGAAAACCATGCTCGCGAGAAAGACGTGGTACTCGAGATAGAGCGCGCCCGATGCATGCTCGTTTCCGCGGAAGTAACCCGCCGCGAAGAGCGAGATGCCCGTCGAGACTCCGCCGAGGAGGAGCAGGAAGAAACCCGACAGCGCGTCGACGCGGACGTGGAACGGCAGATTGGGAAGACCGGCCGGCAGGATCGCGCTGCTTGCGGGCACCGCCATCGCCCACATCCCCGTGAACCCGAGAAGGAGCGCGATGAGCGCGCTCAGGGCGAAAATCTCGTGGCTGATAGACCGCGCCGCCCGTGCGCACGCGAGCGCGATGACGCCGAGCACGATCCAGAGTACCGCGAGCACGACCGCGGCATCGACCGGCTGCCAGGACGGGAAATTCATTCTAGTTCTACGTTTGCGTACGTAAAAAACCGGGGACAGACCCCGGTTTAGTCATCCGTCTCGAAACCGCGGTCTGTCCCCGGTTTTTATGGCCTCAAGTAGGCGTAGCCCTCACGCGCCTGCAGCCGCGTAATCTCCGCGACACCCGACGGCACGAACGTCGCCTCGGGAATGAACTTGCCCTTCGAGAGCTGCCGGTTCCGGAGCGTGATCTCGCATACGTCGAACTCGACGCCGCGCGACTTCAGCGCCTCGACCCCAATGTTGTACGGATTGCCGTTGCGGTCTTTCGCGCCGTCGAAGAGAAAGTCGACGCCGTTCGCGTGCGTGACGACGACGATCCGCGCTTTCGGGTTCACTTCGAGGTGATTGTTGATATTGCGGATGGCCGCAGTCGCCTGCGCCGCGGAGTCGTTGATGTGGTACACGACACGATCGGGGCCGACAGGGTTACGAACATTCGCATCGTTCTGCGGCACGTTGGCGCAGCCCGACACGGCAAGAGCCGCGACGATCGCAGCCAGGAATACGATAATGCGATTCATGGGAAATTCCTCCAGGACGTATCACCTGCGTATTCTAGGGCGTGTTCAGGGCGTTGGCTTCCGCATGTATTTCGCGGAGGAAGCGCGCAGCCGGGGCGTCACCGGCTGGGTGCGTAACCGCCGCGACGGCACCGTCGAGGCGATGATCCAGGGCCCCGAAGACGCGGTGGGCAAAGTCCTCGAGTGGGCCAAGCACGGCCCGCCGAGCGCACGTGTGACGGACGTGCAGGTGAAGGATGCCGACGGGATATTCGAGAGCTTCGACGTGAAGCCGACCGAGTGACGTGCTGCATCGCCGCCGGAGCGCTGAGTCTGGGCATGGCCTGGCCCTCCTAGGTCGACGTCCTGTCCCTGCGCTGCTAGCCGTGCCGGCGGCTGCGGAACTCGCGCACCGGT
>JADMIO011189669.1_pt1 | contig 12373 bp, 7 predicted proteins | sample 8958161 | NCBI WGS metagenome assembly JADMIO01 (sample SAMN16585339, study PRJNA669376) | soil metagenome | isolation source: Crop rotation soil | place: USA: Cullars Rotation, Alabama | collected 2011 | reverse complement strand
CCGCGACTTCAAGTCACGTGAATTCCAAGCTTCGGATCCCACTGTGCTGGAAAGATGCTGCCACTGGCTCAGCCTAGGTTGAAGAGAGAAATCCGTAGCACACTTGCCTCGCAAGCCATTATCTTATATCACTGACACATTTGAATGAGGTTGGTGACTTACCGAGTAGCGATTATGGATTAATTATATTTTCAACATATGACCCTTGTAACGGAATTCAAATATCTATATCATTAAGTTTGGTCTAAACCGATGTCATTTTTAAGTTGAATTCATGTTGCATAAGCTCTGAACACAGACGCAAATTATTATTTTCTAAATTGTGTACACCCAGGCGCTTGAATGGTGGCCGAGAGGTTACGGCGCTCAGCGGCTGTATAGTCTCTCAGTGACATTCAAACCCAGCACGCCTGATGCCGCGGAGTCGAGATTTGTTCGTCGTATCGGGTTCAGAACCGTAGAGGTTGTACAGGACTCTATTGTAGATGCCGGTGAAAACTCAGGTTAATAGTAAGAGAGCTACTTTGTACATGTATAGAAACATGAAAGTCATCATTCATAGATGTAGAATAATTGCATTTATTTATATTCGTTCATTCATTCATTTATTTGTCGTCTACTAAAAGGTAGTTGACTATTATGGTCAACTACCTATTAACGCACGAACTGTCGGTCTATCCATTCAAATAGAATTGTCAAGTACAGTTGTTTAAAGTGAGTAGAAAGAAGAAGAAATGAGCGTTATAACGCTACTGATTCATTCTGGCACTCTGGCGTGAAAATACAATTGCTTTCCGAATTTGGCTTGCCAGTTCAGCTGCCCTTTATCCAACTGAACGGCACACGCATGCACAAACCGCTGGCTGTGCACCGACCTCCTACTCTTAGGCAGTAGGTAGTCAACTAGAGATTTAAGCCGATAAGGGTCTTGTTCAAATGATTGTATGATCTTATAAAATTCAATACCAATTTTTTTGTTTTAGTCTGAGAAGAAGAACGTCGAAATGAACGATGTCAGTTATAACTTTAGCTAATTGTAAAGCTGTATGCTTTGTTGAGTAGGCAGCACGTTTTACTTCAGGATTAATGGTTTGCCGATATTCATGAAAGGTTCTAACTGGATACCTATGGACTCGTTCATAGACAGAGTCACATATGAAAGGTTTGCGTAATGTAAGCTTATATTTAGAGATTTAATAATAATTTATTAATTAAAATAGACTTTATTTCTAAAATATTTTTAAAATTTCCATAATATGCTTATAGCAATTCCCGTTATTCCCTTGTTGGGTCCGGGAAACTTGAAATATTGCACGTGTTTAGTAAGAGCCGACTAAACTAGCCTAAAGAGCCTACTGGCCGAAGGCAATGAAAACTATTGGACCATATCAGAAGCTATCTGTTTTCTTTGATCAAAGGCATTATCATAGGCGTGGTAAAGGCAAAGCCTTTGTGATTTGACTTTGTGGTTTGTCGATGGTGGGCTTATTATGGAGCGAGACAACTGATTGTGTGTATGAATTTGTACATTGGACCTGTCATCTGGCACAGCACTGCATAGATGCTTATAGGTATAGCTCACCTGCAAGGCTCTATCAAATTAAACGAAGTTCTTCAAATTCTAACAAAATAAGAAATTGTTGGAATTCACGATATTATTATTGGCACATTGGATGCGAAATCAATTTCTTGACAGCTGAAGTTTCTTAGCAGTCCCATCGTTTGTATTGTAGACCATTCGTTTTTATTATAGCAGAATTGATTATATTATAGCCCAATCGATTGTACTATATAATACAATACAATAGTTTTTAACGTCCGTTTCATCATTTGACGACGACATCAGGGACGTCTCAGACAACACAGGCAGTCCACCAAAACGCAGCCAGGAAACCCGCACAGATGCTGAAAGAGAAGTGGTCAAACATGGTGCAGGTCCATTCCATTTATTCATGAAGGCAACGTTAATAATAATAATATCTAAGGAGGAAAAATTGAGTCTTGAGTTTGCTGCAGATTAAAAGGCAAATAGTTCCAAATTTTCCGTGCTGCAACTTAAAAGAACGCCTGCCAAGAGCAGTGCGAATATCAGGAACGTTAAGAAGCATAGAGTCGGGAGAGCGAAGAGTTCGAGGCGGCTTTTAACGAGACACAACATCAGGTAGATACCAAGGTTTTCCCGACTGAAGAACTTTAAACGTCAACAGAGTGTACTTTTTGCGCTCAGAGATTGGTAACCAGTAAAGAGATTTAAGAGGATCAATTGAATGAGATTGACATTTGGAAGAATTACAGAGAAAGAATGCATGCTGAAGAATTTTGAACACGCTGAACGCGGATAATAGAAGTGTCAGGTAGACCGTAAAGTAAGGAATTACGGTAATCAATTTTAGAATGAACAAGAACGGGTAGCTGAATACTGGCACAATTTTTATCGAGTGAGACACGGATTTGACGTGACTGTCTGATTTGAAAGAAGGAAGACCAGCAAATAGGAAAAATCTGCCTTTTTAAGTCCAAATTTTAGTAAAAAGCTACTACCAACTCATTATCAAAATCAACAGATAGCGAGCGATTACAGAGATAAGAAGAAAGCAATTAAAAAGCCAAATTAGAGATGGCAAAGGATGAGTTAAGTCTATCGAGGAGAATCTTGTGATCAATAGTGCCAAATGCAGCAGAAAGGTTAAGAAGAACTGGAGCAGAGACGTATTGCTTATTCATCGCAAGATTACGATCATATTAAGATCAGATTAAGATTATAGCCCAATCGATTGTATTATAGCCCAATCGTAGGCCTAATTGATTTGTGACTGTAGCGCAGGCGACGATGATCAGCTGGCAAGGTGAATATAATTATTAATAAATTTGATCGTCTGGAAGATCCGATATAGGCACAAGGCACTTCTGTTATGTCGGCCTAGACTTGTCAAGACTCTCGTGTTAGGTCCAGGATATTTAAGAATAAGTTCAATCGAAAAATGCGCGTGTTTGTTAAAGCTGACTAACGCAGATACTGAGGAGACAACGGAAGATTATCTCAGAAATCATTTTTTCGTTAACAAAGGCATCATTTAAGGTATGGAAAAGGCAGAGCCTTTATAATGAAACCAGCTTGTTGGGTTGGTCGATGGTGTGCTCGTTAAGGAGAGAGATAGCTGACAGTGTATTGGTGTCTTTGCTTTTGGACCTGCCAGCTGAGAGGTCACTGGATAGATAGATGACAGTGTATTGTCATACATAGTGAAGGGCAGCAATCAATCCATCAATTAATGCGCATTTTTAGTCCGTCGCATCATCAACGGCGACATCAGGGACGACAAAAAACAGCTTGATGTAGGCCTACAATAACTGATCTTCGTCTTTTGGAAGAGATTTTCGTAACCATCGCAGCTGTCTGTCAATCATCAATGAAGACAGCATCCAATGACTGCTGAATAGCAAGGCTAAAACCAGGTTTAACGTCGATTTCATCTCCAAATGCAACAGCAGCGACAGGCAAACCAGAGATTTGAAGTATGGGCATCTATAAAATTCGATCAAGGCTCTTTAAATGATCTGCCACGGGCCTCAGTCTTTAAGTTCAAATAGTATTATTAATGTTACAAATCGCTTTAGAAAACTTTATAATACAGCACACCTGTGTTCTTACAGACTGCGAGCGCTAATGGAGGCGGCGGTAGAGGTTAACATGAACTCTATACGTATCTGGGGAGGAGGGATCTACGAGACCGATGATTTCTACGACATAGCGGATGAGCTCGGGATACTCGTGTGGCAGGACATGATGTTCGCCTGCTCAATGTATCCAGTGGATGAGGACTTCCTTAGGTCCGTTCGAACTGAGATCCGCTATCAGGTACAACTAATGACAGTATTTATAACTTTCTCTCTTTACTCTCTCTCTCTCTCTCTCTCTCTCTCTCTCTCTGTCTCTAATGACAGGTTTATCCGTCCAAGGTACACATTCCTACTCGCATTCTGCAGTCATCTACTTAATGATCATTGCGTTGACCAACCGGTTGATTCCACCACAAAAGCAATGCCTGTACCATAACTAAAATGTAGCCTTAAACTTGAGAATTCGAGGCTCCTGAAGTAGTTTACTCGTTGCCTCATTCTATATATGCGTTAGACGATTCTTACGAAACACGTGCCTCAGTTGGTTTATTCTCAAATTTCTCGGAGCCAACACGGATCATTTATAACAAGTATATCAATAAAAGAATTTAAAGTCTGTTTTATCGTCTGGTGTTTAACATTAAGAGAATTACTATAGAAAAGCAGGCTGAGCCAGTGGCGCATCTGTTTTGCTCCTCGTTCAATTGATGTTCGGTTCGAATCCCAGGACTCATCTGTCACTGATTTGGCCTTTCGAGTCGCGAAACTGACGTTAAATTTGACTTCAGCCTTTAAGTCCGAAGGTGTTGTTTGATCATTTTAAGCATCACGTAACCCGCCGTAATCTGCCGTAGATCGTATGCAAAAATGGGAAAGTACCGGTTCGATGGTCTAGTCGGTAGCACGCTTTCCTGATATGCAGAAAGCCACGGGCAGCCGGAACGTCTTGACAGTATCCTTGTGATACGGAAACAGACGTTAAACTTAGCTTTACAGCTTTTAAACTATAAAATTGTCGAAGGAGTAATTAAGATAAATTACAAAGGATAAATTAATTATTTAAAACTTGATTAGCCGTAAACTTAACCCGATGATCTTTTCAGTAACCCGTACGTGTTCCTGTAATTGTTGATTATACAGGTCCGCAGATTGTCAAGTCACCCATCACTGGTCGCCTGGACAGCTAACAACGAGAATGAGGGAGCTCTGGTCGATAACTGGTATGGTATACTATCAATCAATCTATCAATAGCAAACATTAAATAGTGCACTCTTTTATTCGAGACTGAGACATAGTTAAGAGGCCCTCTATGAAGAGTATCTCAGAAACGCTTTATGAACAGTGAAGGGAAAGGCAGCCTTGGGCTACACCCGATGTGGCAGGATCTCTGCTAATCTGGAATTTAACAATCTGTTGGTCTACTGACTCTGGTACACTGAAGTCATGGCGCAGACCACTTTCCCATCACTGCAGTATCCGCGTTAGTCGTCTCTTAAAAACACGTACAGTTTTCGGCTGGTCTGTTGTTTGCCAGATCCAACACATGTAGAACACAACAACTATATTAGGTATATACTAGCCACTTATTTATCTCTATCTTATGATTCTGGTAACGTTGTTCTTGTTGTTCGCCCATAATGCCAGCCGTGGTGTGAGGGAGTTTAGCGCCGTTGATAGAACATGCGCCTGAAAATCGTAAGACCCGAGTTCATATCCCAGGTCAGTCAGCAAAGAATAAACCCCACGGTGTTGTAAGATTAATCTTAAATCTGCGCTTGCTGCATTGTGCTCTATCTACGGCAACGATTATGATTAATCATGAAGTGAGTAAAAAATAACAAAAGTACAAAAACAGAAACATAAGAAGGGCAACTCTGTAAACGTGTGCGTTCTGCCATATGTGAAACTAGACGAATAAAATAAACGAAATATATATTATTATGGCATTGTGATCCATGCTTAACTTCTATGTCAGGAACATCGTCTCAACCTAATTTAGGTTGGAGATTGGGCGATAGTTAGACAGTTCATTTTTAGGAAGAGGTGGCTTTTCAAAAGCGGAGTGACAACTTTTTGAAGTGAGTAGGAAAAACAACTTCGTTAAGGGAAAGGTTAATAAGATGGGTAATAGGAGGTACAAAGGCATCGATACATGATTTTAATAATTTAGTTGGAATAAGATCGAGGGAACAGGAAGAATCAGTGGAGCTAAGGATGATCTTACAAACTTCGTGTTCTGTGACAGGATGTAAGTTAAAAAAGATTAAGTTAAAGCTAAGTTTAACGTTTGTTTCCGTACCAAACAAGTATACTGTCAGAGAAGTTAGAAAGTTGAAGGGTGGAGAGATGTTGTGAGGTAATGAGAAACTGTTTACATAAGGAGGTGTAGAAAAGCAGTGGTTTGTAATTTTGTCATTGAAGAAATTCAAGAATGAAGAAGCTGGTGCAGATGGTGAGCTTGCAGCTGGAAGAGACTTCGGAATATTGCGACTGAGAAGAGAAACCATGGCTTTCCATAGTTTTTTAAGTCTGTCCTTATTATCACCGATGACCTTCTTAAAGTTTTTTGCTTTTGGATTTGGTAATCATTTGGTAATCATGAACAAGAACAGGTTGACGAGGCCTAGAAACTGCCACATCTCTTGTGTTGGCTAGGCTACTTGACCCTCAATTGTTAATTTTAGCTCTCCGGTAGCATTTTGCACGAAGTGTTGATTTTACTCTACACTTCAATGCATCTCAGGATCTGTCACTTAAAACTTCATGACACTACCTTGCGCCTTTAGCAACTGAGTCATTGAGATTAATTGATCGATCGATTGATTGTTTGATTGATCGATTGATTATAGGTACGGCACAGGTGGAGCGATGTATCCTAGATATAAGGAGGACTATGTAAAGCTCTACATCGACACTGTGAGGGATGAGATACTCGCCCATGATTGGACGAGAGCGTTTCTGAGCTCAAGTCCGACCAATGGGCACGTTACCGAAGGCACGGTTGGATCTCTGAATCTCCCAGGCCTGGACAACCTCAGTATGGAGATGGTAAAAGCTTTTTTGATGCACAGTGTTATCAGGTAAAATAAAGGGTTTGACAACCCTGCACGTGAGATTTGCTGCTATTACGTAAAGCAGAGCGTAAGTATTGCGGCAATGGTACACATATTTAAATAGTTTCTTTTTTTAAAGCAGCTTTCTTTAAGCCGAGTTTTTCCCGGGTACCTCCTAAAGCTAAATACCCTTCCTACACTTTTAATAGATGCATTTAACCCAATTATGTCTAGGACTTGTTTCTAATATCTAATGCAACTTTGATTTCACTCGGTGTTCTTTAATAGACTGCAGGATGCTTTGTGGAGTTAAGCTGCATATAATCTTGAAGCAGTCTTTGTGACGGTAGCTCGAGTGTGTCGTCTTGAAGAGAAGCCTTGCGCCTCTGAACCTTAAACACACTACAACCTACCTACTTGTTTCTGCTTTTCCGAGTCACTAAATTAAATACGGTATTAAATCAATTTCCCGTGTTGGATCCGGGAAAATTGAGGATAGATCAACCGACAACTGCACTTGTTTGTAAGAGCCGACTAACGCAGATACTGAGGAAAGTAACGAGAAACCATCTCTGAAGTCATACTTTTCCAAGCTAAAGGCGACATTTTAGGTGCGGTAAAGGCACTGCCTTTGTGATGAGATCAAATTGTGGATCGAGTGCTCATTATTGAGCGTGATTGCATACTGTGAACAGGAATATGTACCTTAAACCTGCCATACGGCAGTGCACTAGAAAGAGGTTAAACTAATATTTCTTGCTTTTAAGCTAGTAGTTTTAATTTAATGATAACATCTGCATTCGTTATGTTAGTTTGATTCTTTTTGACGGAGATCGCAGGAATTGGTACTTATCTCAGCACCTAATTTTAATTTTGTACGCCCCGGTAGCTCAATTGATATCGTCAAGAACTTTAGGCCCTACTCTGTAACTTCTTAGATATGCACTGAACCGGCATAAACGATAACTATCCACTTTAGATGTGTGTGTACAATTTTAAAATAGCTTAAGTACACTATAATGTAAGTTTCATAGAGGGCTGCATCGAATATTTGCTTAGTGGTCGAGCCGAATAGCGAGAACAAATAGCTGTCGCTATATTCGAATAGCGGTCAGACTGAATACGAATAGTGATCACGTGACATCCGTTTTAGCATATGCGGCTGCCATAGCCAGTGAACTGAAGCCTCTCTTTCATTAGCACGAGTACGTGTTATTGCAGCCAGGCGATGCCTACTGCTTGGAATCGCGGTGTCATTTGTCTCATTAATGTCATACAGTGACAAATTACGCGTAGTTAACTTTTTATTATTATGTAATCTCTCTCTCTGTCAGTGTACTGCCTAACGACAAGTCCATGGTATAACTTTTCCAGCTTTTTCCATCTTCTGCCCTTCTTTTCGTATCCATATATGATTTCTTCAGTACCTCTATTCTTCTACATACTCTCTCCACCTATCATTTACGTCGTGAAGTTCCATTTTCAGTTCACTATCCTTGTCATTTATAGCTACATTCTTTGTCACTGTTTTCTTTCTGGTTCTTGTCAGCTGGCTTACTTCCTGGTACAGCAGATCTGAAAGACCTCTTATATCATGTTCTCTTAATTCATCACATTTTGCATTCCACCACTGATCTCTTGCCTTATCTGTTTCCCTTCGTAGGTAGCTATTTAGTCATGAAAATTCTTTAGATCCATCCTTGGTATCAACGTTTTTACATTTCTTTCTTTCGTCCATCTTATTTAGTATTTCACTTGCGATTCACGACTTTTTAGCAGCTCTTGCTTTCCGGAAGCCGTATATTTCTTCGGCTCCTACTGCTATAGCATCTCTTAATTGCTTCCATTCTTCTTTATTTCTCGAACACTGCCATCTTAACCCTGTTCTATCTCCCTTTCCACTGCTGTCTGGAGTTGTCTTTTCTTTATTTCAAGATCACTCATGCACCATTTCTTCTTCCTATTGCTTCTAACTATTTTCTTCAACTTCAATTCAGTCTTGGCCTTCAGTCTTCTAAATCGTGGTCTGAATACACATATGCTCCTGGGTAAGCCTTCGAGTTTTTTACGCTATTTTGGTACATGTGTTTGACCAGAATTTAATCTGTCTGGTACCTTCCAGTGTCTTCAGGCTTTTTCCATGTGTATCTCCTTCTCTTCAGGAGTTTGAATCAGGTATTCGTTACGACCATTTTCACTTTTAGAAATTGACATAAGAGTTCCAGAAATTGACTAATTCCTGTCTTCTTCCATTCCTCTTTCCTAAGCCATACCCACCCACTTCATTACCATCTCTTCCTTCTCCAACTACCGCATTCAAATCTCCCATTATTATAGTTTAGACTGTGGCTTTCTCCTTTTTACTAGATCGTCAATTTGCTCATATTTCAGCTCAATTTCCTCATCTTCAGCATTTGTTGTAGGCATATAAACTTGTATCCGTACCAAAAACCACTGGTTCTGCCTTAACCCTTATCAGCATTAGTCTGTCACTACACTGGCTTAGCTTTATTATCCTATCAGTCATCTTTATATTCCTTATTATGGCTATATCTCTCTCACCCTTTTCTCCATATACCTACACCAGTCCACCTGACCTCGCTCAATCCCAACACATCCACCTTTGCTCTTCTCATCTTTCTTTTAACATTTTTTAACTTCCCCCTTGTTCTCAAAGTGCCGACATTAATTTTCATGGAGGACTCATTTTTATATATTTTGTCCTTTTCTTTTGAAGTCTTTGGAATACTACTGGGGGGACACCCGGTATCGACTAACCGTGAGATTCTGTCACTTATGTAATAAATTTACTTAAACTTAAACTTCTACTTACACATTGAAATATTGAATGTTGTCGCCAGGCCTCTAATGTACACTGATCACAGTCGCATTCGTAGGCCAATTTGAACGAATAGTTTACTAGTAGTACAAAAATTTGTATACGGTCTAATAGTGATGACTTCTTGGTAGAGCCCTAACTTAAAAAATTTAAGCCGTCTCAATTTTTTTCGCACAGTTCACGAGACTACGAGATAGATACGAGAGCGATTGCCTGGACTCCTTAATCAGTGTCTTTAATATTTTTATTAATTTTCTGTTGCTTCGCACAGTTCACTACTATAACTACGAGAGCGACTGCCTGGACCACTCTATCTACCCTCCCACTCGCTATGCCTCCGAGTACGGCTATCAGTCCTGGCCCGCCTATGAGACACTGCTGAGAGTCGCTGAACCAGAGCAGCTGTATCATGGCAGTGACTTCTTTAATCATAGGGAGCATCATCATGCCGGTAGGTATATCATATTTATCAGCACTATCATCATCAATGTCGACATCATGCTGTTGTTGCTCGCCCAGGGTGTAAGCGTGCATGGAGCTGACAGCCACTATCCTCTCATTGGAAGAGAGATGCAGGCTCACTCACAGGCGATAGGCAGCTAAGCCGCCTATTGTTCGCTGCAGAAATCCGAATATGTTATGTTGAGCCCAGGTTCAATAACCTCTCCGAGGAAGACATTAGCCGCTATCTGCCTGTGGAAGTCTCGCCGTGGATGGCCCTTTCAAAAAGGCACCTGCTGTTGCAGGAGCAGAAAAATGTGGTAAAAATCTTAATCCAGGCTCCGCTGCATTCGCAATCTCGTGCAGGCTGTATCTTTAGGGACGTTTATGTTTAGGATAATCATGAACGTCGGCATTATTGTCACCACTATTATTTTTCTATAGTTTCCACACATAACAACCGCACATGTTTTACAGAGTTATTCTACTTTTTAATCTATCGCTGAGACTCGCTCCATGATTAATAGTACCTTTTCCTTAACTTGAAGAGTGCATATGGCAGCCAGCGTAGATACACGATGACTCATCGGGTACCGCTACACACCCTAACCAGGGGTGATGGGGTAATTTTTGTTGGCTGACCTGGGGTATCGATCCCACGCCACTTTCCAACACGTAGTCTTGCTTCTGAGGCGAACATCTTATCCGTTGTAATCTATGCTAACTTCATGGGTTTAAGGGTTTAAACCCCCCGAAATTTTGTCGAAAAATGTCACGTGTTAATACTTTTATTTGTCCCTCTCTCACTCTCTCTCTGTCTCTGATGCATTTCCAGATACCATGTCAAGGCACAAATTTGTAAACATTTGTGCCTGGAACCTTACTATCTAGGTCTTCAATGAGCACACCTTCGACGGAACCATTGCAACTCAAAAGTTGGTCAATTTTCTAAATTGCATAGGGCTTGCCAATAATAAAAATCTCTGAAATTGTACCTGTATATGAAAAATTTTATCCTTTCCAGAGGTGCCCCAAGGCGATCGCGGCACTACCAATTGCGAAATTGGCCAAAGATTTGTATTTTTCATGACAAAAGCCGACAAATTTCCAAAAATTTCTTCAGATGTGAAGATATCCTAATATCCTTTTTGTGGAAAAGTAAACCTGTAGCCGCTACATACCCCTCTCCCTCTGCTCCCAAAAAAAGATGTGAAACTCCCCCCTCCTCAAAACGTAGGGTGTACCCCTGTTTTAGGGTCTTTAGAAATGAGGAGTCACTTTAGATGCAAAAGAAATCAAAAGCTCAGATCCCACCCGACCCCTTCCGGGCAGGACGCACGAGATACGTCCTTGATCAACGGGTTGAACCACGACTGGCCTAGTCCGTTTTCATAGGAGACACCTTCTCAAATAAAAATATATGAAAAGGTCGACAAGTCGATAAATCGTGGTAGACAACTTTTCAAAGAAAAGTTAATCAAGTGAATACTTAACTTTGCAACCTCTATTTTCCTACCAGCAATAAGCTCAGATAGACCCCCGTTTCCACCCATCTCCCCATGGAACAGCTATAACCTTCCCACTCTCCTAAAATTCGGTCTTGCTTTAAAGGGTAGCCCACGGTAGCTTTTTATAATAGGCACCTGCCCAAAAATAATCAAACCCTCCCTCCAGAAAATCCTGTCTACGGTCCTGGCTAAGTTATGCTATTGTCCATTGTTATGCATTTATTTTTGGGTGCTATATAGATATTGAGCGAAAATATTGATCTGACTTCAGGATTTTCGAGTTTTTCTGCTTATCGAAAGCTGTAGACCGTTAGTGCCAATTATGACGTGTGGGCTGTAAACTCAAGATCAGTTTGCAAGGATGGATTTAACTTTAGGTTCACCATCCGAGAGTGCTGTCAGTAACAGAATACGATCATTAGACCTATGGAGCTCTGTTGAGTTAAGCGCTTTGAGAAACGACTCGATCCATTTGCGTTTGGAACCACTGCTCAGTTTTAGCATTTCATGCGTAATCAATTAATGAGGATTTATCGTCCGAATCCTCACCCAAAAGCGATGTCAGGGACGTAGGCCTAAATCGTATCAATATGACTTCTATTGTCACAGCTCTACAGGGCACAGAGACACAGATAAGAAATCATTTCACATGGCCAAGCAGTGGGGATCAGCTACGAGACTTTAAAACATACATCTTCCTCACCCAGGTCTGTCGTAGATATAGATTTGTTCTAACTACATGAATGCTAAAGCTCATTTAATGACTTATCCGAAGACATTAGGGCATTTATGAGGGCATTTATGAGGGAATTTATGAGGGCATTATGAGGGCATTTATGAGGGCATTTATAAGGACATTTATGAGGGCATTTATGAGGGCATTTATGAGGGCATTTATGAGGGCATTTAT
>JADMIO010839022.1_pt1 | contig 12373 bp, 18 predicted proteins | sample 8958161 | NCBI WGS metagenome assembly JADMIO01 (sample SAMN16585339, study PRJNA669376) | soil metagenome | isolation source: Crop rotation soil | place: USA: Cullars Rotation, Alabama | collected 2011 | reverse complement strand
CGCGACAACTTGTCCACGTGGAATTCTAAGCTTAGGATCCCAATGTGCTGGAAAGTCAACTACCGGTTCGTCACCGACGGGGTCGTGCTGCCGGTGTCGCCGCGCACGGCGCTCGACACCGGCGCGATCATGCACATCCCGGTCTTGCTCGGGACGACCGACGACGAGATGGGCCGCTACATCGTCGGCTACAACGCCGAGACCGTCGACGATTTTCACGCCGTGGTGAAGCAGGAGTGGCCGCACAACGCCGACGCGCTGATCGCCGCGTATCCCGTCGACGATCCGGCGCAGATGAAGGCGCAGATGTCGGCCTTGTTCAGCGACTGGGCGAACACCTGCCCGATCCGCCACGACGCGCGCGCGTTCGCCAAGCTCGGCGCCCCGACCTACCTGTACCGGTTCAAGCGCGCGCCCGACGTGTTCGGCGATCGCAGCAAGGGCGCGTTCCACGGCTCGGAGCTCGCGTTCCTGTTCCCGAGCGTGTTCGCGAAGCACCAGCTCGTCGTCACCGACGAGGATCGCGCGCTGATGGAGACGATGAGCGCGTACTGGGGTCGGTTCGCGGCGACCGGCGATCCGAACGGAGGCGGCGCGCCGGACTGGCCGCGCTACGCCGCGGCGACCGACCCGTACCTCGCGCTCGACGCCGAGACTGCGGCAGGCGCCAAGCTCCACGCGACCGAATGCGATCTGTGGGACCGGATCGCGCCGTGACGATCGAGCGGCTCAGCCTTTCTCGAGCGGCTGATTGGCCTTGGTCCAGCCCGCGATGCCCTGCGGCATGATGTAGACGTTCGTGTAGCCGAGCTTTTCCGCCGCGACCGCGGCGGTATGACAGGCGTGTCAACTTTCGTTGTGACAGTAGAAGATCAGCGTCGCCGCCTTGTCGGCCGGTAGATCCGCCGCGGTGACGTTGGACTCGTCGAGCCACTTCGCGCCCGGCACGTGGCCCTCGGCGTAGCTCGCCTTGGTGTTGTTGTCGAAGATGTACGTCGCGCCGTCCTTGGTCGCGAGGCGCTGCGCGACCTGGTCGACCGTCAGCTGCTTGAGCGCGGCCTCATCGCCGCCTGGCTTGTCGGCCGCCGGCTTCTTGTCACACCCGATACCCCCGAGTGCCGCCACGCCCAGGATCAGAGCGATCACGGTTCGACGCGTCATGCGCCGATGGTAGCTCCCTCAGATCGAAATGTCGACGCACGGGACCTCGGCGTCGATCGGGTGCGTCGTCTTGTCGACGAGGTACGGGTTGACGTCGCCGGCGAGGTGCATGAAGAAGTCGTCGCCGCGCTTGGTCAGGGTGTACGTGCCGCGGAACCGGACGCGCTTGCCCGCCTTGAGGACGATCGGGACGGCGGTGTCGAGATCGACCGAGAGCACCTTGCTCCAGGTGACGACGCGATCGCCGACGAGCTCGCGCAGCACGGTGAGGCGCGACACGCCGTCATTGGCGCGTGAGTCGCGGTAGTTGATCGACACGCCGATCTGCTCCGCGTCGTCGGTCGGCTTCACGATCCCCGAGCACACCAGGACGATCTGATCGCGAGCGAGGGCGGCGCGCGACAGCCCCAGCAGCAGCGTCACCGTGACCGCGAGCAGCACGACGGGCCTTGGCATGCCCGACCAACGCGCGAGGCCCGGACGGTATTGCTCACCCGGGTCGTGAGCACGTGTAGCGCGGCACGTTACAGGTGGCGCGGGCGGCGCGACGGGTTTCCGCGACTTGGCGGCTGGCACCCGGCTTGCGGTGGGGGGGCGCATGTCGAGAACCTGGATCTGCATCACCGTCGCCGCGCTGGCGATGTCCTTCGGGTGCGTGGCGGACGACACGGTCGCCGACGACGCCAACGGTGACGCCGGCGATGACGCCGACGACCTGCCCGTGATCAGCGACACCGCGTTGCTCGCGTTCCACGGCCGGTTTGGCTCGCCGTCGATCGTGCGGGACGGCGACGTGTTGCACGCGTACTTCGCGATGCAGCAGTTCCAGGGCGATACGATCCATGTCGCGCACGCGCGGTCGAACGACGGCGGCGACACCTGGCTGCGCCTCGACGACGCCCTGCCCCGGCTCAACCGCGAGGCGGTGCAGACCGGCTCGGTGTGGGCGCCGGGCGCCGCGCGCATCGACGACGATCACTGGATGCTCTACTACACCGCGGTGCGCGCCGGCACCGAGCGCCACATGTGCATCTACCGCGCGCAGGCGGCCGGTCCGCACGGCCCGTTCGTCGACGATTTCGGCGGGCCGCTGGTGTGCCCCGACGGCGGGCTGTGGGCGATCGATCCGTACCCGGTCAAGGACGCGCACGGCGACTGGCACCTGCTCGCGCGCGTCGACGAGCCCGACGGCGTCAACACGATCCAGATCCGCAAGCTCGGCGAATTCGGCCGCCAGTTCGCGCCCGGCAGCGACTGGGTCCGGCTGACGCGGATCACCAAGGGCGGCTGGGAGGAGCCGGTGATGGAGAACGCGGCGATCGTCCGGCTCGACGCCAACGGCGAGAAGCGCTGGTACGTGTTCTATTCCGGCGGCTCGTATCGCGACAACAGCTACGCGATCGGCTACGCCGATTGCGGCCGCAGCATCGACGGCCCGTGCGTCAAGAAGACCGTCGACGCGCCATGGATGTCGAGCCGCCCCGACCTGAAGATGTTCGGCCCCGGCACGCCGACGTTCTACCGCGACGGCCACGGCCACACGATCATGGCGGTCAACAGCTGGAAGTTCTCGGGCGGCCAGTCCAACCCCGACAACCACGGCCAGGTCATGCACATGTTCGAGGTCCACATCAACGCGAACGGCAAGCCCGTCGCGCGCTTCCTGCGGATGGTCGAGTAGCCGGCGCGTCCGGTCCCGCGTTCAGTCCCGCGTCAGCATCGCGCCGAGCGGATGGCCGCGCACCACCGCCTGGAACGCGGGATTCGCTCGACACTGGTCCTGCTTGTCCAGCGTGCGCGCGCGCGCGATGCGGTAGCGCCGACCGTAGACCTCGTTCGCCCAGTCGCTGACCTCGGAGTCGCGCGCCAGCAGCACCGCGTCGATGCGGTCCTGGGCGTCGTCCGGCATCGTCGCGGCGGTATTGACGAGCGCGGTCACGACGCCGGCGCAGTCCGCCGCGGCCGCGATCGCGGCGGTCAACGCCTCGAACGCCTGGAGCAGGCGGTCCTGCGCGAGGGCCTGTGCGCTGGTGACCGACGCCGGCCGCGGGACCGCGAGCGGCGCAGGACATGGCGGAGACGAATGGCCAGGGAGCAGCCAGCCCTCGAACGTCGACTCGACGTGCACCCACGCGCGCGACCCCAGCACCCGGTTGATCCGATCGCCGGAGCACACGGCCTGAATCGGATCGAGACAGCTGATGTTCGACAGCAGGGACCGCGCCCGACCGTCCTGATCCGCCCCCATGGCCTCCGCGCCCTGCACTGGAACATTCCACACGACCGGGATGCGCGCGGCGACGTCCTCGATGTCGGGCGAGACCGCGTCGAGCGCCGCACCGATCGCCGCGCAGCTGTCGGCCCCGCGCACGGCCGCGACCACCTTGTCGACGAGCGCATCGCCGGCGGCCGCGAGCTGGACGTAGCTCGGGAACGGCGGTCCAGAGGGCTCGCGCCGCAGCGGCGCCGACTTGCGGTCCGTGCACCCGGCCATCGCGACCATCCCGACGAGTACGCGGCGCCACATCACCGCGGTCGTCTATCACAGCCTGCCCGTCGAAGCCTGTTGAGATCGCGTCCAGCAACCCTATACGCTTGATCGGGGTGACCGAGGACGCCGAAACCTTACCGGCCGCGGAGTCGGAAGCCGCCGAGCTCCAGCCCGGGACGGAGATCTCTGGCTTCATCGTCGCCGAGAAGATCGGCCAGGGCGGGATGGGCAAGGTCTACGGCGCGCATCACCCGCGGATCGGCAAGCGCGTCGCGATCAAGGTGCTCGAGCGCTCGTACTGTAACGACGCGCAGGCGGTCGCGCGGTTCGAGCAGGAAGCGCGGCTGGTCAACGAGATCCGCCATCCGAACATCGTCGACGTGTTCCAGTTCGGCGAGCTCCCCGACAAGCGCAGCTTCTTCGTCATGGAGTGGCTGACCGGCGAGACGCTGACCGCGCGGATCGATCAATCGCCGCTCGAGACGCGCGACGCCGTCGAGATCCTCGACGCGATCTGCGACGCGCTCGAGGCCGCGCACGAGCACGGCGTCGTCCACCGCGACCTCAAGTCCGACAACGTGTTCCTGGCGAGCAGTCGCGGCAAGCGCACGGTCAAGCTGCTCGACTTCGGCATCGCGAAGCTCGCCGGCCGCACCGATCTGTCGACGGTCGGCAAGACCGCGTCGGGGATGATCGTCGGCACGCCCGGCTACATGTCGCCGGAGCAGGCGCGCGGCCAGACCGTCGGTCCGCGCACCGACGTCTATCAGCTCGGCGTCCTCACCTACAAGATGCTGACCGGCAAGCTGCCGTTCGACGCCGAGAACCCGTTCGAGCTGATCGTCGCGCAGCTCAAGGCGCCGCCGCCGTCGCCGAAGAAGCTCGCGCCGAAGACGCCCGACGTGCTGGCGCGGCTGGTCGTGCAGATGATGGCGAAGACGCCCGACGAGCGTCCGTCGGTCGCCGAGGTCCGCGCGCTGGGCGCCGAGCTGCTCGGCGCGCCCGCCGCCGCGAGGGCGCCGCGCCGGATGACCTCGGTCCTCGTCGGGATGGCGTTGTTCCTCGCCGGCGTGATCTCGCTCGGCGTGTTCTTCTGGGTCCGGAACGCGAACCACGACGACACGGCGCCGCCGGTCGCGCCGGCTGCGCTGCCGGCGGTGACGCAACCCGCGCCGACAGCTGTCACGCCGACGCCGCCGGCGCCGACACCTCCGGCGCCGACGCCGCCCGAACCGACTCTGCCGGCGGTCGTGACCACGCCGGATCCCGCGCCGGTCGCGCCGCCGCCGGCGACGCCGCCGCCCGAGATCCAGATGGATCCGACCAAGGTCAAGAAGCACACCAAGCACGCCGCGGCCGACGACGACGTCGCGCAGGACGAAGCGACGCCCACCGGCCCCGGCGCGATCCTGTTCCGGCTCGAGATCGAGTCCACGATCGAGATCGACGGCGACGTCGTCGCGACCTCGAGCCGCGGCGGTCGGTTCGAGGTCCCGGCCGGCGATCACCTGATCCACGTCGAAGCCCCAGGCCGTCAGAGCGTGACCCGCTCCGTCGACGTCCCGGCCGGCGGCGTCACGATCCTCAGCATCGAGGACGACCTGAGCGGGACCGAGCCGTAGAACGGCGGCGCTCAGATCGTCCCGACGATGACGCTGCGCAGATACAGCACGTAACCCGCGGACACGACGATCATCAGCCAGGTGATCGCGACGCCGGTGGCGCGAAATACGTTGGGAGATTTGCGCGCGAGCCCGAACGGATGCGCGATGCGCGCGACCAGGAGCAGCCCGCCCAGCACGTGGAGGACCACCCGATTGCCGCCGCACAGCTCGGCGAGCAGCAGCATCAGCAGCGCGAACGGCACGAACTCCGCGTTGTTCGCGTGTCCCCGGATCGCGACGACCAGCTCGGGCGCGTCGCCCATGCCGAGCGACACCTTGTGGCGACCGCGCAGCCGGGATACCCGCTCGGCGAGGATGATGTTGAGGATCGCGTTGAGCGCGCCATAGAGCGCGGTGATCACCGGCGGCATCCGCGGACGATACGGCATAACGGACGCATGGTTACAATCCGGTCGATCGGTGGCCCTGAATGAGATCGATCCGATTGCCGTAGAGATCGAGGAACACCGCGACCCTGCCGTAGGCCTCGTCGTGCCGCGGCTCGGTGAACTGCACGCCGTGCGCGACGAGCCGGGCGTAGGTTGCGTCGAACGCGTCGGTGTGGAGGAACAGCAGCACGCTGCCGCCGGTCTGGTCGCCGACGCGCGCGCGCTGTGCGTCGGTGGTCGCGCGCCGGAGCACGAGCCCGGCGGAGCCGGCTCGGATTCGCACCCAGCGCTTGGCGGCGAGCTGCGTGTCCTCGACCACCTCGAAGCCGAGGATGCCGACGTAGAACGCGAGCGCCTCGTCGTGATCGCGTACGAGTAACGCAGTGTCGGCGAGCCGGATCATCCGTGTAGAGTGCCACGATGACCGCGCCGGCCACGATCCGCCTCCACAACACCGCGACCGGCGAGCTCGAAGAGCTGCGCCCGGTCGAGCCGGGCGTGGTGCGGTTCTACACGTGCGGGCCGACGGTCTACAACTACGCGCACATCGGCAACCTGCGGACGTACGTCTCGGAGGACATCATCCGCCGCACGCTCGAGTCCGCCGGGTACGTCGTCCGTCACGTCATGAACGTCACCGACGTCGGTCACCTCGAGTCCGACGCCGACGAGGGCGACGACAAGATGGCGGTCGCTGCGCAGCGCGAGAGGAAGTCGCCGTGGGACATCGCCCGGTTCTACGAGGACGTGTTCTTCGCGGACTGCGCCAAGCTCGGGACGCTGCGGCCGACGGTGATCTGCCGCGCGACCGAGCACGTCGAGCACATGCAGCGGTTGATCCGCACGCTCGAGGAGCGCGGCGTGACGTACACCGCCGGCGGCAACGTCTACTTCGACGTCCGCGCGTTCCCCGGCTACGGCGCGATGGCGAACATCGATCTCGACGCCAAGACCCACGCCCGCGTCGAGGCCGACGCCGACAAGCGCGACCCGCACGACTTCGTGCTGTGGTTCTCGCGCTCGAAGTTCCCGAACCAGATCATGCAGTGGGACTCGCCGTGGGGCCGCGGCTTTCCCGGCTGGCACATCGAGTGCTCGGCGATGGCGATCGAGCACCTCGGCGAGCGCGCCGACATCCACATGGGCGGCATCGATCACATCCCGGTCCATCACACCAACGAGATCGCGCAATCCGAGGCCGCGCTCGGCCACCCGTGGGTCAGCATCTGGATGCACTGCAACTTCCTGGTCGTGAAGACCGGCGAGGGCGACGACAGCGAGCGCATGGCCAAGTCGGGCAGCTTTCTCCGCCTCGCCGTCGTCGAGGAGCGCGGCTACGACCCGCTTCACTACCGCTACTACTGCCTCGGCGCGCACTACCGGTCCGAGCTCAAGTTCAGCTGGGACAGCCTCGACCAGGCGCGGCGGTCGTTCGAGATCCTGAAGAACCTCGTGGTCGGCTGGAAGATCGAGACCGCGCGGCTCGGCAAGTCCGCGGCGGTCTCAGAGCCCGCGCTCGCGCCGTACCGCGCGCGGTTTCGCGACGCGCTGTTCGACGACATCAACGTCACCAAGGCGCTCGCGGTCACGTGGGACATGGCGCGCGACACCGCGCTGCGCCCGCCCGACAAGCTCGCGCTGATCCGCGAGATGGACCAGGTCCTCGGCCTCGGCGTCGACGCCTTCCGCCGCCCCGACATCGCCGACGAGCTCCGCGCCAAGATCCGCGATCGCGAGGCCGCGCGCGCCGCCAAGCAGTGGACCGTCGCCGACGCGATCCGCGACGAGCTCGCGACCCGGGGTATCCAGCTCATGGACACCGCCGACGGCACCGACTGGTACCAGAGCGCGTAGCCGTCACGACAGGATCGTGACGGTGACGTTGCGGCCCTGGCGCGGGCCGTCGAACTCGCACAGGAAGATGTTCTGCCACGTGCCGAGGGCGAGGCGGCCGGCGCGGATCGGGATGGTCTCCGACGGGCCGATGATCGCGGCCTTGATGTGAGACGCGGCGTTGTTATCGATCCGGTCGTGCAGCCAGCCGTCGTGCTCGATGACGAGCTTGCGCAGCGCGGTCACGACATCGACGCCGATGTTGGGGTCGTCGTTCTCGTTGATCGCGATCGCGGCGGTCGCGTGCGGCACGTAGATGTGACACAGCCCCTCGGCGACGCGCGACGCGGCGAGCGCGCGGTTGACCTCGGCGGTGATGTCGATCAGCTCGTCGTGGACGCGGGACGAGACCGTGAAGCTCGCGCTGAACACCGGCATGCGCGGAGTCTAGCTCCGCCGCGCGCGGGCGTAGAAGTGCCACGCGACCGCGCCGGCGACGGCGATCGAGACCGCGACGACGAGCCAGAGCCGCGCGGCGTCGAGCCCGGCGCGAACGGCGTCGAGGTGCGCCGCGCCGAGGTAGCCGAGCGTCATCACGATCGGGATGCTGATGCACGCGGCGGCGGTGTCCCAGAACAGAAACCGCCGCGGCGCCATGCCGTGGATTCCGGCGAGCGCGAACGTGCCGGCGCGAATTCCGGCGACGAACCGCGCGGCGAACACCAGCAGCGCCCCGTGGCGCTCGTAGGCGCGCTCGATCCGCGCGCGTCGCGCCGGCGGCAGGGCGCGCTGGACCAGCTTGCGCTGGTACGCGGCCGGGCCGAGCCGGCGCGCCGCGAAGAACAGCATCGCGTCACCGCCGAGCACGCCGACCATCACGACCACCGCCGCGACGATGGGGTGAACTGCCCCGCGCTCGATCAGCACGCCCGCAGCGAGCAGCGCCGCATCCTCGGGCAGCGGCACGCCGACGCCGCCGATGACGAGCCACGCGAACACGAGCAGGATCGAACCGTGCTGCAGCAGCGCGCTCATGGTCGATCAGGAATCCCTGCAAGCGGATGACCAGCGCGCGCCCCCACGGAATCACCTACGAGCGAGGGCCCCCGATAGATCGGTGATCGCGCTCGCCGGCGCACACAGCTCGAGCACCCCGAGCGGCTCGCTCATCAGCTGCGACAGGTGCGCGTCGAACGCGAAGGACCGGCCGTGCCACGGCTCGTCGATCGCACCGAGATCGCGGGGCTCGGCGATCGGCCGCCAGGTCCAGGCGGCGGCGAGGACCAGCGCGTCGCCACTGGCGATCGCCAGCCACCGGCTCGCGAGCCGGCGCGCGAGGTCGACGACCAGCGCCGATGGCCGATCGACGGCGATCTCGCGCAGCCGCGGATCCATCGCGGTCTGGACGAAGCTGCGGTCCCGCCGGCCGAGCCAGGCATCGAGTGGCACGAGCGCGCCGTGGCCGAGCGCCACCTCGACCCGCGCCGGCGATCGCTCGATCCCGAAGCCGACCGCGCCGACGTACGTGTCATCGCCGGGCGTCTCCCGCGCGACCTCGTACCAGCGCGCCGCGCCGAGGATCCGGACGCCGTCGAGCTCGGCGCGCAGGAGCTCGACGACGGCAGCATCGGCGTCCGCACAGCGCGAGGGGTCCATGGTCACCGCGGCGCGAGTCTACGGCTGGCGTTGGGGGCAGTGCACCCGAGTGCACCTGCGCAGCTCGTGCAACGCCCCGCGCAAGGCCTCGACAGTCCATCCGCCTCGACTGGCACGCCGTGTGATATGCGGCCCGCCATGAACAAGCCGCTGGCAATCTTCCTCGCCGTCCTCGGATGGGCCGGCTTCATCCTGGTCCAGAAGCTGCCGGAGCTCGCGCCGAACGCGAGCCCGCGCGAGGTCGAGCCGTTCAAGGTCCCGGTGCTGATCTTCGCGCTCGTCGCAACGGCCCTGGTCGTCAAGGTGTTCGTCGCGAAGCCGAAGGCTTAGGCGCAGCTCTCGTAGTTCGAGCACGTGAACGAACAGCCCCACGAGCACGTCGCCGACGGCGGCTGCTCAGGTCCACTCACGCCGAGCAAGGTCAGGTTCTGCCGATCCTGCTCGAACAGTCCGCCGGCCGCGGCCTTCAGCTGGCGCGGCGTCAGCGGCTTGATCGTCATCGTGCGCAGCGCGAGCTTCTGCTTCTTCATCCGTCGGTGATAACGCGGTCGCCGCCGGGCGACCGACAACGCGCCGACATCACACCCAGCGCGGGCGACGCTCAGCGCCGCTCGTTGCCGCGCTTGAAGTTGCCGGTCTTGCGCGCGACGACGAGCTGGAGCTGCTCGGGGTCGTGCATCACGTCGCGGACGGCGTCCGCGTCGGCACCGGTCAACGTCCGCACCAGGCGGCCGCGGAACCGGACCAGGACCTTGTCCCGGGTGATGTCGACGTCGAACGGCTCCGCCGCGAGCTTGCCCCGGCGATCGACCGGCCGGCAGCTGGTGCCCTTGTCGCCCACGCCGCTACCGTAGCGCGTTCCACGGCGGCGGCCCGAGCAGCTCGATGTTCGGGCTGGCCTCCGCGCCGGCGCGGAGCCGCGCGAGGTTCGGCGGCCGCCGGGCGTCGTCCGGCTCGGTCGAGGGATCGCTGACGCTGCGGTAGAACGCCTCGCCGTCGCCCGGGGTCTGGAGCGAGAGCAGATGCGCGGTCTCGGACGTCACCATGAACGCGTGCGCGGTGCCGCGCGGCGCGAAGAACAGGCCGCCCTTGCCCACCGGGTGGTCGACCCCGTCGATGTGGACCAGGATCTCGCCGTCGAGGACGTAGACCAGCTCGTCCTCCGTCGGGTGCAGGTGCATCGGCGTGGTCTTGCCGCGGACGACGCGGTCCTCCAGCAGCATGAACGCCCCGCCGGTCTCGGCGGTGGTCGCCTTCAACGTGAACACCCCGCCGCCGGCGAACCACAGCTGCTCGCCCTCTCCTGCATTCCGGATCAATGCCCGTGCCGTCATTCCGCGCTCCTTGCTTTGTGGTACTCTAGTACCACGATGGACATCGCGGTTCCATATGAAACGTCGGGTCGCGTGCGCCAGAAGCGCCGGACACGCGCGGCCCTGGTCGCCGCGGCGCGTGCGCTCCTCGACGAAGGCGTCACGCCGACCGTCGAGCAGGCGGCCGACCGCGCGGGGATCTCGCGGACGACGTCGTACCGCTACTTCCGCAACCAGCGCGAGCTGTTGGTCGCGACGTTCCCGGTGCTCGATAGCGCGTCGCTGGTCGGCGCGGCGCCGCCCGCCGATCCGGCGGCACGGCTCGACCGCGTGCTCGCCGAGATCGGCCGGTTCTTGCTCGAGCACGAGACCGCGCTGCGTGCCGCGCTCCGGGTCTCGCTCGAGGTGTCGCCGGCGCCGCGCGAACCGCCCGGCCTGCGCCGCGGGCGCGCGGTCCACTGGATCGAGGACGCGCTGTCGCCCCTGCGCGGCACGCTCGGCAAGGCCGGCGTGCACCGGCTGGCGATCGCGATCCGCGCGACCATCGGCATCGAGCCGCTGGTGTGGCTGGTCGACGTCGGCGGCCTGTCGCGCCGTGCCGCGGTCGAGCTGATGCAGAGCTCGGCGCGCACCCTGCTCGCAGCGGCGCGGTGATCTGAGCGATCATCGCGCGGCATGAACCGCGTCCTCGCCGCCCTCGCCCTCTGCGCGTGTCACGGATCGTCGTCGCAGCAGCGTTCGCCCGAGGTCTCGGACCAGTGCGAGCGCGACGAGGAGTGCACGCTCGACTGGGGCCACACCTGCTGCGGCGGCTGTGGCAGCACCGACCCGCTCGGCGCGATCACGGTCGCGCGAGACCAGGCGCTGACCGCGCAGAACGAGCGCGAGTGCAAAGCCAAGCGCAAGGACTGCCCGGTCCTGAACTGCGCGTCGCCGCCGGCGTGCGTGCCGCAGTACCGCGCGGCGTGCAAGGCCAACGCGTGCGTCGTCGAGCCGACCAGGACCTGTCCGCCGCCGGGCCCGGCGTGGCAGTCGGTGCGGCTCGAATCGCTCGACAACGCCAAGCTGCGCGCCGCGATCACCGTCACCTCCGACGGGCGCGTCGTGTTCTCCGGCGACGGCGAGGTCGAGGCGCCGACGGTGGCGGCGCTGTCGGCGGACGCGCGCGCGGCGATCGACGCGTGGGCGGCGACCGGGCTGTCGCCCGAGACCCCGCATCCCGGCGAGCAATGGACCACGCGGATTCACCTGGTGACCAGCCACGACGCGGTCGCCGAGTACGCGTCGAACACCCTGCCCGCGCCGGAGCAAGCCGTCGCCGTCGCGGTCGCCGCGCTGATGAACACGCCGCGCACCGCCGCGCCGTGCCCTGCGTGGGACGGCACCGGCGACTTCACCGTCGACGTCGAGCGCCAGGACTTCGGCGTCGCGCCCGGCCCGCTGCAGCGGGTCACCGTCTCGACCAAGACGCTCGCCAAGGACCAGGCCGACAAGCTCCGCGCCGCACTGGTCGCCGCCGACCTCGGCCACTTCACCAGCGTGTTCGGCGGCGCGGGAGAGGGGTCCAACCTGCGGCTGATCCAGCTGACGACGCCCGTCGGTCGCTGCGGGCGCGCGTTCACGAACAGCTTCCCGAAGGAGCTCGATCCGGTACTCTTGGTCGTGAAGTGATGCTGGTCGCCGTCGAGCATCTTCTGATCAAGCTCCGCCAGCCGCGGTCGCGCGCCGACGAGCTGATCGCGCTGCGGCGGCGCGTGCGCGACGCGATCGGCGAGACCGCCGACGACGACGAGCGCGCGCTCGCGCACGAGATCCGCGCGCACAAGCTCGCGATCGCCGGCGAGCTCGACGCCGTGTCGGGGAAAG
>JADMIO012779303.1_pt1 | contig 12375 bp, 8 predicted proteins | sample 8958161 | NCBI WGS metagenome assembly JADMIO01 (sample SAMN16585339, study PRJNA669376) | soil metagenome | isolation source: Crop rotation soil | place: USA: Cullars Rotation, Alabama | collected 2011 | reverse complement strand
CGCGACTTCAAGTCACGTGAATTCCAAGCTTCGGATCCCACTGTGCTGGAAAGGCGCTTCGTGGATAAGGCCGCAGCAGTGGTTGCCACAGAGCCACGCTGGCCGCGTTCCACCCTGCTTCATGGCGTGGTGCACGGAGTTCCGGTGCGCGGCCCAGTGATAATCGACCAGCGTCCGAAATCCGCATCCGTGGACCTCGCCTTTGGCCATGATGGCGATGACGTTGCCGCTGCCCTGGCGGCTGCCGGCCTGGGACTCTCAACAACGCAGGACAGGCTGGCCATGGAACGCCTTCTCTCCGCGTTCAGCGGGCAGGTACTGGCGCAAATCGGCACGGCGGATGGTGTAGTCGCCGCCGAAGAGTATGAGCACAATGCGGGCTTCCGTTCCTTGCCGGGTGGCCAGGGTCCCATGGAAAGGCTGCGCCAAGGAGCGGAGACAGGGCCATTGAATGTGGGCCGCGCAGCCCGGAGCGAACAGGCGCGCGTTAAGGCAGCCGCGTCAACTAAAAGCTTCGCCCAGATGAAATTTGTCGCCACCAAGCGCAAGGACCTCTATAAGGCGTCGGTTGCACAGCACCGTGCTGATTTTGAGGAGGTCACAGGCAAGCCGCCCGTCACGGAAACCAAGACGGAAGTTCGCGAGGTGCGCCGCCCCACGCCGCGATATTATGTTCCGCTCGAACCCATGGTCGCAATCCGCGGGGCCAAACGCAGCTTGCGCCACAATGCTGATGGCCGCTTCTCGCCTGATAACAAGCTGCATGTCCGCTGGCCATCGCAGGTTCCGACGACTGCTCCAGGCCTGCTGGATGGCTCTGACTACGTTCCCTCCCTGCCCAGCGGGGCTTTGCCGGATGAAGTTCTTTTGCTGGTGCGCAATGCCGTGGTGCAAGATCCTTATCTATCGCCTTGGCTGGCGGCAAACGAAGCTAAGCGGCGTCAATTAGATGCCGCCGCAACCACAAAGCGCTTTGCCGCTGAAGCGGCATTGCGATACGGACGCAACGCCGTATATGACGGAACTACATCCGCATTTCAGCAGACAGCGGCTGCCGGAAGCCAGATTCCTTCTCCGGTGTTAAAAGCGCAGATCACCGATCAACTGCGCCGCTTCTCCATGTTTGCCGGGGTCGATATGAACCCTGTCGGCGTTACAGCCTGGTCACAACCCTGGGTGCCGCTCTGGTTTGAGTGGGAAGTCGAACTCCAGGCGGGCAACCGGCTCGATGGCTGGAGCCTATCGCAACTTGATTTCGACCTGACGGGCAAGCCATCACTCAATCCCAAACAAATGTATCGCGGACGTTGCCCTCTGCACACCGGCACGGCCCGCACTTTGGCGGCCGGCATCGAAGAATGGCTCAAGGTGGAAGAGCAGCGCGACAAGAACAATCAAGGCGAGGTAGATGATGCAACTGCGGCCGCTCTTCATCAGATCGCCGAGGGCATTGGTTTCCTGGATGTTCTTGCCGGCGCCATGGATGGATTGAGCTACCAGTTGCTGGGTCTGCCCGTGGACCCATTCGGTGTTCTAACCAAGCGTGATGGCGATTCCGTGAAACCGCCCGCGCCTATTGGCCTTCCGCAGTTGCTTGTGGCGGGCGATTTGCGGCTTGCCCGTGCTCGCATTATCGATGCATTCGGGCGCATCCTCGATCTGCCGGTGGACAAGATCCACATTGTGGCCCGCGACCAGGGTACAGGACCGCAGCCGACACTTGTGTTGAGGCCGCGTATTTTCCGTCCCGCGCGCTGGATGTTCCGGCTCGTTGATCCAACTTTGTCGGACTTGTCCACGGGGCCAGCGGACATCTCCGGCCCCGCCGAGGCAAACGTGGACCAGATTGATCCCACACAGATGGTCAACCCGGTCTCCGGGTTTCTCTTGCCTGATCACATCGATGAAGCCCTGGAGGTATTCGACGTAGCAGGTCAGCCTCTAGGACAGCTCATGCATGAGCCCTTCGGTGGCGGCGTGACCTGGGAGATCGCTCCCGCCCGCACCGGTCCGGCAGATGCTGGTCCCGGTTTTGATCTTAACCCGCCCCAGCGGCTGCTCGGCCTGATGGCAGCGGGCATGGTGGCGGCGGATGCGGAGGTACGCCAAGGCGAACCTGCTCGTCCGGAAACTGAATCGGCGCTCTCGGCCTTTCTTCGCGCCATAGATACTACCTTGTGGTCCGTGGACACATTTGCACAAATGGGCACCGAACACATCGCGGGTCTGGTAGGCCGGCCTGTCGCTGTGGTGCGCGCAACTCTGCGGCTGGAAATTGACGATGATCTGGATGAGCTTGACCTCTCCGCTCCCGGCGCCCGCGCCCAGCGTGAGGCTGTCTATCGTGATCTGGCGGACCGAGTTTTTCCCGTGCGGCTGGGCGAACTGACGCGGAGTGACGATGGCTTACTTGGCTTTTTTGTGGATGATGACTACTCGCAGTTTCATATTGTGGACAAAGTAGTCCGCGACAGCGCGCTCGACGTGCGCGCCGGCCAGGGGCAGTTCGCGCAGCTCGGGTCTACCACCCAGATACCGAGCGTCAAGCCGATTACGCATCCTTACATAGTGGCGGAAGACGAATTGCCAGTCAGGCTGGGCCAGGTAATCCGGTTGACCTTGCTGATGAACCCATCCAGCCGTGTACATCTGACCTCCGGCTTCTTGCCGCGGAAGAACCTGCAGCTTGCCCGCGACTGGGTCCACCCAGGGCTATCCGTGATGGCGCCCTCCGTGCGCGTAGGCCCCGTCCTTATCGACTCAGACAGGGTCCGGCTGCCGAAGGTGTCGTCATTCCCCAAAGACCAGATATGGACACGCCGAACAGATCCATCCACGTGGAAGGACGATCCCATTCTGGCGGCGACGCAGACCGCCCTCCTTCCTGAGCTACCCTCCGAGGTTCAGGAAGGGTACATTCGAATTTCGCAACCGGCGACAGGGAGCGGATCATGAGCCGCTATCGATGGCCCAGTGCGGGAAAAAACAAAGATCTGGCGTACCAGCGCCTAGAGTACAACTCCGTGACGGATGGCGTCCTGTTAGCTGAAGCCTTTCATGCCATCCACAAACCTCGCGCGGCCGCAGCAGCGCGTGCGCCGATAGCCGGGGATGCAAACCTTTGGGTGCCTATCGGGCCCTCGATCGTCTTGCAGGGCCAGGCGGGAAGCCGTCCGCGAGTTGCCGGGCGTGTGCGCGATCTTGCCGTCAGCGATGATGGCATGCGCGTTTACGCTGCCACTGCGAACGGTGGTGTCTGGTACTCCTCAGATGGTGGTACAACATGGTCTCCTCTGGGTAACTGGGTTCCGACACCCACCGCCGTCCCCATTGACCGGCCGGCACAGCCGCTTACCTGCGGTTGCCTTTTAGTCAAATTCGGCGGGGCTGCTGATGGCTCAGCCGACGACGTTTACGTTGGCACCGGCGAGATAGTCCCTGGAACCAGTCAGACGCACAACAATAAGATAGGCGGCGTAGGCGTGCTCCATCTTGCCGTAACTGTGCCCGCTGCGCTGGCTGACCCTTTTGGGACCAACTGGAAGCGCGAAGCGAAGAACCTGACGGGCTGGGGAATTTATCGGTTGGCACGAAATCCTGACGATGCCAATACGCTGGTGGCTGCAACCTCCATCGGCTTGTTTAAGCGCAGCGGAGTCTTCGTGGAAGACTCCGACTGGGTGCGAGTGACGGCAGGCCAGTTTGACTTTAATGCAGAAAGTGGCAAGCGGACCACAGATGCCATATGGGTCGGCAGCGGTCCCGCACGCCTGTGGGTTGCGCTCCAGGCAGGAGGAGATACCGCAGTCTATACATCAACGGCCGGGCCGGACGGCCCATACCAGAAAGTGACCTTGCCCGGCGTGGCCCAGGTAGGCCGAATGGGACTTGCTGTAGCTCCCAGTGACCCGACTGTGGTCTATGTACTCGGCTCAGGTCCCGGTCTTTGGCGTATTGCGGGCGTTACACCCACGCAGGTCCAGGGAGTTTTTCCGAATCTGTTCATCAGCAGCAGTGACCAGTCACAATACGATCTTGCTATCGCCGTTCATCCAGACAATCCTAATATCGTTGCCCTGGGAGGGGCCGCCGTGAACGCTGACGGCGAACCGAGCGCATCCCTATTCAAATGCACGATAGCGCCCTCAGGTGCAGGTCTTACCGTGGGTTTTCTTCCTGCCAACCTAAGCACGCCAGACCAGGACCCGACATTTATTGGAAATGGCGTTCATTCAGACGTTCACCAGATCAAGTTCGTCAAAGTTGGCGCCGACATTCACATGTGGGTGGGGTGCGATGGCGGAGTGTTTCGCTCCCGGAACGCGGGAAATCAGTACAGCTTCGTGGCCGCCAACTCAGGTCTTGCCGTATTACAGGCAGGGTACGTAATAAGCCATCCGGCCAATGAAGCCTTTGCCATTACAGGAACTCAGGACAACGGCGCTCTTCTACGCGTAGGTGATACGGTGTGGCTGCATAATCACCAAGTCGGAGGGGATGCAGGATGCGTGCTGATACATCCCGTCAAAAACAGATACTTTGTCGCACAATACAATAAGGCCACCTGGAGGAGCAACGGTACCTTGCGGCCACCCGTGATGCGTTCAACCTCATCTTCCGCTTCCACGTCCGCAGAAGCGGGTAAATCATTTTTCTATTCCACTGGAGATTGGCGACAGGTCGGCGCCACCACTCAAGTCCGGTTGGCGATCGGCACGAACCGGGTGTGGCTGGCGGATACCTGGGATCCTCAAGCTCCTACCGTATGGGTCACTCTACCCTCAAGGACGGACCCTCGCAATCCTGCCGGCCCAGCCGCCGGCAATGATGTAGCGACTGACACCTACGGTGAACAGTCTGGAAAAATCGTCGCTTGCCGTTGGATGGACGACAACCGTCTGCTGGTCCTGATGCAATCCCCCCGCAAGGATGGGCAGGACAGTGTAGTCCTGATGCTCAAGCGCAGGGCGGACGGTACCTGGGAACCATTTGCGGAAATCTCCAAGCACGTGGATAAGAAGCACGATTACCAGAATGCGGACATCGCGCAGCCTACAGTCAACTATCTGCCGCCGCTGGGCACATGGAGCGATCTTGCCGTTCATGATCCCACACGCGGCCCCAATGGCTCTTTCTATGTTGCCACCACGGGTCACGTCAAAGTGGATGGCAACAATGTCGTCGAGTCAGACAGAATGGACACGCTCTGGTGGTACGACGGTTCAAACACGTGGTATCCCACCACGCTACGCAACTCCGCCGCAGGGACCAAGGCGCCGGCATACGCTGTAGTATGCGATCCGGGCGATCCCACCGTGGTGTACGTGGGAACAAGCCTTGGAGTATGGAAAGGTGTTGTCGCCTTTGCCGCCGGTACTCCGAGCTGGACCTGGCAAAGATTCTCCAACGGACTGCCGGAGGCCACTGTCGATGATCTCTCCCTCTATCAAGGGTCGGTCAAGCTGTTGCGCGCGGCCATTCATGCGCGCGGCGTCTGGGAAGTAGACATCAGCGCGATTCCATCTCCTACCCGCCGTACCTTCCTGCGGGTGCATGCTAACGATGCGCGCCGCGCCGACGTTGTCTCTCTCGTCAATCCGATGTTGAGTGGCCCGGTCAACTGGCCCTGGCACGCAAGTCCTGATGTCCGCATCCGTCCGGCACCGCTCGGCGGAGGTGAAACTGCTCCACCTCCACCGCCGTCGCTGACTCCTGCGCTCTCCTGGAATGGCAGCGCCCCTGATCCTTTCCAGCTCTGGATATACCAGACAGCACTGCACAAGACTGATCCGCTATGCCGCCCTACCGGGCAGTGGACCAGCCAGTTTGGCTCGCGGCTGACAGGAAACAGAATCACTAAAGCAAACTGGATCGCTACGGTCACCGCGGCGAATGTTTTTTCACCGCCATGGGATGGCCTCACACCCACCGAAGGGGACCTGTTTGAACTTGTCAGAGAAGATGGCCAGGACCCTGATCCGGTAGTTGGACCGCCAGAGATTTCTGTGGTCAAAAAACGCAAGTATAAGATCGATGTGCTGGTCCACTATCGCGACCTGCGACCGCTGGCTGGAGCCAGCGTCCGTGTTGGGCTCTTGCGCCGCGATCTGCCCGCCGATCAAGCCCAGTGGCCCAACATAGCGATCAGTGCCACTTGGAAAACCAAGGTCGAACAATTCATGGGAGGAGGGGCCCCGCCGGCGTTCCCCGATGGATGGACTGTGGCCGACACAGCCTCACCGACCCTTACTCTGGGTGCTGACATTGATGCCCGCCTTCCGCGTGCGGTGACGTTCACGGTTAATTTTGCCGGGCCTCCTCCTCCTAAACGCTTCTTTCTCCTGGCAATTGTAAGTTCGACTCCAGACACCCTATCCGCCGGCGGACTTATTGGAGCCACCCTCCAAGACCTGATTCTCAAGAACCGCCAATTCGCCGCGAGAGTAGTGGAGGCCCGCAGATAGATGGAATTGCATGACAAACCAGCCGGGACGGATTGAGTAGTCATAGCGTTTGTGGACAAACCCGCCAAAAGGATACAAGGACATGAGATTTATTGAGACCCTTTTTGGAATATCACCCGACAACGGTTCAGGCGCGACTGAGCTTGCGATCTTTTTGGTTTTCTCAGCCCTGGTCGTGGTCATCTCTTGGTTGTATCGTTCCCGCGGTTTTCGGCGAAAAACCGTTGAACAACACGACCCCCCGTTTCTTCCATTGCTGGATCGCACCGCGACATGGATCACTCAAGGCATCGATGTTGAAGTAGGGCAACTGAACCGGACGGAGTAGAGTGCCGCCAGTGTCGCAGGCATGATGGATCTTTGACTAGAAATCCCGAGTTGTACACTATGCCTGACATGCACGAACATACAGCCCCACCATCTTAATTCGTTAAATAATCCCTGTTAATGATATTAAGCGTCGATTCGAGGTTTGATCTCCAATCGCTCTACGAGTCAGGTACGTAATGAGTACACGAAGGAAAAGATGCTGATAAGCCATTGAAAATAGAATAAAAAGCTGGTGCCGGGAGGGGGGGTCGAACCCCCACGAGGGGTGAACCTCGGCGGATTTTGAGTCCGCTGCGTCTGCCAGTTCCGCCATCCCGGCTTCAAGGAAGGCATACACAGGTTAGCACATTCCAGGCGGCGCTCAGGCGCGGCGCGATCACTTGTCTTTTTGGGCGATGCGGTCGGCGTCGGAGAGGGTCTGCCGGGGAATGAGCCTGAAAAGCTGCTCCGGACGGACCTTCAGGCCGACGGAGAGCCGGATGACGGAATCAAATTTCACATTGGTCTCGGCCCGCTCCACCCGGCCGATGTAATTTCGGTGGACGGCGCACAGCTCCGCCAGCTTCTCCTGGGAGAGATGCCGTTTATTGCGCAAGATACGGATTTGTCTGCCGAACAAAACCAGGGCGCTGCGCACGCTTGATAGGGTCTTTCGGCATTCCTATAAAATCTACACTTTATATGGTGACACCGTGCAGGGTGTATATAATGGCCGGCACTATGTCCAAAAATATACCAGAAGTGCGGTATGCAATCTGCTGGACGGAAAACGATGGGATCCACTGGTGCGGCCATCAGCACCTGACCATCGGAGAAGCCATGGGCTGCCTGATCCCGGACGGACGCCATTTTATTCGCGCCTGGGAAAACGGCACAGTGCGATCTCTGAACGATCCTGAGATCATCATCTATTTAAGCGAAGTGTGGCGGATCAGGCAAAACCGGGCTTCGGCGTAGTCCTCCATCCTTTGCGGCCGGCCTTTTTTATTGGCGGTAAGAGTTGCTTTTTTTGGCAAGGCACGCAAAATAGAAGGATGACCGGCGTCCGGATCGACAAGTGGCTGTGGGCGGCGCGGTTCTTCAAGAGCCGGGCCCTGGCGGCGCGTGCCTGCGAGCTGGGCCGCATCGAATTCCATCATCAGCCGGCCAAGCCCGCGCGCGAGGTGAAGGCCGGCGACATGCTGCAGGTCAGGACCGAGGGCGGCGACTTTGAAGTGGAGGTCCTGGCGGTGAGCGAGGTCCGCGGTCCGGCCGCGGTGGCGCAGACCCTTTACCGCGAGACCGAAGCCAGCCGCGAACGGCGACAGAAACTCAAAGAAGAACGCAAAGCCATGGGAAATTATTCGCCCGCTCCCGCCGGCCGTCCATCGAAGCGCGACCGGCGCAAGATCATACAATTCAGGAGTGGACGGAACAGTTAACGCGTATCCTGTCATCTCCAGAAGGATTGACCTTCTTATTCTTCAGAAATTCGTTGCCTTTTCCGGTAATGTCTCAGTTTGACCGATCTTGCCCTAAAAGATTGTGGACCGCAGCCGTCCCCGGCTGCGCTGAAGAATGTTTGGGGAACGCAGGCGAGGACGCCTGCGCTCCACGTTTTATGAATATGGAGAAGATCGGGCAACTGAGACACTACCCCTTTTCCGGTAGTGGGTCAGTTTGAATCTTTTCAAACGCAAGGTCCCTCACCCTACTCGCGCGCTGATAACCACCCCAACGCGCGCAAAACCGGCGCGCGTCGGGGGCCCCGGTTAAAAACGCGCGCTCGCTTACGGGGTTTCGGGATGACGACCCTTAAATTCCAAATTGACCCACTACCCCTTTTCCCGCCAGCTTGTAAAATCCGGGGATGAACAGCTAGGCTAGACAGTTTTCAGTTTCGGGAGGGAACCATGCTGTTACAGAAGATTTCAAGAGTGGCGCTGGTGATGGCGTTAGGGGGAGTGACCGTGGCACAAGCGGCGGAAGCCCACCCTTCCGCAAAGAACGCGGAAGGATGGGGCACCCCGGCGAAGAGCAAAGGAGCCTCTACTGCTCAGGCCAAGGGAAAGCCGACCGTCGCCCAGGCCGAAGCCTTCATGAAGAAGGCCGAGGCGCAGTTGTTTGACGCCAATGTTGCCGCCAGCCGCGCGGCATGGGTACAGGAGAATTTCATCACCGACGATACGGAGACGATCTCAGCGCGGGCCAATGAAAGGGTGGCGGCCCTGGTAACGCAGCTGGCGCATGAAAGCCGCCGCTTTGACCGCATGAAGCTGCCGCCGGAGCTGGCGCGAAAATTCCTCCTGCTCAAGCTCTCGCTTTCGGTGGCCGCGCCGGACAATGACGCGGAGCGCAAGGAGCTTACGGAGCTGGCCAGCAGGCTGGACGGCATGTACGGCAAAGGCAAGTATTGCAAGCAGGTGGAAGGCAAGGAAAAGTGTTATTCGCTCAACGACCTGAGCCGCATCCTGGCCACCAGCAACAATCCGGACGAGCTGCTGGACGCCTGGGTGGGCTGGCACAAGATCTCCGTCCCCATGCGGGAGAAATACGTGCGCTTTGTGCAGCTCTCCAACAAGGGCGCGCAAGACCTGGGCTTCAAGGACACCGGGGCGATGTGGCGCAGCAACTATGACATGACGCCGGAGCAGTTCAGCGCGGAGATGGAGCGGCTATGGCGGCAGGTGGAGCCGTTCTATATTTCGCTGCACACCTACGTCCGCAAGCAGCTCATCAAGAAATACGGCAAGGCGGCGGAGCGGCCGGACGGGCTGATTCCGTCGCACCTGCTGGGCAATATGTGGGCGCAGGACTGGGGGAACGTTTATCCGCTGGTGGCGCCGCCCAATGGCGGCCAGGGATACGACCTGACGAAGCTGCTGGAAAAACAGGGCCTGGGCTCAGGACCGGCGACGCCCGATAACGCCAAGAAGATGGTGAAGTACGGCGAGAACTTTTTTACCTCGCTGGGCTTCCAGCCGCTGCCCAAGACGTTCTGGGAGCGCTCGCTGTTCGTCAAGCCGCAGGACCGCGACGTGGTCTGCCACGCCAGCGCCTGGGACGTGGATTCCAAAGAAGACCTGCGGCTGAAGATGTGCATCGAGATCAACGACGAAGACTTTGTGACCATCCATCACGAGCTGGGGCACAATTTCTACCAGCGCGCCTTCATGAACCAGCCGCCGCTGTTCCAGGATAGCGCCAATGACGGCTTTCACGAGGCCGTAGGCGATACCATCGCGCTCTCGGTGACGCCCGAGTACCTGAAGGAGGTCGGGCTGCTGGACCAGGTGCCGCCGGAGAGCTCAGACATCGGCTACCTGCTGCGGCAGGCCATGGATAAGATCGCCTTCCTGCCGTTTGGCTTGCTGATCGACCAATGGCGGTGGAAGGTCTTCTCCGGCGAGGTGACTCCGGAGCAGTACAACAAGGCGTGGTGGGAGCTGAAGAAGAAATATCAGGGCGTGGCGCCGCCGGTGGAGCGCAGCGAGGCCGACTTCGATCCCGGAGCCAAGTACCATATCGCGTCCAACACGCCGTATGCCCGCTATTTCCTGGCGCGCATTTTGCAGTTCCAGTTCCATCGCGCGCTGTGCCAGGCCGCGGGAGAGAAAGGGCCGCTGCATCGCTGCTCCATCTACAAGAACAAGGCGGCGGGTGAGCGGCTGAACAAGATGCTCAGCATGGGCAAGAGCAAGCCCTGGCCGGACGCGCTGGAGGCCATCAGCGGCCAGCGCCAGATGGACGCTACGGCCATCCTGGACTACTTTGCTCCACTCAAGAAATGGCTGGACGAGCAGAACCAGGGTGAAAAAGCCGGCTGGGAAGGAATGGACCAGGGGAAGTAGGCCAACGGAGCTGCGAACATGCCGAGCTCACGCGCGGCGATATGAGACACTAGGTTTTGAAGACCATGGCCAAGTGGAAGCAATACGAACTCTGGGTGCAGACCAGCGACAGCCGGTGGGAGATCGTGGGGCTGTTTCCCAATCCCGAACTGGCTACGGCGGTGGCAAACGCGCGTTCCAGCCGCACGCGATTGATTGAAGTGTTCTACGACGGCAGCAAGATGCTGGGACAGGAGATCATTGCCGAAATAGGAAATACGCGCAAAGCGTAGCCGCGCGGCAAGGATTGGACTACCATGGTCCCCTCACGGTGCATCTATCTGGAGGGCTTATGCAATCCGCCTCCGTTCGCCTCAGACTCGCCGCAGTGATGCTTGTAGCGCTGGTATCCGTTGCGCCGGCGCAGCGTGGCAGCGGCGATCCCTCGCGCGCCGGCGGGCCCGTGGACCTGCCCAACGCAACCTCTCCGATCGCCGAACCCAACTCGAACCCGCGGTCGGTTTTTATCGCCGGAAAAGTGGTGATCCAAGGCGGAGGCGCGGCGCCCGACCATATCCTGATCGAAAGGGTATGCAATGGGATGGTGCGCCACGAAGGCTACACGGATTCGCACGGCGAATTTCAGTTCGAGCTCGGCCGCAACCAGCAGGAAAGAGACGCCAGCCAGACCGATTCAGACCGCATGGTGACCACGCGCAGCGGACGGCTCGACGTAACCGGCAGGAGCCAGCTCAGGTATGACGAATGCGAGCTGCGCGCCTCGCTGCCCGGCTTTACCTCTACGTCAGTGCCGATGCGCGTGGAAAACGACTTGAGCCTGGTGCATGTCCCGATGATTACGCTCACGCGGATGGGCGGCGTGGCGGGCACGACCATAAGTTTGACCAGCATGGCCGCGCCCAAAGAGGCCCGCAGCGCGTTTGAGAAGGGCCGCAAGGCCGGCAACGAAAGGAAGTTCGACGAGGCCGTCCGGGAGCTGGAAAAGGCGGTGGCGATTTATCCGCAGTATGCCGGCGCATGGTCGCTGCTGGGGGAGATCCATCGCCTGCAGAACCAGTTTGAGCCGGCGAAAAAAGATTACGCCCAGGCCCTGGCCGTGGATCCGAAGTTCGTGAGTCCGTATTTCGGACTGGCGACGATGGCGGTGGTGGAAAACAGGTGGGCCGATGCCGCCCGCATCACCGACCAGTTGATCGCGCTGAACGCTTTTGCTTATCCCATGGCCTATTTCTTCAACGCCGCCGCAAATTACAACCTGGGCAAGCTGGATGCCGCCGAGCAGAGCGCGCGCAAATTCCTGCAGATGGATACCGGGCACACGCGGCCGGACATCGCGCTGCTTCTGGGAAACATTCTGGCCGGCAAGCGCCGGTACGCGGAGGCGGCCCAGCTTTTTCGCGATTTTCTCGCGGCCAGGCCGGACGCTCCCAACGCGGAGCAGGTCCGTAAGGAGCTGCAGCGCCTGGAAGGGCTCAGCGCGGCGCGGCAGCCGTAATGCCCCCCGATCACCGATTGTTGCGCGGCGGAAAACGGGCTCTCTCCGCTTCTTCGCGTGTAAAACATTTTCACGCAAAAAACACGGGGAAAGCGTAACATTTGTGCTTGGATAAACGTCTGCCCGTTGCTTCGCCGGCAAAGGCTTGGAGGGTGCGATGATCGGCAACTCCTCATGGTTCAGGGCCTGGATATTTGCTTCGATGATGCTGCTTGCCATGGCTGCCGCGGCGCAGCGCGGCGGGTCCGGGGGAAAG
>JADMIO011167877.1_pt1 | contig 12378 bp, 16 predicted proteins | sample 8958161 | NCBI WGS metagenome assembly JADMIO01 (sample SAMN16585339, study PRJNA669376) | soil metagenome | isolation source: Crop rotation soil | place: USA: Cullars Rotation, Alabama | collected 2011 | reverse complement strand
CGCCGCACTCCACGCAATCATCGCGGCTTACGGATCGTCAGCAACGACCCATCGCCGGCGCGCAGCTCCACCACCACCGCCTCGCGCAACTGCGTGTGCGGCACGCGATCGCAGAGCACGATCCAGCGATCCTCGCTCCCCGCTTCGCCGCGTTTCGCGTAGCCGACGTGCACCGCGTCGTAATCCGGAACACCCTTCGCGCGCAGCATCGCGATCGCGCGAACGGCGGCGTCGTTGCTCAGGATGCGGCCGTGACGCCGCGATGGATCTTCTGCACTGCGTAGAGCGACGAACGCGATCGCAGAGAGCAGAATCCACGTTGCGTAGAATGCAAAAAAGCGCCGGTGCACAGCTTGCTATGATAGCCGCGCATGACACGCGCGGAGATCGAGCGGAAGCTGATCGACATCGTCAAAAAGGAAAAGAACGATATCCCCGCGGAGAAGCTGCGGCCGGAAACGCCGCTGGCCGAGGCGGGCATCGATTCGCTCGACGCGCTGACCATCCTCTTCGGCATCGAAGAAGAGTTCCACATCTCCATCCCCGACGACCGCGCGCGCTCGATGCAGACCTTCGGCGACATCATCGACGCGGTCGAAGCGCAACTCGAACCGCCGCAACCGACATCGTGATCCGCGTCGCCATCACCGGCATCGGAATCATCTCGCCGTTCGGCCGCGGCAAGGACGCCGCGCGCGACGCGCTGCGCAACGGACGGAGCGGCGTCAAACGCATCACCAGCATCGATGCGAGTCCGCTCGCCTGTCAGATCGCCGGCGAAGTCCCGCTCGATGCACACGAAGGACTGCACCGCGGCTTCGATCGCTTCAGCCGCTTCGCGCTGATCGCGGCGGATGAAGCGGCGCAGCAGGCGCAATACAAAGACTTCGATCCGGAGCGCGTCGGCGCGTTGATCGGCACGGGACTCGGCGGCTGCGAGACGCTCGACGCCGCGTACAAGCGCGTGTACGGCGAGAACCAGGCGCGCGTCGCGCCGGCGTCGATCGCCTGGTCGATGTACAACGCGGCATCGAGCGCGGTGTCGACGAAATTTCAGGCGAAGGGCATCTCGTACGCGGTCGTCTCCGCGTGCGCGTCGAGCGCGCATGCGATCGGCCTCGCGTATCAGGCCATTCGCGCCGGTCAGGCCGATGCGATGTTCGCCGGCGGTGCGGACGCGCCGCTGACGTTCGGCATCATCCGCGGCTGGGAGTCGATGCGCGTGCTGGCGATCGACAACGAGCATCCCGAGGAGGCGTGCCGTCCGTTCAGTGCGGACCGCAAAGGACTCGTGCTCGCGGAAGGGGCCGCGGTGCTCTTCCTCGAATCGTTCGACAGCGCGAAACGCCGCGGCGTGGAGATCGTCGGCGAGATCGCGGGATTCGGCGCGACGAGCGATGCGGGTCATCTGACCGATCCGTCCGCCGACGGCGCGTCGCGCGCGATGTCGATGGCATTGCGCGACGCGGGACTCGAAACGGTCGACTACATCAACGCGCACGGCACGGCGACACGCGCAAATGACGTCACCGAAACGGCCGCGATCAAGTCAATTTTTGGCAGTCGCGTGCCGCCGGTCAGCTCGACGAAGTCGATGCACGGGCATGCCATGGGGGCGAGCGGCGCGATCGAGATCGCCTGCTCGCTCGTCGCCTGCAACGACGGTTTCGTCCCGCCGACGATCAATCTGACGGCGCCCGATCCGGCGTGCGATCTCGATTACGTGCCGAACGAAGCGCGGCCGGCCGAGGTGCGGACGCTGCTGTCGAATTCGTTCGGATTCGGCGGGATGAACGCGGTCGTGGCGCTGCGGACTCAGCGTGGCAACTCCTTTGCTTCATGACTTATGATTTCCGCGCTCGGGAGGCTCGGTTTGATCGTAGAAAAGAAGCACACCGACAATTTCACGATCCTCTACGTGGAGGGGCTGATCAAGCTCGGCGAAAGCGCCGAGTTCTTCTCCTCCGCTCTCGAGAACGTGCTCAAGAACGAGAGCACGAACGTGATCATCGATTTCACGAAGATCGACTACATCGACTCCACGGGCATCGGTGAGCTGGTCGGCTACCTCGGCAAGTTCACCACGCAGAATCGAAAACTGATCCTGGTCAACCCGTCGGAGCGGATCCAGAAGCTGCTGAAACTGGCCAAGCTCGACGCCGTGTTCAAGATCTACAACACGGAGGAAGAGGCCATCGCGGCGGAGTCGGGCGCTCCGACGTCCCGAGCGTAGTCGAGGGACCAATGACGGCGCCGCGAACGAATGACCGCACGCGCGCTGCACATCGCGTGAGACAGCCGGCGCCGTCCGTGATGCCTCGACTTCGCTCGGCATGACCAGACTCGCCAACGTCTACCGCGGCGATCAGATCGAGTCGTTTCACACCGGCTCGATCGTCGTGGTCGACGCGCGCGGACGCCTCCTCGCCTTCGCCGGCGACCCGCACCTCGACACCTCCCTCCGTTCCGCCGCCAAGCCGTTCCAGGCGATTCCGCTCCTCGAATATGGCGGCGTCGACGAGTTCGAACTGACCGGTGAGGAGATCGCGCTGACCTGCGCGTCGCACGGTGGCGAGCCGCTGCACGTCTCGACCGCGGCGGCACTTCTACGCAAGGGAGAATTTGACGAAGAGGATCTTTTGTGCGGCGCCCACGTGCCGTACGACGAGAAGGCCGCGGCCGAATTGCGCGCCAGCGGCGAGCCGCCGTCGGTGCTGCACAACAACTGCTCCGGCAAGCACGCCGGCATGCTGCTGGCGACCGAAGTGATGGACGTGCCGGCCGCGAATTACATCGATCGCGATCATCCGCTGCAGGCGCTGATCCGCTCGACGCTCGCCGATTTTGCGGCGGTGCCGGCGGATGAGATCCCGATCGCGATCGACGGTTGCGGCGTCCCGGCGTTCTATCTCACGCTCTTTCGCGCGGCATTTGCATATGCGCGTCTCATGGAGAGCGCGAACGGGAAAGGTCTCGAGCGATACGAGGACAGCGCGACACGCGTCGTAGAGTCGATGACGTCGTTCCCGCACTACGTCGCCGGCGCCTGGAGCATGACGACCCCGCTGATGGAAGCGTTCGAAGGCGCGCTGCTCGCGAAAGAAGGAGCCGAGGGCTTCTACGCGATGGCGCTGTCGCCGTCGCTCGCCTCGGAGCTGAGCGACGATTGCGCCGTCGGCGTCGCGCTGAAAATCAACGACGGCTCGATGACCCGCGGACGCAATCCCGTCATCATCCGCACGCTCGACCTCCTCGGCCTCGACGCCGCATCGAAACCCGAACTGCAGCGCTACCGCGACTGGCCGCTGCGCAACGTCGCCGGCACACTGGTCGGCGAGGTGCGCGCGGAATTCGAATTGGAGTGGTTATGAAGAAGACAGACAGCAGGCAGCAGACAGCAGATAGCAGGTGGCTGATGGCAAGTGCACGCAGGAAGCGGAGTTTTGGCGCGGTCTTCCTGCTGTCTGCTATCTGCTGTCTGCTATCTGCCTGCCGCACCATCGGCGTCTCGCGAACCTCGGCCGGTTACGCCGAAGTCTCCCCCACCGTCGCCGCCGAGATGATTCTCGACTCGAACCAGGTCGTCGTGCTCGACGTCCGTCCGCCCGATCAGTATCGCGGGCCCGAGGGGCACATCGGCGGCTCGCTGAACGCGCCGTTCGACACCATCGAGCGTCAGCTGCCCGAGCTGCTGCCGTATCAGAACCAAACCGTGCTCGTGTATGGCGAGACGTCGAACGACGGCGCGCTGGCAGCCAAGCTCCTCACCGTCGCCGGCTTCCGCAACGTCGTCCAGATCACCGGCGGCATGCAGGCCTGGATTGAACGCGGATACCGGGTTGTTAACTCGCGATAGTTGCGCCACTCCACTTCAAAGGATTTCCCGATGAAGAAGCTGTTTCTGGCCATTTCGATGGTCTCATTCGCTGTTGCCGCGCATGCCGCCGCCCCTCCGGGACTCGTAGCGTGGGCGAACAAAGCGCTGCCGAAGTGCCCCGACTCCAAGATCACGGTCGAAGAGATCACCCCGCCGCTCGCCCCGACCAATTTCCAGGTCTTCAACGTCACGCAAACTTCCAGTGACAACGGCTGTGGCGGACAGAAGTACCTCCTCTACTCGCCGCAGACGCAGCAGATCCTGATGGGCGCGGTGATTCCGCTGCCCGCCGATCCGCGTCCCGCCGACGTGCGCATCAACGAGACGTCGAGCAACCTGCTCAAGGCGGACGTTCACTCGACGATCGCGCCGTTCCCGCTGCCCGACGGATTGAAGGCGGTGACGATCACGAAGCAGACCGAGTTCGGTCCGTTCTCGTATCACGGCTTCATCGATCAGGGGCAGCACTTCCTGATCATCTCGGACCGCTCGAATCTCCGCGACGATCCGGGCAAAGCGCTGCTCCAAACGCTCGGCGCATCGAACGGCGTGCATCGCGGCAAGTCGAAGTCGACGGTCGAGATCGTGGAGCTGTCGGACTTCCAGTGCCCCACCTGCGGCCGCGCGCACAAGACGGTCGAGCCGATGATCGCGAAGGCGCTCGGCAAGATCAGCTACACGCGCCTCGACCTCCCGCTGTTCGAGCATCACCCGTGGGCGATCTGGGCCGCCCTCGGCGCGCGCGCGATCAACAAGGTCGCGCCGGCGAAGTACTGGGACTACGTGAATTACGTGTTCGCGAACCAGGAAGTGATCGACAAGCAGAAGTTCGACGACGTGCTGAAGAACTACGCCGAGGATCACGATCTCGACTGGAAGGCGATCGAGAAGCTCTATCGCGACCCGACGGAGAAGGCGAAGCTGCTGGACCAGGTCAGCCGCGCGTTCGACGCCGGCATCATCTCGACGCCGACGTACATCGTGAACGGCCAGATCCTCGGGTTCGGACCGAAGGGCGAGTTCACGATCGAGAATTTGAAGAAGGCGATCGCGAACGCCAAATAGTTGCCGGTTGCCATGAAGTTGCCGGTTGCCGCGGTAACCGGCAACCGGCAACTCACCACCCAAAACTGATCTTCGCCGAGTAACTCCTCTGCTCCGCCTGCGTCGCCTGGATCACCAGCTTCGGTACGAGAAGCGAGACCCGGACGCCGGCGGAGTAGCGGTTGATGCTCGACTTGTCCTTCAGCGTGAAGTTGACCGAGTCGAGCGAGCCGCGCGCATCGGACGTCATCCGTCCCACCGATGCATACGGCGTGATCGGCCCGAAGCCCTTGCTGATGAACGCTTCGTAGCCGTAGCTCTTCAACCGGTACACATCGACGCCGCTCAGTTTCGAATACACCGCGCGCAGTGAGACCTCGGGGCTGATGGCCGTGCCGCGGATGATCGGCACGTCGAGCGCGCCGCCGTAGATCTTCACGCCGGTGTCGCTGATCTTCGCGTACGAGCCGGAGATCGTGCCGCCGCCGTAACCCTTCGCGACGATCAGCCGCGGCACGCCGACGTATCCGCCGCTGACGATGATGTCCTTCGGCACCGACTTCTTCCAGTACGACGCGTTCTCGTCGACTTTCACCAGCGTTGCGCCGAGGCCGACGTCGAAGTGCAACAGTCCGCTCGCGCGCGCGGGCTGGATCGGATCGCAGTAAATGCCTTGCGCGACGATGCGCGAGAACTTCGCGAAATCGTCGGGCGAGATCGTGCCGTCGAAGTGGATGTCATCGGCCGCGCGCATCGGCAGCGCGCAGAGGGCAATCAGAACAATTGCGAGATATAGTCGTTGCTGAGCAGAAACCCCGCGGGCGTAAATGCGACGCGCGAGTCCACCCGCCGCAACCATCCTTCGCGCAATCCACGTTCCGTCCATTCCACTGCCTCCTGTCCGCAGAGCCTGACGAGATCGTCATAGTGTATCCCGCGGGTCTGTCGCAGCTGGAGGAAGAGAAACTCGTGCCGCCGCTCGTCGTCACTCAACGTTTCGGTGAAGTCCTCGGCGTGCAGCGGATCGTCGATGTAGCGATGAATGTCGCGCGTGTTCGCGAAGCGCCGTTCATCGATGAAGGAGTGCGCGCCGATGCCGAATCCGAGGTACGGCTCGCGCCGCCAGTAGCGAAGGTTGTGCTGCGATTCCTCGCCGGGACGCGCGAAATTGCTGATCTCGTATTGCTGCAGGCCCGCTTCGCTCAATCGCGCAACCGCTTCGAGGTAGAGCTGCGCGACCTGCTCCTCCTCGGGCAGCGTCGTTCGTCCGCGCGCGACCTGCACCTGCAGCGGCGTCTTCTCATCGAGATCGAGCATGTAGAGCGAGAGATGTCCGGCGCCGAGGGCGATCGCTTCGTCGAGCGAGGCTCGGAAGGATTCGATCGATTGCTGCGGCAGCCCGAGGATCAGATCGAGATTCGTGCGCATGCCGGATGCGACGGCGAGTTTGACGGCCTCGCGTGCCTGCGCCGCGTCGTGAATGCGTCCGATCTCGCGCAGCTCCGCATCGTTGAAGGACTGCACGCCGATCGAGAGACGGTTCACGCCGATCTCACGCCACGCGGCGATCGATTCGCGCGTGATGTCTTCGGGGTTTGCTTCGAGGGTGAATTCGCCGCCGCGCGTGTCATCCCGAGCCGTGAAGACGGTCGAGGGATGACACCTTTGTGCAATCGCGGCGAGATGCTCGATCTTCGTCCGTGACGGCGTCCCGCCTCCGAAGTAGAGCGTCTCGACCGGTTCGTGCGGCCGCGCATCGATCTCCTTCACCAGCGCCTCGACGTACCGCTCCTCCAGCGTCATGTTCGTGCTGATCACGAACGGGCAGTAGGCGCAGTGCGTCGCGCAGAACGGGAGGTGGATGTAGACGCCGGTCATTGTACGAAAAGATACGTGAACAAACCGTGCGCCACCGCCTGGCCGTCCTGCTGCACGTCGACGTCCGCGACCGCGATCGTCCTGCCGCGGCGCACGATCGATGCGATTGCGATCAGCGCGCCGCCGCTCATCGACGCCGGCCGCAGGAAGTTGATCTTGAACTCGATGCCGGTCATGGCAATGTCTCCGCGCACCGCGTAGACCGCGGCCGTGTCGGCGAGCGCGGAGAGGATCCCGCCGTGCACGACGCCGTTCTCCTGGCTGAACCACTCCGCAATCGGCAGCGCGATCTCCGCGCCGGACTCGTCGCGCCGGCGCAATTCGAACTTCAGCGCGCGATTGAAGGGAACGTCATCGAGCTCCAGCATCGTCAATGTTCGAACGGCGATTCACTCGTCGGCAATCCCTTCAACTGTTTGTACGTCGACTCGATCACAGGCTGGAGAAAGTACTCGTCGTAGTTCGCCTTGCGCGTCGCGATGCCGCCCGTCAGCTCGTCGGTGTACTTCGCAACGTCGACCTTCTTCTTCGTCTCTTCGAGGGAGAGGCCTGCATTCACCGCCTGCTGCGTCTGGTCGTAGACCGTCTGCAGCAGCGACGTGATCTGCTGCAGATGTTTCTCATCGCGCTCGACCGGACCATGTCCCGGCACGATCACGCTCGCGTCGAGTGCATCGAGCTTCTTCATCGCCGCGATCCAATCGGCGACGTACGCGCCGGTCGCGAATGGGATCGGACCAACCAGCAGATCGCCCGTCATCAGCGCCTTCGCGTCCGGCACCCAGACGATCAGATCGCCGGCCGTGTTCGCGCGTCCGAGGAAACGAACATCGACTTCGCGCTTGCCGAGGTAGAGCGTGAGGGTGTCGGTGATCGTCGAATTCGGGAGCTCGATGCGGCCGGCGGCGATCTCCGGCATTCCTTTGTCCAGATCGTCGAGCAGCAGCTTCTGCAGCTCCGCCTGTTCCGGCGTCATCGTGCTGCCGTCGACGTTCTTGCGCGCGTCGAACAGCTCGTGCAGTTTCTTGCGCGTCGCTTCGCCGCGCTTCTGGTAGCCGCCGAGCATGCGCGCGTCGTAGTCCGCCATCGACGCGCGCGTGAACGGCGTGCTGATGATCGCCACGTTCGGAAATGCGTCGCGATAGACCGAGTTGCCGAAGTTGTGATCCCAGTGCCAGTGCGTGTTGACCACCCAGCGCACCGGCTTGCCGGTCTTCTGCCGGATCTCGCCGATCATCCGCTTCGTCAGCGACGGGATCATGCCGGTGTCGACGACGAGCACACCGTCGTCGCCGATGATCGCGATCGAGTTGCCGCTGACCAGCGCCGACTTCGGTTCCGGCGCGACGAAGGCCCAGATGCCGTCGGCAACTTTCACTGTTTCGTAGGAGGAAGTGACGTCGGCCGGCGCGAAGAAGAGTGCGAGGCAGAACAGGACGTTCATGTCAGATTCGTTACGCAATCCAACGATGAACGTTGCGTAACATTCTTCGCGCCATGAAACGCGTGCTGCTCATCATCTCTTTTGCGCTGTCGCTCTCCGCCCAACAGCAACTCCCTCCCTGGACCCGCGGCACGCTCGACATCCATCAGATCAGCACCGGCCGCGGCAATGCCGCGTTCTTCGTCTTTCCCGACGGCACGACGATGCTCGTCGATGCAGGCGGCGACGCGGGCCCGCAGATCACCGCCTACATCAAGCGCATGATGGAGAGCCCGCGTCTCGATTACGCGGTCCTCACCCACTATCACTCCGATCACATGGCTGCGATCCCCGACGTCGGCGTGGCGATTCCGGTCGGCACGTTCATCGATCGCGGCACGTCGTTCCTCCCGCCGCCCGCCGACGACGCGACGGTGAAGAAGTACCGCGCGTTCATCGCGGACAAACACGGCGAGGCGATCCGCGTCGGCGCGAACGATCAGATCGTGCTGAAGCGCGAGCCGAAGGCGTTCGAGAACTTCGAAGTGCGCAACGTCGCGGCGAACGGCGAGGTGTGGAACGGCGAAGGGAACGGCGCGCACGCGATCTTTCCGGCGACGTATGCAGCCGAGGACAAGCCGACGGAGAACATGTGCAGCATCGGACTGCGCATCCGCTACGGAAAATTCGACTTCTTCACCGGCGGCGACATGCCGGGCGTGCCCGAGGCCGGCGCGCCGGAGTGGACGTCGGTCGAGACCGCGGTGGCGAACGTGATCGGCGCGACCGACGTGCATGTCGCGAATCATCACGGCTCGATCGATCCCGAGTCCGCGTTCTTCCTCGCCACGTTGAAATCGCCGGTGATCATCCTGCCGGCGTGGTCGCCGACGCATCCGTCGCAGGACTCGCTCAAGCGGATGCTGACGAAGCGCCTCTATCCCGGGCCGCACGACATCTTCGTCACGAAGCTGTACGACTCGACGAAAGAGAGCATCGGCTCGCGCGTCGAGCAGCTCAAGGCGACGCACGGAGACATCGTCGTGCGCGTCGCGCCGGGGGGCGACCGGTTTCAGGTGTACGTGCTCGATGAGACGAGCGAGGACCTGCACGTGCTCTCGGTGCAAGCATACGAATCGCACTGATGGAGTGCGGCGGCCAGGCCGCCCGCCCTCGCGCGGCATGGCCGCGCGTCCGAACAGCAGCGGCGGCATGGCCGCCGCACTCCGTTAGAATTACTGCCTGATGTCCGACACCCCACAGCGCGGTCCGCGCCTGCTCTGGACCCTTCTCGGCGCGATGGTCATCGTCGCGCTGCTGCCGCTCCTCGTCTCGCACTGGTTCCTCATCGGGATCAATCGCGATTCGCTCGAAACGCTCGAGCGCAAGTACCTCACCCGCTCCGCCGTCGGCATCGCCACCGACGTCCAGAACGTGCTGCTCAGCAACACGCAGCAGCTGACCAAGATCGCGGGCAGCATCCGCATCATGAAAAAAGCGCTGCCGCCGGGCGGCGATCCGTTCACCTACGCCGCGGAGACGAACTGGATCACCGACTACCTCACGCCCGACAGCGACCTCCTCGCCCTGCGCCTGCTCAACACCGCCGGCGCCGGCGCGGAAGCGAAGCCGGCCGGCCTCGATGAGCCGGTGCTGAAGGAGATGAATCACGCCGTCGACGTCGCGAAGCAGGGCCAGACGTACACCGGCACCTTTCAGTACGTCGGCTCCGCGAGCCAGCCCGCGGTCGTCGTCGCGGTGCCGGTCGTCGATGACGGCCAGGTGCTCGGCACGGTCGAAGGACTGGTCAGCCTCAAGCGCATCGCCGATCACATCAAGGACGAAGGCAAAGGCGACGTCACCGCGTTTCTCGTCGATCGCAGCGGCCACGTGCTGATGCACAGCGAGCCGAGCGTCGACGTGCAGCGTCCCGACTTCTCCGATCTCAAGATCGTGCAGGAGTTCAAGAAGAACCCGCTGCGCCTCACCGAGTCGTACGCCGACAAACGGAGCGGCCGCGAGGTGACGATGCTCGGCACCGTCGCGCCGGTCGGACGTCCCGACTGGGCCGTGGTCGTGCAGAAACCGGAAGAGAAAGCCTATGCGTCGGTGAACACGATGATCCGCGCGACGGTCGAATGGGGGGGGGTCGCGCTCCTCTTCGCCATCATCGCCGCGGTGCTGTTCGCGTCGAACATCGCGCGCCCAATCCGCCTTCTCGCCGAGCGCACCGCGGAGATCGCGCGGGGCAACTATCAGCAGAAGGTCGAGCTGAAGACGCACAACGAGATCGGCGAGCTCGCTTCGAACTTCAACCAGATGTCGACGGCGATCGAACATGCGGTCGAGCAGCTGAAGAAAGCGGCGAACGAGAACCACCTGCTGTTCATCAACTCCGTGCGCATGCTCGCCGCGGCGATCGACGCGAAGGATCCGTACACGCGCGGCCACTCGGAGCGCGTCGCGCGCTACTCGATCGCCATCGGCAAGAACCTGAACCTGCCCGAGAAGGACATGCGCAACCTGCGCATCTCCGCGCTCCTGCACGACGTCGGCAAGATCGGCATCGACGACCGCATCCTGCGCAAGCCGGGCGCGCTGAGCGATGACGAGTTCGAAGTGATGAAAGGACATCCGGCGAAAGGCGCGGCGATCATGAGCGGCGTCGCGCAGCTGATCGACATCATTCCGGGCATGAAGTACCACCACGAGAAGTGGGGCGGCGGCGGCTACCCCGACGGCATCGAGGGCGAGGAGATCCCGATGCAGGCGCGCATCGTCGCCATCGCCGACACGTTCGACGCCATGACGACGAACCGTCCGTACCAGAAGGCGATGGAGCTCAACTACGTCGTCGACAAGATCAAGAGCTTCGCCGGAACGCGCTTCGATCCGCACGTGGTCGATGCGTTCGTGCAGGCGGTGAAGCGGGGCGACATCCAGATCGAAGACCAGGTGAGAGGCGCTGCCTGAGAGCACTCGTTCTCGCGCTCCTGGTCTTCACCGCCAACGACGATCCCATCCGAGTCGAGCGAACGGTCATCGCGTCGCTGCTGCGGGGCAATCCGGCAGCGGCGCTCAAAGTACTTGGCGGCGTAAAGTCCACGGGCACCTCGGCCCCGGAGCTCGACAACCTGCGCGGACTCGCGCTGATGCTGAACGGCGATGTGAAAGGGGCGCTGCCGCTGTTCGAGAAAGCGCTGCCACTCCCCGAGGCTCGCTTCAATCGCGCAGTGGCCTTCCTGAAGTTGTCGCGATATGCGGAGGCATCGAGCGAGTTCGAGAAGCTCTACGCCGACTCTCCTCTCCGCGCCTCCGCCGCGTATCACAACGCACTCGCGCTCGATGCCCTCGGCAAGTCGGGCGATGCGGTCACCTGGCTGACGCGCGCGCTCGATCTCGATCCGAATTTCGATTCCGCCGTCTTCTACCTCGGCATCATGCGCGAGCGTCTCGGCGATCTGCAGGCCGCGGGCAAGGCCTACAAACAGTTCCTCGATCGCCATCCCGATTCGATCGTGGCGATGCTACGCTTCGGCGTCGCTGCACAGCGCGCCGGGCATCCGGAGACGGCGCGCAAGTATTTCGACAGAATCGTGGCCGCCGCACCATCGTCGCCCGAGGCGGCCGAGGCGCGGATGTATCTCGAAATGTGGAGTGAGTGAGTGGCCTTCCACGGAATCCTGGCGCAGCTGCTCAGCTCGACGGACGGCTCGATCGCCGCGATCTTCCTCGATTGGGAAGGAGAAACCGTCGCGCTCATCACGGCACGCGATCTGGAGCAGGACGAGCTCAAGGCGCTCGGCGCGTATCAGGTCATCTTCCTCACGCATCTGCGCAAGCTCTGCGGCGACCTCGGCGTCGGCGCGCCGCAACGCTTCAAGATCGAGTTCACGCGAAAAAAAGTGCTGAGCTGCGACGTCAAAGATGGTTATTACCTGGTGATGCTCGCCGGTTCGGAGACGAATGAAGGCGAAGCGTGGCATCACCTCGACCACTGCCGTACGGATCTGCTCCAGGAAATGTAGATGATCCCGATCCTGCTCGCCGCGACCCTCTCCAGCGCGATCCGCGCGCACATGACGTTCCTCGCGGACGACATGCTCTTTCCAGCACAGTGGGATCCGAAGCTTGGAATTCACGTGACTTGAAGTCG
>JADMIO011711197.1_pt1 | contig 12381 bp, 14 predicted proteins | sample 8958161 | NCBI WGS metagenome assembly JADMIO01 (sample SAMN16585339, study PRJNA669376) | soil metagenome | isolation source: Crop rotation soil | place: USA: Cullars Rotation, Alabama | collected 2011 | reverse complement strand
GGGCTCGCCGGCCGCGCTCGCGGCCGGCTCGCCGACCGCCATGGCCGCTACGGGCGGCGGCGGTGCCCCCGCGGCGACCATCGCCGGGCCCTCCTGGAACCAGCTGTGGCGGCACTTGGCGCAGCGCACCGTCCGGCCGTCGATGCCGATCGCGCTGTCCGGAACGACGTAGCGGGTCGAGCAGGCGGGGCACGCGATTATCATGGCCCGCCCCGTTAACCACCTCTGCCCGAGGGCGACAAGGCTTGGCCGGTGGATGAGGCGCTGCAACGGCCTTTTTTCCACATGCATTGGCCTGTATAGGCCTCCCCAGACAGCGAAGGCCCGATCGAACCCCTGCGATGAACCAGACCGCCGATGGCGAAATCATCCATTTCGACAATGTCGGCCTGCGCTACGGGACCGACCGCGAGGTGCTGAGCGATCTGTCGTTCACGCTCTACCCCGGCAGCTTCTACTTCCTCACCGGCGCCAGCGGCGCGGGCAAGACCTCTCTGCTGAGGCTGCTCTACCTGGCGCAGCGGCCCTCGCGCGGGATGATCCGCATGTTCGGCTCCGACGCGATCACGCTGCCGCGCGACCGGTTGCCGGGGCTGCGCCGGCGGATCGGCGTCGTCTTCCAGGATTTCCGGCTGGTGCCGCACCTCTCGGCTTTCGACAACGTCGCGCTGCCGCTGCGCGTCGCCGGGGTGGCCGAGCGCGACATCGCCAAGCCGGTCGCCGACATGCTCGACTGGGTCGGTCTTGCCGACCGCATGCAGGCTCGCCCGGCGACGCTCTCGGGCGGCGAGCAGCAGCGCGTCGCGATCGCCCGCGCGGTGATCGCCCGGCCCGACATGCTCGTCGCCGACGAGCCCACCGGCAACGTCGATCCCGACATGGCGATCAAGCTGCTGCGCCTGTTCGAGGCGCTCAATCGCCTGGGCACGACGGTGGTGGTCGCGACGCACGACGTGCACCTGCTGCAGAAGGTGCCGGAATCGCTGATCATGCGGCTCGACCGGGGGCGGCTGTCCGATCCGACGGGCGCGCTGCGCTATCCGCCGCGGCGGCCGACGGCATCGGGCGGCATGCCGGCGGGGATGCCTATGGGTTATTCGGCGGGGGCGCCGGCTGGAACGGCCGGGGGAAAGGCGTGAAGGCAAGCGAACTGGCAGGGGGAATGACGCGGCGCCTGCACCGGTTCTCCGGCGTCGGCGAAGCCGAGCTGTTGCCGCAGGCGCGGCTTTCGGGCCCGATGCCCTGGGTGATCGCGATCATGGTCGCGCTGACCATGATCGCCGCCGCGGCCGGCCTCGCGCTGCGCAACGCCGCGTCCGCGGCCGCGGCCGAGCTGCGCGGCGGAGTCACCGTGCAGATCGTCGAGGCCTCGCCCGAACGGCGCGCGCGGCAGACGCAGGCGGCGCTGCGGCGGCTCGGCCAGATGACCGACGTCGAGCTGGTGCGGCTGGTGCCGCAGGACGAGCTCGAGGGACTGATCGAGCCGTGGCTCGGCGCCGAGCTCGACAGCGGCGATGCCGAAGCCATCCCGATGCCGTCGCTGATCGACGCGCGGATCGCGGGCGCGGTCACCGCCGAGCGCGTCGTGACGATCCAGCGTGCGCTCAGCGCGGTTGCGCCGTCCGCGCGCGTCGATGCCCAGTCGAGCTGGCTGAAGCCCGTCTTCTCCGCGATCGAATCGCTGCAGTGGCTGGCGATCGCGCTGGTCGTGCTGCTGGCGCTGGCGCTCGCCGCCGCGGTGCTGCTGGCGGTGCGTTCGGCGCTCGGCACCAACCGCGACACGATCGAGATCGTCCACCTGCTCGGCGGCACCGACGGCCAGGTCGCGCGCGTGTTCCAGCGCGCCGTCGGCATCGACGCCTCGGGCGGCGGAGTCGTCGGCCTGCTGCTGGCGGTGGTGGTGATCCTGTTCCTCGCCCGGCGCTTCGGCTCGCTCGGCGCCGGCATGGTCAACGAGGGCGCGCTCGGCTGGCTCGACTGGGCGACGCTGGTGCTGGTACCGGTGGTCGCCGTGCTGCTGGCGATGCTGACCGCGCGGCTCACCGTCATCCGCACCTTGCGCAGGATGCTCTGAGCCGGTGCGCACGATCCGACGCTTCGTCTCGCTGGTGGTGCTCGCCTGGCTGCTGGGCTTCATCTGGTTCGCCGTGGCGCTGCCGCGGCCGCACGATGGCGGCCGCAGCGACGCGGTGGTGGTGCTGACCGGCGGCGGCGGCCGGATCGATCGCGGTTTCGAGGCGCTGCGCAAGGGCTGGGCGCGGCGAATCCTCGTCTCGGGCGTCGACCGCGAGGTCCGGGTCAGCGAGTTCGAGGCCGAATACAAGGTGCCGCCCGCGCTGATGGCCTGCTGCGTGACGCTGGGCTTCGCCTCGGTCGACACGCGCTCGAACGCGCACGAGGCGGCGCGCTGGATCGCGCGCAACAAGTTCCGGTCGGTCCGGCTGGTGACGACCGACTGGCACATGCGCCGCGCGGCGCTCGAGGTGGAGCGGCTCGTGCCGGACAAGGTCGTGCTGATCCGCGACGCGGTGCCCTCGCAGCCCAGCTTCCGCATTCTCTTCCTCGAATATCACAAGCTGCTGGCGCGCGCGGTGCTGAGGCTCGTCGGCGGGTGATGGCGCGGGAGATGGCGCAGCCGGGCACGAGCGTCGGCGACGTGCTGCGCAGCCTGGGCTTCTACGCCGCCTTCTACGGCGGGACCGTGCTCTACGTGCTGGCCGCGCTCGCGGTGCTGGTGGTCGGGCGTGATCCCTTCATCGCCGTGGTCCATGGCTGGTCGCGCTTCCACCGCGCCTGCGTCGCCGGCCTGCTCGGCATCCGCGTCACGATCGAGGGCAGCCTGCCCGGCTCGGGCGTGATCGTCGCGCTCAAGCACGAGAGCTTCTTCGAGGCGATCGACCTGCCCAACCTGCTCGACCGCCCGGCGATCATCGCCAAGGCCGAGTTGCTGCGGATCCCGCTTTGGGGCCGAGTGGCGGGGACCTACGGCCTCGTTCCGGTCGAACGCGACCAGGGCGCCAAGGCGCTGCGCGCGATGCTGGCGGCTGCGCGTGATCTTGTGGCGCAGCAGCGTCCGCTGGCGATCTTCCCCGAAGGCACGCGCGTGCCGCATGGCGAGACGCTCGCGCTGCAGTCGGGCTTCGCCGCGCTCTACAAGCTGCTCGGCCTGCCGGTGGTGCCGATCGCGGTCGATAGCGGCCCCCTCTACCATCGCCGCTGGAAGCGCCGGGGCGCGATCACCTTCCGCGTCGGCGAACCGATCCCGTCCGGCCTGCCGCGCGCCGAGATCGAGGCGCGGGTGTTAGCCGCGATCAATGTGCTGAACGAGGTTGAGGGCTAGGCCGCGCTCACCCGCACCGACTGGCTGTTCATCTGCGCCCAGCCGTAGCTGGTCAGGAACGAGACGTCGGCGGCGTCGCGGCCGACGCCGATCTTGGCCATCTCCTCCGCCTTTGCCATGCCGGTCGGGTCGACCAGATACCAGGCGCCGTCGAGGAAGACTTCGGGCACCGCGTGGAAATCCTGCGGCTCGACCCCCAGCGCATAGACGCTGGCGAAGCGCGCCGGGATCGCGCTGGCGCGGGCCAGCGTGATCAGGACGTGAGCGAAGTCGCGGCACACGCCTTCGCGCTGGACGAAGCTGTCGAGCGCGGTGGTGGTGGCAGTGCTGGTTCCGGACCGGTAGGTGAACTGGCTCTGCACCCAGTCGCGCATCGCCATGACCCGCGCGCCGCCGGCGAGCGCGCCGAACTCTGCGTCGACGAGGTTGGCGAACTGGTCCGACGGGCAGTAGCGCGACGGCAGCATGTATTGCACCGCCTCGCCCGGCAGCAGGTGCGGCGGCACCGCGGGCAGCGCGGCAAGCTCGCCGCAGATGCGGTGAACGGCGACGGTGGCGGTGTAGCGCACGGTCAGCCTGCCCTGGAGCCGCAGCCAGATGCGCTCGCCGATCGTGTCCTGGCCGAGCACGCGGGCGAAATGCTCGACCGGGCTGAGGTCGATATGCGCCGCCTCGACCGTCTGCTCGGGGATGAACGCGGCCTCGAGCTGCAGCAGCACGTCGGTGGGTTCCGCGAAGTCATAATCGAGCGCGGCCTCGATGGCGAGTTTCGGAGCATTGCCAGTCATCGCGGCGAACAATCGCCGAGCGGTGAAAAGGCTGCGCTCACCTCACGATTTCTGGTGGTCGCTGCGGCCGAAGTCGGGCCGCGCGTCGTCCTGGCCTTCGGCGATGATCGAGCGGCGGATCGCGCGGGTACGGGCGAAATGGTCGAACAACTGCCCGCCGTCGCCGACGCGGATCGCGCGCTGGAGCGCGGTCAGGTCCTCGGTGAAGCGCTGCAGCATCTCGAGCACCGCTTCCTTGTTCGTCAGGAAGACGTCGCGCCACATCGTCGGGTCCGAGGCGGCGATGCGGGTGAAGTCGCGGAAGCCGCCCGCCGAGTACTTGATCACCTCGCTCTGGGTCACTTCCTCGAGGTCGGAGGCGGTGCCGACGATGGTGTAGGCGATCAGGTGCGGCAGGTGGCTGGTGACCGCCAGGACGAGGTCGTGATGCTGCGCGTCCATGATCTCGACATGGGCGCCGAGCGCTTCCCAGAAGGCCACGAGCTTCGACAGCAGCAGGACGTTGGGCCGCTCGGGCGGAGTGACGATGCACCAGCGGTTCTGGAACAGCGCCGCGAAGCCGGCGTCGGGGCCCGAGTTCTCGGTGCCGGCGACGGGGTGCGCCGGGATGATCGCGTGGTTGGGCAGCGCCTCGCCGAGCGCATTGGCGATCGACTGCTTGCACGAGCCGACGTCGCTGACGAGGGCGTCGGCGGGCAGCGCGCCGGCGATCTCGCGCGCGGCCTCGCCCATCACCCCGGGCGGCACGCAGAAGATGACCATGTCCGCCTCGCGCACCGCCTCGGCGGCCGTCTCATGAACCGCGTCGACCAGCCCGCGCTCGGCGGCGCGCGCGCGGGTGGCGGGATCGTGGTCGTAGCCCGTGGTGCGCGTCCCGGGCAGATATTCTCGCACCGCCAGGCCGATGGAGCCGCCGAGCAGGCCGAGGCCGACGATCGCGACGCGTTCAAAAGGCATGGGCGAACCTCATCGTACCGCCTCGGCCATGTCGCGCAGCCCGGCGGCGATCGCGTCCATCTGCTCGGCCGTGCCGATGGTGATGCGCAGGCCATGCGGCAGCCCCTGGCCCGGCAGCCAGCGAGTGATGTAGCCGCGCTCGGCGAGGCCCTCGAATGCCGCTTCGGCGGTCAGCCGGCCCTCGAACAGCACCAGCACGAAGTTGGCCTGGCTGGGCAGCGGGCGCAGGCCTTGGTTGCCCATGGCTTCGATCGCGGCGACGAAGCGCGCGCGCTCGGCGGCGTTGTGGCGGCGCGAATGGGCGACGAAGTCCTGGTCGGCGAGGCCGGCGAGCGCCATCGCCTGGCCGGTCGAGGAGACGTTGAACGGCCCGCGGATGCGGTTCAGCGTGTCGACGATCGCCGCCGCGCCGGTGCCCCAGCCGATCCGCTCGCCCGCCAGCCCGTAGATCTTGGAGAAGGTGCGCGTGACCAGCACGTTGGCGTGGGCGGCCGCCAGCGCCAGCGCGCCGTCGTCGTCCTCGGGCGCGACGTATTCGCCATAGGCCTGGTCGACGACCAGCAGCACGTCGGCGGGCAGCGCGGCGTGGAGCCGCGCCAGCTCGCGCCCGGGCAGGAAGCTGCCGGTCGGGTTATTGGGATTGGCGACGAAGACCACGCGGGTCCGGTCGGTCACCAGCGGCAGGATCGTGTCGACGTCGCTGCCGTAGTCGGTGTCGGGCGCGACGACCGGCTCGGCGCCGCAGCGGCGCGCGGCGATGTCGTAGACCGAGAAGCCGTAGCGGACGTAGATCACCTCGTCGCCCCGCCCCGCGTAGCCCTGCGCGGCGAGGTGCAGCAGCTCGTCCGAGCCGGTGCCGCAGACGATCAGCGCCGGGTCGATGCCGTGGAGCGCGCCCAGCGCCGCGCGCAGCGCCTTGCTGTCGGGGTCGGGATAGCGCGACGGCGCCGGCGCCTCGGCCCTGGCCGCCAACGCCTTCGGGCTGGTGCCGAGCGGGTTTTCGTTGGCCGAGAGCTTGATCAGCGGCCGCCCGTCCTTGCCGGCCGACTTGCCGGGGACATAGGCGTGGATCGCCGCGATCCAGGGCTTGGGCTCAGGAGCCATCGCGGCGCTTTACGGCGGGTGAGGGGCAGGGGGCAAGCCTTGCGACGACGCCCTTCACAGAATGTTCAAAATGATGCTTTCTGCTGCCGGCGATGTGGCCGGGCGGGGAGTGAGGCATGCGGACGAGCGGGTTGTTCTGGCGCGCGCTGAGCGCGGCGCGCGACGCGAATCTGGCGGACGGCGGCGAGGCGCCGGCAGTTGAAGGTTCGGCGGCGATGACGCGCCGCCACATCATCGGTGCGCTGGCGGCCAGCGCGGCATTGCCGATAGTGGGCTGCGCCCCGTTGCCGGCGGCGACGCCCCGCACCCGCGTCGCCATCATCGGCGGCGGCCTCGCCGGCCTCGTCGCGCTGCGCGACCTGCTGAAAGCCGGCATCGACGCGAAGCTCTACGAGGCGAAAGGGCGGCTCGGCGGGCGCGTCTCGACCTACCACGGCGGGCCGGTGCCGGCCGACGACGGCGGCCAGTTCATCAACGGCGACCACGCCGACATCCTCGCGCTCGCCCGCCGGCATCATCTCAAGCTGATCGACCGCAAGGCGATGGCCAACAAGACGCTGCTGATCGACCATGACTGCCGGGTCTATGACGAGCAGCGGCTCGCCGAGGACCTGCGCCCGCTCGCCGCGGCGATCGCCGCCGACGCCGCCGCGATCGATGCCGACCAGGGCGCGCTGGCCGCGCTCGATGCGATCTCGGTCAGCCAGTACCTCGACCGGCACCATAACGTCATCGGCCCGCGCTACGTCCGCGCGCTGATGGAAGCGACGCTGCGCACCGAGTTCGGCCAGGACCCGGGCGAGGCCTCGGCGATCACGCTGCTCTGGAACCTGCCGACTTCCGATGGCCGGCACGTCAAGGTGATCGGCTCGAGCGACGAGCGCTACGTGCTCGCAGGCGGCTCTGGCACGCTGGTCGAGGCGCTGGCGCCGCCTTTGATGCCGAACATTGCGATGGGCCATGCGCTGCAGGCGGTGCGCCGCAGCGGTCAGGGTCTGCGCATCCATTTCGAGAACGGCGCCGTGGTCGAGGCCGAGCGGGCGATCGTCACCGTGCCCGCGCCGCTGCTGCGGACGATCGACTTCGGCGGGCTGTTGCCGCCGCTCTGGCAGCAGTACGCCGCCGAGATCGACTGTGGCCGCAACGAAAAGCTCAACGCCGCCTACCACGGCAGGCCCTGGGCAGGGCCGATGGGCCAGGCCGGCGACGTCTGGCCGCTCGCCGGCGGCTTCGCCGAGGGCTGGGACGCGACCACGGTCGCCGGCGACTTCGGGCTGATGACCTATTTCATGGGCGGCAAGCAGTGCGCCGCCGCGGCCAAGCTCGACGCAGCCGCGCTGCGTCGCGATTTCGAGGGCGTGGTGGCGCCCGCGGTGCCCGGCCTCGCCAAGGCGGCGACGATCTGGCAGCGCCGCACCAACTGGACGAACGACCGCTTCGCGCGCGGCGCCTACAGCTGCTTCAAGCCCGGCCAATTGACCCGCTTCGCCGCGCTGTTCTGGCTCGAGGAGAACGGCAAGGCGACGCAGGTTCCCGCGGTCGGCCCGCTGGTCTTCGCCGGCGAGCACCTGTCCGACGCCTGGCCCGGCTATATGAACGGCGGCGCGCAGACCGGGCGGCTCGCGGCCCAGGTGGTGCTGGGCGGTTGACGTCATCCCGGCGAACGCCGGGATCGCTGGCCTCCGGGCTGAACGTCGCCTCGATGGGGCCAGCGGTCCCGGGTCAAGCCCGGGACGACGCGTGACATTGACACTCGCTCCACCCTCCCCCAAGTCGCACCGCCAGATGGCCACCGCCGCGATCATCGCTGCCAGCGAGGTGCTGGAACTCGAGGAGCCGCTGCCGCTCGACTGCGGGCAGCGGCTCGAAGGCGTGCGTGTGGCCTACGAGGCCTACGGCACGCTGGCGCCGGCGCGCGACAACGTCATCCTGGTGTTGCACGCGACGACCGGCGACCAGCACGTCGCCAGCCCGCACCCGATCACCGGCAAGCCCGGCTGGTGGGACCGCATGGTCGGCCCGGGCAAGCCGATCGACACGCGCCGTTTCTACGTGCTGTGCGCCAATGTCCTGGGCGGCTGCATGGGCTCGACCGGGCCGGGCAGCCTCGCGCCCGACGGCAAGCCCTATGCGATGCGCTTTCCCGTCATCACCATCCGCGACATGGTGCGCGCGCAGATCGCGCTGCTCGCGGCGCTCGGCATCGAGCGGCTCTATTGCGCGGTCGGCGGCTCGATGGGCGGGATGCAGGCGCTGAGCCTCGCCGCCAACTGGCCGCAGGTGCCCGAGCGAATCCTGGTGGTCGGCGCCACCGCGACGATGCCGGCGCAGAACATCGCCTTCCAGGAAGTCGGCCGCCAGGCGGTGATGGCCGACCCCAACTGGCAGGACGGCGACTACTACGGCACCGGCCGGGCGCCCGACGCCGGTCTCGCGGTGGCGCGGATGGCCGCGCACATCACCTACCTCTCCGAAACCAGCCTCACCGAAAAGTTCGGCCGCCGGCTGCAGGACCGCAAGGCAAAAACCTTCGGCTTCGACGCCGATTTCCAGGTCGAGAGCTACCTGCGCCACCAGGGCGTCAGCTTCACCACCCGGTTCGACGCCAACTCGTACCTCTACATCACCCGCGCGATGAGCTACTTCGATCTCGCCGAGGAGCACGGCGGCCTGCTCGCCGATGCCTTCGCGGAGACCGCGGCGCGCTTCTGCGTGATCAGCTTCGACACCGACTGGCTCTACCCGACCGAGCTCTCGCGCCGGCTGGTGCACGCGCTCAACGCTGCGGGCGCGCCGGTGAGCTTCGTCGAGCTGTCGGCGCCGTTCGGGCACGACAGCTTTCTCCTGGACGTGCCGGCGCTCGACCGGGTGATCGCGGGGTTCCTCGGCCAGTGAGCCGCCAGCAGACGCCCTTGCGGCCCGACCTCGCGCTGATCTTCGACCACGTCGCCGAGGCTTCGCGCGTGCTCGACGTCGGCTGCGGCGACGGCGCGCTGCTGCAGGCGCTGCGCGACGAACGGCGCTGCAACGTCCACGGCATGGAAATCGACCCCGCCAACGTCGCCGAATGCGTCGAAAAGGGCCTCTCGGTGATCCAGGGCGACGCCGACAAGGACATGGCGTTCTACCCCGACGGCGCGTTCGACTACGCGATCCTCAGCCAGACGCTGCAGACGACGATGCGGCCCGACCGGGTGATGGAAGAGCTGCTGCGCATCGGCCGGCGCGCCTTCGTCAGCTTCCCCAACTTCGCGCACTGGCGGGTGCGGGCCTCGCTGCTGTGGGGCGGGCGCATGCCGGTGACGCGGCTGCTGCCGGTCGCCTGGTACGAGACGCCGAACATCCACCATCTGACCGTCGCGGACTTCCGCGCGTTCGTCGCCGAGCGGGGGATCAAGGTGGAGCAGGCCTGGTATCTGTCGGGCGACCGGCTGAGGGGCACGAGCGTCGCCAATTTCAGGGCCGAGCACGCGATCTACCTGCTGTCGCGTTGACGCAAAAATCCTTCCCGAGCTTGCTCGGGGAGGGGGACCACCCTGCGGGTGGTCCCCCTCCCCATCGCTGCGCGATAGGGAGGATTAAGATGATCCATCGTTCACCAGCAGCACGCTGTCGTCGCGGGCCAGCGCCCAAAGGCTCAGACCCGCAACCCGCGCCCGCTCGACGGCCATGTTGGTCGGCAGCGAGACGGTGACGAGCGTGGTGCCGCCGGCGCGCACGGTCTTCTCGACGATCTCGTAGCTGCAGCGGGCGGTGGAGAGGACGAAGCCAGGCGCCAGCGCGGCGCCGCCCTTCGCCATCGCGCCGATCAGCTTGTCGACCGCATTGTGCCGGCCGACGTCCTCTCGCACACAGCGGATCGCGCCGGCCTCGTCGGCGAAGGCGGCGGCATGCGCGGCGCCGGTCGCCTGCTGCAGCGGTTGGCGGCCTCTCAAGGCCTGCAGCGCGACGAAGATCGCTGGCGGAGCCAGCGCCGCATGCGCCGGCACCCGGGGCAGCGGCTTCGCCAGCGCCTCGAGGTTTTCGATCCCGCACAGGCCGCAGCTCGATTCGGCGACGCGCGCGCGCACCCGCTCGGTCAGCTGCGCGACGCCGAGGCCCGAGAGCGTGGCGCGCACGATCCAGCCGTGCTCGACTTCGGCGATGGCGAGATCGGTGAGGTCGTCCGCCTCGCCCGCCAGCCCCTCGGTCAGTGCGAAGCCGAGCGCGAAGTCGGCGAGGTCCGCCGGCGTCGCCATCATCACTGCGTAGGACAGGCCGTTGAACTCGAGCGCGACCGGCGCCTCGGGCACCCAGTCGCGCGAGGTGGTGACGCGGCTTCCGTCGGGATGGACCGAAACCGCGTCCGCCATCGCGGCGTCAGCCGATCACGAGCCCGTGATAGCAGGCGAGCTTGTTGCCGTCCGGATCGCGCAGGTAGGCGCCGATCTTGCCGCCAGTCTGCGGCTTCGGCTCGGCCTTGCCCTCGCAGGTGCCGCCGTTGGCGAGGCCGGCCTCGTACCAGGCGTGGACCTGCTCGTCGCTGTCGGCCGCGAACAGGATCGTGCCGCCGTTGGCGTGCGTCGCCGGGTGGCCGTCGCGCGCCGGTCCGATCGCGAAGTTCGGGCCGCCGGGCAGCTTGTACATCACGATCGGGTAGTTCTCCGGCGTCGAGCAGGGCGGCAGGCCGAGCGCGCCGAAGGTCGCGTCGTAGAACGCGCGCGCCTTGGCGAGATCGTTGGTGCCGAGGCGCAGGTTGAGGAGGTTCATCGCGTCAGATCCTCACTGGCCCATCGGGAACATGGCGCACAGCTTGTTCCCGTCGGGATCGCGCAGGTAGGCGAGGTACAGCTTGGCGAAGCCGAGGTCGCGCACGCCCGGCGGGTCTTCGATCGACTTGCCGCCGGCGGCGACGCCCGCGGCGTGCCAGGCGTCGGCCTGCTCGGGGCCGCTCATCTGGAAGCCGATCGTGCCGCCGTTGGCGTGAGTCGCCGCCTGGCCGTCGATCGGCGTCGTCACCATGAAGTTGCTGCCGTTGTGCGCATAGGCGAGGCGGCTGCCCATATCCATGCCGGGATTGCCGCCGATCGCGCCGAACACGGCGTCGTAGAACGTCTTGGATTTGGCGAGGTCGTTGCTGCCGACGACGACGTGGGTGAACATTGGGTCTTCTCCCGTTATGGTGGTGCGGAGCCGGTTTCTATCGGTCCCGGGGCCGCGGTCAATCGCTCTTTGCGTGCGGCCGACGACGGCGCGTTCAGGCCACGGCAAACTGCGCCATCATATGCTATGCGTCCCGCGATTTGTGGCGTAGAAGGTCAAACCGATGTCGATCCGCAAGCATCTTTCCGCCGCCGCGCTTGCCGGGCTGGCGCTCGCGCCGCTGCCCGCGCTGGCGCGCGAAGAGCCGCACCAAGGATCGGAACGCGATATCGCCAAGCGGCTGTCCGACCCGCGCACCCAGATCGGCGCGACGGTGGCGATGACCGCGTTCGTCGAGACGCTGCTCAACATGAACGTCGAGCCCATGCGCCGCGCCTTGGACGCGACCGGCAGCGACGCCGCCGCCGACCTGCCGCCCGATGCCCGGTTGCGCGACGTCCTCGGGCCGCGCGCCGACAGGCTGCCGGGCGAGATCGGCCGCCGCGTGCCGGAGACGATGGGCGCGGCCGCGGGCATGGCGCGCGCGTTCGAGGACATGCTCCCCGAATTCAAGGCGACCTACCGCCGGATGAAGAGCGCGCTGCCAAAGCACCATACCGACGAATAGCGGCCAGTTTTCCACCCTCATTCGACGGTCCGTGGGCTCGCGCCGATGGACGCCGCGCGCCCGCTTGGGCATTACGACGCGCATGTGGCAGCTTCATCAATTCCCCCTGTGTCCGTTCAGCCGAAAAGTCCGCCTGCTGATGAGCGAGAAGGGCATCGGCTATGAGCTTTGGCGCGAGAACCCCTGGGAAGGGCGCGACGAGTTCCTGGCGATGAACGCCGCCGGCCGCACGCCGGTGGTGCACGACCCGGAACGCGGCATCACGCTGTCCGACAGCCGCGCGATCTGCGAATATTTCGAGGAGACCGTCGACCGCAACCCGATGATCAACGGCACCGCGGCGACCCGCGCCGAGATCCGACGCCTGGTCGCGCTGTTCGACGAGAATTTCTTCAACGACATCACCGGGCCACTGCTGCACGAACGGATGAAGAAGCGGCTCG
>JADMIO011081539.1_pt1 | contig 12382 bp, 5 predicted proteins | sample 8958161 | NCBI WGS metagenome assembly JADMIO01 (sample SAMN16585339, study PRJNA669376) | soil metagenome | isolation source: Crop rotation soil | place: USA: Cullars Rotation, Alabama | collected 2011 | reverse complement strand
GCGTGTTGCTGTTCGACTGGTAATCCGAACCAGCCGTGGCGGTTCCGTTGGCCGTTGCGTACTGAACAGTTGCTTGCTGACCAGAGGCCGGATTGAGCGTAACCGTGAAAGTCGCATTCTTCGTTCCCGAGTCTCCTTCGCTGAGACTGACGTCGTCGATGAAGAAGTTCGGAGTTGCGGGCAGAGGATCGTCGTTGTTGATGGTGCCGACACCCTGGCCGTCGGCGATCGTGGCGTTCAAAGGGCTGCTGAGATTGACGAAGAAGCTTTCGTTCTGCTCGAAATCAGTGTCGCCGTTTACGTTGACACTGACTGGCTTCGACGTTTCGCCCGGATTGAAAGTGACCGTACCGTTTGTTGCCTGATAATCGCTGCCCGCCGTGGCGGTGTTGTCGGCAGTCGCGTAATTGACCGTAACCGTGAAGCCGCTGGCAGCCGAAAGCGACACGGTAAACGTCGCTGAGCTTGTGCCGCTGTTGCCTTCAGCGATCGCCACGTCGTTTATCGAGAGCGTGGGCGCCGCGTCGTTGTCGTTGATCGTGCCCTGGCCCTGGCTGTCGAGAATTACGGCGTTAGTCGCATTCGACAAATTCACCAGGAACGTTTCGTTCGGCTCGTCCATGGTGTCGCCGTTGACGAGCACCGTGATCGTCTTCGTTAGATCGCCGGGATTAAAGGTCAGTGTGCCGTTGTTGGCCTGATAGTCTGCCGGCGTGGTCGCGGTGGCCTCGGCCGTGGCGAAATCGACTGTGATTGTTTGGGCGCTCGCGGCTGAGAGCGTGACCGTAAAATTCGCGTTGACTGTTCCCGAATTGCCTTCCGTCACGGTCACATCGTTAATCGTAATTTCCGGTTTGCAATCGCCGATGGGCGCAGCACTGTTGCGCGCGTTTGGTTGCGCCGTGAAAAAGTCGCTTACGTTATCGTTGGTATCGACGCAGCCGCCGGCTTTACGGTAAGCGGCGATCGTGTTGTTGCTCAGCGTGAACGCCGCCGGACCATTTCCTTCGTAGCAGTGGTTGGCCGTCGCGCCGGTTCCTCCATATCCCACGAAGTCCGCAACGTCCGTGGGGTTGAAAGGTTGTGTGCCGTCATCTCCGGGACAACTGCCTGTCAAAAGGGTCGTGCCGAGGACCAGAGCAACTTTGCCGTCGCTGGTGCTGGTCAGATTAATTGTTCCGGTCGCATCGGCTGTCGGTAGAGGGCTTCCGGTCGAGCCTCCCGAGGTTTCTCTGATTAAGAAGTAGCGGCCGGGCGCGATGACGCCGTTGGTCAGATCGGTTTTGACCCAGGTCGATCCGGTGGTGCTGAGGAATTGCACCGAGTATGGCGTGACTGAAAAATCAATCGTCGACGTGCCGCCGTTGTAGAGTTCGATAAAGTCGTTTGTGTAGGTCGCGTTCGACAGACCGCCGCCGGGATAAACCTGACTGATGACCAAACCCTGCGTGTCGTCATTAACGATTGTCCCCTGGCCCTGTCCGTCGCCCACCTGCGCACCCGAAACGTTCGAGACGCTGACAAAGAAATTCTCGTTAGCTTCGACCGCGGTATCTCCATTAACGGTGACATCGAATGAATAAGACTGGGCTCCGGCGGGAATTGCCTGATTGGTCAAAGCGCGGGCGACGTAGTCATTGTTCGCGACTGTAGCTGTGCCGTCCTGAGTGGCAATGTCGAAAGTAACGCCACCAGCAGGCGCCGGCTGGGAGAGAGCAATCGTGAAGGTGAAGATAGTCGTCCCGGCATTCCCCTCGTTCTTGCTGACATCGTTCACGCTCAGCGCATTGCCAATCACCTCCGTCACCGTCAGGTTTGCCGGACTGCTGTTGACCGTGGTCGTGCCGTCGCTGGCCGTGGCGGTGATGTGCGCGGTCCCGGAGTTATGCGTCCCCACGTTTGCAGTGGCGACCCCGTTGGTTGGATTCGTCGATACAGAATCGATCGTAGCGACTGACGGATTGTCGGAAGTAAAGCTGATTGGCACGTTGGTCATCGTGCGGCCGAATTGATCCAGCGCTCTGCCGGTGAACTGGGTAGTTTGGTTCTGGGCGATGGTTGCAGAAGTCGGCGTGATCGTCGCTGACGTCAACCGGCCGCCACAGTTGGCGAAAGGCGTGCCATCAACTTTGAGTCCGGGCGAGAAGACCCGCGCAGGATTTGCCGTCGTGTGCAAGACAAAGCCGCCCGTAATGTCGGGCGAGCGCGTGAGCGATTGCGAATTATTGCCGTCCAATCCGGTCGAGCCGCCGTAGACAAACTGCGCGATCAGATTTCCCGCCGAGTCACGAAGCAGAATCGTGAGACCGCTGTTGGTCAGCGATAAGCCTGCGGACGAGGTCGCTTTGAAAATCTGGGCGCAACCAAAAGTCGAATCCGAGGGATTGAACGTGCCGCCGCCGAAGACCACTGCGGCCGAGCCGGGCGCCAGGGACGTTCCCGCCGGAAACGTCATTCGCGTCGTTTCAGTGGTGCTGCCGTTGGCGCGCGTCCTGATCGTCCAGCCGCTCATCCCGATTGTGTCGCTGGCGCTGCCGTTGACCAGTTCGACAAATTCATCATCGGTACCGTCGCGCACGCCGTCGTTGTTGGCATCGCCGGCAATGCCGTTGGGTGGATCGGCAAGAACCTCATTGATGAAGATTGCGCGACCGGGATCGCCGAGGAAATTGACTGTGACGGGGTTACTGTCGCGGCCGTCCGAGTTGACCGAGAGATTCACCGTGCCGGCGCCGCGCAGGTCTGACGGGACGCGCACGTGCACTTCGTCGAGGCCGGGCATCGTGCTTGACGGAACCACGGATTCGGCATTCACGACGCGGCCACCAAGCGTGACGGTGGTGACTGCGGCGTTGCGCGCGCCCGTTGCGAAAATGATCAAGCGAAGATTGCCGCCGGTCGGATCGAACGGGCCTTCCTGTAAAGTGTCGGCGTTGAGAATCAGACCTTCGCCGATGCCGTCGCCGGTCCTGGTGAATATGCCCGGAGCGGCGCGCAAAATTGAGACAGTGCCGCGAACAGGGAAGTTCTCGGAATTACTGACAATGACATCGGCGGCGCCGGCCTCGGTTTGCGCCGGCGCCAGAAAATTGATCTGCGTGGGCGAGACGAAGAAGATTTGCGCGGCGCGTCCGTTCACCGTGACGCGCACGCCCCCCGCGTTCGTGGGAAAAGTTCCGTCAGCCAGCCGCTGAGTTTGGATCGTTGTGTTGGCGAGGTTGGCGCCCTGCGCGGCAGCGATGCTGTTAGGCGCCAGCGCCCTGGTGGTTGATGGCTCGTGACCCAGCGAGGCGTCGTTGAGAATCGCCGTCAGCGTTCCATTGGCCGGGCGCGCAGGCGGCGCCAGCGCGTAAATTTCGGAATTATTTTCGGTGCCGCTGTTGGTGACTGGACCCGAAAGGACCCGCGGAAAATTGAAAGCGACAACCGAGCCGTCGTCATTCAAAGAAGAGATTACCTCGGCAGTGGCGCTGGAGGGCGCATTGGTGATTTTCGAAAAAGTCGCCGTCGGGAAATCGTAGACATAGAGTTCGACGCCGCCATCTGAATTGCTCCCCGCGCCGCTGACTGTGCGGCGGGCAGCGAAGGCGATGCGCGATCCATCGCCGCTGATCGTCGGATCCAACGGCACTTCGGTAACGCGTGCGCCCAGCGTGGTGATTTGCCGAATTGTCCCGCCGGAGCGCCCGTCGAACATGAACACCTGTGTCGTGTTCGTGGCGGTTTCTGCCGCGTAGACCACGCGCGCTCCGTCATCGCTGATCGCGCGGCCATAGGTCAGCGCCAGGGACTGCACGTTGGCAGCGAGCGTAATCGCAGGGCCGCCGGAACGCGGTTGTCGTACCAGGTCGCGAGCATTGCTCGGCGTGACGGCGTTATCACGAATGAATGCGACCGCCGTTCCGTCACCGCTGATTTTTGCGTCCGTCGCGCCGACAGTGCCCGAGGAATTAGTAAGTTGCGAAAATGAATTTGAGGCCGAGTCGTAAACAAAAATCTCCAGGTTGCCGTCGCTGTTTTGCCCGGCAAGATCGCGATTTGAAGAGAAGGCAATGAAGCGACCGTCATCGGAGATCGAAGGCTGAAAATTTCCGTTCGTGATTCTGTTTGCAAAGCTCCCGGGCGAGGTGTTAGTGACCTGGATCAACTTCGCGCCGTCGAACAGAAAGATCTCAGAGTTGCCGTCAATGTTGGCGCCGAGCAGATCGTCTCGTGAGGCAAAAGCAATCCGTGAGCCGTCCTGGGAGATTGCCGGTGCGACGAAACGCGACCCGGCGATTTGAAAGAAGGTCGCCGGGTCGGTCGAGATGCTTGCGCGCATCGCGCGGAAATGATCAGTGCCGCCCGCGCCTGCGACATCTTCCGTAGACTCAAATCCTATAATTCGACCGTCGCCGCTGATCGAGGGGTTGAGGTTGATTCCTTCTTCGGAAGTGTTGGTGATGCGACGGAGCGTGGACGATTGCATGCGTGCGTCGCGCACTTTTTCGAGGCACACGACGACCGTGGCGAACACAATCAGGACAAATACTCTTCGTCGATTCACGCAGCAGTATGGTCAGCGACAGTTCGGGGGATTCTACATGGTTTTGAGGCAAATACAATGTAACTAAAGATGCATCGCGCGGCAGACTGAGTTACGATGCTGACCGCTTTTCGGGTGTTGATTACCTGCAGAAGGAAGCCGGCAGATGAAGATTGCAATCGCGGGCGCCAGCGGTCTTGTTGGCTCAGCTCTGATTCGTTCGCTCACCGACGACGGAGTGACGATCACGCGCCTGGTCCGAGGGACGCCCAAGGCAGGCGAAATTGAATGGCATCCGAACCAGGATCAATTGAGTGCGCAGTCGCTCGCCGGTTTTGATGTGATCATCAATCTCGCCGGAGAGAATATCGCCGGAGGCCGCTGGACCGACGAACAGAAGCGGAAAATTCGGGATAGCCGGGTGAGCGGCACACATCTTCTAAGCGAAGCCATTGCGAAGATGGACCAAAAGCCGGGCGCGTTCATCTGCGCCTCGGCGACCGGAATTTATGGCGACCGCGACGATGAAACGCTCGATGAACAGAGCGAATCGGGCGGCGGGTTCCTGGCCGGTGTTTGCCGCGAGTGGGAAAAGTCCTGCGAGCCCGCAATCAAAGCGGGTGTGCGCGTCGTCAATCTGCGCCTGGGCCCGATTCTCGCGCGCGAAGGCGGCATGCTCGCGAAGCTGCTCACCCATTCAAAATGGGGATGGGCGGCAAAGTCGGTTCGGGCAGGCAGTACGTGAGCTGGGTGGCGCTCGACGATGTAGTAAACGCGATCAAGCTGGTAATCAACGATCAGAGCATCCGCGGGCCGGTCAATATCGTTTCCCCAAATCCGGTAACTAACGAAGAATTCACACGCACGCTGGGTCATGTGCTGAATCGACCGACAGCGCTCCACATGCCCGCCTTTGCCGCGCGCCTGGCGTTTGGTGAAATGGCGGATGAGATGTTGCTCGCCAGTCAGCGAGTGCTGCCGAAGAAACTCATGTCGATAGGATTTGAGTTCAAATATCCGGAGTTGGAAGCAGCCCTCAGAAAGTACGTCAGGTGATGTCCGGGAGTGGTGCGGGTATCTCTAATAGTAAATCGCCTCGAAAATCATGCGGTTGCCTAATCACGCTAAGACGCTGTTTGCTGGACTAATGGTCATAGTCTGGTTGTTTTTCCCAGCAGCTGCGGTACAGAGCCAATCAACGGACAAGACCGGCAAACCAGACGTCGACACCAAGATGACGCCGGTGGAGTTTGAAGATGCGAGGCGAGCGAATGAGGAAGCGCAGGCGGAGTACTATCGCGAACAAACAAAACTGCTGCGGCAGGGAACTCCGACGAAGACGCTTTGGCAAAACATATCCGAGAACCCGGCGAGTGTGTTAGGTGTACTTGGCGCTGTTATCGTGGCAATGGTTACCTTGATTTCCTTCTTACTGAACTACAGAGTTTCACTGAACAATCAAATGGACACACAGTTTTATGAAGCCCTAAAAAGATTCGGTGATAAGGATAGTCCCGCCGTCCGATTTAGCGCGGCAGGAATACTCGCACAAATGGCTAAAGTTGAACGGCGCAGACTAAATCTGAGGCACCCTGTTAATAGTTTCAAGTCAGTCGACCAAGTATATTTCACGACTGCACGAAACCAACTTGTTGCGGGCTTGCTCCTTGAGGAAGACGAGATAGCACTTTTGAGTATTCGCGACGCGATTCACCTCATGGTCAGCTTAAATCCGGCGGAAATGCTCGAGATGGTGTTTCGAGCAAATCAAAACTTACAGAGGAAGGCGCCAAGGGCTCTGGTGCGTTTCTTTGTTGCCTCCGGGATAACAGAGCGAAAACTCGTTACCAGAAATCTAGACGAACAGGCAGCCTTCTTAACGGGATTCGAAACAAGCTTGCTCCAGTTTATCCGGAAAAGGACTGCTGATGTCGACGGTTTATTTGAGTCTTTTTCTACCGAGTACGACGCTCTGCCTTTGGAGAGTCGAGGCGCTCATCTCATTGAGACCAGGAAACATCTGTCAATAACCTTCTTTCGTCTGCGCCTGCTCGTGCACATCTATGGCAGCGCTTTTAGAAAATTCTCCCTGGCTGACTTTACTAACAAGTATGGACCTCTTTTCCTGGTGGAAGCGTGGCTGAAGAATGCAAACCTTGAAGGCGCCAATCTATCAGGTGCGTTCATGTCGAATGCAAATCTAACGGCGGCGAATCTCTTGGGGGCCAAACTTCACGGTACGTGGATGCAGAATTCAAATTTGACCGACACAAAACTATTCGGTGCTGAGATTAATATTTCGACAAACCTAACGCATACAGAGTGGTGGAGAGCGGATTATTACGATCAGGGAAGGAACACCGTGGACGAGGACTTACTTCAAGAACTATTCAGTCGTTATGGGTCATACTTGCCTAGTGATGAAGAGATGCTACATTCCTCTGTGAAAATGTTTCTGTCACAACGGCCTCGGGTCGATAATCTCTTCAGCTGACGAAAGCACCAGCCACCGAAATCGAACCACCGTGCGTAGCCAGGGGTGGCCTTGGACTTCCTGAAACGTGCTTTCCGAACAGCTGAAAAAAATGCAGCGCGCGTGAGCTATCACCAAAGTACTAACGCCAAAAGAAATCTAAACACTCCCGCCCCCATCAAAACCCAAAACGCGTTCGGCCGGTAACGCAGCAGAATTATCAAAATGACAATCGCCATCGTGGCGCCGATGATCGTGTGGATGCCGGCCCGCGCCACGCTCCAGGCGGCGGCCGCGAGCAGGCCCGTGACGGCCGGTGCGACTCCGCGCAGGAATGCCTGCGTCTGACGATTCGCGCGAAAGCGTTTGAACGATGAACCCGCGGCGATGGTCATCAGGAATGACGGCAGGAATACACACAAGGTTGAGAGCAGGGCTCCCGGAGTGCCCGCGACGCGGTAACCGACAAAGGTCGCCATGATCAGAACCGGGCCGGGCGTGATTTGGCCGAGCGCGGTCGCGTCGGCGAACTGCTGATGATCGAGCCAATGATGTGAATTAACGACTTCGTTTTCAATTTCCGGAATCATCACGTAGCCGCCACCGAAGGTTACGGCGCCGATGCGCAGGAATATGAACGAGACCGAAAGCGCGAGGCCGAGCTTGGCAATTAGCGGCCACGCGGGCAGGAGCAGTGCCGTTCGCGAAAAAGTAATCCTGGACTTGGTCTCTTTTTTCTCTTCGTTGATTTCATCATCGGGCGTTTGCGAAACCAACTGCTCGCTCATCTCGCGCAGGCGTTGTTCGGCCATGGCCTCAGTTAGATAGCCGCCCACAAACCGGTGCGGTTTCCGGCGGAGTCGCGGGCCGAGCCGCTGGCGAATGCGCTGCTGCCGGCGCACGGCAAAACCGCGGATGCGCGCCAGCCTGGGCAGGCGGGGCTCGACGAACGACTCGATTCCGATTCCGATTACTCCCGCAACCAGAATTACTTCTATGACCGTGGCCCGCAAAAGGATGACGGCAGCGAACGAAAGCACGATCAGGATGCGCTGCCACGTTTTACTCGAGGTGTGGCGGCCCATCCGCCATGCCGTAACGGCGATGAGAGCCACGACGGCGGCATTGAAGCCGTGAAAGAGTTGTTCGGTATTGGGCAGCGCGCGAAAGCGATCGTACAGTGCGCCGAGCGCGATCATCATCAACATCGACGGGAGAATAAAGCCGGTCAAAGAGACGGCGGCTCCTCGCCAACCGCGCAGACGAAATCCGAGATAAGTAACCGCGTTGCCGGCGCTGGTGCCGGGCAGACTTTGACCCAGCGCGAGCGCTTCGACGAAATCATTTTCGCCGAGCCAGCGACGCTCCAACACGACCAGATGGCGAATTTGCGTCAGGACCGCGAAGCCACCGCCGAAGCCGGTCATGCCGATTTTGAGGAAGGAAAGGAAGAGCCCGCCGAGAGTCGCGGTTTGCGAGATTCGTTTCAGTCTGCGCTGTTCGTATCGGGCGCGCGTTCGGATCTTGCGAACTCGCTGACGACCATGAGTTTTCTTAGCAACTGTCGTCTGTACCACTGCATGAGCGAGTGTATCACGTGTCAGAAGCCACGAAGGTCAGGAGGGGTCAGGACGAGTAACAAGTGACGAGTGAGAAGTCATTATCAACAGCAACCTTGATCTTCGCTGCTAAAGTATCCTCGCTTTCGGATTTCTTTCTCTAGCCCAGGCGTTCACGCCTGGGTTGGCATACAAACCAATTGTGTGAGTCTCCTTCAGGAGGCTTTGCGGAGAAAGTCCTGTAAACAGGACTCATACGAATCACCCTCAACCTTGATCCCAGGCGTAAACGCCCGGGCTAGAGAAAATCTCCGCACATTGCGAATTTGATCTCTCAATCGACTTTTGCAGCAAAAGCACAGCAACTTGTTTGACCAATTGCTCGTCACTGGTCACTCGTCACTAGTACCGGCTCTGTAAGCCGGCATCTTTCCCCTGACACGCTTACAGCCCGCGGTATTGAAGCGACAGCGCTTCCATGCGCGCGGATTGGCCGCCAGTGAATTGGTACATACACGAGTCATCGGAATAATCCATGAAGTTTTCGATCGGATCGAGTCCGTCTCCCGGACAAGTGTCCAGACCGACGGGGCAGCCGAAGGCCGGCTTTCGTTCGGCAGGTGTATCTGTTACGTAGTCGTTATGGACCGCTGCGCAGCCTCCCTGGAAGGTGTGAAAGAGTCCGAGCCAGTGACCAATCTCGTGCGTGCCGGTATCGCCCTGGTTATAGATGCTGGAACCACAGCAGTCGCCGCCGGGAAGACTTGAATAGAGGACGACCACTCCGTCCTGCAGCGGATCGCCTGCATACCAGAACGGAAATGTGGCCCATCCGAGAAAAGCTCCGCCGGCGTTATTGACATAGAAGTTCAGAGTGTTGGCGCCGCCCACATGCAGGGCCGCCTTCATCGCGCGCTCTTCGGGCGAATCGATTCCGGAGTTGAACCAGGCGGCGTTGGTAGTTCGATCGACGCCGATCATCGTAAAGCGAAACGGCGTATTGGCCGCGCCGGGCACGGCAGTCGGATCCGCACCGGCATACGCTGCGTTGAGCACACTAATCTGATCCTTCAACCACTTGACCGGCACGTCGCCGTTATCAATCCCCGGTCCTTTGTTAACGACGTGGAAGAAGACCGGAATCGTAATCGAACCTGACTTGCGAATTTGACCGGGATTGCGCTGCGCGTTGAAATTGTTCAGCGACGCTTCGTATTGAAGAGCGATACTGTCGTCGATTTGTTTGGTGCCGCATCGATCCTTCTTCGGCGCGGGCGCCAGGGGAATCGCAGCTTTCGGCGCGACTGCGAGCCTCGCGGCAGCCGGCTCGGCGTTGGCGTGTTTCGTTACCGGCCGCGCCCAAATTAAGCCCAGTGTGAATACGACCAGAGACAGTGAAAGCAGGATTCTTCTTTTCATTTCAGTACTCCTATGGGTTAGCAACGATTCGTTGGCTTGGATTACTTGCGAACAATCCTTGTGCGACGGGGATTGGACTGTAATGCGGTGACGTGGGTCTGTCAAGCATCAGGCTTTCGCCGAAACGGACCGCTAGACGCGCGGCAATCCGGCTCTCGTGGCGGCTAAGCCTTTGTAAAAGAGCCGGACCGTTTTGGAAAAAACTTCTCAAAGAATTCTTCGGTTTGATTCAGCACGAACAGTTGAAGCAGACCTCGCGCTACACGCAGGTGAAATCTTTATTGACACCTGAACTAACTCGTCGTAGGCTGCGCGCGTCAAAATTATCAAAACATCAGACCTCGCGATTCTCAATTAACTGATGTTTAAGCTGTCTTCTGTTCGGGATGGCGCAACCGTCGACAATACGAACCGGTGGGAAATGTTCCAGCTTCCCGTGACATTCAAAGAAGGGGAGCAAGCGGCCCGGCGATTCTTGTGCCGCCCTTCATTGAGTGGTTTTCAGATTTATCGAAAGACCAGGGTCCGTAAGGAGTCAGGGAAAATGAATAAGAACGGATTAAAGCTCGGCCGATGGATCGTGATCGCCGTGGTGGCGATGATTCTCTTATTGAATGTCGCCTATCTCTTCGTGGTTCCAGTTCTCGCGACAAAGCCCTCGAACTCCGGTGATTCCAACCGGACCAGTCAGACTAGGCCACCCGAGTTTCAGCCCACCTCGCCGGATCGTGTGTCAGGGAGCACGATGCGGATGCAATCGGAACAAGTCATTTCCATAAACGGCTCTTTCGAAGGCGCCGGCCCCTGGCGTGTGGCGCTCGAGGCGGTCGATGCCCAGGGAAAAGTGATCAATCCCCAGGACCATATAGCCCCCATTCCGGCTAACGTAGCTGCTGATAAAAAGACCCTGACTTTCAAGGTGCCGGCGAATGTAAAGGAAGGCACTTATCATCTGACTGTGCAAACGGGGGCGGCAGCACAACCGGACAAACCGTTGAGCGGCGGCACTCTGTTAGTTTCAAATTCAACCCAGCCGGCGGGTACAACCGACGCAGCCTCCGAGCCACCCGAACTGCCCGAAGGCCCCGTCGCGATTACCGCGGTTCTAGCCAACAGCCGGTATCCAATTGAGGATCACCGTAAAGGGTATGATTTCGAAATAGACGGAACGAACTTTGGCAGGAAGCGGGCTGACAATCATGTCTTAATTAATGGATCAGAGCTCTATCTTACTGATTGTCCGCCGAAGACAGTTAACTACAACAGCCTTCCGGTTAATCAGACAGATGCCGGCAAGGATCCGAATACTATCCGTCAATTCGACGGTTGCCTCTTCACCGACGAGCCCGGCAAGCTCATCGTCGAGGGTTACCAACCGGGCGTTGAGACTACCCCACCACTGAAGGTGGCAGTGCGGGTTGGCGATGACGTCAAAAACACCGCGGTTGCCACTGAGACTCTGGTCTTCTCCAGAGTTTCAAAGCCCACACTCCGGTTTTTGGCGGTCACATCATTTCTGCTGATCATCGGAATTCTATTTCTGCTGGTTCGCACCGGGGTTAAATTGCGCCAACGCAGCGATGCCAGCTTCAATTCGGTGATGGCTTTCCTGATCGACAAGGACACAAACTCGTACAGTCTTTCCAAGTTTCAATTAACGCTCTTCACGCTGGTCACCATCTTTGGCTATATCTACATTTTTGTTTGCCGGCTGTTTGTGCAATGGAAGTTTGAGCTGCCGCCCGTTCCGGACAACTTGCCGACGATGCTGGCAGTCAGCGTCGGCACCACCGTGGCTGCCGCGGGTATTGGCGCCCGCATCGGTGGTAAAGGCGCGGGCGCAGAGAGTCCTTCCCTGGCCGACCTGGTTTCTTCAGGTGGCGTGGTGCTCGGCGAGCGCTTCCAATTCTTTCTCTGGACCATCGTTTCGTCGATGGGCGTGCTGGCGATCATCCTGGCTTCCGATCCCGCCACTATCGATCAACTTCCTAAAATTCCCGAAGGGATGCTCTATCTGATGGGGTTGAGTTCGGCGGGTTACCTGGGAGGGAAGCTGGTGCGCGGCCCCGGACCGAACATTAAAAGCATCGACACCCAGAAAACAACCCAGACCGATACGAAGGCGAACCCACCGAAAGACGCGAAGGTCTTGGTCGCAACGCTAACGGGCGATAACTTATCACCTTCGGCAACCTTTCAGTTGGACGACGAAAGAATTCCGGCCGATCAAGTCACCCTTGGCGAAAAGAAAGTCGACGACCAACATCCGCAGTTCTGCAGCATGATGGAGGTGAATTTGTGGAACATCGCAGACCGCTTCTTCAACGGTGCCCACGTGCTGCGCATTTCTAATCTTTCCAGCACAGTGGGATCCGAAGCTTGGAATTCACGTGACTTGAAGTCGCG
>JADMIO010604194.1_pt1 | contig 12383 bp, 9 predicted proteins | sample 8958161 | NCBI WGS metagenome assembly JADMIO01 (sample SAMN16585339, study PRJNA669376) | soil metagenome | isolation source: Crop rotation soil | place: USA: Cullars Rotation, Alabama | collected 2011 | reverse complement strand
GTCCAACCGCCCCAAGGGCGACATCGAGATCGATGGCAACCGCCTGCAGATCTACACCAGCTTCGGCGCGCTGCGCGGCTCGCGCCCCTCGGCGGCCGACTACCGGGACCTCGTCATCGCGTGGCGCAATGGCGCCGCGGTGCGGCTCGCGGACGTGGCGGACGTGAGCGACGGCGTGGAGAACATCAACACGCAGGGTCTCTTCAATGGCTCGCCCGCGGTCATCGTGCTGGTGACCTTGCAGGCGGGCGCCAACGTGATCGCGACGGTGGACGGCGTGCGCGCCCTGCTGCCGCAGTTGCAGGCCGCGCTGCCTTCGGACATCAGGCTGCAGGTGGCGTCGGACCGCACACACTCGATCCGCTCGTCCCTCCACGAGGTGGAAGTGACGCTCGCCATCGCGATCCTGCTCGTGGTGCTGGTGGTGAGCCTCTTCCTGCGCAGCGTCCGCGCGACGCTGATCCCGGCGGTGGCCACGATCGTGTCGCTGCTCGGCACCTTCGCCGTGATGCACCTGCTCGGCTTCTCGCTCAACAATCTGAGCCTGATGGCACTGACCGTGGCGACCGGCTTCGTGGTCGACGACGCGATCGTCGTGCTGGAGAACACGTCGCGCCACATCGAGGCGGGCATGGACCGCTTCGAAGCGGCGCTGCTCGGCGCGCGCGAAGTCGGCTTCACCGTGCTGTCGATCAGCCTGTCGCTCGTCGCCGTTTTCATCCCGCTCCTCTTCATGGGAGGGCAGGTCGGGCGCCTGTTCCGCGAGTTCGCAGTCACGCTGTCCGCCGCGGTGATGATCTCCCTGGTCATCTCGCTGACCACGACACCGATGATGTGCGCGTGGCTGCTGCGCGCCGACGCCCACAAGCGCAAGCCGGGCCGCATCGGCCGCTGGACGGAGGCGGCCTTCGACTGGACGCACCGCGTGTACGAGCACAGCCTGGACTGGGCGCTGGCTGCCCGCTGGCTCGTGCTGCTGATCCTGGTGTTCGTGGTGGGGCTCAATGCCTACCTGTTCACGAACGTCTCGAAAGGCTTCTTCCCGCAGCAGGACACGGGGCAGATCCAAGGGGGGATCCGCGCGGACCAGAGCATCTCCTTCGGCGCCATGAAGGAGAAGATGAAGACGCTCGTCGACATCATCCGCGCCGACCCGGCGGTGGACACGGTCGTGGCCTTCACCGGTGGCGGGCGCGCGGGAGGCGGCTTCCTGTCCGTGAGCCTCAAGCGCGGCGACGGCGCCGACCGCGGCCAGGCCGTCATCGCGCGCCTGCGGCCGCAACTGGCGCAGGTGACGGGCGTGAGCCTCTTCCTGAATCCCGTGCAGGACCTGCGCATGGGCGGCCGCCAGAGCAACAGCACCTACCAGTACACGCTCAAGAGCGACAACGAGGTCGACCTGAAGAAGTGGGCGTCGCGCCTCGCGGAGGCGATGAAGGGCCAGGACGAACTCACCGACGTGGACACCGACCAGCAGGACGCCGGCGTGGAAACCTACGTGGAGGTCGACAAGAACAGCGCGTCGCGGCTCGGCATCAGCTCGCGCGATGTCGACAATGCCCTGTACGACGCTTTCGGCCAGCGGCAGGTGGCGACGATCTACGAGGACCTGAACCAGTACCGCGTGATCATGCAGGTGGCGCAGCGCTACATCAAGAGCCCGGAAGCATTGCGCGACGTGTACGTGCCCGCGAAGAATACGGGAGCGGCGACGCAGCAAGCCGCGCTGGCGTCCGCCGGGTCCGGCACGACGACCGCGACCGTCACGGGCACGGGGTTCTCGATCAACCCCGCGCTGCGCGACGTGTCGAGTGGCCAGGCGGTGAGTTCGGCGCCCACCATCATGGTGCCGCTCTCGACCATCGCGAAATTCGGCGAGCGCTCCACTGCGACCTCGGTCGCGCACCAGGACGCCGAACTGGCCACGACGATCTCGTACAACCTCGCGGCAGGCGTGACGCTGCAGCAGTCGCAGCAGGCCGTCCGCGACGCCGAGGCGCAGGTCGGGATGCCGATCAACGTGCGGGGCAGCTTCCAGGGCACCGCGCGGGCCGCGCAGGAGTCGCAGGCACAGCAACCGCTGCTCATCCTCGCGGCCATCGTCGTGATCTACATCGTGCTCGGCGTGCTCTACGAAAGCCTCGTGCACCCGATCACCGTGCTCTCGACGCTGCCTTCGGCGGGCATCGGCGCCGTGCTGGCGCTGATGCTGTTCGGCATGGAGTTCTCCACCATGGCGCTGATCGGCCTGTTCCTGCTGATCGGCATCGTGAAGAAGAACGCGATCCTGATCATCGACTTCGCGCTCGACGCCGAGCGTTCGCGCGGTCTCGATGCCTACAGCGCCGTGCGTGAAGCGTGCCTGCTGCGCTTCCGGCCCATCCTGATGACGACGCTCGCCGCCATCCTCGGCGCGCTGCCGCTGGCGATCGGCTTCGGGGAAGGCGCCGAGCTGCGCCGGCCGCTCGGCATCGCGATCATCGGCGGCCTGATCGCGAGCCAGGTGCTCACGCTGCTCACGACGCCGGTCGTCTACCTGCTGCTGGACAAGCTGCGGCGTCGCAGCCCCATCGAGCGGCAGCTCGGACGCGGCGGCGACGTCCAGACTGCCTGAAGAGAACAAGAACATGAAACGCGCATTGCCTTGCCTCGCCGTCCTCGCCTTCATTGCCGGCTGCGGATCGCTCGAACCGAAGTACGAGGTGCCCGCCGTCGACACGCCGATCGCGTTCAAGGAAGGCGCCGGCGCGTGGGTGCACGCGGCGCCGGCGGACACGCTGGAGCGGGGACCGTGGTGGGAGCTGTTCGGCGATCCGACGCTGAGCGCGCTGGCATCGCAGCTGGAACTCGGCAACCAGGACGTGGCGGCCGCCGTCGCCGCCTACGCCCAGGCCCGGGCGTTGACGCGCGAACAACGCGCGGCGCGCTGGCCCCAGATCGGGGTCGATGCGGGCGCGAACCGCAGCGGCGGCGGCGACCGGGAAACGCGCAGCAGCTATTCCGTGAACCTGGGCCTGAGCTGGGAGCCCGACCTGTTCGGCCGCCTCTCGACAGCGATCAGCAGCGCGCGCGCCGCCGAGCAGGCCTCGCAGGCGGACCTGCAGGGGGCACGCCTGGCTGCGCAGGGCGAACTGCTGGTGAACTACTTCAGCCTGCGCGAGGCCGACCTCGAACGCGCACTGACGCTGGAGACGGTCCGCGGCTACCAGCGCGCGCTGACGATCACGCGCAACCGCTACGACGCGGGCATCATCGCGCGCACCGACGTCCTGCAGGCGGAAACGCAGCTGGCCAACAACCAGGCGGACCTGCTCAGCCTGGAGCAGACCCGCGCGCGCTACGAGCACGCCATCGCGGTGCTGCTCGGCAAGGCGCCCGCAAACTTCTCCATTCCCGTGCAGGAGAACTGGACGTTCAAGGTCCCCGCCGTGCCGCCGGAAGTGCCGTCGACGCTCCTGCAGCGCCGTCCCGACGTGGCCTCTGCCGAACGCCGGGTGGCCCAGGCCAACGCGCAGATCGGCATCGCGCGCAGCGCGTACTTCCCGAGCCTGCGCCTGAACGGGCAGGGCGGGCTCGGTGCCGCCAGCATCGGCGACCTGTTCAAGTCCTCGAGCCTGGTGTGGTCGATCGGTGCGCAGCTCGCGCAGGCGCTCTTCGATGGCGGCGCCCGTTCGGCGCAAGTCGACGCCTCGCGCGCCGCGCTGGAGCAATCGTCCGCCCGGTATCGGCAGACCGTGCTCTCGGCGTTTCGCGACGTGGAGGACCAGCTGGCGGCGCTGCGCACGCTCCAGCAGCAGCAGGTTTTGCGCGAGCAGGCTTCGAACTCCGCGAACCTCGTAGAGCAGCAGACGCTGAACCGGTACCAGGCGGGGCAGGTGAGCTTCACGGAAGTGGTGCTGGCGCAGGTCAGCGCCGCCAATGCGCGCCGCGCGGTCGTGCGCGTCCAGGTGGACCGCCAGCTCGCGGCCGCTGCGCTCATCCAGGCGCTGGGCGGCGGCTGGACCGGGCACCTCGACTAGGGCCGGCCGCCGATCATTCCTTCTCGGGCTCCGTGTTCTCGCCGAGCAAGGCGAGCATGCCGGACTCCAGCGCATCCATGTGGCGAGCGAGCTGGGGTGTCGACTGCTTCGAGATCTTCATGTAGCCCTTGAAGCTGCGCAGGAGCGTCGCCCGGTCGCTGTGATGCAGCAGCACGGTGGCCAGGGCGGCCTGCAGCACCTGCACCTGCGCGGCCAGCAGCATCTGGTTTTCCACCAGGCCCTGGATGCTCTGGGTGTGCACCTCGAGCATCTCCTTCAATTCCTTGTCTTCCATCGCCGCCTCGTCGTCACTGCTTGCTGTGGCCCGATTGTCGCCTGCCGCCCGCCCTACGCGGCGTCCGCCGGCAAATTCCCGCCTTTCGGGGGCGGCGTCTTGGGCTGGTAGGCGCAGTAGGCGACGACCGCGCACTGCCAGCATTTCGGCGTCCGGGCCACGCAGACATACCGGCCGTGCAGGATCAGCCAGTGGTGCGCGTCGACGAGGTAGGCCTTCGGCACGCGCTTCATCAGCTGCTGCTCCACCTCGAGCGGCGTCCTGCCGGGCGCGAGCCCCGTGCGATTGCCGACCCGGAAGATGTGCGTGTCGACGGCCATCGCCTCCTCGCCGAACGCCACGTTGAGCACCACGTTCGCCGTCTTGCGGCCGACGCCCGGCAGCGCTTCGAGCGCGGCCCGGTCGCGCGGCACCTCGCCTCCGTGCTCCTCGACCAGGATGCGGCAGGTCTCGTAGAGGTGCTTGGCCTTCATCCGGTACAGGCCGATGGTCTTGATGTAGTCCTCGAGTCCCGCCTGGCCGAGTTCGAGGATCGCCTGCGGCGTGTTCGCCACCGCGAACAGGCGGCGCGTTGCCTTGTTCACGCCCGCGTCGGTGGCCTGCGCCGAAAGCAGCACCGCGGCGAGCAGCTCGAACACGGTGCTGTACTCCAGCTCGCTCGACGGCGTGGGATTCGCGGCGCGCAGCGTGGCGAAGAAGGGCTCGATGTCCTGGGGCCGCATCCGCGGAGTCTAGCCATCGCCGTCCGTTGGCATGCCACCGGCGATTTCCCTATGATCCTCCCATGCGACCCTGGAAGATCATGCTGCTGGCGCTTGCCGCGGCGCCTGCCCTGGCGGCGGCGCAACCCCCCGCGCCTGCCGCGGGCGGCTATCCGAACAAGCCGATCCGGCTGGTCGTGCCTTTCCCCGCCGGCGGCGCCACCGACATCTTCGCCCGCGCCGTTTCGCAGAAGCTCGGCGACCGGCTCGGGGCCAGCGTCATCGTCGACAACAAGCCCGGGGCGGGCGGCACCATCGGCTCCGACATCGTCGCGAAGGCGCCGGCCGACGGCTACACGCTGCTGTTGGCCACCAGCAGCACGCACAGCATCGGCCCCAGCTTCGGCGGCAAGCTGCCTTATGACGCCGTGCATGACTTCACGCCCATCGCCCACGTGGGCAACGCGCCGTCGATCATGCTGGTACCCAACTCCTCGCCCGCGAAGACGGTGAGGGACTGGGTGGACTACGCGCGCAAGAACCCGGGCAAGCTGAACTACGCCAGCAGCGGCAACGGCACCATCGTCCACCTCACGGCCGAGTACTTCAAGGCGCAGGCGGGGCTCTTCCTCGTGCACATTCCGTACCGCGGCACCGCCTTGGCCATCCCCGATCTCGTGAGCGGCAAGCTCGACGTGATGTTCGACTCGTTGCCGAGCGGGCTGCCCCACGTGAAGGAAGGACGGCTGCGCGCGCTGGGCATCACCAGTCTCAAGCGCTCGCCCTTGCTGCCCGACCTGCCGCCGGTCTCCGACACGGTGCCCGGCTTCGACTCCGTCACCTGGTTCGGGCTGTATGGCCCGAAGGGCATGCCGGCGGACCTCGTGCAACGCGTGAACACGGCCGTGAACCAGGCCTTGCAGGACGCCGAGGTGAAGGACCGGCTCGCCCGTCTCGGCATCGAACCGGCCGGCGGCACGCCGCAGCAGTTCGCCACCATGACCGACACCGACCGCGCCAAGTGGCGCAAGATCATCCAGGACCGCAAACTGATCGCGGACTGAACCCCATGCACAACTTCGACTTCAACAATCCCTATCCCACGACGCGCATCCCGGTCTTCGCGCGCAACGTCGTCTCGACCTCGCATCCGCTCGCATCGCAAGCCGGGCTGCGCATGTTGTGGAAGGGCGGCAATGCCGTCGACGCGGCGATCGCGACCGCGGCCGTGATGACGATCTGCGAGCCGGTGAGCAACGGGCTCGGCAGCGATCTCTTCGCGATCCTCTGGGACGGCAAGGAACTCCACGGCCTGAACGCCGCCGGCCCCGCGCCGGCGGCCTGGACGCCGGAATACTTCCGCCGCAAGTACGGTGCCGATGCGAAGTCACCGCCCAAGCGCGGCATCGACTCGGTCAGCATTCCCGGCGCCATCGCCGGCTGGGTGGCGCTGTCGCAGCGCTTCGGCAAGCTGCCGTTCGCGGACCTCCTGGCGCCTGCGATCGAAATCGCGGAGCGCGGGTACCTCCTCCCCGTCGTCGTGCAGCAGAAGTGGGACGCGGCGGTCGCGGAGCTCGGCAAGGGTGCCGGCTTCGCGCAGTCGTTCCTGCCGAAGGGGCGCGCGCCGAACGTCGGCGAGTTGTTCCAGTTTCCGGCCGCTGCCCGCGCACTGCGCGCCATCGCCGAGACGAAGGGCAGCGCGTATTACGGCGGAGAGATCGCCGAGGCGCTGGCGCGGTTCAGCCGCGACAACGGCGGCGCGCACACCGTGCAGGACTTCGCTTCGTACAAGCCGGAATGGGTGACGCCGATCCGCAAGGACTACCGCGGCTACACGCTGCACGAGATTCCGCCGAGCGGGCAGGGCATCGCGGCGCTGATCGCGCTGGGCATCGTCGAGAAGTTCGATCTGGCAGGGATGCCTGTGGACGGCCCCGATGCGCAGCACCTGCAGATCGAGGCGATGAAGCTCGCGTTCGCGGACGTGTATCGCTACGTGGGCGAGCTCTCCCACATGGAAGTGACGCCGGCGCAGATGCTGGACGACGCCTATCTCGCGAGCCGCGCCAGGCTGATCGACATGAAGCGCGCGCAGGATTTCGGCGCGGGCAACGTCGCCAAGGGCGGGACGATCTACCTCACCGCCGCCGACGAGAACGGCATGATGGTGAGCCTGATCCAGAGCAACTACATGGGCTTCGGTTCGGGTTGCGTGGAGCCCACCTTCGGCATCAGCCTGCAGAACCGCGGCCACGGCTTCAGCCTGCTGCCGGGCCCCAACCAGGTCGCTCCGGGCAAGCGGCCGTTCCACACCATCATCCCGGGCTTCCTGACGAAGCAGGGACAGCCCGTGATGTCCTTTGGCGTGATGGGCGGCAACATGCAGCCGCAAGGCCACATGCAGACGCTGGTGCGCATGCTCGATTACGGCCAGAGCCCGCAGGCCGCCTGCGATGCGCCGCGCTGGCGCTTCAACGCCGGCCTCGAGATCAACGTGGAACAGCAGATGCCGCCGGCGACGGTGGAGGCGCTGATTGCGCGCGGCCACCGTGCCGAGGTGATCAACGACAACTACCAGGACTTCGGCGCGGGCCAGTTCATCTGGCGCATGGGCGATCCGAAGAAGGAAGGCTACGTGGCGGCGAGCGATTCGCGCCGCGACGGACTCGCCGCGGGGTTTTGACGGGACGCATGCGTCGCGAGCAATTCGCGGCGCGCCCGCGTCACGCCAAGGCGCCCGTCTTCAGATTGCGCTCGAAGAGCGCCAGCACCCGCTCCCAATGCCGCTCCGCGGAATCGCGGTCATAGATCCCCACCCGCTTCGGGAAAACGAACCCGTGCTGCGCCCCCGGATACCACTCGATGCGGTAAGGCGTGCCGCCTGACTTCAGGGCCGCCTCCAGCGCGGCGATCGTTTCCGGCGGCGCCCAGATGTCCGTCTCGGCGCAGGCGACGTAGGTCTCGCAGCGGATCTTCGGCGCCATCAGGTGCGGCGAATCCTCCTGGTCGGTGACCATCTTCGCGCCGTGGATCGCGGCGATCGCCTGGATGCGGTCGGGGAACGCGGCCGCGGCAGCCATCACGAACGGGCCGCTCATGCAGTAGCCCACGGCACCGACGCGATCGGCGCGTGCCTCACGCTGCGCATCGATGAACCGGAGCATCGCCTCCGTGTCGCGCACCGCCATGGCGTTGGTCAGGCTGTTCATGTGTTCGAACATCGGCTTCATGCCCTCGGGCGTGCGTTCCTTCAGTTCGAACTCGCGCACGCGGCGGTAGTAAAGATTGGGCAGCACGACGTAGTAGCCGACCGTGGCGAAGCGGCGCGCCATGTCGTGCAGTTCCTCGCGCTTGCCGGGCGCGTCCATGTAGAAGAACACGACGGGGTGCGGGCCGCCTTCCTCCGGGTGGACGACGAAGGTGTTCATGGCGCCGTCGGCCGTGGCGATGTCCAGGTGTTTCTCGATCATGCGGGGTCTCCTTGCGCGGAAGGATGCCAGAGACTGCCGAGTCATTCACCGGGGTAGTCCCTTGCCTACCGGCGCGTGCTCGCGGCGACGACAACCCGGGCGGCCCAGCAGGACTACACAGGATGGAGAGCGAACACACAAACAGGAGATGTCATGCATTCCGTCATCAGTGCCTTCGACAGCAGGGACGAAGCCGACCGCGCGCTGGAACAACTCGTGGCCTCGGGCGTTCCCCGCCACGACGTCCACATCGAACACCGCGAGCTGTACGGCGAGGGCGGCGCGGTCCGGCCCGACGTCAACTGGGCCGGCATGGAGAGCGAAGTCGCCATCGACCGCGGCTTCCTGTCTTCGTTGGGTCACTTCTTCACCAGCATCCTCGGCGTGGACCATCCTTCGGACCACGTCGACACCTATGCCCAGCACGTGGAGCAGGGCCGCTACGTCCTGGTGATGGATGCCCGCGACGAAGAAGATGCCCGCCGTGCGCACCAGCTGCTGAACGGCGCCGGCGGCCTGGACCCCAACTACCTGCACCGCCCGGGGCAGCGTCCCCTGCGCGAAGTGGTGGCGGCGCGGCAGCGCGGGGGCGGCATCACGGCGGATCGGGGCGATCGCCTCGAGCGCGATGCGTCGAAGGTCGCAGCGGAGCGCGAGTCCGAGCGCGCGATGGCGCAGAACGATCGCGTGCGCCCGCTGGGCCTGCCCGGCGACGACGAACTGAAGCGCGCGCCCGGCATGCGCTACATGGACATGGACAAGGACGACAACCCGCGGTGAAGTCGCTGTACAGGCGCGTTCGACTAGCTACTCCGGCCTAGTGTGCACGCCGGGAAGGTGGGCTCCATTCCAGGGGCCCTCCATCGCGGCGCCCTAATTCCTCGCCATGAACTCCATGACGATGGCATTGAATTCGGCCGGCCGCTCGCGTTGCATGGAATGGCCGGTCCCGAGCACTTTCCGCGAGGGCCAGTTGCTGGCCCCGCAGGCACGAAGTGCGTCGCCGACTTCATAGTAGCGCGCGGGGCTTCTCTCGCCATTGACCAGCATGACAGGCATGGTCAACCGGGCCACATCCGCGCACCTGACTTTGGGCCACGTCCGCTGGTTTTCTGCAAGGCCGGTGCCGAAGTTCTGGATGCTCATTTCCTTCTGCGCCGCCGTTCGCATCGCCCAAGTGCCGGGTCCGCTGAGCGTATCGGCGAATTCCCCCAGCGCCGCGTCCATGCCGCGAGTCTGGTTCGTCTCTCGCAGCCGGTCGAAAAGAGCATTCACGTCTGCCTCGGCCTTCCGGGACTGAGGCGAATCGGGCAGCAAGTGGTGCAGGCCGCCCGCGTCGGCGAGGATGAGGGATCGCACGAGCTCTGGATGCCGCGTCGCCAGGTGGAACGCCACTGCACCTCCGCGCGAATGGCCGATCACGTGAGCGGCACCGAGGTTCATGGCACGGATGAGGGCCGCGAGGTCGTCGGCCTGCTCGTAGAAGCTGAAGCCGCTGCCTTTCCCATCCCAGGCCTCCGGGTAGTAGCGCCGCAGACTGACGCTGATGACGCGGAATTGCGCCGACAGGTCCGGCATCTGCGACTGCCACACACGATAGTCATTCATGGCCCCGTGCACCAGGATGACGGGCGTGCCGGAACCTGCTTCCTGGTATGCGAGCGGGTACCCGTCGGGCAGCCGGACGGTCTTCACTCCCTGCGGAATCGTCCAGGTGAATTGCGCTGCGGGAGGGGCCGCGCATCCCGCGGCCAGCGCAAGTGCGATCGCCAGAACGAGTTTCTTCATGCGGCCTCCGCCGGCTTGAAAGAGAACAACCTGGATCGAAGCTGCGCCGGAAATGGTGCCATGGCGGGTAACGAAGGCAATGCCGCCTGTCGTGCCGGCGTGGCTGCTGCTTCGCGGGCTCGATGAAGCCCGGCCCGCGTGGCCCGGGTGGCGCGCGCAGTGGCTTGGGCAGCCCGGTACCATCTCGCATCCCCGCGAGACCACCCATGCCCCTGAAATTCGCCTCCCGCCTCGACAACGTCGAAACCTCCGCCATCCGGGAGCTGTTCAAGCTGCTCGGCAAGCCCGGCATCATCAGTTTTGCCGGCGGTTTTCCGGACAGTGCGATGTTCGACATCGAGGGCCTGAAGCGCGCGGCCGCGGAGGCACTCGAACACGAACCGGGCGGGGCGCTGCAGTACGGCGCGACCGAAGGCTACGAGCCGCTGCGCTCGCAGCTCGCCGAGTTCATGCAGATCAAGGGCGTCCCGGGCCTGCAGCCGCAGGACCTGATCGTCACCACGGGCAGCCAGCAGGCACTGGACCTCCTCGGCAAGACGATGATCAGCCCGGGCGACAAGGTGATCGTCGAAGGGCCCACGTTCCTCGCGACGATCCAGTGCTTTCGCCTTTATGGGGCCGAGCTGATCAGCGCGCCCATCGACGCCGAGGGCGTCCAGACGAACCGCCTCGAGCAGCTGATCGTGCAGCACCAGCCGAAGTTCGTGTACCTCATACCGACCTTCGGCAACCCGAGCGGCGCGCTGCTCAGCCTCGAACGCCGCCGGCAGGTGCTGGAACTCGCCGCGAAATACAAGGTGCTGGTCGTCGAAGACGATCCCTACGGCGACCTCTACTTCGGCGCGCCGCCGCCGCCCAGCATCCTGTCGCTGTCGAAGGAGGTGCCGGGTTCACGCGAATGGATCGCCCACTGCGGCAGCATGAGCAAGGTGCTGAGCCCGGGGCTGCGCGTCGGTTGGCTGATCGCGCAGCCGGAACTGCTCGCGAAGGCGACCATGTGCAAGCAGTTCAGCGACGCGCACACCAGCACGTTCGCGCAAGCGACGGCCGCGCGTTACCTGAAGAGCGGGCGCATGCCCGAGACGTTGAAGGTCGTGCGCAAGGCCTATGGCGCCCGCGCGCAGGCGATGGGCGACGCGCTGAAGAGGGAACTGGGCGACGCCATCGAGTTCACGCAGCCGCAAGGCGGGCTCTTCTTCTGGGCCCGGCTCACCGGCGCCGGCGGCCGCATCCAGGATGCCGCCGAATTCGCGAAGCGCGCCATCGAGCAGGGCGTCGCCTTCGTGCCGGGCGCGCCGTTCTATGCGGCGAACCCTGATCCGGCCACGCTGCGCCTGAGCTTTGCCACCGCGGACGTGGGCAAGATCGCCGAAGGCGTGGCGCGCCTCGGCCGCGCGCTCTGATGCGCGGCGGGTTCCTCACCGCCGTCGCCACCCCGCGCGCGACGAGACGCCGCTAGACTGCGCCGGGTGCGATCCGCGCTCGACTTCAGCTCCTGGACGGCCCTGCTCACCACGCTGCTCGGCCTGCTGGTCGTCACGCTCGTGATGGTCGGCACGCGGCTCGTCGTGATGCAGACGGTGCAGAAGCGCCGCGAACGCGAGAACCGGCAGATCAACGAGCGGCTGCGCACGCTCATCGCCGCGTACAAGACTCTAGGCGGATCGTTCACCGGCCGGCTCACGGTGGACCCGGCGCACCTGCGCGACGTGCTCCAACAGGGCGGCGAAGCGCCGTCCTCGGACCGGCCACGGCGGATCCGCGACGCCGTCGAAGCCGCGCTGTCCGACGTCATCCTGCTGGGGACCGCGGAGCAGGTGACGCTTGCGGTGACGGCGGCCAACGAACTCGTCGCGGGCCGGCCGATCGAGGTGGCTCCGCTGGTTGTCTCGCTGCGCAACTACATCCGGGAGGTGCTGGACCTGGATGCCTTGCCGGACCTCGACATCCCTCGCCAGGGGCCGACGCGTCCCGGAGGCGGCGGCGGCCGCGCCGCGGGGCGAGGGGAAGGCCGGGGAGGGGGAGCGCAAGGCGGCGCGGCGGGGGCAGGCAGCCGCGGTGGTGCGGGCGGCGGCGGTGGCGCCGCGGCGGCAGGCGGCGGGGCGGGCGC
>JADMIO011609118.1_pt1 | contig 12386 bp, 7 predicted proteins | sample 8958161 | NCBI WGS metagenome assembly JADMIO01 (sample SAMN16585339, study PRJNA669376) | soil metagenome | isolation source: Crop rotation soil | place: USA: Cullars Rotation, Alabama | collected 2011 | reverse complement strand
GGCTCGAAACCGCCGAAGTCGATGGTGGAAAAAGTCAACGACGCCGACGTGGAGTTCATGTCGGGCATGATTCCGCATCACGCGCAGGCGGTGCTGATGGCCGGATGGGCCGAGTCGCACGGCGCGCGGCAGGACGTCCGCATCCTCTGCGAGCGCATCGTCGTCGGCCAGCGCGATGAGATCAAATTGATGCAGCTGTGGCTCTCCGATCACGGCCAGCCGGTGCCGGACGCGAAAGCCACGAAGATGCACATGAAGATGGGCGGCATGGAGCACGACATGCTCATGCCAGGGATGCTGAGCGACGAGGAAATGGCCGAGCTGGACAAGGCGCGTGGCCCCGAATGGGATCGGCTGTTCCTGCTCGGCATGATTCGGCACCACCAGGGCGCGATCGACATGGTCAACACACTGTTTGCCGCGCAAGGCGGCGGACAGGAACCGACCGTGTTCAAGTTTGCGAGCGATGTGTTTGCCGATCAGTCGATTGAGATCGATCGCATGCGTCAGATGCTCGAGGGGAAAGACGCCGTTAACTAGCAACTAACAACTGAACAACTGACAACACGGCAGCGCACGACGCCCGTCAACTGCCAACTGCTAACTGCTAACTGACAACCGATAGTTCCGCGGAGTGAATATGCGCAGGATGGATTCGTTACTGAAACGTTCCGGCGTTCGGATCGCCGGTGTGATGTTGATGTCGGCGGCGCTCGGCGTGGCCGCGGCGTCGTGCAAGTCGTCGGGCAGCAAGCCGGCCGCCGCGCCCGCCCCAGCGCCGGCGAAGCCCGCGCCCGCCGCGCCGGCCGAACAGCCGAGGCCCGCGGCGCCCGCGCCAACTCCGGCGGTGACGACGCCGCCACCCGCGCCCGCGACGCCGCCGGCCGCACCGGCGGCGGGTGCGGCGGCTGCGCCAGCGGCTGGTGGCCGCGCAGGCGCGCCACCCGCGGCTCCCCCGCCCGCGCCCCCGGCCGTGATGCCGGCGCCACCCGCGCCGATCGTGTCCGGCACGAAGCCGATGCCTGATCCGCGCGTGGGTCTCAAGGCCGGTTACTGGGACGCCGGCGAGGCGCTCTGGAACATGAAGCGCATTTCGTCTACCGCACCGATCGAACAGAACCTGACGACCACGCACTCGGACCTGGCGTTCACCGGCAACTACGTCATTCAGGGCAACTACAACGGCTTCGAGATCTTCGACCTGTCGAATCCATCGAAGCCGCAGCTGGTGCAGACGTACAACTGCCCGGCGTCGCAGAACGACGTGTCGGTCTACAAGAACCTGGTGTTCATGTCGTCGGAAGCGACGAACAGCCACCTGGACTGCAGCTTCGGCAACATCCAGGCACCGGTGAGCAAGGAACGCTTCCGCGGCATCCGCATTTTCGACATCGCGAACATCCAGCGGCCCAAGCTCGTCGCGAGCGTGCAGACGTGCCGCGGCTCGCACACGCACACCGTCGTGACGCAGCCGGGCGATCCCGACAACATCTATATCTACGTGTCCGGTACCGCCGGGGTCCGCTCGGCGGATGAGCTGCCGGGCTGCATCGACTCCGGCCGCGGCAACAACGACGCCGCGACCGCGCAGTTCCGGCTCGAAGTGATCAAGGTGCCGCTGGCGCATCCTGAACAGGCCGCGATTGTGAGCTCGCCGCGCATCTTCAACGATCTGCCGCGCGCGCCGGGCAATCCGGAACGCGATGCGGCTGCCGGTGCGCGTGGCGGCGGTGGCGGCGGCAACGGCCGTGCTGCCGGCGCTGGCGCAGCAGGAGCGGCTGGCGCCGCGGGTGCGGGCGCGGCGGGTGCTGGCGCGGCAGGCGCCGCGGGCGCGGGTGCCGGAGCGGCAGGCGCGGCCGGCGGCGGGAACGCGGCTGCGGGCGGCGGGCGCGGGAATGCGAACGCGACGCCTCCGGGACCGGCAGCGGGCCCGAATCAGTGTCACGACATCACCGTCTATCCGGATGTCGGCCTGGCCGGCGGCGCATGCGCGGGTCTCGGCCTGCTGCTCGACATCCGCGAAGCGGCGCATCCGATCCGCATCGACTTCGCCGCCGACCCGAACATGTCGTTCTGGCACTCGGCGACCTTCAGCAACGACGGCACGCGCGTCCTGTTCTCCGACGAATGGGGCGGCGGCGGCGCGCCGCGGTGCCGCGAAACGGACAAGCTCGAATGGGGCGCCGACGCATTGTTCAAGATCGAAAAGAACAAGATGGTGTTCCAGAGCTACTACAAAATGCCGGCGGCGCAGACGGATCTCGAGAACTGCGTCGCGCACAACGGCTCGCCGATTCCGATTCCCGGCCGCGAGGTGATGGTGCAGGCCTGGTACCAGGGCGGCGTGTCGGTGTTCGACTGGACCGATCCCGCGCATCCGTTCGAGGTCGCGTATCACGACCGCGGACCGCTCGACGCCACGCGCATGCGCAGCGCCGGCTCCTGGTCTGTCTACTGGTACAACGGCATCATCGTCTCGTCCGAAATCGCGCGCGGCCTCGACGTGTTCGAGCTCGTCGCGAGTCCGTTGATTACGCAGAACGAAATCGACGCGGCCAAGACGGTGAAGTTCGACTACTGGAACACGCAGCAGCAACGCAAGTTCGTGTGGCCGCCGTCATTCGCGATGGCACGCGCGTTCGTGGATCAGCTCGAACGCTCGAAGGGCCTGTCAGCCGCGCGCCTCACCGCGGTGCGCGATGCGCTGACCAACGCCGAAAAAGCATCGGGCGCCGCCCGCCGCACTGCGTTGACGACGCTCGCGACGTCGCTCAACGCGGACGCGACGAGCTCGAGCGATGCGGCCAAGGTCAAGATGCTGATCACGGCCGTGAACGATTTGGCCAAGTAGGACTGGACAACGAACAACTGAGCAACTAGCAAGTAACAACTGAGCAACTAGCAACAAACAACTTCGGACGATGGACTGGCGGCCTCGGGAAACCGGGGCCGCCATTTTTGTTTGCAGCCTCAGTGACGAAGTTCCCAGGCGCCGAGACGCCGGATGCCGGACTGATAGGTCTGGCACCCTCAGGAGCGCGCGGCCGGAGGCACCGGCTCAGCGGCGGCCGCTCTGTCGATGGTGAAGAGTCTGTGGTTCGATGCCAGCCGACCTGTGCCGGTCCCACATGACAGCACGGCCCGCGCGGCGCTTTGCCGCGGCGCTTTGCCGCAGCGCGCCCGAGGCGCAATGCCTAGGCCGCGCGAGCGCGCGGCGTGGAGCCCAGTGGCGGCGCCGTAGGTGTTGTCGAACAACCACGTAGCTCGGTGTTGGGCGACTTCGCCGCAGCGCGGCCGAGTGCGAATGGGGCGAGGCCGCGCGAGCGCGCGGGGTGGAGCCCAACGCCGAGCTACGTGGTTGTTCGACAACATCACCTTATTTCTTAACCTCGCCATTTCTCATGTTCTCCCGTATCACCGACGCCAGCAGGATGTTGACCAGCGAGTTCCCACCGCCGCCGTCCGTGCCGGCGCCGCCGCCCGACGCAATGATGTCCGGCACGAGCTTGAAGCCGCTGCCGGCCAGCGCGCGCGCGACTTCGACCATCGCGTACTTCTCCGGGTCCATCGCGGCGGTCTTCTTCTTGATGACCTCCGCTTCCGACGAGCCGACGGCGAGAATCTTTTCGCCTTCGGCGGAGCCGACCGTCTTCAGCACCATCGCGTCGGCGGTCGCGTTCACTTCCTTCGCCTTGGCCTGACCTTCCGCCGTCTTCACCGTCGCGTCTGCCGTGAAGCTCGCAATCTGCACGGACCGCTCGGCCGTGACCACGCCCGGCTGCGTGTCGGCCATGGCTTTGGCCTGCGCCAGGTTCTTGCGGATCATTTCCGCCTGTTCCTGCGTGCCGTACGTGATCTGTTCCTGCTCGGCGAGCTTGCGGTCCGTCAGGGTTTTCATCAGCTCCGCCGGCGGCGTGATGTCGCCAATCAGCGTGTCCACCGCGCCGACGTTGTACTCCTGCAGCGCGGCGGAAATGCTCTCCTTCGCTTCGTTCTGCCGCTTCGAGCGCTGCTTCAGGAAGTCGATGACGTCGGAGCTCTGCGCCGCGTTGCGGAAGTAGTTGCCAATCGTCGGCTCGAGGACCTGCGTCACCAGGTTCGCCATGCTGCCGAATCGGGCGATGACCTTCGGCGCCTCCGTGCGCGGGATATGGATGATCTGGCTGACGTCGAGATTGAACGTGAATCCGTCAGACGACCGGACGGTGATCGTTGACAGGTTCTTGTCCAGGTTGTGCGCCTCCGACTTGCCGGTCGCCCAGTTGAGGACGACGTTCGCCGTCGGCACCACTTCCACCTTGTGCGTGTACGGATTGATCGGGTATTTGCCGGGATCGAGCGGCTGCACCCACACGCCCTTCTCGCCGCGCGACACGAGGTTGCCGTGCTTGAACGAATCCCCCGTCACGTCCACGCCTTCGCTGCCGACGTACGCGATGACCACGCCGACGTTGGCGATGGGGACCTTGGTCATCTCCTGCACTTCGACGGTCGCGAACCGTGAGTTGATGAAATAGCGTCCCGCGAGCAGCACCTGCTCTTGCAGGCCCTTGCTGCCGCCGTGATCGACGAACGCCTGCGGGTCCTGGAACATGTTGTGGCCCTGGATTTCGCGGCCGGCGATCGTGCCGCTGACGAGCGGCGCCCCTTCCTTGGTCGTCACGATGCCGACCATGTTGTCCGGAATATCCGTCACATCCTCCATCGTCACCGTGAAGAGCTTCGGATTGATGCGGTACTGGCCCTGCGGAATGATCGTCATCTGCGGGCCGCGCTCGCCGCCCTTGGAGATGAACGCCTGGGCGTCCTGGAACGAGTCGCAGTCCACGTGGCGCCCGATGATGCGGCCGCCCGACAGCGGGCGGCCGTCTTTCGCTTCGACGACGCCAATCTTGCCGGCCGGGACGACTTCCATCTTGACCAGCTCGGTCTTGAACACGAGCGTGTTGATGCGCCACGTGCCGGGCGGAATCACGGCCATCTGCACGCCACGCTCGCCGCCATTCTCGAGGAACATGCGCGCATCCTGAAAGTTGTCGCACGGCACCTGTTTGCCGAGGATGTGTCCGTCCGCGAGCGGCAAGCCGTCGCACGCTTCAACCACGGCGAGCTGGCCGTTCGGCACGACGAGGAAGCGCGACACTTCCACGTCGTATTGCCACGGCCAGAAGCCGAACTTCAGACCGGGCGCGAGGGTGTCCGCCTGAATGCCCGCTTCACCCTTGAGCGCGATGATCTTGCCCGGCGGCAGGTCGCGGTGCGATCCGACCAGCACGAATTTCTTGGTGACGAGGCCGATGCTGTCGTCGGGAATGATGATGATGCCGAACATCCGCGCGACGAACTTCCACGCGATCAGGACGACGATCAGCACGACGATGCCGAGCGTGATCCACGGATGGTTTTCGATCTGGGTCAGGAGATTGGGCAACATGGGTCCTCTGCTCCGCGGGGGCTATCGTCGGGATGCCGGCACACAATACCCCCAATCGGGGATGTACAGCGACTGCGCGGCCACGTTACGCTAACGGCTACGCGAAGCCACACTCTGGTCGTTCCTTTCACGGCGCTTGACCGAAACGACCTGCCGCTCGTCGGCGGCAAGGGCGCGAATCTCGGCGAGTTGACCAAGGCCGGCTTCCCCGTGCCGCCGGGATTCTGTGTCACGACCGCCGCCTTTCAAGCGTTCCTGGCCGGCGCGGGTGATACGTCGCAGATGTTCGCGGCGCTGGCGGCGCTCAATCCGGAAGACACGAGCGCGGTCCGGCAGCTGGGCAAGCACGTGCGCACGCGCTTACGTCAGGCACCCATGCCTGATGCCGCCGCCGGCGCGATCGAAGCGGCGTGGCGCAAGGCCGGTGCTGAATTCGCGTACGCCGTGCGGTCGAGCGCAACCGCCGAGGACCTGCCCGGTGCGTCGTTCGCAGGACAGCAGGATACGTACCTGAACGTCCGTGGCGGTGACGAGCTTCTGGAGAAGGTCAAGGCGTGCTGGGTATCGCTGTTCACCGATCGCGCGATCACGTACCGCCAGAAGAACGGCTTCGACCATCGCCGCGTGTTCCTGAGCGTCATCGTCCAGCGCATGGTGACGCCGGACGTGTCGGGCATCATGTTCACCGCCGATCCGATCGACGGGCGCCGGCACATCGTCTCGATCGACAGTGGGTTCGGGCTCGGCGAGGCGCTCGTGTCAGGGCTCGTATCCGCCGATCTCTACAAGGTCGACAAGCGGACGCACGCAATCGTTGAGCGGAAGATCGCACGGAAGACTCTTGTTATCCGGCCGACGCCTGACGGCGGGACACGGCAGGAGGCGCTCGACGACGAGCAACAGCGCGCGCGGTCGCTGACCGACGCCCAGGCCGTCGAGCTCGCCGCGATGGGGGCGCGCATCGAAACGCACTACCAGGCGCCGCAGGACATTGAATGGTGCATTGCCTCAGGCGCGATTTCCATCGTCCAGAGCCGGCCGATCACAACGCTCTACCCCCTGCCTGCACCGCCAGCGCCAGACGCAGCGCTCAGGATTTACATCTCGTTTGGCCACGTGCAGGTCATGACGGACGCGCTGCCGCCGTACTCACTCTCGGTCTGGAGGAACGTCTTTCCGTTCGGCCGGGACGCCACTGGCACCAGCGACGTCATGCTGGCGGCAGGCGGCCGTCTCTACATCGATCCCAGCGATCTGCTGCGCGTGAGCCCATTTGGCAAAGCATTCGCGGGCATCGTCACCGCGGTCGATGCGCTGATGGCCGCGGCGGTCGCCGACGTCATCGAACGGCCCCAGTTTCATTACGGATCGGGATCGAAGCTTGAGGCGATCGCCAGCGTCGCGCCAGTAGTCGGCCCGGTGCTGGCGCGAGCGATGGCTCGCATGTGGCTGACGAAGCCCGAAGACAGCGCCACGCGCGCACTCGCATTCATGGACGAGACCATCGCGCACGCCCGCGCGTCGCTCGAGGCTGCCGCGCCGGGCGCGGCACGTTATGAGGCGGCTCGTTCGATTCAGGATCACCTGTTCCTGCATGCGTTTCTCCGAATCGTGCCGACAGTCCTGTCCGGCATGCTGGGAGTGCTGCTCTTGCGGAAGTTGCTGGCCGGGCGCGGCGTAGACGCCGAGCTCACGACGTTCGCACAGGGGCTCGACGGCAACGTCGCGACCGAGATGGACATGCAGCTCGGCGACGTCGCCGATGTCGCACGCCGCTCCCCTGCGGTCGTCGCGCATCTCAGGAACACCGGCGCCCGCGACGTGCTGCGAACGATCCGCGACGTTGATGGCGGTGCGGCATTTGCAGATGCTCTCCAGGCTTTTCTCGCGCGGTACGGCGTGCGCTGCGGATCCGAAATCGACATCGCGCGTCCGCGCTGGAACGAAGATCCGACGCCGTTGATCCAAATGATCGTGGGAAACCTGGCTCGGGAACAGGCGGGAATGCATCGCGCGCACCATGCACAACTCAAGCAGCAGGGTCTGGCGGCGGCAGAGCGGCTCGTGGAGGCGTCGAGCGCGCTCGGGCGGCCGATCGTGCGCCGGCTGGTGCGCGTGTGTCGCGCGAACCTCGCGGTCCGTGAGCATCCGAAGTTTCTGCTGGTCCAGTGGCTGGCGCTGATGAAAGATGTGACGCTCGAGTGCGCCGGCGAGCTCGTGCGCGGACGCCGCCTTGCCGCCGTCGACGATGTCTTCTTTCTGACAATCCCGGAGGTCGCGGACGCTCTGCGCGGTGGCGGTTCCGCCGGCGATCGGCCCTTGGACGCGCTGGTAGCCGCCCGCCGCGAGGAACATCGACACAACCAGAAGCTGAATCCGCCGAGGGTCATGACCAGCGAGGGCGAGATCGTCACAAAGCGCCATGCGGGCAACGATCTCCCCGACAAGGCGCTGGCGGGAACCGCGGCTTCGCCTGGTATCGCGGAGGGGATTGCCAAAGTTGTGCTCGATCCGTCGACCGCCATCCTCGAGGCCGGCGAGATTCTTGTCGCGCCATTCACCGATCCCGGTTGGACGCCCTTGTTCATCAATGCGAGAGGACTGGTCATGGAGGTGGGTGGCCTGATGACACACGGGTCGGTTGTCGCGCGTGAATACGGGATTCCCGCGGTGGTCAGCGTGCCCGACGCGACCCGATTGATTCAGACGGGCCAACGCATCCGCGTGAACGGCGATGACGGTTTCGTAGAGATCCTGTGAGAGAGTGTCTGATGCTTTTTGCGCGACCGCTTCCGCTGTTGTCGGCCACAACGATTGGGCTGGCGCTTGTGGTGTGCACGCCCGCGCCGGCTCTCGCGCAGGACGCGTCGCCGACGCCGACTCCGCAGGCTACGCCAACGCCTGCCGCGCAGCCGGAAAAGAAGAAGTCGATGCTGGAGAAGATGAAGTCGTCGGAGGACGGCTGGGTCGACATGAGCGAATTCATGGCGAGCCGGTATGGGTTCCTGCCGATCTTCGCGCCGATTACTGAGCCGGCCGTCGGCCTCGGATTCGCCGCGGGGCTCGCCTTCATGAGCGGGGCGATCGACAGCGATCGGCCCAACACAACGGCCGCCGGCGGTCTCGTCACCGAGAACAGCACGCACGGACTCTTTGCCGGCGACAACCGCTATTACCGCAATCAAAGCTTCCAGACGATCGTCAAAGCCGTGTATGCGTCGGTGAATCTGGATTTCTACGGCATCGGCCACGACAGCGTCCTTGCCGACAATCCGTTGCGCTACAACATCCAGCCGACCGGCGCCAGCTTCGAAGCCAAAGGGCGCATCGCCAAGTCGCCGGTGTGGATCGGCGCGAGTTACGCGTTTGCCAATACGACCGTCGAGTTTGAAGCGCCGCCAAACGCGCCAGGGCTGCCGCCCATCGCGCGAACGACCAAGGTCGGCGGCGTGAGTCCCAGCTTCACGTTCGACACGCGCGACAACCTGTTCACACCCATCCACGGCACGTTCGTCGAAGCGCGCGTGGACGTCTTCAGCACGAACCTCGGCGGCGATGACGACTTCCAGCGCGTGCGCGCCGTCGGCATGCACTTCATGAAGCTGCCGCGTCGCGTGTTTCTCGGCGTGAAGGCAGAAGGCGCGGCGGTGTTCGGGGACGGCCCCTTTTATTTGATGCCGTTCGTCTTGATGCGTGGCATTCCGGCGGTGCGCTACCAAGGAAAGGAATTGGTGCAACTCGAGCTCGAGGCGCGCTGGCAGTTCTGGAAGCGGCTCAGCGTCGTCGCGTTTGCCGGCGGCGGCAAGACGTGGGCGGGCACGACCGAGCACGATCGATCGGACGTCGTCGGCGCGAGCGGCCTCGGATTCCGCTACGAGCTTGCGCGCAAGTTCGGCATCCACGCCGGCGCGGACTTCGCGTACGGCCCCGCGGGACACGCGTTCTACATTCAGATCGGAAGCGCCTGGGCGAGGCCTTGATTGATCTGGGGACTTCGTCTCCAGACCCCTTACTCGCGGCTCGCGTCGCGAGGCTCACTCGCTACGCTCGTTCGCTCTGTCCGGCGGGCCGATTACACGCATAAGTCATCTTGCAGGATGACAAATCGGTACACTTCTGTAACTGCAAAAATGTCGGTTTTCTTCGAGAAAAACAGGCTCTATGCTTACGCGCGAAATGAGTCTCGAGAACCTCCGCAAGCCGTGGACCGCCGCCGATGACGCGCGACTGCGACAACTGCTGGAGTCCGGCAAATCGATCAGCGTCGTCGCGCGCGAGCTCGCGCGCACGCAGCACGGCGTGAAGTATCGGACGATTCTGCTGGGCCTGACGATTCCTCAGAAGGATGCCGCAGCGAAACGACGCTAGGAGTCGACGTAAGAGAGTTTCAGCACGTGCAAGACAGCAAGACCCCGCATCCGCCGAATCGCGACGTCATCCTGCCGCTGCAATGCCCGCTCTGCAGCGGCAAGGTGCTCGTGACCTACGAAGCCGCGAAGCACACGCTCGGGGTACAGAAGATTCGCAATCACTATACGTGCCCGCACTGCCGCAAGCAGACCGAGATCGAAGTGCCGGGGCTGCTCGTCCCGCCCGTGCAAGTTCGGTACGACTAAGCGATATCTTGTTTCGGTGTGGATCGGCGGCATTCGCGACGCGCGGAATGCGTGGCGACGGCTTTGGCGGGAGCCCGTGTTTTCCGTTGTGGCCATCGCGACGACGGCATTGGCGATCGGCGCGAACGCGACGGTGTTCACTCTCGTCAGCGGCATGCTGCTTAACCCGCTGCCGTATCCTCACGCCGATCGCATCGTCCAGATACTCGAGCGGCAGCCCAGCGGCGCCCCAAGCGCCATCTCCACACTGAACTATCTCGACTGGGCATCTCAAAATCTTGTGTTCGAGTTTCTGGCCGCGGAAACGAGCTGGCAGCCGACACTGACGGGCGGAGCCGAGCCGCTGTTCGTGCGCGGCGCTCGCGTGGGCCCGCACTACTTCGACATCTTCAGCGTCCAGCCGGCTCTCGGCCGCACGTTTGTCGATGACGATGCGTTGCCGGGACATGACCGGGTGGTCGTGTTGGGGCACGCGTTCTGGGCCAATCGCTTTGCCGGCGACGAACGCGTTCTGCAACGGGACATCACCCTTGACGGCGAACCGTACACGGTCGTCGGCGTGCTGCCTCCAGGGCCCTTCGATCGCACGGCGGCACAGGTTTGGAGGCCCCTCGCCTTCACACCGTCGGAGCGCACACGCGACGTCCGATGGCTGACGGCAAATGCGAAGTTGAAGACCGACGTCAGCATCGGCCAGGCCAGGACCGCGATGGACTTGATGAGTCAGCGCCTGGCGACGCAGTACCCCGATATCGATCAGGGATGGAGCGTGGCCGTGGACCGCCTCGCTGACGTCGTCGTCGGGCCGGATGCTCGCGGCGCCGTCCTGGTCATGTTCCTGGCGTCACTGCTGGTGTTGCTGATCGGGTGCGCCAATCTCGCAAGCCTTACGTTGGCGCGGGGCGTGTTTCGCGCACAGGACATGGCCGTGCGATCCGCCCTCGGGGCCAATCGGGGTCTGCTGGCACGCCAGCTGCTGTTCGAGAGCCTCGCCGTCACTCTCTGCGGGGGCCTGGTTGGCATCGCGATCAGCGCGGCGGCCTTGAAGGGACTCGCGGCGTTGATACCGGCAGATGCCCTTCCGCCCGGTGTAGATATCGGTCTGCATCCAGGACTGTTCATCTTCACGCTGGTGGCAGCCGTGGTTTCGGGCATGCTCATTGGTCTGGCCCCGGCCGTGACCATGACGAGTTCTCGGCTGGCGACGGCGGTCAAGGAAGCGGGGCGAAGCGCATCGGGAGCGCCGGTCCGCCGGCTTCGCACCGCGCTTGTCGTTGCCGAGATCGCACTCGCCTTCGTGCTGCTCGCGGCATCCGCCACGCTGATGCGCAGCTTCCTCAACCTGCTCCAGGTCAATCCTGGCTTTGATGCGACGAACGTTCTCACCGTCGGTGTGCCCCTCACCTCGCCGCAGAAGGCCGACGCCACTCAGCTCAGCGTTTATGTCGACTCGATTCGATCGGCCGTCGACGCCATCCCATCCGTTCAGCAGACCGCGGTGACGTCCGCGCTGCCGTTGCGCGGCTGGGGAATTGGCACGCGCTACGGCATCGTTGATCGGCCTGATGACCCGGCGAGGCGGCGGCATGCGTTTTTCAAGATCGTCAGCCCGTCGTACTTCGCTGCGCTTCGCATGACTATCCGCGAAGGCCGCGGGCTCCGCGACACGGATGGGCCCGGGTCCACGCGTGTGGCGGTGATCAACGAGACGCTGAACGAGCGCGAATTCCCCAATCATGATGCGATCGGCCGGCACATCCGCATGCCTGAGATCAGAGCCGGCGCCGCCGGGCCCGGCGCGGACATCGACTGGGAAATCGTCGGCGTCGTCGCCAACGAACGCATCAACGACCTCGGCGATGACACCAGTGCCGGCGTGTACGTCTCGAGCGCACAGAACCCGTCGGGCCTCATCAACCTGTTGATCCGTACCGACAGAGCGCCCGAAAACATTTCGAGCGGCGTGCGTTCGGCGATCCAGCGAATTAATCCCCTGCAAGCCGTGAGCGACGTGCGGCTCCTCGAGGACATCGTCGATCGCGCGAGGCTGGGCAACCGTGTCATGAGCGTGCTGTTCACGGTGTTCGCGGCGCTGGCGCTGGTCCTCGCCGTGGTCGGCACGTACGGGGTCATCGCCTACACGACGGCGCAGCGGGCGCACGACATGGCGATTCGGTCGGCGCTTGGCGCCAGCACGCGCGATTTGCGGCGGTTAGTGTTCTGGAGCGGGATGCGTCCTGCGCTGGCGGGAATGGCGATTGGCCTGGCTGCGACGGTCGCGACCACGCGGCTGATGGCGACGTTCGTCTTCGGTGTGACCGCGCGCGACCCGGCGA
>JADMIO011478754.1_pt1 | contig 12386 bp, 11 predicted proteins | sample 8958161 | NCBI WGS metagenome assembly JADMIO01 (sample SAMN16585339, study PRJNA669376) | soil metagenome | isolation source: Crop rotation soil | place: USA: Cullars Rotation, Alabama | collected 2011 | reverse complement strand
TCAGCGCGTCGTCCGCCGGTACACTGCTTGCTGGCTCTGCGGTCACCGTGGAGCCAGGTGTCTATCTGCCCGACCACGGCGGTGTCCGCATCGAGGACACTCTGGTCGTCGGCGACAAGGCCCCCGACTTACTCACCCGGTTCCCCAAGGAACTGGCGATCCTCTAGGAGAACGACCGAACGTGGCATCGACCGCCGACTTCAAGAATGGGCTCGTCCTGCAGATCGACGGCCAACTGTGGCAGATCGTCGAATTCCAACACGTCAAGCCCGGCAAGGGCCCGGCCTTCGTGCGGACCAAGCTGAAGAACGTGCTGTCCGGCAAGGTCGTCGACAAGACCTATAACGCGGGCGTGAAGGTGGAGACCGCGACCGTCGACCGGCGCGACCACACGTATCTCTACCGCGACGGGGCCGACTTCGTGTTCATGGACTCCCAGGATTATGAACAGCACCATCTACCCGAGTCCTTGGTCGGTGACGCGTCCAAGTACCTGCTGGAGAGCATGCCGGTGCAGATCGCGTTCCACGACGGCGCGCCGCTGTACCTGGAGCTGCCGGTGACCGTCGAGCTCGAGGTCACCCACACCGAGCCGGGGCTGCAGGGCGATCGGTCGAGCGCAGGCACCAAGCCGGCCACCGTCGAGACTGGTGCCGAAATCCAGGTGCCGCTGTTCATCAACACCGGCGACAAGCTGAAGATCGACTCCCGCGACGGCAGCTACCTGGGCCGGGTGAATGCCTGACCGCAGGGGAGATCGGGGCCGGCACCAAGCCCGCAAACGCGCCGTCGACCTACTGTTCGAGGCCGAGGCGCGAGGACTCACCCCTGCCGAGGTCGCAGATGCGCGAAATGCCTTGGCAGAGAAGGAATCCGATGTTTCGTCGCTGAATGCGTACACGGTGACGGTGGCGCGTGGTGTCACCGAGAATGCCGCGCACGTCGACGATCTGATCGCCGCGCATCTGCAGGGCTGGACGCTGGACAGGCTGCCCGCCGTCGACAGGGCGATCCTGCGCGTGGCGGTATGGGAGTTGTTGCACGCCGACGATGTGCCCGAACCGGTCGCCGTCGACGAGGCAGTGGAGTTGGCGAAGCAGTTGTCCACTGACGACTCACCAGGTTTCGTCAACGGTGTGCTGGGCCAGGTAATGCTGGTGACGCCGCAGATTCGGGCGGCTTCAGCAGCGATGCGGGGGACTGGCGAGGGCAGCTGATGGGAATTCCGCAGGATTGGGCGCCGTACTCCAGTGTCGAGGAGGCGGCCAGGGTGTACCTGCGTGATCCCGAGCTGGCGCTGGACCAAATCCGTTCGGTGATCGACCTTTCCGCGATCAAGTCGTTCATCATGTCGCGCGGGTCGACCGAGGAGGCGTGGGGCGAGGCGCTGTGGCAAGAGGTGATCCTCACCGACGGCCAGCGACTGATCATGTGGCGCGCCGACGACGAGCTGGCCACGGCCGACGATCGCGAACGTCGTGTGCTGAACGCGTCGGTGCGGACCATCCTGCTGTCAACGATCACCGATCATGTGCTGACCGCCGAGTACGAGGTACTCGGCGACGACACCCGGCGGCTATCTGAGGTGCGGCTGCGGATGTACACCCAGCTCGTCACGCGCTCGCGGCAGAAGTCGGCCACCGAAAGCGACATCTACTGCGAATCGTTTCGCTACTACAAGTCCGTGGACAACGGCGGACTGGCCCAGATGCAACGGCTTCTGCAGTTCGGCCGGGTGCTGTCACGCTGCATGCAGTAGCGGCGCCACGAATTCATCGTCGCCGACCCGCTGACGTTCGCGGAAAAAGGGGCGGCCACGGCCACTCTGCGCGGTGCCGGCAAGTGCGGACAAATACGAGACCCAACACGAGCCCGAAGATCACGTGTCCGATGAATGTGATGCTGATGTTCACAGCAGTGAGGTCAAACAACATTTTCTGACCGGACTTGGCCACCGCCGTCGTCGCAATCAACCCTGCCCACACTGGAAACACCGCGAATCCCACTGCAGTGAAAACGATCGTCGTGGGGCGGGCCGACCAGCGGTCCAGTCCAACCGCGAAAGCAATGATCCAGAATGCGATACCGAGCCCACCGCCGTCACCGAGATACCGCCACAGGTAGCCAACCGCTGCGCCGGTCTGCAGATCGGGTTCGCCGGTGATCCACGTTCCCATTGTCGGGATGAAATCGCCCATCCAGCCGAGCACATACACGGTGAAGAGGCGGAAAGAGTCGTAGACGAGGCAAGCGAACATTCCCGCCAACAGGCCGCGGCCGACGATTCGGTCGGTCGGGTGTGGAGCGACGGCGGCGACAACCCCGAGTGCGGTTGCAAGCGGAAGAATGATGAACGTCGCGGATGTTCGCTGTGCGATCAGGCCGAACACGTGCGCAGAGATGGCCAGCAACGGCAATGAGGCGAGAAGCAGGAACAGAAGTATTCGAAGGGCGACTCGCGCATCTGGGGGACGGCCGGCGTCGTACCCCATGCCTGCTCGGCGCGCCATCGGCGCGGTGAGCATTTCCGCGGTGCGGTAGGGCACATCAACCACTCGCTCAGAGTGCGCGCATCCAACACCGGGGGATCGAGTACGCCGATACTCCATTTCCACCGACCCTGGCGAAGAGTTACTCGGCCTCTGGGTGGCGATTTCAAATCACCGGGATCGCAACTCCTCGGCTCGCGCCGGGGTGGCGCAATATGCGCCAACGGAACCCTTGTCGCAGGTCGCCAGACATCCGGGGCGGCGTAATCGAGTCCAGTCGATCAAGCGGTGGATCGCTCGACACCGAACAACGCCTCACCCGCTCTACCGTGACTCCCGTGTCGTCAGCTGAGCCGACGCCGATCCGGCGACCCCGCGCGGATCGTGCGCGTCAGGTCGCTGACGTGCTGCGGCACCAGATCCACACCGGCGCCTATGACGGTGGGCTGCCAGGAGAACAAGAGTTGGGCGCGGAGTTCTTCGCCAGTCGCAACACCGTCCGCGAGGCGCTGGCCGTCCTCAAGAACGAGGGCTTGATCGACCGCGGACGCAAGATCGGCACCCACGTCGCGGTCCGCAAGTACGACCACGGCCTCGACGCCCTCGTCGGCCTGAAGGAGACGTTCAAGGATTACGGCGAGGTGCGCAACGAGGTGCGGGCCGTACTGAATCTGGCTGCGCCGCCCGCGGTCGCGCGCCGACTGCAGCTCGAACCCGGCGCACAGGTGATCTTCATCGAGCGGCTGCGCTACCTCGGCGATCTTCCCCTCAGTCTCGATCTGACATACCTCGCCCCCGACATAGGCGCCGAGGTACTCAAGAACTCGCTGGAGACCAACGACGTGTTCGCCCTCATCGAGCAGGTCAGCGGACAACGGCTCGGATCGGCGACCCTTGCGCTGGAGGCGGTTTCGGCTGACCCGCATTCGGCCGCGACGCTGCAGGTCCCCGACGGCGCGGCACTGCTGATGCTCGAACGTTTGACCAGTCTCGACGACGGCAGGCCCGTCGACCTCGAATACATCCGGATGCGTGGTGACCGAATCACCATGCGCGGCAGCCTGATCAGGAGCGAAGCATGACACTGGTGAACCAACGCGCCGATGTTCCGGTGACGATCGACGAGTCCTTGTGCATCGAGGGCTGCACGCTGTGCGTCGACATCTGTCCGCTCGACTCGCTGGCGATCAACCCCGAGAACGGCAAGGCCTTCATGCATGTCGACGAGTGTTGGTACTGCGGGCCCTGCGCGGCCCGCTGTCCCACCGGCGCCGTGACCGTCAACATGCCCTACTTGATCCGCTGAGGACCCAAACATGAAGAGACACTTGATCCGCTTCGCCGCCATGGCCGCCGGCCTCACCGTCGCCGCGACCGGCTGCACGCTGGACTCCGCTAACCAATCGTCGGGCAATGTCGTCAACGTCGTCATCGGCTACCAGTCGAAGACCATCAACACCGTCACCGCGGGCACATTGCTGCGGGCCCAGGGGTACCTGGAGCGGCGCCTGGCCGACATCACCGCCCGGACCGGCACCAAGTACAACGTCACCTGGCAGGACTACGACACCGGCGCGCCGATCACCGCGCAGATGGTTGCGGAGAAGATCGACATCGGCTCGATGGGCGACTATCCGATGCTGATCAACGGCTCCAAGACCCAGGCCAACGAACGTGCCCGCACCGAGATCGTCTCGGTGACCGGTTATAACCCCAAGGGTGCGCTGAACATGGTTGTAGTGGCGCCCAATTCGCCGGCGCAGAAGCTCACTGATCTAACAGGTCAGAAGGTGTCCGCCAGCGTTGGCTCGGCAGGCCACGGCACATTGGTGAGGGCGCTGGCAGGCGCGGGCGTCGATCCGAAGACCGGGGTAGAAGTGCTCAACCAGCAGCCGCAGGTCGGCGCCTCGGCACTGGAATCTGGTCAGGCTCAAGCACTTTCGCAGTTCGTCGCATGGCCGGGCCTGATGGTCTTTCAGGGCAAGGCCAAGCTGCTGTACGACGGCGCCGAGCTGAACTATCCCACCCTGCACGGAGTTGTCATCCGACGGTCGTACGCCGCCGAACATCCGGAAGTGCTCGATGCCTTCCTGCAGGCGCAACTCGACGCCACCGACTTCCTCAACACCAAACCACTGGAAGCGGCCAAGATCGTCGCCGACGGCAGCGGCTTGCCCCAGGAGGTCGTCTACCTCTACAACGGTCCCGGCGGCACCTCGTTCGATACGACGCTCAAGCCGTCGCTGGTCGATGCGCTCAAAGGTGATGTGCCGTATCTGAAGTCGATCGGCGACTTCGCTGACCTCGACGTCGCCGGGTTCGTTCAGGACGCGCCCTTGAAGGCGGCGTTCGCGACACGCAACCAGGACTACGGCAAGGCCGTTGCCGTCACGGCGAACCCGTCGGTGCTCGGCGGCACCGACCCGGTCTGCAACACCCCGGTCAACAATCCCGCCCAAGCCAGTGAACTGTGGCTCGACGGCGCGTCCGCCACGCAGCCCGCCACCAGCCCGACCTGCCTGCTCAAGGCCGTTCGCGATGCCACCGCGAAGGGCTCGAAGGTTCGCACCGCCTACGTTCCCGACACCGAATTGGGCACGCGGTGGTTCGCCGACAAGGCGGCCTGGGTTCGGGACGGCCAGAACTACCTGCCGTTCGGAACCTCAGCAGGCGCCCAGCGGTACGTCGCAGCGCATCCCGGAACCGCTGCGGTGGACTACCAGCAGGCGTTGGCGGGCGCCGTATGACGACCGCCGATGCCGTTGTTCCCGGTGTTCTCGAATCGCCGGTAACGGCACGCCCCGCGATCCAGCGACCGCGGCAGGTCTCGCAGTGGCGCCGTCGACTGGTGCGCCTGACATCCGTTGTCGCGGCGGTCGGTCTGTGGCAACTGCTCACCGTGAACCATATCCGGGTGTGGCTTCGCTTCGACACGCTGCCCACCGTGACGGAAATCGCCTCGGCGTTCCTGAATCGTCTTGGCACTGAGGCATATTGGCTCGACCTCGGGCAGTCGCTGATCCGCATCCTGACCGGCTTCGGACTCGCCGCGGCCATCGGTGTGGTCACCGGCATCTTGTTGGGCCGCTCGGCGTTGTTCTCCGACGTGTTCGGTCCGCTGACGGAATTGGCACGACCCATCCCGGCGATCGCGATTGTTCCGGTGGCGATCCTGCTGTTCCCGACCGACGAGGCCGGGATCGTGTTCATCACCTTCCTGGCGGCCTACTTCCCGATCATGGTCAGCACCAGGCACGCCGTGCGCGCATTGCCGACGATATGGGAGGACTCGGTCCGGACGTTCGGCGGCAACAGCTGGGATGTGTTGCGGCGCGTCGTATTGCCTGGCATCCTGCCCGGGCTGTTCGGCGGGCTGTCGGTCGGCATGGGCGTGGCGTGGATCTGTGTGGTTTCCGCCGAGATGATCTCCGGGCGCCTGGGCGTCGGTTACCGCACCTGGCAGGCCTACACGGTGCTCAACTATCCCGACGTATTCGTCGGCATCATCACGATCGGTGTGCTGGGCTTCGGCACCGCAGCGGCCGTCGAACTGATCGGCAGGCGCGCGACCCGCTGGCTGCCCCGCGCCGAGGAGAACGTCCGATGACGACGGCTGTAGCACAAGGCTTGCGGCTGGAACTCGACGAGGTGAGGCTGTCTTACACCGGGGCGCCGGTCGTCGACGGTCTGAGCCTGACGGTTCAGCCCGGCGAGATCCTGGTGCTCACCGGACCATCGGGGTGCGGCAAGTCGACGGTGCTTCGCGCTCTGGCGGGCCTGCTGCGGCCGGACGCCGGCCAGGTGCTGGCCGACGGGCAAGAGGTCACCACCACCTCTCGCGACCGCGGGATGGTGTTCCAGGACAGCGCGTTGTTGCCCTGGCGCACAGTGCGGTCCAACATCGAGCTGGCTCTGCAGTTGCGCGGTGAACCACGCAGCGGGCGACGCCGGCGGGCCGAGCAGTGGATCGACGAGGTCGGGCTGACGGGATTCGCCGACTATCTGCCGAAGAGTCTGTCGGGCGGCATGCGTCAGCGCGTGCAACTCGCGCGTGGGCTTGCAGGCGCGCCTCGGGCGGTGATGATGGACGAACCCTTCGCCGCGTTAGACACCCAGACCCGGGGCGCCATGCAACGGCTGCTCGTCGACACCTGGCGCGCCCACCCGACCACGATCGTGTTCGTCACTCACGACGTCGACGAAGCGCTGATCCTGGGCGACCGTGTCGCCGTGCTCGGCCGTGTCGGCCAGCCGCTGCGCACTGTCATCGACGTGCCGGAGCCTCGTACCGAACAGATCGGCCGCCAAGCGCTCCGAACGGAAATCATTACAGCTCTGGGTCATTCATGATGCAGATACCTGAACTGGCCGACACGAGCCGGATCGACTGCGACGTGCTGGTGGTCGGCGGCGGCACGGCGGGAACAATGGCGGCGTTGACCGCCGCCGAGCACGGCGCCCAGGTGCTGCTGCTCGAGAAGGCGCACGTGCGTCATTCGGGCGCACTGGCGATGGGAATGGACGGGGTGAACAACGCCGTCATTCCCGGGAAGGCCAGCCCCGAGGACTACGTCGCCGAGATCACCCGGGCCAACGACGGAATCGTCAACCAGCGCACCATCTACCAAACGGCGACGCGCGGGTTCGCGATGGTGCAGCGACTCGAGCGCTACGGCGTCAAGTTCGAAAAGGACGAACACGGCGAGTACGCGGTGCGCCGTGTTCATCGATCAGGGTCTTACGTGCTGCCGATGCCCGAGGGCAAGGACGTCAAGAAGGCGCTGTATCGGGTGCTGCGGCAACGGTCGATGCGGGAGAAGATCACGATCGAGAACCGGCTGATGCCGGTCCGTGTGCTGACCGAAAATGGCCGCGCTGTCGGTGCCGCCGCATTGAATTCCCGCACAGGCGAATTCGTCGCGGTCGCAGCAAAGGCGGTGATCCTGGCGACCGGTGCATGCGGGCGGCTCGGGCTGCCCGCGTCGGGATATCTGTATGGCACGTACGAAAACCCCACCAATGCGGGCGACGGCTACTCGATGGCGTATCACGCCGGCGCCGAACTGTCCGGAATCGAGTGCTTCCAGGTCAACCCGCTGATCAAGGACTACAACGGGCCTGCGTGCGCGTATGTCGCCAATCCGTTCGGCGGCTATCAGGTCAATGCGTTGGGCGAGCGGTTCGTCGATTCCGACTACTGGTCCGGTCAAATGATGACTGAGGTGAAACGCGAGATCGAGTCGGCTCGCGGCCCGATCTACCTCAAGGTTTCACATCTGCCCGACGAGACGCTGACTGCGCTGGAAAACATCCTGCACACCACCGAACGACCTACTCGCGGCACCTTCCACGCCAACCGCGGCCATGATTACCGCACTCACGACGTCGAGATGCATATCTCCGAGATCGGCTTGTGCAGTGGGCATTCCGCGTCTGGCGTTTGGGTGGACGAGCATGCCCGCACCACCGTGCCCGGGCTCTACGCCGCAGGCGATCTGGCCTGCGTCCCGCACAACTACATGATCGGCGCGTTCGTGTACGGCGATCTGGCGGGCGAACACGCGGCGTCAACGCTCACAACCGTCGCTGCGTCGCAACAACTTCCGGAAGATCAGCTCAAGGAGGCGCACGAACTCGTCTACCGCCCGCTCCGCCAGCCCGACGGTCCACCGCAACCGCAGGTCGAATACAAGCTGCGCCGGTTCGTCAACGACTATGTGGCGCCGCCGAAGACGGCGACGAAGCTGTCGATCGCGGTGCAGAGCTTCGAGCGGATGCACGACGAGATCGCCGAGATGGGTGCCACCACGCCACATGAGTTGATGCGGGCGGTGGAGGTGTCGTTCATCCGTGACTGCGCCGAAATGGCGGCCCGCTCATCGCTGACGCGTACCGAGTCGCGGTGGGGCCTGTACCACGACCGCGCCGACCTGCCCGACCGTGACGACGAACAGTGGCGCTATCACCTGAACCTGCGCAAGTCACCTGACGGAGCGATGGAGTTCCTGAAACGACCCGTCGCACCGTATTTCGTGCCAGTGCCCGAACTCGAGCACCTGCCATCCGAGCTGCCGGTGGTGCATGTCGAGCAGCCGGTACTGGCAGGCGGAAGGGCACCGGCCACCGCGGCTTCTCGTGTCCGACAAGCCGGGCCTACTCAACCGCCGTCGCCGCGCATTGTCGAAGTCCTGGCAATGGAATCGCCGACGGTCGAAGACTTGGCCGCGTTCTTGGCCGACTCCGATCCAGGAGTGCGACGCACCGCGGTGGCCACGCTCGTCGAGAACCTGCCCGACGGGTACTCGGGCCCGCTCCTGGAGGCGCTGGGTGACGACGACGGTGAGGTGCGCCGGACGGCCGCTGACAGCGTCCGCGAACTCGTCGAGGTGGTACCGACTCCGGAAGATGTTGCCGCACAGCTGGAGTCGACGGATCCGATCGTCCGCGCGGTGGCGGTCTACCTGCTCAGCACGCGCAGGGTGGGCGATCAAGGACAATACCGGCGCGCGTCGGTCGATGCCGATCACCGTGTACGCATCGAAGCCGTGCGGGCGCTGGTGTCCGTTGATGACGTCGAGGGCGTTGCCGGGGCCGCTACCGACGACAATCGCGAAGTCAGAATCGCGGCGGCCAACGGACTCGCCACGCTGCGCGCCGGTCTCGATGCGGTGCGCGGACTGGTCTGCGACCGCGACCCCCTGGTCCGGGCCGCAGCGCTGAGCGCGCTCGGCGCCGTCGGTTGTGGCGACGACGATCTGGCCGAGGTGAAGCGTGCGCTCACGGAGCCGGCGTGGCAGGTGAGAGAAGGCGCAGCAAGGGCGCTGGCGGGAGCGGCGCCCACCGTTGCGATCCCCACGCTGACGTCGGCGCTGACCGATCAGCACCTCGACGTCCGCAAGGCTGCGGTGTTGACCTTGACGCGATGGGCGGATGACGAACCTGCGGCGCGCGAGGCGTTGGGCCTGGCGCTCGAGGACGGGGACGCCGACGTGCGAGCGTATGCCCGTAAGGCATTGGCGGCTCAGCTCAGCTGAGCGACGATGGCTGCGCTGTCGAGCCAAACGTTCTCGCGACTGATCAGCCCGTCGCGAAAGTCGAACACGTGAAGGATGCGAAAGCTGATTCGCCGCCCGTTGCCCGGTAGACCGAGCATCGAGCCAATTACCGTGCCCGTCATTATCTGTTCGAGGACCATGGTGTCGCCCGCGAAGTAGCGGCGCAACACCTCCTCGCCCTCGGTACGAAAATTGGCGGTCAGTTCGTCGTAAAACTTTCTGGCGCCGTCCTTACCGTGATGTGGGCTGCCGGGATATCCGACGACGTCGTGCTCGACATCATCGGTGTAGACGGAGATGGCCCCGTCGACGTCGCCCGCTCCTTCCGCGCGAATATGTCGTGACACCAGTTGCTGCATCTCGTTGTGGTTCACAGTTTGACCCCCCAGGCAACGCCGAATTCCGATGAATCTTGTGTATACGCCGTGCAACACCTGCCGCACGCCTTCTACGCTGATTACGTGCGTTTTGCATGGCCCTTGACGGGCCGCGGGGAGGAAATGCAAACGATCGAAGCCGCGATCAGCACGTCCGCGGTCGCCGGTGTCGTCGTGCACGGCGCAGCGGGGGTGGGCAAGAGTCGCATTGTTCGCGAAGCGCTCAGTGTCGCGGCGTCCAATGGAGCAGAAATCCGGTGGGCGGTCGGTTCCACATCGGCCAATGCGCTTCCGCTTGGCGCTTTCGCAGCGTGGACGGACAGCGGGCAATCGGACACACTGCACCTCGTCCGCGGAGCGATCGAAGCCCTCACGGCTGCTCCGCCCGATACCCCGGTCATCGTGGGCGTCGACGACGTGCATCTGTTGGACGATCTATCGGCATTCGTCGTTCACCAGATCGTGCAGCGCGGCGCCGCAAAGGTCGTCGTCACCGTGCGAGATGGTGAGCCGGTTCCACCTGCGGTACAAGACATTTGGAAGGGCGGTCAGTTGGACCGCCTCGACCTTCAGCCATTGTCTATGGCTGAGACGGCAACACTGCTGTCGACCACGTTGAAGGGCACCGTCGATCCGGACACCGTCGCAAAGTTGTGGCAATTGACGCGCGGCAACGCGTTGTACCTGGAGAACATCGTTGAACAAGAGATCGACGACGGGCGCCTCGAGGAGCATCGAGGCTACTGGCGATGGAGCGGCCAACCAGTGTTGCCGCCCGGCCTGGTCGAGCTTGTTGGTTCCCGGATGGGGTCGCTGCCCAAGGCGGTTGCCGATGTGGTCGATACTCTCGCCGTCGGTGAGCCGCTGGAATTGACGGCGCTGTCACGGATTACCGATCCGGCGGCGGTGGAAGAGGCTGACATTCGCGGCCTCATCACGCTGGAGAATGTCGATGGCCGCGTCGAAGTGCGCGTTGCGCATCCGCTCTACGGTGAAGTGCGCCGTCATGGGGTGGCAGTGACCAAGCTCCGTCGACTCCGAGGGTTGGTTGCGGCCGAACTCGCGGCCGCGCCGAATCGGGACGATTTGCAGATCGTCGTACGGCGCGCCACCCTCAGCCTGGACTCCGACCTTGAGCTGGACGCAGAAGTGCTCACCAGGGCGGCCCGCGGCGCGGTGTGGCTGTGGAACCTGGAACTCGCCGACCGGCTCGCCGAAGCTGGTGTCCGTGCGGGTGGCGTAGCCGAGGCCAGTCTGATCCGCGCGCACGCGCTGTCCTGCCTCGGGAGGGGGACAGAGGCCGACGCGGTATTAGAGGCCGTGCCCATTGCCGAAATGACGGATATCGATCGCGGCAGGCTGACGTTCCAGCGGGCGGTGAACAGACTGTTCACCCTTGCAGATCCTGTTGGTGCCAAAGAGTTCATCGACGGCGCCTCCTCCGGCATCGGAGTGCAAGGCCGGTTCTGTATCGACGCATTTCTGACTGTGTACTGGGCGGCAATGGGCAAGCCTCAAATGGTCAGCGACGTGGCGCAGAGGCTCGCATGGCACGAGCTTCCTGACGCCATTGCCCAGCGCATGACGGCATGGGCGCTTGCTGTCGCCGCAGCCGACGCCGGCCGTGTGACGCAGGCTGTCGCCGCGGCGGACGCAGGGTATCTCGTTCCGATCCGCTCGTACGTCATCATCGTCGATGCCGAGGCGAGCGCACTGTTGTTGGCGGGAGAGATTGCGGGCGCACAGAAACCTGCGGACATGATCCGCCAGCGTGCGCGGGACGTGCCCGAGCCGCGTTTCCTGATGATCGCCAGAGCGTTGGCGGGGCGAGTCGCCTTGGGGGCGGGCCGCCTTGACGAAGCCTGCTCGCGGCTGGGCCTCGTGGTTGACGAGTTGGACGCGGTGGGCGAGACCAACGGCTGGGACTACCGGTGCCTGATTCTTCTCACCCAGGCACTGGCGATGCGGGGTATGACCGTCGACGCCTGCGATGCGCTCGCGGTGCTCGAAAGCCGGCGGCATTTGGCTTGCCAATACCTCGAGTATGAGCACGCGATCGCGCGCAGTTGGGTCGCCGCGGCGCAGGGCGCGGTCAGCGAGGCGGTCAGGCTGGTGCTTTCGGGTGCTGAAACCGCAAGGTCAAATGGTCAGTTCGCCGCCGAGGTGATGTGCCTGCAGACGGCGACGCAATTCGGTGACAGCGCGCACGCAGCGCGGCTTCGCGAATTGGAGGACATCGTGGAAGGTCCGCGCGCACGGATCGCAGCCAACTTCGCGAAAGCCCTATCCGACGGGGACGCGGTCGAACTGACCACGGTTTCAGAGCAATTCGAGGAAATCGGTGATCTGATCGCAGCGACGGACGCGGCGGCACATGCGGCGCTGATCCATCGGGAGGCGGAACGAAAGGGATCGTCGTTGACGTGTTCGGCGCGCGCGGAAGAGCTGGCGCGTCGATGCGGCGG
>JADMIO011460721.1_pt1 | contig 12386 bp, 14 predicted proteins | sample 8958161 | NCBI WGS metagenome assembly JADMIO01 (sample SAMN16585339, study PRJNA669376) | soil metagenome | isolation source: Crop rotation soil | place: USA: Cullars Rotation, Alabama | collected 2011 | reverse complement strand
GTGTGCTCTTCCGATCTCCCGCCGGCCAGCCGAGGTCGTGCGTGACGTGAATCAGGTACGTGCCCGGAACGTCGATGCGCGCATAGCGATGGAGCGCGAGCGAAGCGCAGTGGGATTTGCCCGGTTTGAGCTCGGCATCCATGCTGAGCCCGCCGAGGTTGTAGCCGTCGGGATCGGGGTCATCCATCGGGGTGCCGTTCGCGTCGGTGACCTTCATCTTGAAACGAAGGCTTCGCGTCGAGCCGCGGTAGTCACCGCCGAAATTCACGACGAGCACCTCCTGGCTCGTGTTCTCGAGGCAGTAGTCGACGAGCACGTTCTCGCCGAGGAGTCGTCGCTCCGCATGATCGATTCGCAGCACGACGCGCGCGCGTCCCGGAGACGTCACAGGAGGCACGCGGTTTACGCTCATGATGGGTGGCGGTTTGCTCGCCAGGGATCGCGGAGGCACCGCGACAGCGTTTGGCTGCGAGGCACACGATGGCACAAGCGCGAGGGCGCCAAGCAGCAAGACGGCGGAGAATTCTTTCCCCATTGGCTTGCGCAACGAATTTCGCGCTCGATGAAAAACACTGACGATCATGGATCTCCTACCCTGATCCCACATCCCAACCCCGGTGGCACCCACGTTGCTGAACGTGCTCGCGAATGCGTAAGCTCCTTGTTCTCGCCGCGGCTGCCCTTGCCCTGGTTGCTTGTGGATCCAGCGATTCCGCTCCTGACAAGAAGGAGCCCGAGAAGAAAGTCGACCCGGGTGGTCCGGACACGGAGAGCCCGGGCGCCTCGCCCGATCCGGAGCGCCCCGAAGGCTCCGACGACGAGCCGCGCGACACGCCGGGCGATCAGACGCCCGACCCCGGCCCCATCACGACGACCACGCCCGTCCAGCCGACCTCTCCGCCCGACAGCTTGTACAAGGACGGCGGCGCCGCCGGCCCGCAAGATCCCATGCGCGCCGTGCTCTCGTTCGCGATGCGCGATGGCGATGCGGTCGAGGCGATTGACGACCCCGCGTCCCCGCAGTTTCACAAATTCCTGAGTCACGCGGAGTGGATGGATAAGCATGCGCCGAAGAAGGAAGACGTCGACGCCGTAAAGACGTTCCTCGAGGGCAAAGGTTTCAAGGTCCCGCACGTCGCGACGAACCGAATGCTTCTCGAGATTTCCGGCACCGTCGACCTCTTCCAGAAGGTGTTCTCGACGGAGGTGCATGTGTTCCACCGCACTGCGCCGGGTGGCTCGAACGCTTCGCAGCTCCTCATCTCGGTCGTGAAGCCGATCGTCACGCCGAAGGAGATCGAGGACAAGACGCGTGGCGTCCTCATCACCGCGCCGGGCGCGAACACGACACCGCTCCCCGCCGAGACGGCCACGAAGCAAGACACGCCGCCGGATCCCGGCTCCGCGCTCTCGCCCGCGAACGTCGCCGCGCGCTACGGCTTCGATGCGCTCGGCTCGAAGGGTGACGGCGAGACGATCGGTGTCGTCATGGGCGCCGCGTTCAAGGGGCCCGATCTCAAAGCCTACTGGAAGGCGATGAACATCACGCGCACCGACCCCGAGATCGTCGTCGTCGGTGAAGGTCCCGCGATTCGTGCGACGGAGTCATCGGTCGATATCGAGTGGTCGACGTCGATGGCGCCGAACGCGAAGGTCATCGCCTACCAGGCGGCAGACGTGCACGACCTCTCGCTCATTCTCGCGTTCAACGAGGCAGTTGGCGCGGGCAAGGCCAATGTCGTCACCGATTCCTTCGCTCACCGCGAGACGAACGTCTCGAAGGCGGTCGCGTTTCAGTACGAGATTTCGGCGCGCATGGCCTCGGCAATTGGCGTCACCGTCATTTCGCCGACCGGCGACTCTTTCGGCGTCGATATTCCGTCGACCTGCCCGCACGTCGTCGCGATTGGCGGCACGTTCTTCGATGGCGATCTGGAATCGGTCTGGACGCCGACCGGCGCCGGTCCGTCGCATTATTTCGATCGTCCTACTTGGCAAAAGGCATCGACGAACAAGCGCCGCATGATTCCGGATATGTCCCTGGCCGCGGGAACTCCCTATTGGACGCTTCACCTCGGCGACTGGAAAAAGCTCGGCGGCACCTCCTTCGGCGCGCCGGTGTTTGCGGCAATGGTGGCGTCGATCAATTCGAAGCGCGTCGCGGCCGGCAAGGCGCGTCTCGGGCACTTCAACCCGGCGCTCTACGGCACGACCGCGATTCAGGCCTCGTTCCGCGACGTGACGACGGGCACGGCCGACGTCACGCCGGCGGTTGCGGGCTGGGATGCGGCGAGCGGCTGGGGCTCACCGCACGCGGGCAATCTCGCGGCGTCGGTGCCCTGAACCAAAGCGCTACGGAAGGCAGGCCGCTCCCTGGCCGTCACCCGCCAGGCTCTGGAGCGTGATGGGACGGCACGTGCCGCCGCCGGTGCAGATCGTGTTGTCCTTCGAGCAGAGCTCGATCTCGCCGGCCCCGCACTCCGGTCTGCACCGCGTCGCCTTCAGGTAGTAGGTGCAGTCCTTGACCTTGTTCGCTTCGAGGCAGCAGCGGTTCGTGACGCCGCAGTGAATGTCGGTCGCACACTCGGCGAAGGGAACGCCCGAGAGGCAGGCGTCCGGCGGCGATCGTCCCGGCGTCGTGGGGGCGCAAATCGGGTTGCCGGTGGGGGCGGCTTGGGAAACGCAACACGTCTCGTTTTGCTTGCAGGCGTCGGTCGTGGGAGGGCACTTCGGACCGGCGCCCACCGTCGGAAGCTCTCCGGTGCATACCGCAGGCGCCCCGCTCGTTCCGCTGCTCGACGTCGTGCCGCCCGAGGACGTGGATCCCGAAGAAGAAGAGGTGGTACCGCCGCTCGTGCCGGTGCTCCCGTCGACGTTCGATGCGCCGAGGTGGCAGATGCCGTCGCGGCACTCGAGCGTGGAGCGGCAGGTCTTGTCCTCGAAGCACGCCTGGCCCTCGGCGCCTTTGTCCGGCGGGTTGCTCGAGGTGGGCGAGTCGCCGACGCATGCGGTCCACACCGCGACGGCGACGCAAGCAACGACGAACACGGCCTCGGGCTTCCGCATTCGCGCATGCTAACAAGAGGTCGGCGACGAATGGAGCATCACTGCAGAACGAAGCAGGTGCGATACGGCGCGCTGGTTTTCGTCCATTTCGTGGTGGCGTGCCACACGAAGGAAGCGACGCCGATCGTCGAGGCCTCCGTCATCGATGCGGCCACTCCGGCGGCGGCGGATGCGGCCGCCGACGTCGCGGATGCGGGACGCTGCACGGATTGGAATTCGAGCACGATGCGGTGGTTTGTCGTAAAGGACCGGAAGGTCGATCGTTCGGTCGACCCGCCGGTGACGACGGTGATGCCCGGCGTGACGTTGACGCTGCTCGTCGCATCGCGCGTGGTGAAGAGTCGCTCGCATTTCTGGATGCCGATCGAGAAGGTGAAGTTCGCTTCGTGCGCGCCGGTGATCGATCGCTCGGACCTACCGGCCGACACGATGTCGGCGATTCGCTGCGATGGGCACTATTTCATCGCGGTGCCGGTGGATGGCTACGTCGGCGCGAAGGAAGCGCTCGTGCCGCCGAGGGGAAAGACGCCCGTGTGGACGAACGTCCCGCGGGGGAAAGAAGGCGATCCGAAGTGGCTCGCCGAGTGCGCGACCGTCGACGAGGCCGAGCTTTCGCCCGAGGTGTACATGCGCGACCTCGTCGGACCGAAGACGTTTCCGTAGCGCGTATACTCGAGCGATGGTGCGTTTCGTCGCGACCGCGAGCTTGCTCGTCCTTCTCACCGCGTGCTCGAACGAGAAGCGGCTCGCGGCGGCATGCGAGGACGGCGACCCTGGCGCCTGCGACGTGCTCAGCGCGCGCTATGCGTACGGCGATGGAGTGCCGAAGAACGAGGCGCTCGCGAAGCAGATGGGCGGCAAGGCGGCGACGCTCTGCCGCGACGCGGGCGCGGAGTCGGCGGGCAGCTGCTCGCGCTATGCGGTCAAAGCCGTCCCGCTGGATCTGCCCCTCGCCACCGGGCCGCATGCAGAGAGCGGAGATATTCCGACCGTGTTTTCGGTCGTGCTCGCGGCGGATGGGACCACCCAGATCGACGGGAAAACGGTGGCGAGCGACGACTCCATCCTGCCGCTCGCGCGCAACGCGCAAGAACGCAATCCCGAGCTCCGCGCCGTCATCAAGGCGGATTCGTCGGTGCCGCACGGCCGCGTGATTCACGTGATCGACGAGCTGAAGATCGCGGGGGTGCGGAAAATCGCGTTCGGCGTAGCGCCCATCAGTCCGGGCTCCGCTCCAGCTCCTGCGCCGTGAACGCCTCGATATCGCGTTTGAGCTGGGGTCGATAGCCGAGCATCAGGACGATTTCGACGAGGTGATAATAAAATACGAGGAGAATCGGGATCGGATTCTTGGTTTTCCGGAGCTCCGCGAGATTCTGGTTCGTATCGTCGCGGCCATTCTCGAATATCCCGTGGCCGACGCGGACCTGAACCCCGAACGTCACCGCGAAAACGCCGATCGCGCCGAGCACCGTGGCGAGCGATGGCGACAAATGCAGCGCCAGCGCGCGGCAGCCGGCGAGAAAACCGACCATCAACGCGCCGATCAGGAGTTCCGTGGCGAGATAAATCGGCGCGAGGAGGACGAGACCGACGAGCGCGAGATCGATCGGACCCACGCGGACGAACGACAGTAAAACGACGACCGCCGCCAGCTCGAAGGGAATGGCGAGCCAGTGCAATATGCGATTAGCGAGCGAACGGTGAAACGCCGCATGGATTCCCATACGGCGTTTCCACCCGAAAGCGCCCGCGGAATCGCTCAAAAGATGGGTTCTTCCGGCTCCGCGCTCGGGTTGGAGCCGTCTTCGTTCGTTTGCGCGGGGGTCTCGACGGGCTGGATCGGATTGTCGATCACGGGCTCTGCGTCGGAGGGAATGGTGTGGTCCTCGAGCACGTCCGGATCGACCTGGCGCGAGAATCTAGCCTTGATGTTGGGGCGGCTCGCCGCTTCGTACGTGACGAAGAGCTTTCGGGCCGCGACGAGCTTGCTCATACCCTCGTTGATGGCGGCGGCGCTGTCGATGTCGGTCGAGCCGGCGAGCTCGAGGACGTCCTTCTTGAACCCGTCGAAGTTGCCGAGGATCTCGACGCAGCCCGCGGAGCCCCAGCCCGAGTCGAGGATGGTGTCGGGACCGGCGTGAATGTAGAAGCCGCCCTTCACGACGATGGCGCCGCCGAACGGCGAATAGCGATTGTGGACCTCGTAGTCGGGCTTGTACGTGCCGACCGCGAAGCGCGGGACGTTGGAGAGGCCCGCCGTCACGAAGCCGACCGTCTTGTACTCGTCCTCATGCCGCTCCCCCGCTGGGTTGTTGTACGGCATGTAACGGGGCGCTTTCCACTCACGCTTCTCGCGAACGCCGTTCGCGTTCGTGCCGATCACGTACACGTAGTAAACGGGCGCCTTGTAGTACTCGATGAAGCCGTCGTCGTTGATGTCGTCGACCGGATACGCGCGCGCTTCGTAGTTCTCGCCGGTCTTGCGAGCGGAGACGACGACGTCGACCGCGCGAAAGTTGCTGCCGGTCGACGCGCTTTCGGTGCCTCCGACTTCCTCTTGTGCAGGGGCCGTCGCGCACGCGACGACCGTGATGGAGAGAACGACGGCGCCCAGGAGACCGAGGTGTCGGACCATGACACTGCACTTTTACACGTGCTGTGCCTACATTCCGCCACACCCTGAAATCGCGGTTTGCCGACGTTTTTCGATCACCCCCCTCCCCAAATCGGGTCGCCGCCGATCCAGGCAGTGGGGTGCCAATGTCCTACCGGAGCGGATTCCGCCTACAGCAGTGCTACGAGCGGCCCGCGCCGGCGGATCGCTAACTACTCGATAAAACCGCCGGATTGGTGATCCCAGAGGGTCGCGTAGACGCCGCCTTGGGCGAGGAGCTCCTCGTGGGAGCCTTGCTCGATGATGCGGCCGCCATCGAGGACGATGAGGCGGTCCATGCGGCGGACGGTGGAGAGGCGGTGGGCGATGACGATCGCGGTGCGATCTTTCATGAGCGCCCAGAGCGCCTCCTGGATGTGTTTCTCGCCTTCGGAGTCGAGCGCGCTCGTCGCCTCGTCGAGGATGAGGATCGGCGCGTCCTTCAAGATGGCGCGCGCGATCGCCACGCGCTGCCGCTGGCCGCCCGAGAGCTTCACGCCGCGCTCTCCCACGAGCGTGTCGTAGCCTTCCGGCAGCGACTCGATGAACTCCGACGCGTACGCGAGCTCCGCCGCGCGACGCACGTCGGCGTCGGACGCCGCGGGACGCGCGAAGCGAATGTTCTCCGTGATCGTGCGGTGGAACATCGCCGGCTCTTGCGGAACCGTCGCCAGGTAGTGCCGAAGCTCCGCCTGCGGGACGCGTTTGATGTCCTGGCCGCCAATCTCGATCGCGCCCCCGCTGACATCCGCAAAGCGGAGGAGCAGGCGCGTGAGCGTGGTCTTGCCGCCGCCGGAGCGGCCGACGAGGCCGACCTTCTCGCCCGGCGCGATCGTGAGCTGGAAGTCGTCGAAGAGCGGCGGTGCCGTAGGCGAAGCGCACGTCGCGGAAGCGCACCCCCGCGTCGTTCGGCTCGAAGGGAACCGCGTCGGGCGCGTCGGCGATCTTCGGCGGTGTGAGGAGCAACTCCGTGAATTGCGCCGCGTCCGTGAGGGCCGACTCCATACTTCGGTAAACGCGATTGAACTCCCACATCACGCGTGTCGCGGTCGCGAAGTAATTGAACGTGAGGAATACCTCCTCGATGCCAATTCCGCTCCGCCGGCCGAGCGCGAGCGCGACGACGAGGCCAAACGTATTGGTCAATACGTAGAGCGGTGAGGTCACGACGTCGACGCGCGAGTTCTGGTAGAGCCAGGAGCGCAGCATCTTCTTCGTGTAGTCGTCGACGTTGCGCCGGTGGATCGTCGCCTCTTCCGGCTCGCGCGCGAAGGCACGAACCGTTTCGGCGTTGGCGATCGTGTCCGCCACGTGCCCCGCGACCGCGTTGCTCGCGTCCTCGCGAATCTGCACGAGCTTGTGGCGATGCGCGATGAGCGGACGCACGACGACGAACGTGATCGCGAGCATCGCCGCGAGCACGACGACGAGCCAGCCCGAGAAGCGCGAGAGCACGAGCATCGCGAACACCAGCGGGATGACGTTGCCGCCGACCGAGAAGGTGAGGATGTCCATGACCTCCTCGTAACGGCGCGCGTAGCCAAGCGCGCGCTTCGTGAGGGAGCCGGCGAAGTTGTCCTGGAAGAACGTCGTGTCCTTCACGAAGAGCTCGTCCATCGCCTCGACGTAGAGCTCCCGGATGCCGTGGTACTCGAAGACCGAGATCAGCCAGCCGCCGAGTCGCCAGATGCCTTCGCCGGCGAGCCACGCCACGAAGAGGAGAACGACGGACGGAGCAAGCTCGGCCGCGCTCGCTTCGCCTTTTCGCGCGAGAATGCCGAGCAAGTGCGCGATCGCGAGGGGCGGCAGGTACCAGACGAAGATGTTGCCGATGCCGGGCGCGAGGAACGACGCGGCGGCGAGCCAGGGCCGCGCGCGCACGCGAGCGGTGTAGCGACGAACGACGAGGGCGAGCGACGCGCGTAAGCGAGATTGATCCGACGACAAGGGCGGCGAACCGTAAGCACGCCTCGCGCCCGCGCCAATTATTCCGGCCTATCGCGGCTACTTTTTCGCCTGGAGGACCGCGGGGTCGACGGTCACGGTCGCCGCGAACGCCTGCATGACTTCGCGGGCCAGGGGGTAACGCGAGAGTCCGATGCAGCGGATGGAGAAGTCGCTCGGGGTCTTCTGGTCGGGCTCGTTCAGAATGATGTCGACGCCAGTGACGGCATAGCCGTTTCGTTGCGTGACGTAGTCGACCGGCTCGACCTTCGACACCCAGTACTTTCCGGGCTCGATCGTGCGCTTCGCGCCCGAGGTCGCGACGGGTCGAGCGGCGCAGTAGAGCTGGCGGTCGATGACGACGTCGGTCACTTCGCGGATCCTGGCATTGCCGATCCCGACCTCCTCCGTGCCGGGCGGGATGACGACCGGCGCGACGAAGGCGAGCTCGTGTCCGACCATCGCGTCGGCCTCGACGTCTTCGGGCGCGCGGGTCGTTGCCGCCTGATCGCTCCCCGCGACGGTCTCGTCGTCCGCGGCCGGCTCTGCGCAGCCGATGAAGAAGAAGAGGGAGAGGAGGGCCGAAGCGCGATGCGGGAGCATGCCCCTCCCTCAGCGACGAACGTGCCGAGGTAGGACAATGCCCGCCATGGGCTCAAATGCTGGAAATCGCTAGCTCGTTTGTTCGGGCCTGGGATGGAAGCCGGCCGGGCGCCTGGTCTCCGAGATGCGGATCGATCCGATCGCAACCGATTCGTACAGCTCCGCGAGAGTGCGGGGCGAGCGGTCGGCGGTCGGACCTTGGCGAGCGGCAAGCCAGGCCTTCGCCTCTTCTTCGTCGAGCGCGGCGAAGCGAACGAGGGCAGCGCAGCGTCCGGGTCGGGTGACGGCCGGGTGGAGGCGTCCGATCTCTTCGTTGGTGGTGATGAGGATGCGCGTGCGCGAGCCTTGGCCGGGGAGCCCATCCGTAAGATTGAGGAGACGCGCGAGGCCATGACCAGTCTTGGCCATGGCGTCGGCGCCGAGGAGCTCGCCGGCGTCCTCGAGGACGATGAGGCGAGCGCGCTTCTCGCGCGTGCCTTCGGCGTCTTCGTCGGCATCGTCGTGGTTCGAGTCCTCACCGCGGAAGATGGCCATGACGTAGTCGGGGCGATCGAGGAGGACTTCCGGATCGAGGATGTAGTGCACGTCGAGGTGCGCGCGCTGTTCCCACGCGAGCGCGCGGAGCGCCCAGGTCTTGCCCGTGCCGGGCGGGCCGAGCCAGAGCGCGAGCTTGCCGCTCGACGTCAGGTTGGGCGTGCGCATGAGCGGTTCGAGGGCCGCGCGCGTCGTCCGGTGGTAATTCCCGGCGACATCGTCCCAGGGGCAAACGTCGATCGTCTCGTCGTACGAGCGGCCGCCGTATTTGTAACACCACTGTTTGATGGCCACGCGGCAGCCCTTCGGCTTGTCGCGCGGAAAGAACGTGCGAAGTCGTGTGACGGCTTCCATCACGTCTTCGGGCGTGTGCCCGCCGAGCGAAATATTGATTCGCCCGCGCTGGCCAAACCACAAATAGGCAGTGACGCGATTCATCGCGATCACGATCTCGCCACCGAGCGGCGGCCGGCGCAGAGAAATGAGGACGCCGCCCAGCTCCGAGGCGCGTTTCATCGCGCCGGCGGGGTCGGTCATGGTCCAGGCGTCGGTGTAGAGGATGGACTGCTCGAGGGTGGCGACGCGACCGCACCAGTACGCCGGAGGCAGAGCCTCGGCGGGCTGGGTACCCAAGTTGTCAGCGAGAGAAAACCACTGCATCGCACGCATGGCGCGCGACTGAATATTCGACGGCATTCGCGCCGCCACCGTAAGCACGGCCGGCGGGACCGCAAGGGCGGCTCAGCTCGCGCGCTCGAAGAGGCGCTCGAAGAATCCAGACGTCCGCCGTCGTTGCGGGAGCGTTACGTGGTGGATGCGCTTGGCCTCCGCGTCGACGAGGAGGATGCCGTCGACGTCGAAGGCGTGCTGGTAGTCGAGGAGCTGCCGGCGCGTGGCGGGCGTCGTGATCTTGGTGGCGAAGGCGCCGGTCTTCACCTCGGCGACGAAGCGCTCGCTCCCGCGTCGGACGATGTAGTCGGCGCGAACCTCGACGCTGACGGGCTCGCCGTCGACGTGGAGGACGTAGCCGCCCATGACCTGAGCGCCCTCGATCGCGAAGCCGTGGGACTCGAGGAGCGGGATGGCGGCGCGCTCGCCGGCGGCGGCGCGGTCGAAGCGGTGGCGGAGGCGCGCGCGGCGCGCGATGCCGCGGAGCCAGCTCCACAGCACGAACACGAGCCCGGCGGCGGCGGTGAGCACCAGCCACTCGCGCGGGATATCGTCGAGCGTCACTTCCGTATGTCCGCACGGTCTCGTCGCGACGGCAAATCTTCTGCGCGGTAGGATGGGGGAGGGATGGCGGACGAGCGGGTCGAAATAAAATGTCTGTCGCCGTTCGAGTGGCGATTTGGATGGCTGAAGGGGCTGTTCATCTTCCTCACGTTCATCCTCGCGGTGGTCGCGCTCCAGTCGCGGGCGCGCGGCTTCGACTTCTCGCTCCCGGCCGCGCTCGCGCTCGTCCCGATCTTCTGCGCAGCCTATTTCTGGCCCGCGCGAGCCTCGTTGCTCGAAGACGGAATTAGCTACAAGCGGTACGGCTTTACGAAGTTCATTCCGTATTCGAAAATTCGTAAAACGGAGTCGCTCCAGCGCCTCGGCGCGGGCACGGGCAGCAGCAAGGAAAAAGACACGGCCACGTACTGGACCGTCTATTGCGCCATTCGCCTGCATTTCGAGGGCGGCGGCACGCTCGACATCGGCACGGGCACGGAGGAGCTGAAGACGGGCGCCGGCGTGACGCGCTCGAATCTCGCGATGGGGGCGTATGGCCAGTATGGCGTCTTCGACCGCAATGGGTGGGAGCTGAAAAAAGCCCTCGACGCCCGCGTCGACGCCAGTCACGTCCAGGCCGTTCGCGAGCCCCAGGCCCCAGCCGCGGTGGGCCTGCTGCGCGGCGAAAAGACGGTGGCGGAGTGGCTGGCCGCGATCGAGGCGGCGTCCCCGGCGCGTCGTGGCGACCACGAAGTCGCCTATCGCGGCGCGGATGGTGCCGAGGAGGCGTTGTGGCGCGTGCTCGAAGACGACGCCTCCCCGCGCGAAGCCCGCGCCGCCGCCGCCCTCGCGCTCCGCGCGCACCTCGATGAGGAGGGGCGCCATCGCATGCGCGTGGTCGTGGACACGTGCGAGTCGCCGAAGCTTCGTGTCGCCCTGGAGACTGCCCTCGACGACGAAGCTGGCGAACCCCGTCTCCTCCACGCGTTGGAGCAAGCCTCCCTTCCGCGCGAGGAGTAGCCGTCCCGACCTCGCGCCCACGTGCGGTCGACCGCAGCGTGGAGGGACGAGCGGGCTCGCGTCGTGCGGTCGGAAGCGATGGGCTTTTGCCGCGACTGGCCGGCGCGTCACCCGGTGCAAGCTCTCGTGCTCTCGTCCGCGTCCTCGCGTCCTCGCGTCCTCGCGCCCTCGCGCCCTCGCGTCCTCGCCCTCGGCCCCGCACTGCCGTCACTTTGCGTCGGGCGCGTCGAACCGGCCAGCGCACTGCGGCTGCGGGGGGCTGGCTCAACCTCGGCGGACGGTCGCGGCCTTCGGCTGTTCGCTGAAGCGGAGGAGGCGCTTCTCATCGCCGCGGTGCCAGCCAAAGCTTGCGAGCCATGTCCGCGCCGTCGATGTGGGGGCGCTCGCGGGATCGAGAAGGAGCTCCTTCGGTGGATGGTCCCAAGGTGCCCACGCGTGGAACCACCACGCGGAGCTGCAGGGGTCGAGCGCCGGCGTCGGGGCGGCGCTCGTCGCGCGCACGGCGGGCGCCGCGTGGTGTTTGCGGTCGTTGAAGAGGATGTAAACGAGCGCGTTGCGCACTTCGCTCGGCTTCGTGAGCTCGTGGCGGTGGTGGCGATCGCGAAAAAGCTTTCCGTGGCGACGAGCGACCGCGTTCACGGCAAACGCGATGCGCGAGAAGAGGGTACGCATCTGGTTCGAGAGGTCTGCGTTGCTGCGACCCTCGACCATCAGATGCAGGTGATTGTCCTGCACCGAGTAATAAAGGACGCGCACTCCGTTCCGTTTCGCGTCTGCGATGACGACACGGATCGCCGCGCAGACGCGCTGCGCGCGAAAGCTGGGTCCGGTCGCCACGCGGCGCATCGTGACGTGGACAGGATGCGCCGAGCGATGAACGTTCCGCGCAATATGCGGCAGGTACCCCGCCTTGCCAGCGACTTCACTGTCCGACCTTCGCGCCTTCCGTGCGCGCGCCTTCCTTTCAAAGCGCAGCCCGAGTTGCGCCGGTGTCCTTCGCACGGCCGTCACTTTAGCCAAGTAAAACGGCATAGCAATAAAATAGATATATCGTGAAGAATCGATACGCGGGGCTGACAGCTTGTGAAGAGGATGTGCACCGCGGCGAGGTCAGGCAGTGCGCGAGACGCGCGGGCCGGCGCAGATCCACGGGCCGGCGCCTCGGCGTTCTGGACGAGACGATGCTGCAGCAGCGTTGCGTGCTGCCTCGCGCCGAGGACGCTCGCGTCGTGAAGAGGCGATAGGCAGTGCACCGCGGCGGTCAGGCAGGCCGCGAGACGTGCGGGCCGGCGCAGGTCCACGGGCCGGCGCCTCGGCGTTCTGGACGAGACGATGCTGCAGCAGCGTTGCG
>JADMIO011124232.1_pt1 | contig 12386 bp, 11 predicted proteins | sample 8958161 | NCBI WGS metagenome assembly JADMIO01 (sample SAMN16585339, study PRJNA669376) | soil metagenome | isolation source: Crop rotation soil | place: USA: Cullars Rotation, Alabama | collected 2011 | reverse complement strand
AGCCCTTCCGCCCCTCGATCCGCCATAGCCTCCCCCGGCGCTCCCTGCCGGGATAGATTGAAAGCGGCTCTGCGGCTAGCGGGCGCCGGCGCGGACCGCCTGCTCCCAGGCGCGCTCGGCGAGCGGCTCGAGGCTTGCCGCCATCTGCCCGGCATGGGCCGAGGAGGCGGTGCCTCGGACCAGCCGGCCCTTGATGCCGTGGACGATCGCGGCGAGTCGAAACATGTTGAAGGCCATGTAGAAGTCGATGTCGGGGATGGAGTCGCGCCCGGTCCGCCGGCAATAGGCCGCAACATAGTCCGCTTCGGAGGGAATGTTCAGCGCCGCAAGGTCGAGCCCGGCGAGGCCGGTCGAGACCCCGGCCGGCATCCGCCAGACCATCAGGTGGTAGGTGAAGTCGGCAAGCGGGTGGCCGAGCGTCGACAGCTCCCAGTCGAGCACCGCGAGCACGCGGGGCTCGGTCGGGTGGAAGATCATGTTGTCGCAGCGGAAGTCGCCGTGGATGATCCGCGCTTCCTCCTCGCCGCCGGGGATATTGCGGGGCAGCCACTCGACGAGTCGGTCCATCGCGGGGACCCGCCCGGCCTCGACGTCGCCCAGATATTGCTTCGACCAGCGGCCGATCTGGCGCTCGAAATAATTGCCCGGCTTGCCATAGTCGCCGAGGCCGGCGGCTTCGGGCTCGATCGAGTGGAGTCGGGCGATGGCGGCGTTCATCGCGTCGAAATAGGCGGGCCGCTCGCCGCGGGGCACTTCAGGGAAATCGGCCTCCCAGAAGATTCGCCCCTCGACCATCTCCATCACGTAGAAGGGCGTCCCGATCACGGCTTCGTCGAGGCACAGGCCGTAGGTGCGGGCGACCGGGAAGCCCTGGGCGCCGAGGGCGGTGATGACGCGATATTCGCGGTCGACCGCATGCGCTCCGGGGAGCAGCCTTCCGGGCGGCTTGCGGCGCAGGACGTAGGAGCGTGAAGGAGTCGTCAGCTTGTAGGTCGGGTTCGATTGTCCGCCGCGAAACTGCTCGATCCGGAGCGGGCCGGAATAGCCCTCGACTTCCCGCTCGAGCCATTGCTCGAGCGCCGCGGGATCGAACTTGTGCGCGCTGCGGACTTCGATTGTCCCGCTATTCTGGGTGCTTCGCTCCATCGCGCTAAATTCCTCTCCCGCCACGCTAATTGATATTCGCTTATCTATCCTGCACAAAAGCCGCGGTGGGGGGGTCGGCCCCTGGGGCACCGGTGTAGCAATGGTCACGATCGGCTCAAAGGAGCAACTCTTCGCGGAGATGAGCTCGTCGTGCACGGGGCTCATCAACCGCATCGCCTTGTCCTACGAGGCCGATCCGTCGCTTCGCCGCGAGCTCATCCAGGACATCTTGCTGGCCATCTGGGTGGCCCTGCCCAATTTTCGCGGCGAGGCCTCGATCAAGACCTTCGCCGCCTCGATCGCCCAGAAGCGCTGCATCTCGCACGTCTCCAAGCGGGCGCGGGAGCCGCGCCAGGTCGAGCTGTCGGGCGACCTCGTCGCGGCGACGCCCTCCCCCGACGAGACCGCGCTCCACAACGACCAGCGACGAAGGCTGATCGAGTCCATCCAGCTTCTGCCCATCCCCCAGCGGGAAGCCATCGTTCTCTGCCTCGAAGGGTTCAGCTACAGCGAAATGGCCTCCATTCTCGACATATCTCCCAACGCGGCGATGTTGCGCTGTCAGCGCGCGAAGAACACACTGAAGGCGATCGTGGAGCGCGGCTCATGACCGATCCTGACCTTCAGCGCCTGGCGGATCTCTGGACCGAAGCCGGTGGGGCCGAACAGGAGTCCTTCGAGGCGATGGCCCGCAAGGCTCGCCGCCGCGGCCGGCTCTTCGCCTGGCTGGACCTTGCGGCGGTGGCCGTGATCCTGGGCGGGGTCGGCCTCGGCTTCTTCATGAAGCCGGGCGCGGTGACGATGGTGGCCGCGATCCTCCTCATCGTCCTGACTGTCGTCGTCACCCGCAAGCGGCGGCAGATCAAGCAGATGACCCGGACGCTGGACACGGCGTCGCGCCAGGCCTTCATCGAGACGAGCATCAGCAACGCGACGGCAAATCTCCGGCGCACGCGGCTGAGCCTCGCCTTCTTCCCCGTCGGCGTGGTCGTCGCGCTGGTCTACAAGATGTCGGTTCGCACCGGCGGCCGGGCCGACCTCATCCCGGCCGCCTTCCTCGAATGGGCGCCCTCGCCGCGCGGGATCGGAACCTTCGCCGTGCTGGCGATGCTCCTGCTCTGGGGGCTTCAATCCCATGCGCGACTCAGGCGCGAACTGCGGCGGCTGGAGGAATTGCGGGCGGCCTATGCCGAGGAAGACGAGCTCGAATCCGCCGCCTGACTTTTTATCCCCGGTTTTTCCCTGAGATATCCACAGCTTAATTTGACCGTCCACGAATGATTCCCGGCGCCCTCCAAGACTGTTCGGAGGGGGACGGGCGGGGTTTCGATCGCCGCAAAGAGGTGAGAACCGACGGTGTCGGGGCTGTCCGCTTCGCTCGCCCGCAACCGAAGGAAGAAGGAAGGAACTGACCATGAAGACCATCGATATCGCAAAGCTGCCCGAACTCAGGACTCGGGTGGGCATTCACGGTTCGGCGAGCCGGCAGGAGGTCGGAGGCGTTTTCTGCGCCGGCGTCGTCGTCATCGTCAACAGCAACTGACGCCCGGCTCCGGGGGGAGGTGCCGCGGCGCCAATCCCCCGGTGCCGTTGGAAGGAACGGCCATGATCGCGAATCAGGCTCTCGAAAGTTGGCTGGGAAGCCGCGACGCGCGCGCGGCGACCCAGGCGGCGATCGGCAGGCTGGGCGCCGGGCTCGCCGCGATGCCGGCCTTCGACGCCCTGCGCACGGGGCTTGCGCCTGCCGTCGAGGCGGGAGCCGAGGCGGTGCTGGCGCTGGCGCGCCGCTTCGTCGAGGACAACGAAGCGATCGCGGCCCTGGTCGGATCGATGACCGCCGCCGCGATGGAGGATCCGTTCTGCCGGCCTCCGCTTCAGGCTTCGCGCAACGAGGTCCAGGACGGCCTGATGCTGTTCGGCCATGCCGCGCTGACGATCCAGCTCGCGGTGGTGAGCGCCGACGCGCTGGCGATCAAGCGCCGCTCCGGGGGCCGCGTTCCGATCCCCTTCACCGGGCAGCGGACCTTCTTCCGCTTCCTCAAGGGCGGCGGTGCCGTCCTTTCCATCTGGGAATCGCCGCCGATCGATTCGGGCTTCAGCGCCGCCGCCGACCCGCGCTGTCGTTTGCGCGAAAGGCGGCCGCTCGCCGACGGCGACTCGCTCGAGCTGGACGGGCGCCGCGAGGCCTTTCTAGTCGACCGGGCGGAATCGGACCTCGTCTACATCTTCGCCTCGACGACGCTCGGGGCGAGCCCGGTCGCGCTCGACTACGATCCCGTTTCGCTGGAGCTGGCGGCGACGAGCAGCACGGACGATGCCGGCTCGCGCATCCAGATGATGCTCGCCTTGCTTCGGACGATGGGCCGCCGCGACGCCGCGCCGCTGTTCGCCCAGCAGCTGGGCGTGCCCCATTTCCATGCGCGCTGGCAGGCGATTCGCGAGCTTCTCGCGCTCGACGCCGAGTTCGCCCTTCCTCATCTGCGGGACATGGCGGAATCCGATCCGCATCCGGAGGTCCGGTTCGCGGCGGCGCAGACCCTCGCCGCCTTCTTTCCGGAGGAACCGCCATGCCCCGCCTGATCGACGTCGAAACGAGCGGCGCGCCGGCCGATCTCGGCGACCTCGTCGAGGCGCTCGGGGCCGGCGGCTTCGACCCGGACGACGAGGAAAGCCTCGCCGCCTTCGCGCCGGCACTCGCCAGCCTCGGCCGCAACCGGCGCTTCCTCGGCGACCTCGTCGTCGAGGAGCTCAAGCAGGACTGCGCCGGCCAGGTCGAGCGCAACCGCTACACGGCCCAGGTGATTCTGCTCCACGCCGCGCCCGGCTACGTGATCCGCGCCAATTTCTGGCCCGCCGCCGGCGACAGCGTCGTGGTCAATAGTGGGACGGCGCCCTTCTTCTACGGGGTTCCTCACGACCACAATTTCAGCTTCCTGACCTGCGGCTATTTCGGGCCGGGCTATTGGAGCGATTATTTCGAATATGGCTATGGCGACGTGGCCGGCGCCGTCGGCGAGCGCGTCCCGTTGCGCTTCGTCGAGCGGTCGCGGCTCGCCGAGGGCAGGGTGCTGCTCTACCGCCGGCTTCGCGACGTCCATTGCCAGTTCCCGCCCGACTCCCTGTCGGTCTCGCTCAACATCCTCGCCCAGTCGACGGCGACCGACTTCCTCGACCAGTACAGGTTCGACCTCGAACGGCGCGAGATAGCCGGGCTCGTCAACAACAATGCCCTGGAGGCGTTGCTCAAGCTCGCCGTCCATCTCGGAGGCGGCAACGGCCGAGACCTCGCCGAGGCCTTCGCGGCCCGTCATCCGAGCGAGCGGATCCGCTTCGCCGCGCTCGAAGCCCAGGCCTCGCTCGAGCCGCACCTCGCGGGCCGGCTGGCGCTCTACGAGCGCGCCGCCGGCGCCGGCGGCCTGGTCGGCGCGATGGCGAGCCGCAGGGCCCGGCTGCTCTCAGCGCGAGGCGGCCTTTAGCGCCAGCCGGTGCGCGTGGAGCAGCGGCTCGGTATAGCCCGAGGGCTGCTCCGCCCCTTCCAGGACCAGCGCCCGCGCCGCCCGGAAGGCGGTGCTCGAGCCGAAATCGGGCGCCATCGGCCGATAATAGGGGTCGCCGGCATTCTGCCGGTCGACGACGGCCGCCATCCGGTGCAGCGCCTCCTCCACCCGGTCCGCGGTCACGATTCCGTGAAGCAGCCAGTTGGCGACGTGCTGGCTCGAGATGCGGCAGGTGGCGCGGTCCTCCATCAGGCCGGTATCGTGGATGTCGGGCACTTTCGAGCAACCGACGCCCTGGTCGATCCAGCGCACGACATAGCCGAGTATCCCCTGGACGTTGTTGTCCAGCTCCTCCGCCACCGCCTCCGGGCTCCAGCCGCGGTCGGCCGCGACCGGGACGGTGAGGAGGCCGGCGAGCGCCGCCGCCGGCCGGCCGGCGAGCGCGCGCTGCCGCTCGGCCACGTCGACCCGGTGATAGTGGATCGCGTGAAGGGTGGCGGCGGTGGGGGAGGGAACCCAGGCGGTGCTCGCGCCCGACTCCGGGTGGACGACCTTCTGGGCGAGCATGTCGGCCATCAGGTCCGGCATCGCCCACATGCCCTTGCCGATCTGGGCCCGGCCGGCGAAGCCGCAGGCGAGGCCGACGTCGACATTGTTCCGCTCGTAGGCGGCGAGCCATTCGCTGTTCTTCATCTCCGCCTTGCGGATCACCGGCCCCAGCCGCATCGCCGTGTGGATCTCGTCGCCGGTGCGGTCGAGGAAGCCGGTGTTGATGAACACCACCCGGTCCTTCACCTCGCGGATGACCGCCGCGAGGTTGACGCTGGTCCGCCTCTCCTCGTCCATCACGCCGATCTTGAGGGTGTGGCGGGGCAGGCCGAGCAGGTCCTCGGTGCGGTCGAACAGCCGGCCGGCGAAGGCCGCTTCCTCGGGGCCGTGCATCTTGGGCTTGACGATGTAGATCGAGCCGGCCGGGCTGTTGGAGCGGGCGCCTTTCAAGTCGTGGAGCGCGCAAAGGGCGGTGATGACGGCATCGGCCAGCCCCTCCTTCACCTCCTCGCCGTCGATCCGCATCATCGGATTGGCCATGAGGTGGCCGACGTTGCGGACGAACATCAGCGCCCGGCCCCGGAGGGTGAGGGTGCCGCCGCCGGGAGCCTGGTAGACCCGGTCCGGCTCGAGCCGCCGCTCGACCCGGCGGCCGCCCTTGTCGAAGCCGGCGCTCAGCGTCCCCTTCATCAGCCCGAGCCAGTTGCGGTAGACGTCGACCTTCTCCTCGGCATCGACCGCGGCGACCGAATCCTCGCAGTCCATGATCGACGTGACGGCGCTCTCCAGCAGGATGTCGGCGATTCCCGCCTTGTCGTCGCGGCCGATCGGATGATCGCGGTCGACGATCACCTCGACGTGCAGGCCGTGATGGCGGAAGAGGAGCGATTTCGGAGTCCTCCCGACGAGCTGGGCATGGTCGCGAATGTGGCGCTCGATCTCGTCGAGCGGACGTTCGAGGTCGGCCCAGGGGAGGGCGAGCGGAACGGCCTCGTCGAGGAAGGCGCGTCCCCACGCGACCACCCGGGCGCCCCGCTCCGGATCATAGGCTCCGGCCCGGGGCCGGTCCCCGAGCGCGTCGGTGCCGTAGAGCGCGTCGTAGAGGCTGCCCCAGCGGGCGTTGGCGGCGTTGAGCGCGTAACGGGCGTTGCTGAGCGGAACGACCAGCTGGGGCCCGGCGACGCTCGAGATTTCCGGATCGACATCCGCCGTGCCGATCGCGAAGGGCGCGGGCGGATCGACCAGATAGCCGATCTCGCGCAGGAACTCCTCTTCCTCGGCCGGGTCCGGCGGCCGGCCGCCGAGGCCCGCATTGCGGGCGTCGATCTGCGCCTGCAGGTCCTCGCGCCGGCGCAGGAGCCGGCGGTTCTCCGGCGTCAGCTCGCGAAGCAGGGCCGAGAAGCCGAACCAGAAGTCGCCGGGCGCGATGCCGGTCCCCGGAAGCGCCTCCTCCTCGACGAAGGCCCTGAGGCGGCGGTCCACCTCGATCCCTGAGATGAGCTCGTATGCGGACAAGGCGCGATCCCTTTTTTGGTCGTGGCCGCGCCCGCCTAGCCTCTGTATGGGCGTTTATCCATGCGCTTCCTGCTCGCTTTCGCCTTGCTCCTGCTGACGGCCGCGGCGGCGCCGGCGGAGGAGGGCGCGCCGATCCTGCTTCGCCCGGCCCGGGTTTTCGACGGCATCGACCCGCGGCCGCACCAGGGCTGGGCGGTGCTGGTGCGGGGCGAGACGATCGAGGCGGTGGGGCCGGGCCTCGCGGCGCCCGCCGGGGCGAAGATCGTCGACCTGCCCGGCACCACCCTGATGCCCGGCCTCATCGAAGGCCATTCGCACCTCTTCCTCCATCCCTATGACGAGACCAGCTGGGACGACCAGGTGCTGAAGGAGCCGCCGGCGCTGCGCACCGCCCGCGCCGTCAATCACGCCCGCGACACCCTGATGGCCGGCTTCACCACCGTTCGCGACCTCGGCACCGAAGGCGCCGGCTATGCCGACGTCGGGCTGAAGCAGGCGATCGACCAGGGGATCGTCCCGGGCCCGCGGATGCTGGTCGCGACCCGGGCGATCGTCGCCACCGGCGCTTACGGGCCGAAGAATGCCGAGCCGGACTTCGCCGCGCGCGGCGCCGAGGAGGCGGACGGGCCCGGCCTCGTCGCGGCGGTGCGCCGCCAGATCGGCGCCGGCGCGGACTGGGTGAAGCTCTACGGCGACTATCGCTGGCGGCCGGGGGAGCCCAGCCGCCCGACCTTCACCCTCGACGAGCTCCGACTCGCCGTCGAGGCCGCCCACTCCGCCGGCCGCAAGGTGGCCGTCCACGCCGGCACTCCCGAGGGGATGCGGCGCGCGATCCTCGCCGGTGCCGACACAATCGAGCATGGCGACGGCGGCACCGCCGAGATCTTCGCCCTGATGAAGGCGAGGGGCGTCGCGCTGTGCCCGACCCTGGCGGCGACCGACGCCATCGCCCGCTATCGCGGCTGGAACGGACGCGCCCCCGAGCCGCCGGCCCTCGCCCAGAAGAAAGCGAGCTTCGCCGCCGCGCGCGCCGCGGGCGTGACCCTCTGCATGGGCGGCGACGTCGGCGTCTACGCCCATGGCGACAATCGGCGCGAGATGGCCCTGATGGCCGCGTGGGGAATGGATCCCGGCGAGGTCCTGATCGCCGCGACCTCGGTCAATGCCCGCCTCTTCGGGCTCACCGACCGGCTCGGCGCGGTGAGACCCGGGCTCCTTGCCGATCTCGTCGCGGTCGGCGGCGATCCGACCGGGGACCTCGCCGCCCTCGGCGCGGTCCGGCTGGTGATGAAGGGAGGGCGCATCGTGCGCGGCCCGTGAACGGAACTTCCCTCCCCCTTCTTGCGTCTAGCGTCGAGCGGCCGGCCAATCGGGGCGGGTCGGGCGCGGCGCGTGCCGCGAACGGGGAAGGAGGGGCGAGTTTACCCAAATCAGCGATTCGGTGGCCTTCGCCCTACGAATCAGCTTGCAAGCCAGAGGTGCATCCCCGAAACTGCGCGCAGCCAGCGACGGTGCGGCTGCCGGAGAGGGAGCGAGCAGGAACGACCTGAAATTTTTGACGGCAGTCCCCTTGCGGACCGGAATCGAAGCAGACAGCGACAACGGGAGGAATTGATGACTAGACTGATGCGGATCCAACTTTTTGCGGCTACGGCCCTGTCGGCCACGTTGCTGATGACCGGCACCGCCCAGGCCGACGCCACCCCGGAGTGCAATAACGGCGTGGGCTCGCTCAGCACCGAGTGCGGCACCAACTCCATCGCCACCGGCGATTTCTCGACCGCGGTCGGCCAGCTCGCCACCGCCACCGGCGACGAGAGCGTCGCGGTCGGCACCGACTCTCTCGCCTCCGGCGACCGCACGGTCGCGGTCGGCGTCGTCTCGACGGCGCTCGGCGACGATTCGACGGCGGTCGGCGACCGCTCGTCCGCGGCCGACGTCAACGCGACCGCGGTCGGCGCCGGGTCGGTGGCGTCGGGCCGTTCCTCGACCGCGATCGGCAGCGGCGGCACCGCCAGCCGTCCGGTGATCGCCGCGGGCGGCTTCAGCACCGCCGTCGGCACCGGCACCCAGGTCGCCGCCGGCGCGACCGGCGCCACCGCGATGGGCGACTTCAACACGGTCGGCGGCACCGGCTCCTTCGGAGTCGCGATCGGCGCCTTCAACACGGTGAATGCGACCAGCGGCATCGCCATCGGCAACAGCGCGACCGTCACGCTCGGCTCGACCGACGGAATCGCCATCGGCACCGCCGCCCTCGCGTCCGACACGGCCACCGTCGCCCTCGGCCGGCTGGCCGAGGCGACCTCGGACTTCAACGTCGCGCTCGGTTCGCTTTCCTCGGCGACCGGCATCGAATCGGTCGCGGTCGGCGGCGATTCCGAAGCGTCGGGCGCACAGTCGACGGCGGTCGGCACCGTCGCCACGGCGAACGGCGCCCTCTCCAGCGCCTTCGGCAACCGTTCCAGCGCGGACGGCACCGCCTCGACGGCTCTCGGCGCCCTGTCGCGCGCCCTCGGCATCGAATCGGTGGCGGTCGGCGCCGATTCCGAGGCTGCCGGCGCCCAGTCGACCGCGGTCGGCACCGTCGCGACGGCCAGTGGCGCGCTCTCCACGGCGGTCGGCAACCGGTCGAGCGCGAGCGGGGCCGCGTCGACGGCCACGGGCGCGCTGTCGCGGGCCCTCGGCGCGGAAGCGGCCGCCTACGGCGCGGATTCCCTGGCCCAAGGCGCCAACTCGACCGCGGTCGGCACCGTCGCGACCGCGCTCGCCGCCGGTTCGACGGCCGTCGGTAACCGGGCCTCGGCCAGTGCCCAGAACTCGACGGCAGTCGGCTACCTGTCCGAAGCGACCGGCTTCGGCTCGTTCGCCGGCGGCCAGGCGGCGGTGGCCTCGGCGACCAACTCGACCGCGCTCGGCACCGGTGCCAGGGCGACCCACGCCGGCTCGACCGCGATCGGCGCGGGAGCGACGACGACGGCGGCCAACCAGGTCACCATCGGCGGTGCCGGCACTTCGGTGCGCTTCGGCGGCTACACGACGCCGGGCGTGCTCGTGAACGATGCCAACGGCAACATCACCAGCAACACCACCCTGCTCGGCAACGTCGCGACCCTGCAGACCCAGGTCGCAGGCAACACCGCCTCGATCAACACCCTCAACACCAACGTCGCAACGCTGTTCGATCTCGCCGACATCAACCGGCGCGACATCCGCAAGGCGAATGAGGGCGTCGCCATGGCGCTGGCGATGGAGAGCCCGAGCATCCCGACCGGCGCCAAGTTCGCCGTCTCGGGCGGCGTCGGCTACTTCCAGAGCCGGGCGGCGGCGACCGCGGCCTTCTCGGCCCGGATCGGCGAGATGTCGTCCTTCGGGGCCGGCGTCGGAGTCGGCTTCGACAGCGGGGAAGTGGGCGCGCGCGCCGGCTTCCAGCACGCGTGGTAAGCAGGCCTGTTCAGGGCCAAACGAGCGGGCCGGGGCGTTTCGCCCCGGCCCGTTTGCTGTTGGCGGTCCTTTTCCTCGCCTTTCCCGCCGCCCTCCAGGCTCAGCCGCCGGCCGCGAGCGCGACGATCCCGGTTCCGAACGCAACGGCGGCCGCACGCCTCGTCTGGAGCACGATGGCCGCGCTCGACCATGCCAACAAGACCGGCAATTATTCGGTCCTTCGCGCCTTGGGCTCCCCCGCTTTCCAGGCCAGCAACAATGAGGTGACGCTGTCCGGGATCTTCGTCCCCCTGCGTCAGCAGCGGCTCGACCTCACCGATACGCTCGGAACGCCGCCGACCTACGATTTCCTCCCCCGCCTCGAGGGCGGACTGCTGCGCGTCCGGGGTGCCTTCAGGATGCGCCCGCAGGCCGTCCAGTTCGACCTGCTCTATCAGTGGAACCAGGGCTGGCTGCTCCACGGAATCGCGGCCCGGGCCGTCCCCTATACGAGCCTGCCCCGCCAGCCGTAGAGCCTCGGAACAGGGTGCATCACCTTCACCGCTTTCGCCCTGAGCGTGTCGAAGGGCTGCTACCCTTCAAGTAGGAAGGGCTTCGACAGGCTCAGCCGGAACGGATTCTGGCCGGATGTAACCGGGTGACGCTCCAGCGGTCAGGAGTCCCGCCCGATCCATTGCCGCGCATGCGCTTCGAGCGCGGCGCCTTCCGAGTCGAACGTGTCGTAGCCCCAGCGCCGGCTCGCCCGGAAGACCGGCACGACGCGCGCCAGCTCGGCGCAAGCGAGCAGGTGCGGCCGCGTCCGGCCCATCAGCGGCACGTAGGCGCCGCGATAGGTGTTGGCGACCATCGCCTCGACCGCGGCGGCGCCTTCCAGCCGCGTCACCGACGGATCCTCCTCCGCTTTCTCGAGCAGGTAGAGGTGGCTGAGCGGGACCGGCGGAAGCAGCCGCTCGAGGTCGGTCGGAACCGTATATTTGTCCATGTCGTCGAACGACCGCTCGTAGCCGGAGGTATCCCGGCCGCTCGCTTCGAGGGCCTCTCGCCACAGGCGAAGCCTGGGGATGCCGGGATGGGCGAGGGGCAGGCCGTCGCCGTCGAAGGTGACGACGCAGACGTCGTCGGCCAGCACGTCGAATCCGCGATCGTGGAACCAGGCGGCGAGCGTCGACTTGCCGGCGCCGGGATGGCCCATGAAGCCGATCGCCCGGCCCTCGACCACGACCGCATTGGCGTGGAGCGGAAGCAGCCCGCGCTGGTGGAGGATCGCCGCGAAGGCCGAGCCGAGCAAATAGAGGCGGAGGTTGCGGTCGGAGACGTCGGCCGCCGGCTCGACGACCATCTCGGATCCGCCCCGGCTGAGGAAGCGGCCCACGCCGCGGATGACGAGAAGCGCGTCCTCGCCGTCGACCTGGAGGCCCGGCGGCGCGTCGGCGGGCGCGTCGATCGCGCCGAGGCGGACGCGGACGTCGGCTGCCCTGACGACCGGATCGGCGACGAGTTCCGGGAGCCGTACGTCCGACGCGACGGCGAGGCCGAACAGGCGGTAGCGATGGACCGAATCAGCCAAAGCTGCCGCTCCTCACCGAGTTGACGAAGCCGGCAGCGGCGAGCGTCCGCAACAATTGCATCCGATAGAGATAGACGATCGGTCGTTCCTCCCAATGCGCCGTCGGCCAGCTGCGCGCGGCAGCCTGCATCGCTTCGAGGTCGATCATCGACGCGGCGAGCCCGGCCGCCGCCGCGGCGCGGGCGAAGTCGCGCACCTCGCCTCCCCCGATCTGCTCGTACCAGTCGGGCATCTGGTAACCGCGCAGAACCTGGTCGAGCAGGGCGTCGGGCACCCGGCCGGCAAGCGCGCGGCGAAGCGCCGGCCGGCGCACGCCGTCCTCGAGCAGGGCCTCCGACGGCAGCGAGAAGCAGAATTCGGCGAGCCGCCGGTCGTTGGTCGGGTCGCGCTCCTCGAGGCCCCATTCGGCGAGGCTGCGCTTCCGGAAATTGCCCGGATCGACCATGCGCAGCATCGCCCAGCGGCGCGCGCCCGAATCCCGGGGCGGACGCGCGCCCCAGCCTGCCGTCTCCAGCTTCCGGCGCATCGCCCCGCGCCGGGCGGGCGCGACGAAGGGCGGGGGCTCCGGGCGGACTCCCCGGAGACGGGCATAGAGTCGCTCCGGAAGCCAGGGACCGAGCGAGGCGTTGAGAATCTGGCGCCAGCGGAACTCGCGCCGGCGGGTCAAG
>JADMIO011432859.1_pt1 | contig 12387 bp, 10 predicted proteins | sample 8958161 | NCBI WGS metagenome assembly JADMIO01 (sample SAMN16585339, study PRJNA669376) | soil metagenome | isolation source: Crop rotation soil | place: USA: Cullars Rotation, Alabama | collected 2011 | reverse complement strand
CCCCCCCAACCCGCCAACCTCCTGTTCCGGCACCATGCTCACCATAAGAGTCTCCTCTCGTAACGCCGGGCGTCCCGCCCGCCTCATCCTCACCAGCGAAGCCCGTGCCAAGCTATACCCTCCCGGCAAGACCAATCTGAGCCAGCCCAACCCTTCATCAACTTACAAGGGGCGTCCCGGAATCTGGGGGCAAAGAAAACTCTAACCCGCACGTTGAGTCAGCCTCACCTCAGGTGTATGTTCAAGGACGTCCGACATTTATCAATGTGCGCGATTTCGGGCCGCTGTTAGTTCGGACTTCCGCGACTTTGACTGACAATATTTCCTTTCAGATCGAATATGGAATTGAACATGCCCCCCCTCGGCCAGGACAGCCAGATACGATCGGAACACAATTTATAACATATCAGGCGCCCGGTCCGGGCGCGCCCGAACCACCCGCTGCAGCGTTTATGGCACTCGCGGGTTCCATCGTCCTCTTTAGAAAACCTTGCAGAAGGAGATAACGCTCCTTCCATTTTATTGAGTCGCGTTGCAACCCGAAATACGTGCTGCTGCAAACTTTTCCCCAACTTCATCCTTGCGTTCCCCAAATCCTGGGCTATTGTCCACAAGTACCGCCGCCCAATTCATGACAGGAGCTTCTAATGGCCACCCGCCACCTCGGCCCCGCTCTGCTCGCCTCCTCCCTCATCATATGTTTCGCCGGCAGGCCCCTCCGCCTCCAAGCCGCCACTCTGGTCCAATTCACCGTCGGTAACATTGGCGGGAGTTCCGTCATAGGTCAATCCGTGACAACTCCCGCTGGCGGGCCTTTTAACAACATTGCCTTCAACTTTTACGGCTTTGACGGATCGCTGTTCCCCACCGCCGCCGGCACCCTCTTCATCCTCGATCAACCATTCCTCGGCGCCCCTGCTGACCTTGGCTCCGCCCCAGGCCTCATCGGTCAATCCACAGGAATCTCCGGCGGCATCTATCAGTTCGATCCCTCCCTCACCCTGCTCGGAAGTACACAATACTTTTTTTATGCCAACCAGGGTTTTCCCACCAGGGGCGACCCCTTCGACCACTATGCAGAAGGAAAGTTATATGCCGTCAATGGCACGGGCAATTTCGCCCCCACTTTCGCCGACGCTGACTTCCTCCTCACTGGCTCCATCGCCCCGCTCCCATCGGCCCTTTTTCTCGGCTCTATCCTCCTCCCCGCGACCCTCGCCTCTCTCACCCTCCACCGCCGCCGCCACGCAACTCCCACCTCCCATTCATAGTCCCGTTCCGCCTACGCCGATTTCTCCGGCCTCGCGGGGGGGCACTCAAGCTGCCCGAGCACGCCTCCTCAACCGCTCCGGGCGCTCCCCAAATTATTCCAAACATCCCGAATCCGGTACGCCACGCCTGTCAGCCTCGCTTTTTGTCTCCGCGATCGTAGCTGCAAGCTACCGACAATGAACCGGACGTAGAAGAATTCACCGAGCCGCCACGCTGCTGGTATTCCTGGGTCTCCTTGCCAAAGCCATTGTAGAACCGTGGTCGAAGTGTCAGTTTTTTGAATCCTGTGCCTTCGGCCGGCATCATCGACGGTGACATTGCCGTTGTCGTCATAGCTCACGTCATTGCCGCCGACGCTTGTGACCTGGTTTTCGTCATTTGTGCCGCGGCTGACGGTACTGCCGCTGGTCTTAATGGCCGTGATGGCGCCGGTGTTGCTCATGGTGAAGTTCTGATACGCGCTGCTGTTGCGGGCGACTTCGGTCAGTCGGCCGAGGTTGTCGTACCTGACGGTTTCATTGGGGCTGCTGGCGCGATCGGGGGATGTTTTGCGTTTGCCGCTCACTCGAATTTAACTCCTGAACCTTTATCTTACCTCTGGAACATCTAGAGGTATGATAGTAAATATCTCGGTATCGCCAATGTAGCGGCGGATCAATTCAAAAACGCTCTCCGTACAGAGGTAGTAGTTACTAAACGTCATCAGGGGACACTCGCGATGCATTTCCGCGCACGTCGGCATCAGAAGATTATCTGGGACCTCAGGCAAATAGGGCACGAAGTAGTTGGGTACCTGGCATGTAGTATCGGCAGTGTATTGCTCGAGCGTTCGCTTCTGAGAGGGAACCAGCACCTCGAAAAAGGAGATTGCTCGCAGCTGTGATGGGGCGATCACCGCGATATCCTCGAGCCATTCTTCAAAACCTTCTCCAAAAAAATGGGGGAAACTTCTGGCGGTCATCTCAATTCCTGCTTCGTCCAGAGGCAGGTCATAGACCTTGGTTAGCGTAGCTGGCACCACCTCTACGCCGGCAACTTTTGCCAACTCCTTGGAGAGCTGCTCGCCTTTGACGAAAAGAGAGGTATCTGGGAAAAATACCTCAGGCATGAGGTTACGATTCCGGACTAGCTTCGCGACTTTATATGGGCGGTTCCCGTAAGTGTTCCAACTTTTAACCTTACCATGAAAGAATTGCCGGTAGACCCACTTAGATCGGTATGTCTTGCTCGTCGAACTAAACCCACCGACCGCATAAACTCGCATGGCAACCCTCACTTACCCATTAGCTCGTCCAACGATAGGCCCGTGCCGTGATTCATTGCGCCCTTGCTCCAATCTATGTCCTTGCGAAGTTCTTCTGCGTAAGCGCCCAATTCATGGCCCGCATCATTGATGTCCTTCACGGAAATTGGCAAAGGATTTAGCCCGCCATTCATGCCGCCGAAAAGTCCCACAGCCGACGACATGATCACACCGTTTCCGGCTTTACGCGACTCGCCGTATGCCTCGCATGCGTCGTGCACAGCAACTATCGCGAGCACTACGGGGCCAAGGACCTTGAATGCCTTGGCATCCTTCGCCGCAGCCTTCACGTAGGGCTCTGTTGCTTGGGTGCCCTTAACGCCATCAACAAGTTGAAATGCCTTCTTTGAATCCTCAACAATTTTCGTCAGAACAGGGCGATCCAGTACGGTTACGCCCTCCTTCTCCAACTCCTTAAGCAACCCTCGCTGATATGCCTGCCAGGTCATCCCAACAACGCTCTTTATGGAGTGTAATCCTCCCACGCTGGTGTGGGCTGATTTATCGATAATCCATCCCCATTCCGCAGCGTGGATGTTGATGTCCTCCGCTAACTTCATCCCGTACGCAGCGAGATCTTCTACGCTCCCGAAAATTGACTGCGTTAACAGATGATGCCAGTCTTCGCCAGATGGATCAGTTTGGTCGATCGGATTGTCGCCCATTGCGATGTACGCATCCATCCCATCGACGTAAGGATTGGAATTGGGGTCAATCGACAACCACTGCAAATTCCCGCTATACCATCGAGCTCCAAAGTGATAAAGCCCGGTGATCTGATCGCGCCATCCACCCTGGAAGAGATTCTCGGTGTTGTATCCGTCGCTGCCGGAAGACCAGCCAGAGTTCCTGAAGTCCACATTGCCATAGGCATCATAGACCATGCGCTGCAGGATGCTGCCGCCAGTCGAGATCACGGCCGTGACGTTGTAGTTGGCATCCTGGGTGTAATAGGTGTGCAGATCCAGGCTGCCGTTGGAATCCGAGTCCCGGTCGCGCTTGATCACGGCATTGACGTAGACCGGGCTGTAGATGGTCTGCACGCTGACGGTGCCATTGGCCACATAGGCGCCGGTGTTGTCGGTGACGCCGACCCGCTGTTCAAGCATCTGGCTGCCCGAGTAATACAGGTCCGTGCTGGTGGTGGCATTGGTGAAGGTGGTCATGCGGCCCAGGCCATCATAGACATAGCCCACGATCAGGTTATTCGAGCCGTCTTCGACGGCCACCAGCCGATTCCAGGCATCCCAGACCAGATTGTGGCCGGCATCATCGACGGTGACATTGCCATTGTCGTCATAGCTGATCGAGTTGCCGCCGACGCTTGTGACCTGGTTCTCGTCATTGGTGCCGCGGCTGCGAGATGTCTTGCCTTTGCCGGTCATCCGAATTTGACTCCTGACTCTTTAATCTTTTGTGGCACAGTCTTTTTTGCTTTGCGCCATTTCCAAACAAGCACGAGGGCCACAGCGGCTAGGCAAAACAGCCAATAATCAAAATAAGCCGCATAAACCCAGCATGCTCCAACGAGCGGACTTATTGGAGGGTTGTACGGAGAATCGACAAAGACCCCAGGGACGACCGACAAGCCGGTCCCGTCGGACATTGGAATGTGAGTCTGACAACGGAGAAAAGTTATTCCAGAAATGTGGTGTGATGTCCATGTTTTAGGAGCAGTTCCCGACGCTCCGCCAGGGCTATACTGTGGATAATCTAAGGTCCCCGGCGCCGATGTTCGGACTGCTATTCCCCAAGTGACTCCGGTTCCACGGATGATATGAATACTCAACATGCCGCTGGAGGAGCGAATTCCGACAGATTGGCCAAGCACCTGTACTGACAGTTGAAATCCTTGACAATTACTAATAGACCACACAATCGCGATAATGATGCCAATGACACACCATTTCGCAACGCGCCAAGGGCTTAAGCGTGATACTTGCTCTGTTGAAATCCTAGTCTAAAGCAAGGATCGTCAGGTCATGGGTGACGATCCGGTTTTCACATTCAAAGTTCTGAGCCTGCAGGCTTTTTGAGGAAAGCACCCAGCCGAGTTTGCGTTTATGTCGGCTCCAGGTGCTCTCGGCCTGCGGTCGCTGACGGTAGATGCGTCGATGAAACCGTTTCTTCATCTGCCGGCGGTATTTGGTTTGGGGCCAGCGCCGGCCGTGGTTGCGCGGGTTGAGCGCGATGACCGTCGAGCGGATCTTTAATTCCTCCCGCGCCAGGCAGTGAATGTCCTCGGCGTCATATCCTGAATCGGCCAAGAGCCGGTCGAGTTTCACGCGCTTGGCTACCTGCCGGAGCAGTTTGGGCAGTTCCGGTGAATCATGGCTGGGGCCTTCATTGACCGTGGCCGCCAGGATCAAATGCGTATCGGTATGGATGATGGCATTGATCTTGGGCCACTTGGGCAACTGATAACGCTTGGTTTTCCGCGGTTTCTTGCCTTTGGCACGCCGGAGCCTTTGGGCGTAATAGCTCGATCGTCCATCGGCCGAGAGGCCGGTGGCATCGGCTGCCGCCTGCGGCTTGTCATCGATCAGGCCAAGCGCCTGGGCCTCGATGAGAATCTGATCCATCAGGCGGCCAAAGGCACCGGTTTTCCCAGGCGCTCCTTGGCCCGGCACAGCGTGCTGTAGTGCGGCACCTTGATATCCAGACCCAGGGCTTCCCGCAGCTCCGAAAAATCGCTGAGGTATGCGACGATGCCGCGGTAATCGGTTTTGAGAAATTCCATCAAGACCAGGCAGGCATAAAGCTGCGCCTGTGTGAAATCCTGGCGGGAAAAACGAGAGGAATACGCTGGCAAAGCGGCCTGTGCAACTCGATAGGCCGTCCTGGCCAGGGCAACCGGAGAACGGGTTGCCGCGCGAAATGGCTTTGTCATAGTGTAAGATCATAGGCGCTTAAATCCCCGCTTTCTCTCGGGAATGCAACAGAGCACGTGATACTCTTTGAAAATAATCCAATACGTTTCTATTGGTCATAAGATTCCCAAACGGGATCCATCAACATCCGCGGACAAGAAAAGGGGTCAGGAGTCATTTTGCGTTTCCAAATCACGACATATCTCAATCTGGTACCACCCATCGACCTCGCCCTGGTTGCCCAAGCTCTTCCCATAGCCTCATCATACCGCGCCGCCTCCTCCTTTCACGTCTTGATTTCTGCCGGCCAACCCCCAGCCTGAAAGGCTCAAACCTCATAGCCGGGCGGCAGAGCGAGTTCGCCCTCGGGCGAACAAGCGCCGCCCCCGGCCCACCCACCTCAAAACCGGGCGTGCCCTGTAAGGGCACCACCTCCGCTAAATCCCTTTCTCCAACACCCACCGCGCCCACTCACCACCGATCCCCGCAGCCCAAAAACCCGCGCCTCAACCACCACCCGCTCCCAAGCTGCCCGGGAACAACCCTTCAACCGCTTCCCGCGCTCCCCAAAATCCTTCCAACCATCGCCGCCCGGGATAGGTCACGCCTGTCAGCCTCGCTCCCTTATTGCCACCGTCTGGCCACATACGCGCCGGTGTTGTCGGTCACGCCGACGCGCTGCTCAAGCATCTGGCTGCCCGAGTAATACAGGTCGGTGCTGGTGGTGCCATTGGTGAAGGTGGTCATGCGGCCCAGGCCGTCATAGACATAGCCCACGATCAGGTTATTCGAGCCGTCTTCAACGGCCACCAGCCGATTCCAGGCATCCCAGACCAGATTGTGGCCGGCATCATCGACGGTGACATTGCCGTTGTCGTCATAGCTCACGCCATTGCCGCCGATATTGGTGACCTGGTTCTCATCGTTGGTGGTGCGGCTGACGGTGTTGCCGCTGGTCTTGATGGCCGTGATGGCGCCGGTGTTGCTCATGGTGAAGTTTTGGTACGCGCTGCTGTTGCGGGCGACTTGGGTAAGCCGGCCTAGGTTGTCGTAGCTGAAGGTCTCGCCAAGACCGTCCACGCGACTGGCTGAGATTTTGCGGTTGCCCTTCACTCAAAATTGACTCCTGAACCTCCTGACCCTTTATCTTTTCCGTACCACCATTTCTTTCGGCCAGGCCTTACCGCTGCAGTTTTGGTTCCTGGCCTACACCTGGAAAGGATGTGAAAATCTCAATACCTCGTGACTTGCAAATTGGCGTAATCTCTTTGACGACCTTCGCGCTAACGGTAAGAGGGTCGCCACCTCCTATTGGCCTGCCATTATTGGAAACGTAGGTGGGTCCGATCACATCAATTCGACGAATTTCAGGTGAGCTGTCAATCGTGGCGATGATCAATTGTAGCGGGTTCGACTGGGATCTAAATTCCTTTCCTCCAAAGATAAAAATGGGGGTTGATTCCTCAGTCATGAATCGCCAAGTCAAAATAACCCTGCCATCACCTCTGGTGACTTGCTCGTCTTCCCGCAGTTTAACGGGAGTAGCTGTCGATGTCTTTGAAGGCAAACACCCCAAAAACAGACAAAGAGCCACAGTTAGCAACGCCAGTTTTACAAAATATGCCATTTATTTACCTCCTTGATTTTTTGCTTGGTCTGCCTCTTTAGGAGGCTCATCCCAAATAAGTACGCCACCGGACTTTGGTGTCAGCAGAACCACCATTCCAACCAGCGACCGCGGCCAGCATTTGAGCGATTGTCTTTGAACCGAGTGGGTGCCCCCAGAGCGTATCATTTCCTTTATATATTACGTTCTCTCCTTCCTCTCCCTGTACTCCACCTGCCGCTGGATACTTAGTGTTTTCGATGTAACCCTCATCCCCAGGGATCCAAACATCATCTTTGATAAAGTAATTTCCGGGCAAGGAAAAGGGGTCAGCAAGGAAAAGGGGTCAGGAGTCATTTGTAATGTCAAAAGTTCGACATATCTCCACATAGGCAAGGAAAAGGGGTCAGGAGTCATTTGTAATGTCAAAAGTTCGACATATCTCCACATAGGCAAGGAAAAGGGGTCAGGAGTCATTTGTAATGTCAAAAGTTCGACATATCTCCACATAGGATAACCCATCGGGCCTCGCCCCACTCTAACCCAGGCTCTTCCCATCAGCCCATCATACCGCGCCGACTCTTTCTCCCGCGCTCCCAATTCCCCAGTTCCCCCGCCCATCTCCGTCCTTCCCCGCCCAAACTCGCAATTCCCTCGCGCGCACGGATCCGCCAAACCCAGCTATTCGCGCCTCCAATCCCTCCGACTTAACGCCTTGACCATTCACGACTTAACGAAGTCCGCAAGCACCGCCGTGCGCACGGCCAAGCAAAAACCCCCTAATGCATGAAGCCAACACTGCGCCAACATTTTCATCTTTTGCCTTCTGTCTTCTGGCTCCTGACTTCTCCCCTCCCCCCTACTGGCTACTGTCTACTGGCTACTAACTACTATTTACTCCCCATCCCCCTCAATTCCACCCCAAAACCCCGTGCGCACGGCGCAAATACCCGACTTTCCTACCCAACAGGTGGAAGATCGCCAACCCCCCACGCGCACACACAAGAAATTTGGCATTCTTCCCCCAAGACTCAAGACTCAGCCCTCAAGTCTCCTCCCGGTATTGGCAATTTGCCCCACCAATCCCCCCCCTCTTCCCATCCGTATCCCTCCTATTCGTTCAGTCCAATCGCTTCCTCCCGTTCCCCAGGCGCTTTACACTTTCCCGAAGCGCCTACCCCCCCCAAGGAGTCCTCATGCGCCCCCGATCTCTTATCCCTTCGATCCTCATGGCCGCCGCCCTTTTTGCCGGGCAGGCTCCGGTCCCCAATTCCGGTGCCAGCCACTTGGCCAGCGCCCTGGCCAATGATGCCCGCGATGTCCTCCGCGATCCGTCAGTTTCCCCCGATTTGGCCGCCCGCCAGGCCACCGTCCTTCTCCAGTTCTCCGTCCGCCTCGATCCGTCCGATCTCCATGCCCAGAAACTCCTCGCCGAGTCCGCCCGAATTTCCGGCAAGCCCGATGTCCAGAAAGAAGCCCTCCGCGCCATCATCCACGACGATTCCGGCGACCTGGTCGCGCAAGTCCGCTACATCGATCTGCTCGCCGGCAACTCCCAAAACCTGGAAGACCGCGCCAAGATTTACAACAACGCCCTCCAGCAAAGTTCCCTCGACGCCCAAATCCGCAGCGAGATGGCCCTCCGACTCGCCCGTATCGCCCAGGAGCGCGGCGACAACGATCAGGCCAAACAATTCCTCGCCCAGTCAATCAAGCTCAACGACGTCAACATCGGCGCACTGCGCGATATGGTCCGCATGGCCGGCACCGATACATCCCCTAACGGCCAGGTCACGCGGGTCAAAGCCATCGCCGCATTGCTCACGGCCAACCCTTATCAGCACGACGCCTGGATCGATGCCGCGCGCATCTGCGAAGCCGCCAACCTGCCCGACCGCGCCACCGAGCTTCTCAACACCGCGCTGGATCAACTGGCCGCCGACGGTTATCCGCCCGATGCCTATATGTCGCTGGAACTCACGCTCCAGCAGGCCATCGCCGGCCAGGCGCAAGCCTACGAAAACTCCACCAGGCTCGCCGACCTTCCCGACGCGCCGCTCGACGCCCTGCTCATTGCCCACATGGTGGCGGTCGATCGGCCAACTTCTTCCCGCGCTGGTCAGGCACAGACCGCGGCCACTTTAGAAAAGCTCCTGACCGAAATTCGCCTCCGCTTGGCGCGAATGGTCAAGGAAGATCCCGACACCCACAAGTCTCCGCCCTACACCGCGTACGCCGATGCCGCCGGAATCGCCCTCACCATGCTTCCAACACCCGGCCCGGATGTCTCCGCCTGGATCGACGCCTATACCAAGGAAGCCGGCGCGGAAGACGCCACCGTGTCGCGGCTCCGCGGCTGGAATTTGTATCGCCAGGGCAAACTTCCCGAAGCGCAGGAAGTCCTGGAGAAGGTTTCCAGCAGCGATCCCCTGGCACAGCTGGGCCTGGCAAGAATTCTCATCGACCAGAACAAAAAAGCAGCCGCCGGTTCGCTGCTGCAGGATCTCTGGGGAACGCATCCCAGCGGCCTTTTGGAACTGCAGATCGCCCAAACCGCTCGCCGCGCGGGAGTCAAGCTCGCCGATACTTCGTGGAGCGCACAAGTGCGCGAAGCTGCGGCGAAACTCACTCCGGCAATCGCGAACATGCACCGTTCAACGCACGATGTCGTGCTGATGACCGCGGGTTTTCGAAAGAACACAGTCGGTTTCGGCGAGGCCGAGTTCCTCGGTGTACGCCTTACAAACACCACCGATCATGCCCAGCCGGTGGGCCGTGACGGCGTCATCAAAACCACCGTTGGCCTGGGTGCTGCGCTGCGGGGGAGCGACCTCTCAACGGGCCTCTATGCCGTGGAAGACTTCCAGCGCGTTTATCGGCTCTTGCCTTATCAGTATGTGGAGGGATCGATCCAGGTGGACCAGGGCGCGGTATCCGATGTCCTGCAGCAGAATCCGGAAAAGACATTGGCCGTCAACGTGGTGGTCGTGACAGCGCCGCGCATTTTGGGCGGCAGCCAATTCTCCGCCGGGCTTGGTGGACAGGTCGTGCGCGTCGGCGATTTCCAGCGCGCGGGTTTTGCAATCGCCGGCGGCAGCGATGCCGCCAAGCTGATGCAGGAAATGAACGCGATGACCGGCGAGAAAAAACTGGCGCGCATCGAAGCGGCCTGCGCATACCTGGAAGAGTTAGCGCAGTCCACGGCCACCGATCCACAAGTCAAATCAACGACCGACGACATCAAGGGCCAGTTCGTCAAAGCCCTCGTGCCCCTTGCCGCCAGCAGTGACGTGATAACGCGAGCGGCGCTGGCGCGCTGCCTTCCCTCGCCGGGCGTCGATGAGCAGCTCGACAAGATCGCCGATTCGCTCATCAGCGACAGCGATCCGCTCGTGCGGCTGATGTCGGCCAGGAGGCAGGACCGATTGGCTCACCGCGCCGGCCCCGCGGCTGAGGCGGCCGTTTCGGCGCTCGAGAGCCGGGCCAAAGCCGAAACCGATGGCCTGATCAAAGAATGGCTGTCCGCGGCCATTCCCGCGGCACGCGAGGCATCGACGCGGCCCGCGAATACTCAACCGGCCACACAACCGGCCACCCAGCCAGGTAAGTGAGCCATTGCGCCACGACGGAACGTGCTCGCGGGATTTTGCGTTGCCCTTGCGGTGAATCATGGCGCGAGTCACGCTCGAAAAAGTAACCAAAACGTATCCCGGCAATCCCATGCCATCGGTCAATGGGATTGACCTGGACATCCAGGACCGCGAGTTTATCGTCCTGGTCGGACCCTCGGGCTGCGGCAAGTCGACGACGCTGCGCATGGTTGCGGGGCTCGAGGGGATTTCTTCCGGCACGATCAGAATCGGCGAGCGCGTGGTCAACAATATGCCGCCCAAGGATCGCGACATCGCAATGGTGTTCCAGAATTACGCGCTTTATCCGCACATGAACGTCTATCGAAATATGTCGCTGGCCCTGGAACTGAGCCGGCGAAAGCTGGGCCTCACGCGTGAACAGATTAAAGCGCGGGTTCTTGAGGCAGCAAAGATTCTGCGGATCGAAGAATACCTGGACCGTAAGCCGCGAGCACTTTCCGGCGGGCAGCGCCAGCGCGTGGCGCTGGGCCGGGCCATTGTCCGCAACCCCAAGGCGTTTCTTTTTGATGAACCGCTGTCGAATCTGGACGCCAAACTGCGCGTCGAGACGCGTGCGGAAATCAAAAAGCTCCACCTCCGGCTGCAGACGACAACCATCTACGTCACCCACGATCAAGAAGAAGCGATGACGCTGGGCGATCGAATCGTGGTGATGAAGGATGGCCTGATCCAGCAATGTGCGCCGCCACTGGAGGTGTATGACCGGCCGGTGAATCGATTCGTGGCGGGTTTCGTGGGAACGCCGCCGATGAACTTTTTACAGGGGCGCATCGTAACTCAAGCCGATGGGAGTTCATGGTTTACGTTCGGGAGCCAAAGGATAGGGCTGCCGCCCTTTCTGGCCGACCGCGCGCGAAGGTATGCCGGCCAACAGGTCATCCTCGGTGTGCGACCCGAAGGGCTTATGCCGGGGGCGAGCACCCAAGATGGCAAGTTCGCCTGGCCCGACAACACGTTTGACGCAAAAGTGAACGTGCTCGAGCCGCTTGGCGATCGGGTCGATTTGTCCTTGGCGACCGACGGACACGAGCAGGTGATCTGCCGTGCCGATGCGCACCAGTTTGGCAAATTGCCAGTAGGCGGTATAATTAAGGTCTTGATGGACCTGGGAAGGGTCCACCTGTTCGAGCCAGGAGAAAATGGCGTGAATATCACGCTGACACGAGAGTCGAGTCATGCGGCTGCATAAGTCGCACATGTTCCTTCCAGCGATCGCCGCCCGCACTTTGTGCGCGGGCAACGTCCTTGCGGTTGCTGGTTTGGGCGAACCGCAAGTTTTTGCGGCGAGCTTGAGGCTTGTCAGAACCGCTTGGGCCGCGAACGGATCAAGGAGGTGGAACCCCCCCTGACCATGCGAGCGAGTTTAGGCGGCTGACGCACGCACGTGTGTGCGAAAAAGGACGGTGGAGAATTCTCCACCGCTTTTGTTTTTGCGGAGACCTCACCATGGAGTCACGAAGGTCACGAAGCGACGCCAAGGTTTGGATTTTTTGTTTGCCGCGCGCCGGGCGGTCGGGCGTACGAGGCGGATTTCTGAAGGAACTCGCCTCGACAACTGAATATGTTTTTTTCAGGGATTTGTTATGAACCAGGATTTGCTGCGTATTGTCGATTCGATCTCGCGCGATCTTTCCAGCACAGTGGGATCCGAAGCTTGGAATTCACGTGACTTGAAGTCGCGGC
>JADMIO011762007.1_pt1 | contig 12391 bp, 11 predicted proteins | sample 8958161 | NCBI WGS metagenome assembly JADMIO01 (sample SAMN16585339, study PRJNA669376) | soil metagenome | isolation source: Crop rotation soil | place: USA: Cullars Rotation, Alabama | collected 2011 | reverse complement strand
CTTTCCCGACACGCGATTTGAAAAACACGCTGCTCATCTCCGCCGGAATCGCGCTGGGTGGAGTTTTGATTGGTGCGCTGGTGAGTTTCCGCTGGACGTTTTTGCCGAGTGGACCGGCGATCGTGCTGGTTCTGTTCCTGGAATTCCTCGTCACTTACGTCGTGTCACAAATCCGCGCGAGGCGCGTCGTCATTTAGCTTAGACCTTAGCCGACGTCACCGTCGACACCGCCGCTGCCGCGATCTGCGGCGTGATCGTCACGTACCCGTCGTTCTTGCCATCGGTCGAAGAATACCCATCAACCGCCCACGGATTTCGCAACTTCAATGCCGTGACATTTCCCTTGGCATCTTTCACGACTCCCGCGACGCTGTACGCGTGATTGCCAATCAAGCCTGAACCTTTCGGTGCGTCGTACACCGCGATCGTCACGCTCTTGGCGGCCGTCAGCTGCGTGTCGATCTGCTTCATTAGCGATGTCGCTTCGAAGGCCTGCTGGGTCGAGCTGCTGGAAACACCGAGGGCGTTATACGCTTCGCTCATCCAGCCGGCTTCGATGGAATCGTACGAGTTTTCGCCGGTGCGGAAGAACGCGAACGCCTTCTCCATCACCGCGGCCCACATCGAGTCTTGAGTCCCGAGCTTCGCGAACTCGGGCGTGCCGTTGCTGTACGTCGCGAGGTCGCCGTCCACTCGCACGAAACAACTCGCGCCATCGCGAACGAATTGCACTGCGTACGTTCCATCGCCAAGTTCGACCACGCTTTGACGAATCCGCGAACCGTTCGTCTGCGCGACGGAGCTGAGCGTCGCGAGGAAATAGCAGTCGCCGATGTTGCCTTGGCGGATGTCGTCGGCGACGGGACCGGCATCGCTGAAGAGGGGACGTTCCGAGAAGTTTTTGAATGTCGTTCCGCTGGTGGGATCGGGGAGGTTTTGGCCGAGGAGTTCCTTCGACGCGCCATTGAGGAAGGTCGAGACGCGGTGCTGCGCACCCGCCGCTAATTCGGCGGATGAGATGTCCGAGATGGTTTCGTTGGTGCCCGTGTCTGTCCAGAAGCTGTCGACGCCGGCGCCGCCCGCGACGCGATCTTTCGCGCCGCCGCCGATTGTCACGAGCACGTCGTTCCCGCCGTTGCCGCGCAGTAGATCGTTTCCGCCGCCGCCATAAATTCGATCCGCGCCCGCGCCGCCGTTGAGCGTGTCATTTCCTTCGCCGCCGCGGATGATCGTCTTGCGCGTTACGCCCGCGTCGAGAGACACTGAGTCACTGCCCGCGCCCGCATCGATGCTGAAACTCGAAAAGTTTCCCGCGTACGTTTTCGTCCAGCCACCGGTGTTGGTGACGCGATAGCCGACTGACGTTTTAGAAAGCGTGATCACGTCCGCGCCCGCGGTGCCGTTGATGCGAAGCTCAGTTCCAACAGCGCTGACCGAAAGCGGCGTGCCGCTCAGCATGCGGCGTGACTCGAGGCTCTCAAAATGGCGTGACATATCTCCCGTGCTCCTGGCACGGAAGATTTCCAATTCAAAAGCGTCTGCTGCAAATCTAGTTAAGTTTCAGCGTTATCGGACGGTAAGATGCAGAGCATGAGCATCGCCACTGAATCGAAGCCGAATCTCCTCTCGCCCGAGCAGATCGCGTCTTATCGCGAGCATGGATTTCTGCGCATCGAGCAGATGTTCACACGGGCCGAGACGGATGAGTTATCAGACCATCTTGATTGGCTGATCGAAGATTGGGCGATCAAGGATGCGGGATGGACCGGGCCGTGGCGGAAGAAATACATGGACGCGGAGACGGAGAAGAAGTCGAAGCTGATCGCGCTGCACGATCTTCAGTATTACTCCGACGCGTGGGCGCGCGCGGTGACGAACAGAAAACTCGCCGCGGCGATGGCGGATCTGCTGGACGGCGGGCCTGTGGAATTGCAGCACAGCACCCTGCACGTGAAGCCGCCGGAAACCGGTCACCCGTTTCCGATGCATCAGGACTGGGCGTTCTACAAGCACGCCGACAATCGTTACGTCGACGTGCTCGTGCATCTCGATGACACGCGTCACGAGAACGGCGAGATTCGTTTTCTCGCCGGCTCACACAAACTAGGCGCGCTCGAGCACGTGGTGAAAGACGAGCAAGGCAAAGGCTGCACACCGCACCTGCCGACGGATCGTTATCGCCTCGAAGACACCATCGCAGTTCCTGCCAAGCGCGGTGACATCGTCTGCTTCAACATCCACACGATCCACGGCTCACACGTGAACGTGACGGACAAAATGAGAAGGCTCGTGCGCGTGGGCTTCCGCCATCCAGACAATGTCCAAACGGAAGGGCAAAGCAAAGGCCGGCCGGGGTGGATCGTGTGGGGACGACGCGAGCACCAAGAGGGACAGGCACCGTTTCCGATGGCGTGAAATTGACGCTGTATTGGCCCACCGGACTTGCCACTTAAGTGGCAAGCCCCGTTGTCCGGGTTCGAACTTCCAATTTTTAACTGAATTGTCTTGCATACTATGGCTCACATAGCTACGATTTTTTGACGAGGTGACTCATGCGAATCGAACGTGAACTAATGCGCGGCGCGGGACCGGTCGCTGTCATGCGACTGCTCAGCTCCGGCGAGAAATATGGTTATGAGCTCGTCGAGTTGCTCAGCAAAAACTCCGACGGCGTGCTCGCGATGGGACAGAGCACGCTCTACCCGATGCTCTACAACCTAGAGGCCAAGGGTCTGATCGCCTCGCGCACACAAGTCGCGGACAACAACCGCCCGCGGCGTTACTACCGCCTCACCGATCGCGGCAAGAAGCAGCTCGCGCGAGAGAGAAAGCAATGGGAAGCGCTTTCAATCGCAATGGGAAAACTCGGCGTCCTCGGCGCGTAACAACTGAGGTTCATCATGTCAGACATCATTGAGCCGACTTTGTGGCACAAACTCAGGCACACGCCGATGAGCGACCTTGTCCGCGGCCGCGCGAGCAATCGCCTCGACCTTCGCTCGCGCCTTCGCGAAGCAAATCTTCCGTCGCCCGCAGTGGAGCTAATCACGCGCGTCGTTCGCCGAACTCGATTGTGGCGCGTCGAGCGAATCGACGTCGCCGACGAACTCATCGCTCATTTTCAAGACGGCGTTTCTTCTGGTGATTCGATCGAACATCTCGTCAGTCACTTCGGCGACGAGGACACCGCCGCGCATCTGATCACCCGCGGCAAGCGGCGTGGGCGGAGTCCGATCTTCAAAGCGCTGGGTTGCATAGGCTGGCTGCTGGTCGCGATGCTCGCGCTATACGCCATCAGCGGCGCGATGTTTTTTCTGGGCAAACCCCACATAACAGTCGACTACCTCGCCGAGCAAAATAGCTCAGTCGAAAGTGTCCCGGTCGATCAGCGCGCGTGGCCGATCTACCGGCAGGCGCTGCTTGCGATCGGCGGCGAGCCTGACAAGAACGACCGCGAGTGGAATCGCAAGCTCGACGCGCGGCCGGGCAGCAAGCACTGGCCTGAAATGCGAGAGTGGCTCGCGAAACATGAGCATGCCATCGCGCTTGTCGTTGAAGGTTCGAGCAAGCCCGCGATGGGTTTCGTCGTCGGCCCAAATGGCTCGGCAAACGATCCCGAGCTTTGGCCAAAGATCGCGGCGCAGCAGAAGGATGTGAAGGTTCTTTCCGACATCACCCTGCCGCACCTAAATGCGCTTCGCACGCTCGCGAATGTGGTGGCCAGCGACTGCGCCGCGGCGCGGGAACGTAAAGACACCAAGCGCGTCGTGCGCGACATGGACACCCTGCTCAACCTTGCCAACCAAATGCACGATAGCCACGCGTTTCTCATCGGCGATTTCGTGGCAATCCACCTTTGGCAACGGGCGCTCTCGGAGATTGAGGAGACGATCGAGACTACGCCGCAGCTTCTGACAGACGCAGACCTTCACCATTTTGCTGATCGCATCAGCGGGCCGACTGTTGCCGGTGATTTGATTTCATTCGAGACGGAGCGGACAGTTTTCTACGACGCGATTCAACGCTCGTATACGGATGACGGCCAGGGCGACGGCCGGCTGACGCGCGACGCGCTGCCCGTCTTCCGCCGCATCACCGGCACGCACGCAGACGCGCCGCTGCTCGAAACGCTCGCCGCCGCCGCCGGTCCCGCGCTCGCCGCTTCTCGACGAGACGTCGTGAAGTTTTATGACGACATGATGGACCGCGCGGAGGCGAATCTTCAGTTGCCCATGCGCGATGCCAATTGGGATTCATGGACGGATAAGGTGCTCGGCAAAGACGGCTCACTCGCATTTCAACTCCGGTACCTTCCCGTCTCATTTCTGATGCCGGCACTTTCGCATTCGCAGCAGAGTGCCGAGCGCGTCATCGGCAGGCGCGACGGGGTCATCACCGGCGTGGCGCTCGCGCTCTTTCATCGACGAAACGATCGTTACCCGACCACGTTGAGCGAGCTCGCGCCAGAGTTTCTGCCGAGCGTTCCCTCGGACCGTATTAACGGCGAACCCCTTCGCTATCGCTTAGTTGACGGAAAGCCGCTGGTCTACAGTGTGGGCGTTGATCGCGATGACGACTGGGGCCGAAGCGCGGTAGGCCGCGACGGATCGATCAGCACAACGAACGCCGCGATCGGCAACTCCGCAGCCTCGCCGCAAAATGAAGGCGATTGGCTGCTCTATCCCCAGCCGAAGTCTCCGCCGATTGACGACGACTAGCCGCGCGAGTTGCTAGCGAGCACGCTTTTAATTCTGCACGTAAAATCTGGAGATTTTTCATGTGCGATTGACCGAAAGCGCGCGTTAGACTCACGCACATCAGCCGCTCGGCGGCGGTCGCCGAGGGCGATGGTTGTCGCTGGCTTGGACGTTCGCGTGATCAACAGCCTCCACTATTCCCGAACAGTGGAATCGGCCATCATTCCCATTCATCATCTCAGATCGCGGAATGAAATCTCGCCGGCGACGCTTTCGAAAGGAGCGTCGTATGACGCGTCAATTTTTTCGGACGGGGGGACTGCGTCTTGTTGAACTGGTCGTGATGGTGTTCGCGGTCGCGCTCTTGAGCGAGCGCTCGGCGAGCGATCCGATCACGCGTGAGCGAGTCGATGTTCAACCACCGCACGTTCAAGTTGAAACGCCGGTTACGTTTCCGAGTGCGTGGATCGAATCGCCTCGCGAAGTCGTGCCGGACAATCACGCGTGGTGGACGGTGAACGGGCGGGTCGATGGTGTCGAATCTCCGCCGAGCGATGCGGAGTTGATGAGTGCTCGAATCGAGTGACAAGCGTTTCAATTGAGTCGAAACAGAATTCGCCGGCGCCGCATCGGGACGGGCCGGCGAATTTTTTATTGGGGTGAAGAAATTGTTCTGGTGCAATTGCGTTGTTGGAGGCGCTTGGCGGTTTAGCAGTTCACGCGCGAAGTGCTAAACCGCCAAGCGACCCCGATGCCGCTAGCGCTCCCGGCGCGGCAACTACTCGGAGATTTTCAAAACCTTCCTTTTCGTTCAACCAGCGTTTTCTCGAGCACTTTCTCAAGCACATCACACACGCGATTGATCTGCTTCGTCGTCATCCGGGTGAAGAACGGCAGCGCCAGCGTGCGCGCAGAGACGTATTCCGTCACTGGAAAATCTCCCGCCTTCGCGCCAACTGAGGCGGCCATGTACGGCTGCAAGTGAATCGGCGGGAAGTAATCCTGGCAGGCGATCGCCTCATCGCGCAGGGCAATCATGACGGCGTCGCGATCGCCCGGCTCGAAAAGATCGTTCAGCCGAACCACGAAAACGAACCAGCTCATAAACGTTTTGTCCTGCAGCGTCGGCAGGATGAGGTAGCGATTCGTCATGAGCCGATCGATGTATGCATGCGCGACGCGGCGGCGGTTTTCCAAGATCTCATCGAGACGCTGCACCTGCACCGCGCCGAGCGCAGCTTGGATCTCGCTCATGCGATAGTTGAAACCGAGCCGCTGATGCGCGAGCCAGTTCACGCCTTCGCGGCCCTGGTTGCGCAGCGATCGACACGCGACCGCGAACGCGTCGTCATCCGTCACAATCATCCCACCTTCGCCGGTGGTGATCTGTTTGCTCGGGTGAAATCCAAAAACGCCCGCGCGCCCGAAGCTGCCGATCGCGCGATCGCCGAACTTTCCTCCGAAGCCTTCGCAAGCGTCTTCGATGAGAATCAGCTCATGCTTTTGCGCGAGCTGCTCGAGCTCGATCATTCCGCCCGGATGTCCGAAGACTTCGACGGCAACGATCGCCTTCGTGCGCGGTGTGATCGCGGCGGCGACCTTGTCGACGTCGATGTTCAACGTGCTCGGATCAATGTCGACAAAAATAGGCTTCGCCCCAACGAACAGCGCCGCATTCGCCGATGCGACAAACGAAAACGGCGTGGTGATGACTTCATCGCCCGGACCCACTCCCGCCGCGAGCATCGCGCAGTGCAGCCCGGCCGTGCCTGACGAGACGCCCACGCCATGGCGCCTTCCGGCAACTTTTGCCACGAGCGTTTCGAATTTCTCGAGCTTTGTCCCGCCGGAAAGCACGCCTAAGCTCAGCACATCGCTGACGGCTTCAATCTCGCGGGACGTGATGTCGGGTTGATAGAACGGAATGGGAAGCGGCATCGTTGTGTAAGCCTTGCTGTCGGATGTGACGGGCGGAAGTTATACTGAATTCTCTACTTGTTGCGAGAGTTTTTTCCTGCATGACTTCAACCGACACCAAACGTAAGCGAAAGAACGCCGACTTCTGGCGAGCCTGCCGATTTCTGGGGCCCTATCGCAAGATCGTCGCGATCTCCGTCGTCTGCGCGTTCTTCGTGGGACTTATCTCGACCGGTGGATTGGCGGCGATGCTGCCGATCCTCAATGTGCTGGTCAAGGGCGAAACGATTCAAAGCTGGGTTGATCGGCAGATCACCGAGCACGAGCCAGGCATCAAGCTGCCCGAAGGCGCGGGCACGCTGCCGATGAAATGGCGAGTCGCGCACGACCTCGCGAGCCGACTGCCGACGCATCCCGTGAAAGCGATCGGTGTGGTCTTCGCCATCATTGCAGGGTTGGCGATCGTTTCCAACGCGATTCGCTTCTTTCAGGAGTATCTCTCCGACAAATCTGCCATCAGCGCCGTCAACGACATCCGCAAGCGGCTTTACGATCACGTGCTGCACATCCCGATGACCTTCTTCGGGCTTCGCGGCACGAGCGACGTCACCAGCCGGCTCGTCCAGGACAGCCAGAATCTTCAGGATGGCTTCAAGACAATTCTTGGCCAAAGCATCCAGGAGCCGATTCGTGCGGTGTTTTACTTCGGGCTGGCTCTGGTGCTCAGTTGGAAGCTCACGCTTTTGATCGTCCTGTTCGCGCCGCTGATGGCAGTGGTGATCAAGAAATTCGGCAAGAAAATGCGTCGCGCAAGCCGCGCGGCGCTGCAACGATCGGCGTCGATGCTCGGGCAAATCGAGGGAACACTTGTTGGCATTCGCGTGGTGAAAAGCGCCAACGCAGAGCGATTCGAGCGCCGCCGATACTCGGGCATCATGGAACAGCTGCGCGCCGAGCAACTGAAGATGGCGCGATACGAAGCGTGGGCGACGCCGGCGATGGAAACGGTGGCGCTGCTTGTCGTGGGCATCGTGTTGATGATCGCGTCGTATCAGGTGCTGGTAGCGAAATCGCTAGACGCGTCGAGCTTCCTGCTGATCATGGGCTGCGTCGCCGGAATGGGCGAATCGCTGCGACGCGTGAGCAAGGTGAATAACGTCCTGCAGCGTTCGAACGCGGCGGCAGCGCGAATATTCGAAGTGCTCGACATGCCGATCGAGAGAGGTCGATCGCACGAGCACGACCAGGTGAAGCTCGCACCAATATCCAGAGAGATCAGCTTCGAAGATGTCTCGTTCACGTATGCGGAAGGAAATCACCCGGCGGTTTCGGATGTGTCGCTGGTCGTGCCGAAAGGTTCCAGCGTCGCGATAGTTGGCAGAAACGGCAGCGGCAAGACGACGCTCGCGGCGCTGTTGCCGAGATTCTTCGATCCGCAATCCGGCCGCATCACAATCGACGGCATCGATATCCGCCGCGCAACGCTCACGTCATTACGAAGACAGATCGGCATCGTGACGCAGGATTCGGTGCTGTTTCCCGGGACAATCGCCCAGAACATCGCCTACGGCCATCCCCTCGCGGGCACGTTGGGCACATCCACTCCCGCAGCCGCGCGGTTGCGCGAGGACATCATCAATGCCGCCAAGCGCGCATTCGCTCACGATTTCATCACTGAGAAAACCGGCGGATACGACATGCAACTCGACGGCCTCGGCGGCCAACTCTCCGGCGGACAGCGACAACGCCTCAACATCGCCCGCGCGATCCTTCGCCAAGCGCCGATCCTCATTCTCGACGAAGCCACAAGCCAGGTCGACGCGGAGAGCGAACATCTCATTCAACAGGCAATCGAAAGCCTGATGCACGAGCGCACGACGTTCGTCATCGCGCATCGGTTCAGCACGATCCTCTCGGCTGACACGATAGTCGTCTTAGATCGAGGCAAGATCGTCGGCCAGGGAAAACACGAAGAGCTTCTGACGACATGCCCCACCTACGCGCAGCTTTACGAACGACAAATGTTCGCGGCGCCGGTTTGAAGTCGCTTGCGGTTTAGCAATTCACGCACAACGCGCACGAATCACGAATATTTCGTGAATTGCTAAACCGCAAGCGGACACCGGCGCGGGTTTGAGTTCGAATCAGCCTTCGTCTAACTCGGCGGGAGCGCTGCCTGCGCCGGCGCGTTAATGCTTCTTTTGCGAACCTTAGTCTCCGGCACGGCAGCGCCTTCTTCTTTCGCAGTCTGATTGCCGCGGGCGAGGGCGATGACGCCTGTCCGCGCGAGCTCTTTCACGCCGTACGGTTTGATCAACTCGATGAACGCTTCGATTTTTTCTTCAGTGCCGGCGAGTTCCACCATGACGGTGGCCTTAGAGACATCGACGACTTTGCCGCGGAAGCAGTTGACGATTTCGATGATCTCGCGGCGCTGATCGGTTGTCGCGCTGACGGTGATCAAGGACAGATCGCGCTCGATGTACGCGGTGCCTTTGAAGTCGCGGACTTTGACGACGGGCACGAGCTTGGCGAGCTGTTTGCGGACTTGTTCTAAGGTATTTTCATCCGCGTCAACGACCACGGTCATCCGCGAAAGGTCGGGGTTTTCGGTTCGGCCGACGACCAGCGAATCGATGTTGAATCCACGGGCCGAGAATAATCCCGCCACCGAGGCTAAGACGCCGGGTTCGTTCATCACAAGCGCAGAAATCACGTGACGCATGGGGGACAGTGTAGGCAAGCGAAGTCGCGCGGCAAGTTTCGCTTCGTTTTACCGGCAAAACATGCGCATTGACTTGGAGGGTGCAACCGAGCTAAACCTTTAGTCATCGGTGATGTGCTCGCGGAAGCATTAATTTTTCTGCGGGCACGTGACAGATTTTTTTCGCCACGGAAGGCAACATGCTTAAGCGTCTCTCAGTTGCAGCAGTTTCGGCCCTGATCGTCTTCGGCGGGGCGCGCATGGCGGCGGCGGACAAAGCTGTCGAGTCGATCGAGCTGCTCCAAACTTCCACAATTGAAACTTCCAACACGCAGCGGCGAACCTTTCTGATGGAAGTCACCGCGTACTGCCACTGCACCAAGTGCTGCGGGAAGAAAGCGCGCGGGATCACCGCGAGCGGAAAGCACGTCAGCTACAACGGCGGCGAGTTCGTGGCGGCGGATACAAGGCTGCTGCCGCTGGGAACAAAGCTTTTGATTCCGGGGTATGCAGCAGCTAAGCCCGTTGAAGTGATCGATCGCGGCGGAGCAATCAAAGGAAACAAGCTCGACGTCTTCTTCCCTTCGCATAAGGAAGCGCTGAAGTGGGGCCGGCAGATTGTGCCGGTCACCGTGGTAATGGACTGAGCGTCACTCCTTCACCCGATCCCACAATTCTTTTTCCACCGTCTGAAACCCGCTGAAGGTCTTGTCGAGCTTATCAATCAGGGGATCGAGCTTCTTTTTATCGACGTTTGGATCATTGAGCGCATCGCGCAGCGCGGTGGCGGCGTCGGACAAATCGTTCGCGCCTTCGGCGAACTGTCGGGCGGAATCGTAGAGATTCAGGTTGGCCATCTCACCGGGCTTGGGCTTGTACAAAAGCCGCCACGGGCTGCGGCGGATCTCCGCGGTCGCGAACTTCAGATTGTCGCCGGCGGTCTTTGCCGATGCGATCATCTCGTCGAATTTCCCGCGGTTGCGGACGATCACGCTGCGCGCCTCGGCCGTCAGCTCCTTTGTATTGCTCGCAGTTTTCTTGATGTCTTCGAGGCTCGCCTGAACGGTATCCATCGAAGTTTGCGTTTTCGCAATCACGTCGTCGAGACGCTTGAGAATGCTCGGCAGCTGCTTACGGATGTCGCCGGTCGATGCGGAAAGATTCGCGATCGTCGTACGGAAGTCGCCCTTAGTTTCGCCGAATAGATCGCGGACGTTGGCGAGCGCTGCAGTCGCGGTGTCGGCCAGCGTGTACCACTTGCCGACGATCGTGTCGAGACGACTTTTTATCGATGCGATCGTCTCCGCCGACTGCTTGCCGGTGTCTTTGAACGAATCGACCGCGGTGTTCACTTTGGGAATGGTGATCGATCGCAAATCTTTCGCGGCGGCCGCGATCTCGGGGCCGGCTTCGCCAAAGGAGGCGAACAACGTCGTCATCGGATTCGGGGTGCCCACCAACGGTTCGTTCTGCGCGAGAGCCGCGCCTGCGCCTAAGTTGTCGAAGTTGATCCAGCTCGCGCCCGTCAACGTGCTTTGCACGCCGACGCTCGCGCCGTTCTTAATCTTTAACCGCTCAGGGATCTGAAACTTCACAAGAAGATTCGACTCGTCCGTTTTCGCATTCGTGTCGATCTCAATCGACCGAACGATTCCCACCTTCACTCCGCCGACACGCACGTCATCGCCGACGCGCAGTCCGCCGAGATCGTCGGTCAATTTGAACTTTGCGACGCGGACCTGGTTTGGCTCGAGGAATTCACCGACACCTTTGATCGCCACGATGACGCCGATGATCAGCGCGATGCTGATGATGATGAAAATGCCGGCCTTGAAGGCGTTGCGCTCTTTGGACATGACGAAACCTTTCTAGTCGCGCTTAGATCAGCGTTTTTCCCCGAGCAGATCATCCTCGTACATCCCGCCTCGCCGGCGATCGGTGAGCGGGCCTTCGGTCAGCCCATGCACGAACTGCCGCACCAGCGGATCGGTGTTTTCGCGCATCTCCTGCGGCGTGCCGGAGACGATGAACTTCCCGCGATCGAGCAGCACCATCCGATCGGCAATGCGAAACGCGGAATCCATCTCGTGCGTGACGACGACGCTCGTCACGCCGATCTTGTCGTTCAAGTCGATGATCAGCTGATCGATCTCCGCGCTCGTCACCGGATCGAGCCCCGCCGACGGCTCGTCGTAAAATAGAATTTTGGGATCAAGCGCGATCGCGCGAGCGAGGCCCGCGCGCTTCTTCATTCCACCCGACAATTCCGACGGCATCTTGTCCGCATGCTCGCGCAGGCCGACCAGCTCCAGCTTGATCTTCACCATGATTTCAATGGTTTCTTCGGCCAAATCGGTGTGTTCTCGCAATGGCAAGGCGACGTTGTCGGCGACGCTCATGGAGTTGTAGAGCGCGCCGCTTTGAAACAGCACGCCGATCGATTTGCGATAGTCGGCAAGCTCGTCGTCGGTCATGTTCTTGATGCTCTTGCCAATGCTGATGATGTCGCCGCCGTCGGGTTTGACGTTGCCGATCATCAGCCGCAGGAGCGTCGACTTGCCCGATCCGGATCCGCCGAGGATCACGAGCGTCTCGCCTTTGATGACGTCGAGGTTGATCTTGTCGAGGACCGTGCGGCGATCGTAGATCTTCGTGACCTCGGAGACTTTGATAGCGACCTCGGACATTTTTGACTCAGCCACGAAGGCACGGAGGCACGGAGGCACGAAGCGAGGATGGAAGGGACGTGGGAAAAGTGCATCCACTGCGCGCTTCTTCCCTAATCGCCACTTCGTGCCTTCGTGCCTTCGTGCCTTCGTGCCCCATCTTTAAAATCCCAGATAGTAAAACGCCGCGGTGAAGAACAAGTCGACGAGGATCAGCGCGACGATTGTAAGAACGACGGTTCGCGTGGTTGCGTTGCCGACGCCTTGCGCGCCGCCGGTCACACTCAGGCCGAGGTAACACGCGAGGCCGCTAATTAAGGTGCCGAACACACCCGCCTTAAGCAGGCCCGTGAGAAAATCTTTCAGCTCGATGACGTCGAACGTGCGTTGAAGGTATTGCGGGAAAG
>JADMIO011403923.1_pt1 | contig 12391 bp, 12 predicted proteins | sample 8958161 | NCBI WGS metagenome assembly JADMIO01 (sample SAMN16585339, study PRJNA669376) | soil metagenome | isolation source: Crop rotation soil | place: USA: Cullars Rotation, Alabama | collected 2011 | reverse complement strand
CGCGACAACTTGTCCACGTGGAATTCTAAGCTTAGGATCCCAATGTGCTGGAAAATCGGCCAGGTGCACGTCGCGGCCGGGTGCCATCACGGTGAGCCAGCGGCAGGTGTTTTCCAGCTGGCGCACATTGCCCGGCCAGCCGTAGCCCTTGAGCTGCTGCAGGGTCTCGGGACGCAGGCGCTTGGCCTCGGTGTTGAGTTCGCGCGAAGCGGCGGCGAGGAAATGCCTGGCCAGCTGCGGGATGTCCGCGGCGCGCTCGCGCAGAGCGGGAATGCGCACGCGGATGACGTTGAGGCGGTGATACAGGTCGTCGCGGAAACGGTTGGCCGCGACCAGCTTTTCCAGGTCCTGGTGGGTGGCGGCGATCACGCGCACATCGACCTTGATCGGCGCCACGCCACCGACGCGGTAGAACTCGCCGTCCTGCAGCACGCGCAGCAGGCGGGTCTGCAGGTCGGCCGGCATGTCGCCGATTTCGTCGAGGAACAGGGTGCCGCCGTCGGCCTGCTCGAAGCGGCCCTTGCGCTGGGTCTGCGCACCGGTGAAGGAGCCGCGCTCGTGGCCGAAGAATTCGCTCTCGAGCAAATCCTTGGGGATGGCGGCGGTGTTGATCGCGATGAAGGGTTTCTGCGCGCGCGGGCTGGTCTGGTGCAGCGCGCGCGCCACCAGCTCCTTGCCGGTGCCGGACTCGCCGGTGATGAGCACGGTGATCTGCGACTGGGCCAGGCGGCCGATGGCGCGGAACAGGTCCTGCATCGCCGGCGCCTCGCCGATGATGGTCTTGCCCGGCACCGCGGGCACATCTTCCGGCGCCTCGCGCTTCTTGGCTGCGCGGCGCACCAGCGCCGACACGCCGTCGACGTCGAAGGGCTTGGGCAGGTATTCGAAGGCGCCGCCCTTGTACGAGGCGACTGCGGCGTCGAGGTCGGAATGCGCGGTCATGATGATGACCGGCAGGTCCGGCTTGGCCTTGCGCACGCGCTCCATCAGCTCGAGCCCGGAGACGCCGGGCATGCGGATGTCGGAGATCAGCACGTCGGGCGTGTGGTCCGACAGCGCATCGAAGAATTCGGCCGCGCCCGGAAAGGTCTGCACCTTCATGCCGTCGCGCGCCAGCGATTTTTCCAGCACCCAGCGGATCGACTCGTCGTCGTCGACGACCCAGACGGTGAAGCTGCTCATCAGATTTCCAGAGGTAAGTACATCGAGAACACGGTGCAGCCCGGCTTGCTGCGGCACTCGATGAGTCCGCCGTGGCTGTGGATCAAGTACTGAGCAATTGGCAGGCCAAGTCCGCTGCCGTTGGCACGGGTGGTGACCATCGGGTAGAAAATCTTCTCGATCATGTCGGGCGCGATGCCGGGTCCGTCGTCCTCGATGTCAAGCTGGATCAGCAGCTTGTGACGCACGCCGCCGATGGTGACCTGCCGGCGGGTGCGTGAGCGCAGCACGATGGTGCCCTCGCTGCCCACGGCCTGCAGCGCGTTGCCGACCAGGTTGAGGGCGGCCTGGATCAGCTGCTCGCGGTCGGCCACCAGGTCGGGAATCGAGGGGTCGTAGTCACGCAGGAAGGCCACGCCCTCGGCCGCCTCGGCCTGCACCAGCTGGCGCACATGCTCCAGCACCTCGTGCACATTCAGCGGCTCCTTGCGCGGCGCACGGTTGGGGCCGAGCAGGCGGTTGACCAGGTTCTGCAGCCGGTCCGCCTCGCGGATGATCACGCGGGTGTACTCGCGATGCTGCACGTCGGGGAATTCGCGCTCGAGCAGCTGCGCCGCACCGCGGATGCCGCCTAGCGGGTTCTTGATCTCGTGCGCCAGCCCGCGGATCAGTTCGCGGCTGGCCTGGTGCTGCGCCAGCAGCAGCTCGTCACGGGAGATGCGCAGGTGGCGGTCCAGCGGCAGCACTTCCAGCAGCAGGCCACGGCGGCTGCCCACGTGCAGGGGTGTGGCGGTGCAATCGACCATGATCGGCGCGTCGCCGTTGCGCCTGAGCTCGAGCTCGCGCTCGATGAACCCGGTGCTGGTCTCCATCGCCTGGCGCAGGCGCGGCTCTATCGGGGCGAAATGCGGGATGCCCTCGGTGACCAGGGCCCCCAGTGCGTAGCGCCGCGACACGCCGAACAGGTTCTCGCAGGCCGAATTGAGCGAAGACACGCGCAGCTTCTCGTCGAGCCCCACCACTGCCGTGGTCAGGCCGTCGAGTACCGCATCGGGTTTGACGCGCGCGCGCGCAAGCAGGGGCATGGACGCTCGAAAAGCAAGGACTAAGCCACGCCAAGGCTAGCGGAAGCTGCCCCGTTGCGCACCAAACTGGTGCGCTATTCCCTGGCTTGTGGCGGCATCACGTGGATTTCGACCGAGCTGCTCGCTACCGGCTTGTTCTCGGGGCCGACCAGGGCGACGCTGATGGTGTGGGTTCCACGCACGGCGGGCTTGAGCGAGTAGGCCGTGTCCTGCGTCGGCGTGTCGTTCTGCACGGCGCCGTCAAGCGCATAGACCAGTCCGTAGCCATTGACCAGCCCCGGCATCACCGAGACGGACACCGCAATGTCGGAGTTGACGTCACGGATGGTCTGGTCTGGCGTGGGCGATTCGATCGAGACCGAAAAGCCCGGATCGACCGGGATGCCGGTGGCGGGTGCCGAAGGCTTGGCAGCGGCGGCCTTGGTGGCAGCGGCCTTGGCCTTGGCCGATGCCGGCTGGCTCTGGTAGGTCTGCAGGTGCGGCAGGGTGGCCGGCTTGGCCTCCTTGTTCGGCGGCTTGTCGGTGTAGTGGATCACTCCATTGGCATCCTTGTAGCGGTACACCGGCTCTTCGGTCTGGGCGGCCGCGGTGGCCGCCACTGCGAGCAGCACGAATATCGAAAGCAGTTTGCGCATGGGACAGATCCTGGAAAGCCTTACGACAGCGATGTTAACGATAGATTGCCGACCGGTTGCTTAATCCAGCTTTAACTTGAACTCGGCCGCCTTGAGAAACTCGGCTTCGCGTTCCAGGTCGGCCTGGGTCAGCGGATGGTGCCTGAGCCAGTTCTTGCGGGTGAAGGAGATATCCAGCGAGCGCTTGCCGGCTGCCAGCTTGATCGGTAACTGCGCATGCGGCACGCGCGAGCGATGCAGCAGCGCGGCCAGGCGCAGCAGGATGGCCAGGCGCTGGACCGTCTCCTGCCACGCCAGCGGCAGCTCGGCTACCGTGCCCAGCGTGAACTTGCCGCGATGCAGGCGCACCAGCGCGGCCAGCAGCTGCTGGTCGGTACGCGAGAAACCGGCGAGATCGCAGTTCTTGAGGATGTATTCGCCGTGCTTGTGATACGAGTCGTGCGAAACCAGCAGTCCCACTTCGTGCAGCTGCGTGGCCCAGGCCAGCAGCTTGGCGCCGGTCCTGCGGTCCAGTTCCCAGTCGACGGCGACCTGTTCCAGCAGCTTGAGTGCGGTGGCCTCGACCTTGGCCGCGTGACGCAGGTCCACGTCGAAGCGGCGCGCCATGGCCAATGCGCTCTCGGCGCGTACATCGCCGTTGCCCAGGCGATCGAGCAGGTCGTAGATCACGCCTTCGCGCAGCGCGTGCTCGGAAGTCTGCATGCGCTCGATCTGCAGGGCGTCGAATACGCCGACCAGCACGGCCAGCCCACCGGCGAATACCGGGCGGCGGTCTTCGCGCAGGGACTGGAAGTCGATTTTCGAAACATGTCCGCGCTCGATCAGCAGCGCCACCAGTTTCTCCAGGCCCTCGCGCGTGATCTCGTCCTTGCTCCAGCCCTGTTCCATGAGCACGCGCCAGGCGCCGCGAACCGTGCCGGACGCACCGATGGCCAGGTCCCAGCCCGCGCGCCGATAGCGGCGCTCAAGAAATTCCAGCTGCAGCCGCGCCGCCATGCGTGCGCGCGCGAAGTTCTGCGCGGTGATGTCACCGCCGCTGAAATACAGCTGATGATGGGTGACGCAGCCCAGCGAAACCGATTCCATCAGCCTGGGCTGGCGGCCCTTGCCGATGATGATCTCGGTGCTGCCGCCGCCGATGTCGACCACCAGGCGGCGCGGCTTTTCCGCGCCCATGCCCTGGATCACGCCGCCGTACACCAGGCGCGCTTCCTCGCGGCCGGAAATGATTTCGATGCTGTGGCCGAGCGCTTTTTCCGCTGCCGCGATGAAGGCGGCACCACGTTTCATCTTGCGCAGGGTATTGGTGCCGACCACGCGCACGCGCTCCGGCGGCAGGTGCATTAGGCGTTGGCCAAAGCGCTGCAGGCAGGCGAGCGCGCGGGTTTCCACTTCCGGCAACAGTGACCGGTCGGGTGCCAGTCCCGCCGCCAGGCGCACGCTCTCGCGCAGGCGGTCGATGACCTGGAGGCCGTCGCTGTCACCGCGCGCGACCATCATGTGAAAGCTGTTGGAGCCGAGGTCGACGGCCGCCACTTCCCCCTGTTGCGCCGCCGGCAGCACCACCGCGCTCATGGCGAGGTCTCCACTGAAAAAAACAGCTGCCCGGGGGGTATCCGCATATGTTTTCTATTATTACTAATTTTTAATTTTAATAAAGCATTAATAACATCGAAATTGTTGGGGCGGGAAGCATCAATTGCGACTGTTTCGACGCTATTTCATTGACCCGAAATCGCAATTGCCCGAACATAGCGCCCCTCGCGGTTCTGAGCCTTCGGGAGTTCCTTTATGAAATTCGCGCGTTGGGGCCTTGCAGCCCTTGCCGCTGCTGTTGCTGCGCCTGCGCTTGCCGGTGGCGATGCCGCCGCCGGACGTATCAAGGCCAATACCTGCATGGGCTGTCACGGCATTCCCAACTACAACAACGTGTACCCGACCTACCGGGTGCCGCGCATCGGCGGCCAGAGCGCCGATTACATCGGCACCGCACTGCACGCGTACAAGTCGGGCGAGCGCCCGCACAAGACCATGCAGGCCCAGGCCGCGAGCCTGTCCGACCAGGACATCGCCGACATCGCGGCGTATCTGGCTGCCGCCCCGGCGCATCCGTAAAGAGGACTCTATGAAGCGCATTGCAATGCTGGCTGTAATCCTGGCGGCAGCTCCGGCCTACGCCGCCGAAGCGCCCAAGGCGTCGGCCACCTGTTTCACCTGCCATGGCGAGAACGGCGCCAAGCCGATCGCGCCGACCTATCCGGTCCTGGCCGGCCAGTACGCCAACTACCTGGAACACGCCATCACCGAGTACAAGGAAGGCAAGCGCAAGAACCCCATCATGGGCGCACAGGCGGCGTCCCTGTCGAAGGAAGACATCCACGAACTGGCGCTGTTCTTCGCGGCGCAGGGCAGTGGTCTGCACACGCCCAGCGTGCACGGCGGCGGCGCGGAAAAGTAATTCACCCACTCCGCGGTTTGCGGTAGACCAAAGGCGGGCGCAGGCCCGCCTTTCTGCTGTGTGTCGCGCCTAATCCAGCAGGAGGTAAAGGCCCGCCAGCAGCCCCGACAGGGTGGCGTCGAGGCGATAGTCGCCGGACTCGACGCGGTAGTGGCGCAGCTGCCAACCGAGGTTGAAGCCGAGCGGGCCAAGCAGGCGGGTACTGGCGCCGACGCGCAGGTCCCAGGCGCCGCTGCCGCCGTACTGGATGGCATTGGCCTCGCCATTGAACGAGATCCACGAGGCGAGAGGCAGGGCGGCGGCAACGTGCGCCATGGGGAACCACTGGTTGATCTCCTGCACATCTTCCTGGGTGTCGTTCTGGTCGCGCACGGCCACGCGCCCATAGACATGCTTGAGGGTCACGCCGGCCCAGAGCGCGGCGCCGTCGGACTTCAGCAGCGGATAGCGCAGGGCGAGGGCCAGGTCGTCCAGCCGCGCATCGCCATACACCCGGGCGTTGCCCGAACCGAACAGCAGGCCGCCGAAACGCGTGCCGGCAGAAACTTCCTGGTCTCCCTTGGCCCGGATCGGCACCAGGCTGAGCGCCAGGTCGGGTGCCCAGCCGGGTCCGGTGTTCCAGGCGGCAAGCCACTGGGTCTGCGTGCGCGGACGCACGGCGAGATCGCTCTCGAAATCGAGTACATCGCCGGCGCGATCGACCTGGCCGCTGATGTCATAGCCCCAGTACGAGGCGCCGAAGGAAAATTCGCCGGCGCTGGCGTCGATGGAGTACAGCAGCGCGGTGGCCAGCAGGGCATGGGCGATTTTCATGGGGTGCGAGCTTACTGAATCCCGCTGGCGCGCGGGCTGCCGCACCGGATTGGCGCAAATCGACAGAACTTGCGGCGCCCTGTCCTGCTCTTAAGGGGGAGCGCTACTGCGCTCTCGAACAAAAATGACCATGGAGGTCACATGAAACCTTTAGCCGCGACGCTCGCCGTCGCACTGGCCTCGGCCAGCCTTGCTGCGCAAGCCGCGCACCCCGGCCTGTCCTACAACTACGTGCAGGCGGGCTATGTCAGCCTCAACCCCGATAACTTTCCCGGCGATGTGACCGGCTACGACCTTGGCCTGTCGGCACAGGTATCCGAACCCGTCTTCCTCTTCGGCGGCTACAGCAGCACCGAGACCGACACCTTCTCGAGCGCCCTGCCTCCGGCAACGGGCACGTTCGAGTTCCGTAACTTTTCCGCAGGCGTCGGCCTGCGCGGACCGCTGGGCTATGCGCCGGATACCGACGCCAACGTGACCGCCGGCTGGGTACGCCAGGAAAGCAAGGGCAAGGGCGGGTTCGCCGGCTTTCCGGAAACAACCAACGACGGCTACAGCCTGGGCCTGGGTTTCCGCCACCTGTTTTCGCCCACGCTCGAGATGGGCATCGGCGCGGACTACACCAACCTGCCGGACACCTCGGTGCACCACACCACCGGCACGGCGAACGTCCTGTTCCACCTGCTGCCGCAGTTTTCCCTGGTGGGCGCTTATGCGTACAACAGCAGCCTCGATGGATGGCTTGCCGGTGTGCGCGTGAATTTCTGAGCCCGCGCCCCGGGACAAATGAAAACGCCCCGCAGTGCGGGGCGTTTTCGTTGCAGCGCGACGATCACTCGTCGAGGAAAGAGCGCAGGTAATTCGCACGGCTGGGGTGTCGCAGCTTGCGCAGAGCTTTCGCCTCTATCTGGCGGATGCGCTCGCGCGTGACATCGAACTGCTTGCCGACCTCTTCCAGCGTGTGGTCGGTGGTCATGTCGATGCCAAAGCGCATGCGCAGCACCTTGGCTTCCCGCGGCGTGAGCGAGGCGAGGATCTGGTGCGTGGCTTCGGCCAGCGACTGCGAGGTGGCCGATTCCAGCGGCGACACCGCAGCCACGTCCTCGATGAAATCGCCGAGGTGTGAATCCTCGTCGTCGCCGATGGGCGTTTCCATCGAGATCGGTTCCTTGGCGATCTTGAGCACCTTGCGGATCTTGTCCTCGGGCATCTCCATCTTCACTGCCAGTTCTTCCGGCGTCGGTTCGCGGCCCATTTCCTGCAGCATGCTGCGCGAGATGCGGTTGAGCTTGTTGATGGTCTCGATCATGTGCACCGGGATACGGATGGTGCGCGCCTGGTCGGCGATTGAGCGGGTGATGGCCTGGCGTATCCACCAGGTGGCGTAGGTCGAGAACTTGTAGCCGCGGCGATATTCGAACTTGTCGACCGCCTTCATCAGGCCGATGTTGCCTTCCTGGATCAGGTCGAGGAACTGCAGGCCGCGGTTGGTGTATTTCTTGGCGATGGAGATAACCAGGCGCAGGTTGGCCTCGACCATTTCCTTCTTGGCGCGGCGCGCCTTGGCCTCGCCCACCGTCATGCGGCGGTTGATGTCCTTGATCTCGTCGAGCGAGAGCAGGTTGTCGCCTTCCATCTTGCGCAGGCGTTCCTGCAGCTCGAGCAGTTCGGGCTTGCGCGCGGCCAGGTCGGACGAATACTTGCGCTTGCTGCGGATGGCCTTGACGATCCACTCGGATTCGATCGAGCCGCCTTCGCGGTAGGCGCGCAGGAACTCGTCGCGCGGCATGCCGCACTCGGCCACGCATACGCGCATGATCGCCTTCTCGAGCTGGCGGATCTGGTCGACGCGCCCGCGCAGGTTCTGCGTGATCTCGTCGACGATCTTGGGCGACAGCTTGAACGTCATGATGTGGCGCGCGACGGCCTCGCGCTTTTCCTGCGTCTTCTTCTCGTTGGTGCCGCGCTTGAGCAGCGCTTCCCAGGCCTTGTCGTACAGCTTCTGCAGCTCGCCGAAATTCTCGGCGCAGAGCACCGGGTCCGGACCGGTATCGACGGCCTCCTCCTCTTCGCCCTCGACCGCATCGTCGTCGGCTTCTTCCTCGACCGCCTGCGGCGGCAGCGCCGGCGGCGGCAGCTCTTCAGGCGCGTTGGGATCGAAGAATCCGACCACGACATCGGCCAGGCGCTTCTTGCCGTCCTTGGCCAGGCGATAGGCCTCGAGCAGGATGGCAACGGTTTCGGGGTACTGCGACATCGCGAACATGGCTTCCGCCAGGCCTTCCTCGATGCGCTTGGCGATGCGGATTTCGCCCTCGCGATCGAGCAGTTCCACGCTGCCCATCTCGCGCATGTACATGCGCACCGGGTCGGTGGTGCGGCCGAACTGGTCGTCGACCGTGGCGATGGCGGCGGCCGCTTCTTCCGCGGCCTCTTCTTCTTCCTCGGCGGTGGCAACGACCGCCGGTTCGGAGAACAGCTGCTGCTCTTCATCCGGCGCTTCGTCGTGCACCAGGATGCCCATGGTCTGGATCATCCCGATGATTTCGTCGATCTGCTCGGAGTCGACGATCTCGGGCAGGTGATCCGCCACTTCGGCGTAGGTCAGGTAACCCTTCTCCTTTCCGCGTGCGATCAGCACGATGATCTGGGACTGCTTCTGGGCCTGCTTTTCAGCTTCGTTGGTCATGAGCAACAACTCGATGCGCCGCAACACCGCCGGCGGTCAGATAAGTACGGAAGGAACCGTTAATTATACCGGAGGATGGGTGAAACTGGTTAAAAGTCGACCAGTGTTTTTGCACCCTTTCCTGGAATTTTCGGGGTTAAACCGGCCCGATCCTTGCGTTCAGCCCGTTTTGTGACGCTTGCCACGCTCAGCCAGGACCCGCCACTCGGCCTTTTCCTGGTCGGACAGCGGACGCAACTGGGCCTGGGCTTCAAAATCGCGCACCCTGTTGTTGATGCCGCGGTCGACCAGCAGCGCGATCACATCGAGGAATTCCTCGCGGATGGCACTGTCGGCCAGCGTCATCTCCTCGCCCAGCAGGCGCTGGATCGCCGCACCCTTGGGCGTATCGCGCCAGGCAGAGACCAGCTGCGCGGCGCGCGCGCCTTCGTGCGCGTGGAAGAAATCCAGCGCCTCGACCAGCACCGCCAGGCCGGGTGCCTCGGCCTGCGCCAGCAATTCGACGCTGGGCACGTCCTCCGCCAGCTCGGGTTTTTCCAGCAGCAGCTGCAGCGCCCGCTTGACCGGCCGGCTCGCGCCGGAATCGGGCCGCATGCGGGGCGAGGGTTCGCGCACCTGCATGGGCTCGGCCGCAGGCGCGGCCGGCGCCGCGTTCTCGACTTCATCGCGCGACAGCCGCGTGATGCGCGCGAGTTCATCCAGCATCAGACTGCGCAGCGGTCCCTCGCGCAGCTTGAGCACATGCGGACGCGCCAGGCCGGCCAGCTTGGCGCGTCCGTCGAGCGTGCCCAGGTTCACCTGCTTGGCCAGTTCGCCGAGCAGGAACTGCGACAGCGGCATGGCCGCGTCGAGCCTCTTGCGGAACTCGTCGGCGCCGATTTCCTGCACCAGCGTGTCGGGGTCGTGCCCTTCGGGCAGGAACACGAAACCGCACTCGCGCTGCTCGTACACCTCGGGCAACGCCTGCTCAAGCGCGCGCCAGGCAGCGCTGCGGCCGGCGCGGTCGCCGTCGAAGCAGAACACCACCTTGCCGGTCGACTTGAACAGCAGGTTCAGGTGATCGCGCGTGGTGGCGGTGCCCAGCGTGGCGACGGCCTCGCTGATTCCGTATTGGGCCAGCATGACCACGTCCATGTAGCCCTCGACCACGATCAGGTAGGGCAGATTGGCTTTCGACGACTGCTTGGCTTCGTACAGGCCGTAAAGGTTGCGCCCCTTGTGGAACAGCGGTGTCTCGGGCGAGTTGAGGTACTTGGGTTTCTCGTCGCCCATGGCGCGGCCGCCGAAACCGATTACGCGGCCACGGGTATCGCGGATCGGAAACATGATGCGGTTGCGGAAGCCGTCATAGACCCGACCGGTTTCTTCTTTTTTCTTCAGCAGGCCGGCTGCGAGGGCGTGCTCCGGCTGATCGAAAAATTTCGTCAGCGCGTCAAATGACTCCGGCGCGTAGCCAATGCCGTAGGTCTTGGCCGTCTCGCTATTGACGCCGCGTTTCTTCAGGTAATCGATGGCTGGCTGTGCGCTGCGCAGCTGTTCGCGGAACCAGCGCTGCGCGGCAGCCAGCGCATCGAGCGGGCCTTCGAGCACCAGGCGGTCGGGGCCCTGGCCGCCCTCGCGCGGCACCTCGACGCCAGCGCGGCGCGCCAGCTCCTCGACCGCCTCGACGAAGGAGAGGCGGTCGAACTCCATCAGGAAGCCCACGGCATTGCCGTTCTTGCCCGAGGAGAAATCGAAGAACATCTGCTTGACCGGCGAAACGAAGAACGACGGCGTTTTTTCGTTGGAGAAAGGCGAGTTTGCCTTGTACTCCTTGCCAGAACGCTTGAGTTCGATGCGCGAGCCGATCAGCTCGACGATGTCGACCCGTGCAAGCAGATCGTGGATGAAGCTTTCGGGTATGCGTCCGCCGGCCATGCGGAATTATCTCGCGGGAGACTTGCCGCGGGGCGGGATATTTATCCCAGCTTTGCCTTGATCTGCGCCGAAACTTTTCCCATGTCGGCGCGGCCTGCGGCCTTGGGCTTGATCCAGCCCATGACCTTGCCCATGTCCTTGCCGCCCTGCGCGCCGGTGGCGGCGATGGCCTGGGCGATGAGGTCGGCAATTTCGGCATCGGACAGCTGCTGCGGCAGGTAGCCGAGCAGGATCTGGATTTCAGCCGCTTCCTTGTCGGCCAGGTCGGCGCGGCCGCCGTCGCGGAACTGCTTCTCCGAATCGCGGCGCTGCTTGACCATCTTTTCGAGAGAGGCCTGGATCACGGCCTCGGTCAGTTCGATGTTGTCGACCACCTCGCGCTGCTTCATCTCGGCGGTGAGCATGCGCAGCACCGAGACACGCGCCTTGTCGCCCGCCTTCATGGCGGACTTCACATCTTCTGTGATGCGATCTTTCAGAGACATATTCTTGATCCGCCTTTTACGGCGGATTTTGACTGTCAGGCCATGGATGGCCTGGTCGGTGACAGGACGTCAATACAGCCTTGTGCGGCGCGTGGTCTCGCGCGAAACCTTCTTGGCCTGGCGCTTCACGGCGGCTGCGCGCTTGCGCTTGGCTTCCTGGCTGGGCTTCTCGAAGAACTCGTGCTTGCGCACGTCGGTCAGCACGCCGGCTTTCTCGCAGGTGCGCTTGAAGCGGCGCAGAGCGACTTCAAAAGGTTCGTTTTCGCGGACGCGGACGTTAGGCATTCAATACTCTCTTGCAGCAAAAAAGGCGGCTGGGCCAAAAAGGGCCGCGATTCTAGGGGGTTTGGGGGGCAAACCGCAATCGCGGCCCCGCCCCTGTTTAGAATGCGCGCCATGAGCGTCCTGGGCATCGAAACTTCCTGCGACGAAACCGCCGTGGCCATCTATGACCGCCAGCGCGGTCTGCTGGCCCACGTGCTGCACAGCCAGATCGCCCTCCACGCCGAGTACGGCGGGGTGGTGCCGGAATTGGCCTCGCGCGACCATGTGGCGCGCATTAACGGGCTGGTCCGCACCTGCCTGATCCAGGCTGGACTGAAGCCGTCGGACCTCACGGGTATCGCTTACACAGCCGGGCCGGGGCTGATCGGCGCCCTGATGGTGGGTGCCAGCGCCGCCGCAGGCATGGCCGCCGCACTGGACCTGCCGCTGGTGCCGGTGCATCACATGGAGGCGCACCTGCTGGCACCCATGCTCGAGAAGCCTGCACCGGACTTCCCCTTCGTCGCCCTGCTGGTCTCGGGCGGGCATACGCAACTGGTGGCCGTGCGCGGCATTGGGCAGTACGACATCCTCGGTGAGAGCCTCGACGATGCTGCGGGCGAAGCCTTCGACAAGACCGCGAAGATGCTGGGGCTGCCGTATCCCGGCGGGCCCCACCTGGCAAAACTTGCGCTGCAGGGCCGGCCCGGCCTCTACAAGTTTCCACGGCCCATGACGGATCGCCCCGGGCTGGATTTTTCCTTCAGCGGACTCAAGACCGCCGTGCTCACCGCGCTCAAGCCTGGCGCCAGCGACCAGGACAAGGCCGCTTTCCAGCACAGTGGGATCCGAAGCTTGGAATTCACGTGACTTGAAGTCGCGGC
>JADMIO010991095.1_pt1 | contig 12395 bp, 13 predicted proteins | sample 8958161 | NCBI WGS metagenome assembly JADMIO01 (sample SAMN16585339, study PRJNA669376) | soil metagenome | isolation source: Crop rotation soil | place: USA: Cullars Rotation, Alabama | collected 2011 | reverse complement strand
GACAACTTGTCCACGTGGAATTCTAAGCTTAGGATCCCAATGTGCTGGAAAGGGTTTACAGCCGGCAATTCGACTGGCCTGGACTCGCTCAACTGTTCCGTTACCGTGGCGCTCATATCCGAAATCAGAGTACTCGAAGCAATTTGCCGGATCAACGAATAGAGCACGATTGGAACACCAAGGTGCAACGTCCTTCGACATGGTGGGGAAGACTGTTCGTAGCCGGACAACACAGACACGCAAACGTTCGATAGTGGGCAGCTAGAATTCTTCTCTCTTCCAGCGGACCTTTTTCTAAGGCTTCTGCTGTCGAATGGAAACAGGCGACTTCTGCTGTCCGCCACAAAGTAATGCGGACTCGTCCCGAAGAACTGTCATTCGCGTTGACTCGGCGAACTTCGTGCCGTCTATACGCGTAATCGTGGTTGTGGGGGACCAATGCAGCAGTCCAGCACTTCGGAAGACCTGTTGAAGGATGCAAGAACACAGCTTCATCCCGCGTGGATCGCGTTCATTAAGTATTGCGAGCGACTCGGCCATGGAGAGATCGAGAAGCTGAAGATTCAGGATGGATTGCCAGTGATCGCAGAAATAACGACCCAGAAAGTGAAGTTCAGCTAGCAATAGAAGCGTCAGCAGGGCTGACCGAACCAGTCGGAGGCCGCTGTTCCGGAAACGGAATAGCGGCCTTTGCTTTTGCAGGTGACAACATGAATCGCATTGGGTGGATCATCTTCTTTTTGTGGGCCACAAGTTCAGTGGCCCAAGTCAATTCGTTTCGTCCGCTTTCGCAACCCGAGGTTTCAAAATTGCTGACTAAGGCTCGCGAAGGCAATACCGAAAGCCAGTTGCGATTGGGAACGGCTTATCAATATGGACTCGGGGTGGACGTCGATGGCAAGACTGCTGAGTATTGGTTGAAGATCGCCGCAGGATATGGCGATCCGGTTGCTCAGACACAACTGGGATTGCTGTACCTGCAACCCGGCTTCGAGAAGTCCAAGGACCAGGCGGCTCGCTGGTTCATGCGGGCCGCAGGCAATGGCTACGCAATGGCGGAGCATAACCTTGGATTGTTGTACTTGCGCGGACTTACAGTCGCGGCTGATCGCGATCAGGCAATTCATTGGTTTCGCCGCGGCGCAAAACACGGGCTGGCCGGATCGAAGGCAAACCTCGGAGTTCTGCTGGTGAATTCGTTGAACGCCGACGAGCGGAAGGAAGGCTTCGCGTTGGTTTCGGAGACCGCGAAGGATGGAAATCCTGACGCGGAAAACGCGCTTGCCTACTGCTATCAATTCGGCGCAGGTACAAATGTGAACATGCCGAAAGCGGTGGAAATGTACAAGCGCGCGGCGGAGCACGGAAGCTTAATGGCGATGAGCAACCTTGGAGAAATGTATCGCAGTGGCGTTGGCGTGCAGCAGGACTTTGCGCAGGCGCTACGCTGGTACGCGAAATCGTGCGACGCCGGGGAACGCAATGCCTGTGTCGCACTGGCGAACGCCTATCTGCACGGTCAGGGCGTAACGCGGAGTGAGGCTATTGCCTACCGCTACGCGATGATGGCCGGTGCGGACGCAAGCGCGATTGCCGCGTTGGAAAAAGTGTTGCCGATGGAGGCTCGCGATCGGGCCGCCCAAGAGGCGGAGCGCTGGAAGCAGGCCCATGCAGTGCAGTTGAGCGCTTCGCCCCGTTAGCGGCAGGGAGCACTTATATCGTAACACGATATTAAGGATCGATTCATGAAGAGAATGCGAGCTGCCCGGTGAAGGCCGACGCAAGAGCGCGAATCCTGAACGGGGCGGCTCGCTGGGCAAAATCGCTGCCGCAGGACACGTCGTCCTGTAACATTCTGTCCATGTTCTCGCGGCGGACACGCTGGAGCCTGGAAACGAACGCGTTCACGGCGGCGGTGCAAGAGCACCAGAGTCAGGGCCGAGAACTGCTCGACCTGACAGCGTCGAATGCGACGCGTATCGGAATTCATCCGGACGCGCAAGCCATTTTGCGCGCGCTTTCGCATGCCGAAGCGCTCGATTACGATCCGCAGCCGCGCGGTTTGCCTTGCGCGCGCGCGGCCGTCGCTGATTACTACGCGTCGCTCAGCGTTTCGGTTTCGCCCGATCGAGTCATTCTCACGACCAGCACGAGCGAGGCTTATTCGTTTGCGTTCCGGTTGCTGTGCGATCCGGATGATGAAGTGCTCATTCCGACGCCGAGTTATCCGTTGTTCGAATATCTCGCACAGATCCAGGACGTGAAACTTGTTCCGTACGAGCTGGTTTACGATCACGGTTGGCAGATCGACTTCCATTCTCTGGCGAAGTCGATCACGGCGCGCACGCGCGGGATTATTCTGGTGAACCCGAACAATCCAACAGGTTCGTTCGTCAGCGAGGCTGAACGTGAGCAGCTTAACGATTTCTGCCGCGAACATTCTCTGGCGCTCGTTGTCGACGAAGTTTTCTTCGATTTCAACCTTTCCAAAAAGACGTTCACGAGTTTCGCTGCCAATCGCGATGTGCTGACATTCACGCTGAGCGGACTTTCAAAAATTTGTGGTTTGCCGCAGATGAAAGTCGCTTGGATGGCGGCGAGCGGTCCGTCCGAACTGGTGGAAGCGTCGTTGGAGCGGCTAGAAGTCATCGCCGACACGTACTTGTCCATGAACGCGCCGATCCAGCATGCGATCCCTGAACTGCTGCAGCAGCGCCACGAATTCCAGCGGCAGCTGATGGCCAGGTTACAGTCGAACCTTTCTGAACTCGACCGCCAGTTGAGCGTTCAAATGCTTCTGACACGGTTCGAATTCGATGGCGGCTGGTACGCGACGCTACGCGTTCCGGTTACGCGCACCGACGAGGAACTTGCGATCGACTTACTTCGTTCGACCGGAGTGCTGGTTCATCCGGGACATTTTTTTGATTTCGCGTCGGATGGGTATTTGATCCTCAGCTTGATGACGCCCGAACTGGAATTCGCCGAGGGCATGCGCCGGATTTTGAAGTTCGCCTCCACTTGGTAGGGCGGTGGGATCTTGAAAACAAATGACTTAGACGGAAGTACCCACTGATCTAAAGGACTTATGCCAAAGTATTGATTCTTCAGCAAAATCCAAAGGTGGCGAGAGGAAAATTCCTTTCGTCCACCTTCTAATTTAAGGATAGCAAATTGCGGGAGCCTGCAATCTCATCAAAGCGCACTATATTTTTTGGTGTGTGCAGAAACGGGAAATCAGGGCAAAGTCTTTTGCACCTTCGACAGGTGAGGAAAAGGTGGGAACGGTGTACGTGCCCACCTAGGTAGACCCCGATGAATAAGGACCTATCGGCTTATTCAGCCTCGCCGCGCTGCCTCGATGGTGGCGACATCGATCTTCTTCATCTTCATCATCGCCTCAAAGGCACGCTTTGCCTCGCCGCCACCGGCTGCCAGCGCATCGGTTAGCGCGCGCGGGGTGATCTGCCAGGAGAGGCCCCAGCGGTCCTTGCACCAACCGCATGCGCTTTCTGCACCGCCATTGCCGACGATCGCGTTCCAATATCGGTCGGTCTCTTCCTGGTTATCCGTCGCAATCTGGAAGGAAAAGGCTTCGCTATGCTTGAACGTCGGGCCGCCGTTGAGGCCGAGACAGGGAATGCCCACAACGGTGAACTCCACCGTCAGTACATCGCCTTTTTTGCCGCCCGGAAAGTCACTGGGAGCATGGTGAACAGAGGTCACCTTACTATCTGGAAAAGTGCTGGCGTAGAAGCGTGCCGCCTCATGCGCGTCCTTGTCGAACCAGAGGCAGATTGTGTTCTTTGGCTTCATCTAAATGTGCTCCTTGTGCTCAATCAGGGCGAATGTCGCAACAGCTGCTGATGCTTAACGTCGCAAGTTGGGTTCCGCCCGTCCTGCCATTCGAATCCTATCGATGGCGGGGAACGCTGCGCGATCTGAACATGATAGCCAATTTCCCGCTGATCGGTTTAGTCACGCATGGTTCAGAGCAGCACACACCGTTCTGTAAATCTCCTGCCAGGTTGTTATTTCTTCTTCTTCCCAAACAGGCCGGTGATGGAGCTTACCGGATCCGCGCCCTTGCCTCCGACCTTGGGTGCAATGGCATTCTTGATGGCGCTGCCAGCCAAGGCGCCAACATCGGGAACGAAGCTGGGATTGGCCGTTGTGCCCTGGATCATGAAGGGAATCGCGCCTAGCTGATTTCGGGCAGATTGCAGGTCGGCGTTCATCTTGAAATCCAGCGCACCGGTGGGACTGATGGTGCCCGCGCCGTTCACTACACCAAGCGAAGGAATGGTCACATTAATAGAGTCAGCTCGAGTACCTTCGGGAGCCAGTCGTGCATTCAGGCTTGCGTTCTGAATGGTGGTATCGCCACTGGCTGGAACTCCCTTGCCGGCAAACGCAGAGAGGGCGCCGAGCTTTGCTCCCATGTCGAATCCAGCAAGCTTGGTGTTGGACATGCGTATGGGGCCGGAGACCACTAGCTTATCGAGGGGCCCAGTGAGCGATAGGTCAGCAGAAAGCGTTCCGCCCTTCAGCTTTGATCCCGAAGGAAGCGTAACGCCCATAGCGGGAAGAAAGGTCTGGAGTTCGTCGACGGACATGTTGGGCGCGTTGAGTTTCAGGTTGAAGATCTGTACATTGCCCTGGGTCTGCGCGCCGCCGGTGAGGCGCGCCGTGGCCTTGCCGACGGCGATGTCGCCTTGTGAGACAGTGAGCGCCTGGCTGGCGAGATCAGAAACCAGTCCGTACTTAAGGCTGACCGACTCTGGTGCGGGCGTTCCCTTCGGTGAGAGTTTCACCTTGTCGCACGTTACGGTGCCAGCGGCTTTGGCCTGCCTGCCGTCAGAGGTCAGCGTTCCGTCGACATTTGCGAGGCCGGCAATGCCACTTTCGGGAGCAACGAATCCCGAAGCCGCCAGGTCTAGCTTCCTAACTTTGATGATGGCGTCGAAAGGAGTTTTGGAGGAGTCGGTTGCGTTGATCGGGCCAGCCTTGCCGGACAGGTTCGCGTTGCCGCCACCTGGAAGGTCGGTCGTCACTTCGAATGGGAAACGCGACGTGGCGGAAAAATCCGTCATCGTGGCATTGAGGTTTTCATAAACCTGAGGCTTGGCGCTGGAGTTGGCTTGCCCAACGGAAAGCCTGGCGTCCTTGATCTCCAGCTTTGCGATCGAGAGATTCTGCGATCCGGACTTCTCAGGCGGAGCTTTCTGCGCGGACTTGCCACCGAGGGAAGAGAAATTCCATGTGCCGCTGGCGGATTTCAGCAAAGTGATCTGCGGCTGGACGAGCTCGATTCCGGTGACGTTCAACTGCTTAGAGAAAATAAGCGGGAAAACTTCGACGCCGACCTTCAACGACTTTGCCGTGATGAAGGGCGATTGGCTGAAAGCGGGATCGTCGGCGATCTTCACGTCATCAACGGTGACCGAGCCGGAGAAAATGGAGAGGCCCAATTTGCCGAGTGTGACGGGGCGGCCAAGAGCGGTGGTGAGAGCGGACTCTATCCTCGGACGGAAGCTGTCGACCGGGATGAACATCGGAATGATGAGCAAAAGGGCAACGATGGTTGCGACAGCGATTCCAGCGATCTTGAGAATACGTGGATTGAGTTGCATGACGGCTCCTATCTTATGCTTCCGTGATATTCCGCGATCAGGGTATTGCGCTCCCCAGGACATCGGTACGACGTGTGGAATGCTAGGCGGCGGGAAGTTCAGGAGAAACTAGGAAATATGCTAGTGAGTAGCTGCTGCCCAGAGCGGAGGGTGGAAAGGGGCGCCTGCGCCTACATGGTCTAGCGGCGAACTGGTTCGGCGGGCAGGATTTCTGGCTCGTCGGAAGCTTTGTCACCGCGAGTGACGAACCATACAGCGGCCGTCCAGGTCGGAAACAAGTCGAAGCCGGGGATCAATTCACTGGCGAACGAGGGCAGGAACGCCCAGTGCCAACCGAGCATCTTGATCAGCACGAATCCGACGATGAGATCGAGCACAGTGTCCGCGGGCGAAATGCCGCCGGCGGCGAAGAGGGGGAAGAGCCCGATTTGGAGTGCGTCAGCGGCCAGGGCAATGGACCACGCGATACGGTGCTCCGGACGGCGTAAGGAGCGTATGTTGTCGAACCAGCGAGTGAGTTCCATGGGTTAATTAGATGTGAAATGATCGTGGAAGAATCGGATGATTACGACCTTAATCTGGGTTAAGCGCAACTATTTCCGCACTGTCTCGGCAAACATCTGAGTTAGCCCATCACTTACCGCGAATCGTCTTCCCGATTTGGGATTCGGTTTTTGTAACAAGTGACCAGAGTTCGTTCTATTTCCCTAACTATTGTGTTTATCTAAAGGGTTATGAAGCACCGGTTGGGCCCGTCGTCTATCAAGCAATTATTCAATGTTGCCTGGTTCATCGTGTTTCATCCCCGAACGGACGTGGCAATATGCCCACGCTGCCGTGAGTTGGTGAAGTTTGATCGTAGCCGTCGCGATCATCAAGCGGACTGCAGGTGCGGCCAAGTCTTCAATATCAGCGGTTTCCTATAAGACAGGAATAATCGATGCTTTTACTGCAAGTTCAACGTTTACCGTGGGATGTTCCCCAGCCAGAGGGAGCAATCATTCCCGCAATTGCGAGTGTCCTGGTCTCTGTTGTCGTTATCGCGGTCATTGCCTGCTGGGAGGACCGCAAGTACAGAGTGCAGCGCAAAGCGGAGCCGTTGGATGATGAGCTTGCGATTTTGCGGCCGCCTCCAGAGGTACTGGTTGTGGAAGACGATTCGGCAACCCTGACCTCTGTCCATTGAAGCTGCCAACGGGGTGCTCACGGCTTCTGTGTCGGCCTTAGCACGACTTCGCTGGCAAACGACTGCGGCGCTTGCGTGACCAGCATCTCCACAACATGAGCCACGTCCTCCGGCTTCAGCATTCGATACTTGTTCTTGCCTGCATGGGGGCTGAGGTCGGTATCGACGGAACCCGGGCAGACGACACTGACACGAATGTTGTACGCGCGGAGTTCCTCGGCGACAGAGTAGGTGAGCCCATTCAGTCCCCACTTTGAGGCGGCGTAAACGGCGCCGCTGGGGAGTGGGTTCTTGCTGGCAATGGAGGAGATATTGATTATGTCGCCCGACTTTTGTTCGATCATCCGGGGTGCGAAGGCCCGGATGGTGTAGTAGACGCCGCGCAGGTTGATGTTCATCACTTTATCCCAATCCTGGGGCGAAAGCGCGTGCAGGGGACTGGAGAAGCTTCCCACGCCGGCGTTGTTAACCAGAATGTCAATACGACGATACTTGGCGAGGATGGTCTGAGCGAGCTGCTCGACAGAGTCGAGATCGGAGACATCGCAGACCAGACCTTCACAACTTCGGCCCTGCGCCGAGATGTCCGAAGCGGTCTGCTGAAGTTCGTCCCGGTTGCGTCCGCAGATCACGACATTTGCCGCCATTGCAGCAAGTTTACTGGCTATGGCGGCACCGATGCCGCGGCTTCCACCCGTAACAATAGCGACTTTACCCTGCAATCTGGTTTGACTCACGAGCTATCTCCCAGGGGTGAGATGAGGTTGGAACAGAAGATGATTCGGCAACACAGGATGGGGTGAACCGCATCTCATTCTTTTACTAGTTCTCAGAAAGTGATGAAACGTGATTTCCTTAAACTTGCTTTAAGGGAACTCACATTCTTATAATCGGCGTCCGCACCTATTCCCAGTCCTTTTCGTGGGAGCGACAGGGCCCGGGGAGGCGGAGATTTGCCGTTCCCGGAATGCGGGCGTGGTGGGTGGGTAACGACACGCTGGCAGGCCAGGCGCAATATAGCCGAATAGTAAAGAAGATATCGCCACTTTCCTGATTGGTAAGGAGCCATTGGATGAAGAAGTTGCTCGTGATGCTTGTGCTCGTGTTCGCGATCGAAGCAATCGCGCAAACCGCGCCGCAGTCCGCGCCGCAGGGGGCCGGACAGCCAGCCCAGGGCGCGCCGGCACAGAAGAAGGAAATTAAGGATCCAGCCGAATACAACGCGTATATGGCCGCGATCAACTCACAGGATCCGAACGCCAAGGCATCGGCACTGGAAGGATTCGTCACGCAGTATCCGAACAGCGTAATGAAAGAGGATGCGCTGGAACTGCTGATGAGGACCTATCAGCAGTTGAATAACATCCCCAAAACGATGGAGACGGCGAACCGGGTGCTGCAAGCCAATCCGAAGAATGTGACGGCATTGGCGCTGCTGAGCTACCTGCACCGTTTGCAGGCACAGGCTGGACAGGATCCGCAGAACAACCTGGCGAAGTCGCGTGAATTTGCCGAGCGCGGCCTGGAAGCGCTCAAGACATACCAGAAGCCCGAGGGCATGGCGGACTTGGACTTCGCGAAGTTAAAGGACCAACTGGCCGGCATCTTCAATGCGTCCATTGGTATCGCGGCGCTGCAGTCGAATCAGTTCGATGTCGCGCAGAAAGCGTTGCAGGATGCTGCCAACGTAAATGCGCAGGACTTCAGCATCATCTATCCGCTGGCGCTGGCCTACCTGAACCAACCGAATGCTCCGCCGGACGCCCAGTTGAAGGGCCTGTGGTATATCGCCCGAGCGGCGAGCGTGGCTCCTACCCCGCAGTATAAGCAGCAGATCAGCGAATTCGGCCGCCGCAAGTACATGAAGTATCACGGCGGTGACGACGGCTGGCCGGACGTGCTAGCGCAGGCGCAAGCTGCTCCTACGCCGGGCGCCAACTTCACCATCAAGCCCGCGCCGACACCGGCCGAGCAGGCGGCGAAGATGTGCCAGGAGAAGACCGCGGCACAGATGTCCTTCGACGAAATCCAGTTCGTGCTCACGTCGGGGAACCAGCAGTGTGCTGACCAGGTCTGGGGACAGATCAAGGACAAGCCGCTGGCGATGGTGGGCAACGTAGTTGCCGCGTCGCCGACCGAGTTGCAAATTGCGGGCACCTACGACGACATCAACGCCGTTCCACCTAAAGCTGACATCACGCTCACCATGGCGGGCGAGATGACGGCGAAGCAGATGCCCAAGGTCGGCCAGCAACAGGCCTTCCAGGGCAAGCCGGAGTCGTACACGCCCAATCCGTTCATGATGAATATGACCGATGGCACGCTGGTGGTAGCGAAGGGTCAGGGTTCGAGCTCAGCTCCGACAAAGAAGCCGACGACCACTCGTAAACCGGCTCCAAAGAAGAAGTAACTTCATCCAACGAGCACAAGAAAGCAGCCGTGATGAGCGGCTGCTTTTCCTTTTGTGTTGAAGAAATTTTATGCGTCGAAGTAATCGTTGTTGAGTGAATCGACGGTTACTTTGCCCTTGATAGCGGCTTCAGCGGCAGCAAGCAGGTCGAAGATTTCTTCCGATTCTTCGCTCATGTCCGAAGGCTGTTGCATCACCTTGCTTACGAGGTGCGACTGCACGGCAGTCAGGTCTTTGGCGCTCGGGTCGAGTTCGGGACGCTTCGGAGCGTAGGTTTCCGGTGCAGCCAGGTAACGGGAAACAAATACCTGCGAGTGGGCTTCGCCACAAAAGTGATGAATGCCGGCAGATTTGGCCCGGTCCGTGCGCCAGTGCGAGAGCAGAACGCCGGCAGACGTGACCTCGGCCATAAACCAATTGTTCACGTCACGCTTCTCGGTGCCGCAAATTTCGCAATAGAACTTATGGATCAGGCTCATGATGCTCCTCCTTTGGGGAGCGTTGTTGTGGTGTACCGGAATCCTTAAACCCAGGGTAGCGCTATATGTTGCACCATTGATATCCTGCGTTTTAGGTGTGCTTGGGGCCCGATGGTGGCCACTGTGACGTGGGACCTATACTCCAGGTTGCCTGGGATATAAGAATGGATGGCGGACTTCCGGGAAAGATGCAAAAGGTAGGGGCCCCGGGTTCCATAGTCGTGATACGACTTTCATAGGTATTCACATAGGGAAGAAATGAATCGAATTGCAGTCCTGACAAGTGGTGGCGATGCGCCTGGAATGAACGCGGCGATTCGCGCCGTGGTGCGTAGTGGCCTGGAAAATGACTGGGAAGTGTTCGGTGTCCGCGGCGGGTACAGCGGCCTGGTTGCCGGAGACCTGGTGCAAATGCGTGCACGCGACGTGGGCGGCATTATCCAGCGTGGCGGCACGGTGCTGGGCAGCGCAAGGTGCCTGGATTTCCATGTGGAGACCACCCGGCAAAAAGCGCTGGCCCACATGGAGCAATGGGGCATCGGCGGACTGGTGGTGATCGGGGGCAACGGATCGCAGACGGGCGCGAACGCGCTGTCGGAGATGGGCTTTCCGACGGTGGGAGTCGCATCGACGATCGACAACGATCTGCTGGGATCGGAGATCACGATCGGCGTGGACACAGCGTTGAACATCGCGCTGGAAGCGATCGACCGGCTGAAGGTGACGGCGTCGTCTCACCGAAGAGGGTTTCTCGTCGAAGTGATGGGACGTCGTTGTGGATACCTGGCACTCATGGCGGGGATTGCCGGTGGCGCGGAACTGGTGGTTGTCCCCGAAATTGAGATGACACCGCCGCAGGTCGCCGATGCGTTGCGCGAGGCTTACGCGCGCGGCAAGCAGCATGCGGTGGCAGTGGTCGCCGAAGGCGCGACGTACGATGCGGCGACGCTGGTGACCTATTTCAAGAAGCACGAAGAGAGTCTCGGCTTCGAGTTGCGCGCAACGATTCTTGGACACGTGCAGCGTGGCGGCGAGCCGACGGCTTACGATCGTATCCTGGGAACACGTCTGGGGGCGGGTGCAGTGGATGCCCTGGCGCGTGGCGAGCATGGAGTGGTGGTCGGCATGAACCAGAGCAAGGTTACAACCACGCCATTGGCGGAGATTGTGGGGAAGACGAAGTCGATTGATCCGGATCTGTTCAAACTGGCCAAGGTGCTGGAACGGTAAGTGGTAAACGAAATGCGAAGTCTTCTGTAGAATGATGAGTTTCACCGAGGGGATGGATGAAGAACGCTCGTACCAGTCACAAGGTTTTGTCGTTTGTAGTCTTCGTAATTGTCTTTTTTGTATTTATGACGCTGATGGCGTGGGCGCAACAGGGGACGTCGTCGTCCGCAAAGCCCGGAACGCAAGCGGCAGCTGCCAACGGCAACGTCGCGCGCGGGAAGTACATTGTGGAACAAGTGGCGATGTGCATCAACTGCCATACGCCGCGCAATGAGAAAGGCGAGATTGATCGCACGCATTTGCTGGAGGGTGCGCCTGTGTTCTACCAGCCGGCACAGAAGATGGATGACTGGCCGCAGACTTGTCCGCGGATTGGCGGAACGCCTCCCGGAACGGACGAAGAAATGATCACGCTGCTGACAACGGGCATCTGGAACACCGGCAAGCCGCTGCGCGAGCCTATGCCGAAGTTCCACATGACGAGGGAAGATGCGCAGGCGGTGGTGGCGTATTTGAAATCACTAAAGTAGCCAGTTATCAGTAGTCAGTCGAGGCGCATCCGTGGCGATGCGCCTTTTAGTTTGTTCGCAGGACTTCGCTGGGGTCGACAGTTGTGGCATGGCGGGCTGGAATGTACGTGGCCAAGACGCCGATCAGCAAAAATATTAAAGGACTGAGGACGAAGGAAACGGCGTCAAGAGCGCGCACGTCGTAGAGCAGGCTGGTCAGCACGCGAGTGGTGGCGAGAGCGACAACGAGTCCAATCCCAATGCCGGTGAGTGTCAGGAACATACCTTGCCCGACGATCAGCCGCAGGATGTCTTGTTGACTGGCACCGAGGGCAAGGCGGATGCCCATCTCCGACCGACGTTGCGCGACCATGTAGGCGATGGCGCCATAGACCCCGACGATGGCGAGCACCAGCGCGACGAGCGAGAGTGTCGCCAGCAGAAACATGGTGAAGCGCGGCTGCGAACGCGAGCTGTCGAGAAGTTCGTCGACGGTCTGCACCTTGGTGATGGGCTGGTCGGGATCGACGGCGTAGACCTGGTTGCGCAATGCTCCGACGAACGAATGCGGGTCGCCTTCAGTGCGCACCAGCAGGTTCATATTGGTCCATGGGAGCTGCGGGAAGGGCAGGTAGAACTGTGGCTGCGCGTCGGCGGCGAGCCCATTGTTCTTTACGTTTCCAACCAGGCCAACGACTTCCGACGGTGGCTGACGTCCTACGGCGATGTGCTTGCCGAGGGGATTCTCATTCGGCCAGAAGCGGCGGGCGAGAGCTTCATTCACGATTACAACTTTCGGTGAGTCGCTGGTGTCGTGATCGGTGAAGGTGCGTCCGAGTTTGAGGGGCACATGCATGGTTTGGAACCAGTCGGTGCCGATGGCCTCAACGATGATGAACGGACGTTGCGCGAGCGGAACTTCCGGTTGACCTTCGGGCAGAATGGGCG
>JADMIO011609117.1_pt1 | contig 12396 bp, 9 predicted proteins | sample 8958161 | NCBI WGS metagenome assembly JADMIO01 (sample SAMN16585339, study PRJNA669376) | soil metagenome | isolation source: Crop rotation soil | place: USA: Cullars Rotation, Alabama | collected 2011 | reverse complement strand
GTCGTCTCGCCCGATACCAACGAGGACGTCATCCGCCGCACCCGCGCGCTCGGCATGGCGTCCTACCCCGGCGTCTTCACCCCGACCGACGCGTTCCGCGCCATTCGCGCCGGCGCCACTGGCCTCAAATTCTTCCCCGCCGAGGTCCTCGGCCCCAAAGGCATCAAGGCAATGAAGGCCGTGCTGCCCAAGGACCTCCCGCTGTTTGCGGTGGGCGGCGCCTCCCCCGATAATTTCCGGGAATACTTCGACGCGGGCTGTGCGGGCTTCGGTCTCGGCAGCTATATCTTCAAGCCGGGCATGGATTTGGGCGAGATCGACCGGCGCGCCCGGGCGGCCGTTGCCGCCTACGACGAAGGACAGGACAGATGAGCGATACGGCCGACCTTTTCATCGACAGCCGCTGTGAGCTGGGCGAAGGGCCGTTCTGGCACCCGTTGCAGGAGCGCCTGTTCTGGTTCGATATCCTCAACAAGACGCTGTTCTCGGCGACAGCCGGCGGCATCATGGTCGACCGTTTCACCTTCGACGCGACCGTCACTGCGGCCGGTGTCATCGATGCCGACCATCTGGCGATCGCTTCGGCCGCCGGCCTGTTCAAGCTGCAGATTTCGACCGATACGCGCGAGCTGCTGAGCCCGCTCGAGCCCGACAGCACGACCACCCGCACCAATGACGGTCGCGTCAATCAGGCGGGCGGCTTCTGGGTCGGCACGATGGGCCTCAAGGAACCGGGCAAGGTCGCGGCCGGCTCGCTCTACCAGGTGCGCGGCGGCGAGACGACCAAGCTCCTCGGCGACGTCTTCATCCCCAATGGCACCTGCTTCTCACCGGATGGACGAACCGCCTATTTCGCCGACACCAAGGTCGGCACCATCCGCAAGATCGCCATCGACCCGGAAACTGGCCTTCCCAAGGGCCAGTGGACGCCGTTCGCGGATTCGAGCCACCCCGGCGGTCCTGATGGTTCGGTCGTCGATGCCGAGGGCTTCGTCTGGAACGCCCGTTGGGACGGCTCCTGCGTGATCCGCTTCGCGCCCGATGGCCGCGTCGACCGCGTAGTGAAGGTGCCCGTAAGCCGTCCCACCTGCCCCGCTTTCGGCGGCAAGGACCTCAAGACGATGTACATCACCTCGGCGCGCGAGGGGATGACGGCGGAGCAGCTCGCCGCGGAGCCAACCTCCGGCGGTGTGTTCGCCATCGAGGTCGACGTCCCCGGCCTGCCCGAGAACCTGTTCAGGGCCTGATCCGCCACGGGCGCTCAAGGCTCTCGACCGCCCGCCGGACCTCGAACCGTTCTAGAACGGCGTCCCAGCGCAGCCAGTGCACGCCGTGCGCCGCAAGGTCGTCCGTATCCACGACCGCCGCGGCCCCGCAATAGCTCGGCGCCCGGATCCGGGTCACAATCAGATCCCGCCCGCATTCCTCCGCGAACCCGCTCGGATCGAGCACGATCGCATACGAAAACCCAACCGAACTCTCGCCAATACACGCCACGCTGTCGCAGCTCATCGCAGCCGCAGCAGCAATCGGCTCGGCATACGTCTCCCGCCATACATCCAGCGCAAAGCTCTGCGCCTTCCCATCCGCCAGCTCCAACCCATCCGGTCCACGAACCACCATCGCCCGCGTCGTATCGGCAATCAGCACATCCGGCGGCTTATCGACGGCCAGCAGCACCACCAGCGGTACCGCAACAATCGGTCCTGACAGCCGCCAGCGGTCGCGGAAGAACGCAAACCAGGCCAGCGCCACCAGCCCGATCAGCAGCGCAGGCGGCGTCAGCAGCGGACTCGCCCGCAAATGCGTCGACCACCCAGCGACAACGGTCGCCATATCCAGCATCCGGTCGATCGACCACCCCATCGCCAGCAGGAACGGAGCTTCGAGCCCGAACGGCATAGCCAGAACCGCGAACCCCGCCGCCGGCATCATCACGAAGCCGACCAGCGGCAGGCTCAGTAGATTGCCCAGCACGCCCAGCGGCGAGGTCTGCTGGAAGTGGTAGACCGAGAACAGCAGCGTCGCCCCGCCCGCAACAAGGCTTGAGACCACGATGCCGGTGCCATACGCCCAGGCATGCGCGAACAGGCTCGCGTCCTTGAGCCGCTCAGTTCGAAAGTTCTCGTACGCCCCCACCAGCGCCACCACCGCCGCGAACGACAGCTGGAAGCTCGGCCGGAACACGCTCGCCGGGTCCGTCGCAATCACGATCACCCCCGCGATCGCGACGTTCCGCATCGTCAACGCCCGCCGCCCGAACAGGACGGCGCCGAACACCAGGAGGATCATCAGCGTAGAGCGGAATGCCGCGACATTGCCGCCCGAGATCGCAAAGTAGACCAGCGCCGCTGCGATCCCGGCCACCGCAGCCACCCGCTTGACCGATACTCGCGTCGCCAGTCCTTCCCAGCCCGAAAGCAGCAGCCGGAGCACCCAGAACACGCCACCTGCGACGATTGTCAGGTGCAGCCCCGACACCGACAGCACGTGCGCGATGCCAGCCGTCGCCATCGTCTCGCGCGCCGCATCGGTCACCGCGCTCTGGTCGCCGTTGACAATGGCTCGGGCAATGCCGGCGGACGGTTGCGACAGCACCGCATCGATCCGCGCCGAGATGCCGCGGCGCACCGCATCCACCACATGCTCCGGCGTCGTCTCGCTGCCGACACTCACAATTGCCGGCGCCTGGGTCGAATTGCCGTACCCGCCGATCCCGTCGAAGTAGGCATGGAACTGCGTATCGAACCCGCCCGGATAGATGGGGCCGGGAACGGGCGCGAAACGGAACGGCCCGCTGATCACGTCGCCTGGCGAGAGATCAGGGCCGGCCTTGATCACGACCCGGGCCCGTCGCACCGGCACCTCCCGTGTGTCAGCGAGGGGCGTGATCTGCGACAGGATCACCCGCTTCTCGCTCTGCGTCTCGGACAGGATCTCGTCGACTCGCGCCTGATAAGTCCCGTAAGCTGGCCGCACCAGCATCTGCGTCCCGAACATCGCCCCATGTAGTGGCAGAAGGCAGAACCCCAGCCACCCCGCCGCAAGAGCCACCGCTAACCGCATACCTGCCAGTGATCGCCACAATGCGAGCAGCAGGACCACCGTCGCCGTCGCTCCAGCGATCAGCACCTGAATCGGTGGCTCCACTGGTAGGCTCGCGTCGGCCACTAGCCCCGCGATCATCGCGAACGGCAGCAGAACGAAGCCACGCCGCTCTTCAAGCGCGACCTGCGCGGATTGCAGCACCCCGAGACGTGCGCGCTTCGCCGCGGCCGGGCGCAAGCGCGGTGCGAACTCCGGCGCCGGCGCATCGCGCCGTCCAAACTGGTCATCAACCGTGCCGGCAAGGGTCTCTGCCATCGAGCCCCCCTGCCCTTGCGATCCCCGGGCGCCATGCTACACGGGGTCCGCCTCAACCACCAAGACCGTGCATGTCCAAGAAAGTCGTTACCCGCTTCGCCCCCTCTCCGACCGGTTATCTGCACATCGGCAGCGCTAGGACGGCCCTATTTTCGTGGGCGTATGCGCGTCACACCGGCGGCGAGTTCCAGCTCCGCATCGAAGATACCGACCGCGAACGCTCGACCGAGGACGCGGTGCAGGCGATCTACGAGGGCCTCACGTGGCTCGGCCTCAAGTGGGACGGCGAGCCGTTGCTGCAGTTCGGCCGCGCCGCGCGCCACGCCGAGGTCGCCAAGGAACTGCTGGCCCAGGGCCAAGCCTACTACTGCTATTGCTCGCCCGAAGAGCTCGCGACGATGCGCGAGGAAGCTCGTGCCGCCGGTAAGCCGCCGCGCTACAACGGAATGTGGCGCGACCGCGATCCGTCGGAAGCGCCTGCCGGGGTCGCACCTGTCATCCGCATCAAGGCGCCGCTGTCCGGCGAGATCGTCGTTGACGACCACGTCCAGGGCAAGGTTGTGTTCAAGACCGAAAACCTCGACGATTTCATCATCCTGCGCTCGGACGGAACGCCGACCTACATGCTCGCTGTCGTCGTCGACGACCACGACATGGGCGTAACGCACATCATACGCGGCGACGATCATCTGACCAACGCCGCGCGCCAGATCATCATCTACAACGGCATGGGCTGGGGCGTCCCTGAGATGTCGCACATCCCGCTGATCCATGGTCCGGACGGCGCGAAGCTGTCGAAGCGGCACGGCGCACTCGGCGTCGGGGCCTACCGCCAGATGGGCTATCTGCCCGAGGCCATGAACAATTATCTTGCCCGCCTCGGCTGGTCGCATGGCGACGACGAACTGTTCTCGATCGAGCAGATGGTTGAATGGTTCTCACTCGAAGGGCTGAACAAGGGCGCTGCGCGCTTCGACTTCGTGAAGCTCGAGAACGTCAACGGCCACTACATCCGCGAGGCCAAGCCCGACTATCTCTACAAGGTGATGGTCGACACAGCGGCAGAGATCGGCCGCGATTTCGACCATGCCGGCCTCGTGGCAAACAAGGACACCGTCCTCGCCGCACTGCCGGAGCTACAGCCCCGCGCAAAGACGGTGCTCGAGCTGATTGACCTCGCACACTTCATCTACGCGGTCCGCCCAATCGCGGTGGATCCTGCTGCGGCCGAACATGTCTCCGGGGACGCCCGCGCGCTCCTGGCCGCCGCATGCGATGTGCTGCGCGGCCTCAACGACTGGACGGTTCCGGCCATCGACGCCGCCATCCGCGCGCTGGCGGAGACCCGTGGGCTCAAGCTGGGCAAAGTGGCCCAGCCCTTGCGCGTCGCCCTCACCGGACGCACGGTGTCACCGGGCGTATTTGAAGTGATGGTACTGATCGGCAGGGACGAGACTCTGGCCCGTCTGACGGATCACACCGACGGCTGAGGCACGTGCCTAATAGGTCAGCGTTATTCACCTATCTGTTGCAGTGATGGGGTAAATCGGCTACGCCATCTGAACTGCATTTCCGCCACGTTTCGGCATTGGCGCGCTGAGTTTGAGGCGCGGCCCTGGCCCCAAGGAGAGCACCTCATGTCAGATACCGTCGCGAAGCTCACCATCGGCGATAAGACCTACGAATTCCCGGTCTTGTCGGGCTCCGTTGGGCCTGACGTGATCGATATCCGATCGCTCTATGCCAAGACCGGGATGTTCACCTACGACCCGGGCTTCACCTCGACCGCGGCGACGGACAGCACGATCACCTACATCGACGGCGACGTCGGCGAGTTGATGTATCGCGGCTACCCCATCGACCAGTTGGCGGAAAAGTCGAACTTCCTCGAGGTCTGCTACCTGCTGCTCTACGGCGAGCTGCCTACCAAAGCGCAGATGAAGGATTTCGATCACCGTGTGACCACTCACACGATGCTGCACGAGCAGATGCATTTCCTCTATCGCGGCTTCCGCCGCGACGCGCACCCGATGGCGGTCGTCTGCGGCGTCGTCGGCGCCATGGCGGCGTTCTACCACGACTCGACCGACATCACCGACCCGATGCAGCGCGAGATCGCCTCGATCCGCCTCATCGCAAAGATGCCGACGATCGTCGCGATGGCCTACAAATACTCGGTGGGTCAGCCCTTCGTGTACCCGCGCAACGACCTCGATTACGCGAGCAATTTCCTTCGCATGTGCTTCTCGGTGCCTGCCGAGGACTACAAGGTGAACCCGGTCGTGGCGCGCGCCATGGATCTGATCTTCACGCTTCACGCGGACCACGAGCAGAACGCGTCCACGTCCACCGTGCGCCTCGCGGGCTCGTCCGACGCCAACCCGTTCGCCTGTATCGCGGCGGGCGTTGCGTGCCTCTGGGGTCCGGCCCACGGTGGCGCGAATGAGGCCGCACTCAACATGCTCAAGGAAATCGGCACCGTCGACCGCATCCCGGACTTCATCGCCAAGGTGAAGGACAAGTCGTCGGGTATCCGTCTGATGGGCTTTGGGCACCGCGTCTACAAGAACTATGATCCACGCGCGAAGGTGATGCAGGAGACGGCTAACCAGGTGCTGGAGCAGCTTGGCGCACACAACATGTCGCCGACTTTGCAGGTCGCCAAGGAGCTCGAGAAGATCGCGCTCTCGGACCAGTACTTCATCGACCGCAAGCTCTACCCGAACGTCGACTTCTACTCGGGCATCATCCTCGACGCGATCGGCTTCCCAACATCGATGTTCACTGCGATCTTCGCGCTGAGCCGGACGGTGGGCTGGATCTCGCAGTGGAAGGAAATGATTGCGGACCCGCAGAAGAAGATTGGTCGACCGAGGCAGCTCTACCACGGCTCGCCGGAGCGCGATTACGTGCCGCTGTCCGCACGCTGAGGCAGGTGGGCTAGTACGCGGTTCACCGCATCCTGCAGGGGCGCCTCGGGCGCCCCTTTCTCCATCCCGGCGCGGATGCGAGCAAAGCCGGCCCGCTGCGCTTCCGCAGCGCCGGGTTCGTCGAGCAGGCGTTCGACTTCGTCGAGAACCCGATCAGGCTCCGGCCACTGGCTGAGTATCTCGGGCACCAGCTCGCTTCCATAGAGGATGTTGGGGAGGCCAACGAACCGCGGCTTGTACTTGAGAAAGCGCCGCGCCTGCCCGCTATCCCCCACATAGGTGATCGCCATCGGCACGCCCGACAGCGCCAGCTCGAGCGTAGCCGTGCCGCTCTTCACCGCGGCCACCAGCGAATCCGCGAAGGCCTTGTTCTTGGCTTCGGAGGACGTGGTGACGAAGACGGGCGTTTTCCACGTCGTCACGATGCGCATGACATCCTCCTCGAGATGGCGTGGCGTCGGCAGCACGAAGCCCGTCACCCTCGGGTGGTTGCGGAGCGCCGTCGCAACCTGCTCCATGAGCGGCAAGTGGCGACGCAGTTCGCCCATGCGGCTTCCCGGCATAAGCAGCACCGGCCCGCGTGTCGGCTCGCTTGTCCGCAGCCTCGTGTGCTCCAGCGCCGGATGGCCGACATAGGACGTCGCTGGCCCGCCGAGCTTCCGCATCACCGCGGGCTCGAACGGCAGCACGGCGAGCACTTCGTCGTAGAGCGGCTTAAGCGCCGGGGCCCGTTCGGGCTTCCACGCCCACACGCTCGGCGCCACGTAGAGCAGAATCTTGCCGGTGTACCCCGCCTTGCGCACCTGCCCGGCCACCGTCTGGCTGAATACCTGGGAGTCGATCAGCACGACGAGGTCGGGCTTCTCGGCGAGGATCGCCTTTGCGGTCTGCCGCGCCCGCCAGAGGAGGAGCGGCAAGCGCTTGAGCACATCCGTGAGTCCCATCACGGACAGATCGCTCATCGGGTAGAGCGACCTCAGCCCCTCCCCCTCGAGCTCCACGCCGCCGACACCAGTCAACGTCACGCGCTGCTGCACGCGCAGTCGCTTCACGAGATCAGCACCGATCCTGTCGCCCGATGGTTCTCCGGCAAGAATGAACAGACGGGCAGTGTCAGCCATGGCGGAGGCCAATCACAGTGACGCTACGCGCTGCGGCCTCTCGTTCGATCGCCGCGCGATCAAGCAAGAGGCTCGCCTTTGCCTCGACGGCTACGACCGAAATGCCGGCTTGCGCGGCGCCTATGACAGTTTGTGCTCCTATGGCAGGCAAATCGACAAAGTTGGGTTGCTTTGGCTTGCGTGCCTTAGCGAGCACCAGCGGGCCACGCCCCTCGCCAACAATTCCACTTGCCCGCATCTCCGCCACACGAGCGATGAGACCGTCGGTACCGCTAGCATCCTCCGCCGCCACCGGCCGGTGCGCCGAAACAACTACCGACTGGCCAAGATCGATCGCTCCGATTGCCTTCGCAGCCTTCATGGCACGCGCCGCAACGCCAGCGAGTTGAGTTGACAGAGGTGGTCCACCGATGTGGCCGTCCGGCGCCAACAGCTCGGGAGCGACCTCGTGAGCGCCGACGAGCCTGTATCCATGCGCCTTGCAGTAGAGCAAGATGAGACCCGCGAGTCCGATGTCGCCCAGCCCACCGGCAACCCGCCCCGCGAATCCAAACGCCTCTGCCAGTCCCCTGCGATCCGTGTCACTGATGTGAACGCCGCCTGCGAGGACCAGATGCGAGGGTCCGAATGCCTTGATCCCCTCTAGCAGCGACGCCGCATCGCTCAGTGTTTCGCGCAGAACCTCGCCCCCGGTAGCGATCGCCGGACGCCCCACGAGATCGACGACTTGCAGCGTGTCCCCGCGCTGGATCACCGCCTCAGCAATGTAGTCAACGAGATCACCTCGCCCGGCCACGAGGGTGACGCGCCGTGCCATCAGTCCTCGCCGTGGCCATTCCGCGGCAACGTCAGCGGACTGTCCTGAGCGCTGACGATGAACGCCACCACTTCCTGAACCAGTTCATCCTTGGGGAAGATCGCAGCCGCATCCTCGACCCGCTCGCGCAGGGTACCCTCGCTCGCGAAGATCATGCGGTAGGCTGTGCGGAGATTGTGGATCGCGTCCCGGTCGAAGCCGCGTCGCTTGAGGCCGATCAGGTTGAGCCCTGATAGCTCGGCCGGATTCCCGACGGCCGTGCCGTAAGGGATCATATGCTTTTCGACCTTGCTGAGCCCGCCCACGAAGGCATGTTTCCCGATATGCACGAACTGCGTCGCGCCCGAATAGCCGCTCATCACGACGTAGTCGTCGATGCGGCAGTGGCCGGCGAATGTAACGTTGTTCGAGAACACCACATGGTTCCCGATGATGCAGTCGTGTCCGATGTGCACCCCGATCATGATCAGGCAGTTGTCGCCGATCTTGGTGATCATACCACCGCCCGCGGTACCCGGGTTTATTGTGGCATGCTCGCGGATTGTGACGTTCTCGCCGATCTCGAGTGTCGAGGGCTCGCCGGCATATTTGAGATCCTGCGGCCGATGGCCGATCGAGGCGAATGGGAAGACTCTGCACCGGGCACCGAGCGTCGTCCGCCCTGTGATCACCGCGTGCGAAAGAAGTTCTACCTCATCTCCGAGCTTGGACTCGGCGCCTACGACGCAGTAGGGGCCGACTTTCACGCCCTCGCCGAGCGTCGCGCCATCTTCGACGATCGCGGTCGGGTGGATGAAATTGGGCATTATTGGCCTTCGACCATCACCATGGCGCCGACTTCGGCTTCTGCAATTAGCGTCGTTCCCACCATGGCGCGGGCCTCATACCAGCCCATGGCGCTGCGGCGCCGTATCTTCCTGATGTGATACTCAATGACGTCGCCCGGACGTGCAGGCTTCCTGAATTTGCACTTGTCGACGGTCACCATGTAGACCACGTGCCGGCCGCTCGCCTTATCCGCGGCGATGGCGATCGCACCCGCGGTCTGCGCCATGCCCTCAATGATCAGAACACCGGGAAACACCGGATTACCGGGAAAATGCCCCTGGAAGAATGGCTCGTTCACCGAGCAGTTCTTGATGCCGATCGCTGAGTTATCGCTGTCGATGTTGATAATCCGGTCGATCATCAGGAAGGGATAGCGGTGTGGCAAAGCCTTGAGGATGGCGTCGATGTCCATCGTTTCGAGCGTGCCGCTGGGCGTCTGCGCCGACTGGTCTCTAACGTCCACTCTCAGTCCCTTCTGCTCATCTTCCTCAGAGTCGCCACTTCACGCCGCCAGTGGCGAACGTCCTGAGCCGGAAAGCCGGCCAGCCGCGACCCGGGCGGGAAACTTTTGGTGATCGCGGCCCCGGCAGCTAAGACGCTGCCATAGCCAATGGTCAAGTGGCCGCTGGTGGTTGCCCGCGCCCCAAGCATCACGCTGTCCTCGAGGATCGTCGCGCCGGCAAGCCCCGACATGCCGGCGATAAGGCAGTTCCGCCCGATCCGGCAATTGTGCCCGACCTGGACGAGGTTATCGATCTTTGTTCCCTCGCCCACCACCGTGTCGCCGAGCGCCCCTCGGTCGACGGCCGAATTGGCGCCAATTTCGACGCGGTCCTGAATGATCACTCGCCCGAGCTGGGGGATCTTGCGGTTGCCGCGCCCATGCTCCAGCCAGCCAAAGCCCTCGGAGCCAATCCGGGCACCGGCGTGCAGGACGACGTTGTTGCCCAGGTGCGCGCACTCGATCGTGACGTTGGAGGAGATGATACAGTTGCGCCCGATCGTCACTCCCGCGCCGATCACCGTATTGGGGCCGATGACCGTGCCGCGGCCGATCTCGACCCCCGGCCCGAGCACCACACCGGGCCCGATCCGAACGTCGTTCTCGGTGACCGGCAGCGCTTCGTAGGGTCCAAGCAGCGCCGTGATCGTGCCGCGCGTGCTGTGCGGATAGAGTTGCTCGAGCAGCGCTACAAACGCGATGTGCGGGTCTGGTGCAACGACCGGGATCACGCCCGCCGGAACATCCGCCGCGAGTTCACGGGAGACGATCACGACGCCGGCGCCGGTCGCCTGCAACGCTGTGCGGTATTCAGCATGTGCGGCGAGAGCGACGTGCCCCGGGCCGGCAAGATGGAGTTCTTCGACGCCCTCGATCAACGGCCCGTCGCCGTCCAGCTCAGCAGCGAGTTCTATGGCCGCGAGGAGGCTGCTCAGCGAGCGCGATCCGGCGAACTGGTGGAAGCGGCTATCGACCATGGCAATCGCAATGAAAAAGGCCGCGGCGGCTAGGCCCCGCGGCCTTTGAACTGTTTCACGCCCTCTGGATCAGAGCAAGTTCTGGATCGTCAGCGAGAACGTCGGGCAGTAGTAGCCGGAACAAGCGATCTGGCTCGCAAGCGTATCCGTCGTAGCGCCGGTCAGCGGCACTGCCATGTCGCCACGCAACGGGCCGAACGGCGAGTCCCAGATAATCGACGCACCGATCGAGCTCTTGAGCGGGTTTGCCGTTGAGGCCGGGTCAACCGTACCCGTTCCCACCTGCCCCTCACCCGAGATGATCGCCGCATCCGCGAACAGGGCGCCGGACAGGCCATAGCTGTCGGGCAGCATCGGGATCGGGAAACTGAGTTCCGCCGACGCGCCGGCATAGGCCATGTAGCCCATGATCTCGCCGTTCATCGTCTTCGGTCCCATGCCCTTGCTCAGGAAGCCACGGACAAGCTGGGGCGCATAGGTGAAGTTCTCAAGCGAGTTCACGCCCGCGCCAGAGAAGTCGTTGATGATGCCGCCCTGCACCTTCACGCTGCCAACCAGACCGAAGTCCGAATTGAGCGGCATGAAGTAACGCGCCTTGGCCTCGGTCTTGAGGAAGTTGTAGCCGACGCCGACGTAGGTCTGGGTGAGCGATGCTGTCAGGCCCTGGGTCGGCTTCTTGGTGTCATCAAGACCGTTGTAGTTGAGGCTGTAGCCGATCCACGCCTTGTTGAAGCTGGCACCCGGCGAATAGATCTCCGAGAAGCCACCAAGAGCGGTATCTGCGATCACCGTCTGATCAGCACCACCGAACACCTGGGCACGCATATCGCGCGTAACCGGCAGACCAAAGCGCACCTGCGCGCCGGTCGATGTGACGCCGTAGATGTTGGTCGCGTTCTCGTCGGTGATGCGATGGTAGGCATCGATACCTGCCGACATCTTGAGACCCATGAAGTAGGGCTCGGTGAACGAGAAGTCGAACGACCTTCCGCCCTGGCTCGCACCGATCGAGGCCTTCAGATACTGGCCGCGGCCGAGGAAATTGCGCTCGGTCAGCGACAACTCGCCCAGAATGCCGCTTGAGGAATCGAACCCCGCGGTGACGCCGTAGTCGCCCGTCGAGGTCTCCTCGACCATGATGTTGAGAACAACCTTGTCGCCTGCACTGCCCTGCTCGACGCCAACGCCGACGCGCGAGAAGTAGCCTAGCGCTTCGATATTGGCCTTGCCCTGCGTGACCAGCGACCGGTTGAACGGGTCGCCTTCAGCAAAAGGAAGCTCGCGGCGGATCACGAAATCGCGGGTCTTCTCGTTGCCCGTGATGTTGATGCGCTCGACGTAGAGCCGCTGTCCGTCGTCGACGAGGAAGGTCACGGCAAAGGCCGAGCCGTTGCGGTCGATACGCGGACGCACGTCAGCGAACGGGTGGCCGAGATTGGTGGCTTCGACCGCCATATCCTGCACCGTGCGGGCCAGCTCGGCGCCGGAGAACCGCTCACCCTCGTGAATACGAATCGTGCCGGTGAGCATGTTCGCATCTAGGCCCGCAATCGAAGTCTCAACCCCGATCGCGCCGAACACGACCGGCTCGTTCTCGACCACGGTGACGCTGATGAAATACCCCTGACGCTCGGCGTTGTACTCGGCCACCGCCGAAGTCACCTGCGCATCCGGGAAGCCATGGTTGGCGTAGTATTGACGGATCAGCTCGCGGTCGGCGTCGAGCACCTCGGGCGTATAGTTGTCGTCACGCAGCAGCCAGCTCAGCCAGCCGGTCTCCTTGGTGCGCATGACAGATTTAAGCTGCCAGGCGCTGATGCTGTTGTTGCCCGTGAAATTGATCGCCGCGATGCCCGCG
>JADMIO011683348.1_pt1 | contig 12400 bp, 9 predicted proteins | sample 8958161 | NCBI WGS metagenome assembly JADMIO01 (sample SAMN16585339, study PRJNA669376) | soil metagenome | isolation source: Crop rotation soil | place: USA: Cullars Rotation, Alabama | collected 2011 | reverse complement strand
CTCGTTGTTGAACGACGCCCCGCCGATCGGCCCGTCGATCATGATCTGCAACGGACTTGCGATGTGGTCGGGCTTGCCGTAGGGGGCCTGCTCCCACGGTTCGTCCGTGCCGGGCAGGTTCAGGTTGGAGACGCTGAAGCCGGTCAGACCTGCCTTCGGCTTCGAGCCGCGGCCGGTCGCTCCCTCGTCGCGGATTTCGCCGCCCGCGCCGGTGGCCGCTCCCGGAAAAGGCGAGATCGCAGTGGGATGGTTGTGGGTCTCGACCTTCATCAGCACGTGCGCTGTTTCGCGGCGCATCGCATACAGCGGCGCGTTGGTGAACCCCTGCGGCAGCCAGCGCTCGACCTCGCCGCCCTCCATGACCGATGCGTTGTCGCTGTAGGCCACCACCGTGTGCTGCGGCGCCACGCGATGGGTGTTGCGGATCATCTCGAACATCGACATCGGCTGCGGCTCGCCGTCGATGTCGAAGTTCGCATTGAAGATCTTGTGCCGGCAATGCTCGCTGTTGGCCTGCGCGAACATCATGAGCTCGACGTCGGTGGGATTGCGGCGCAGGCCGGTGAAGGCATCGACCAGGTACTCGATCTCGTCGTCGCTGAGGGCAAGGCCGAAGTCTTTATTGGCCGCCGCAAGCGCCTTGCGGCCATGGCCCAGCACGTCGACATGCTCCATCGCCTTGCCGGGCTGCTCGTCGAACAGACGGGCCGCGCCGTCGCGGTCGAACAGGACGCTCTCGGTCATGCGGTCGTGCAGCAGCATCGCAAGCGCCTGCAGCTCGGTTGCATCGAGCGGCTTCGCGCTGCGCAGCAGGCCGGCTTTCAGGCCCAGCCGATACTCGGTCACGCGCTCGATGCGCTTGACCTCGATCCCGCAGTTGTGTGCGATGTCGGTCGCCTTGCTGGACCAGGGAGACACGGTGCCCAGCCGCGGCGCGACGACGATCAGCGCGCCGTCCGCCGGGCCGGGGTAAGGGTCGCCGTAGCGCAACAGCGCGTCCAGCTTGTCGACGGTCGAGCTGGCCGGCGACGAAGTGCTCCAGACCCAGTGCACGTGGCGGGCGTGGACAGCGCTGACTCGCGGACTGATCGCCTGCAGTCTCGGCAGCAAGGCCTGGGCACGGAATTGGGACAGCGCATTGCCGCCCTCGAAGTGAAGCAGTTGCTTGGGGGTTTGAGTCACGCTGGCGGCTCGGCGTCGGAGAGAAGTCGATAGACCGGAAGCAGCTCGTGGCCGGCCGGTGCAAGCCGATGATTCTAGGGGGTCGATGAGATAATTCGCCCCATGACGATCTCCATCAAGACCGCGGCCGACGTGGAAGGCATGCGAATCGCCGGCAGGCTCGCTTCCGAGGTGCTGGACATGCTGACTCCGCATGTGAAGCCCGGCATCACCACCAACCAGCTCGACAAGCTGGCCCACGACTACATCGTGAACGTGCAGGGCGCCATTCCCGCCCCGCTGAACTACGCGCCCCCTGGCTACACGCCCTACCCCAAATCGATCTGCACTTCGATCAACCACCAGGTCTGCCACGGCATTCCGAATGACCGCCTGCTGAAAAACGGCGACATCGTCAACATCGACGTCACCGTCATCAAGGACGGCTGGCACGGTGACACGAGCCGGATGTTCATCGTGGGCGAAGGCTCGATCGCGGCGAAGCGCTTGTGCCAGTTCACTTACGACGCCATGTGGAAGGGCATCGTCAAGGTCAAGCCGGGGGCGCGGCTGGGCGATATCGGACACTCGATCCAGACCTTTGCCGAAAGCAACGGCTTTTCGATCGTGCGCGAGTTCTGCGGCCACGGCATCGGCCGCAAGTTCCACGAAGAGCCGCAGGTCCTGCACTGGGGCCGGCCCGGCACGCTCGAAGAACTGGTGCCCGGCATGATGTTCACCATCGAGCCGATGATCAACGCAGGCAAGCGCGAGATCCGTGAAATGGGCGATGGCTGGACCATCGTCACCAAGGATCGTTCGCTGTCCGCGCAATGGGAGCACACGATTCTCGTCACCGAAACCGGCTATGAAGTGATGACGCTGTCGGCCGGAAGCCCTCCGCCGCCGGCGTTCGTTGCGGCTTAGGGCCCTGATCATGTCGGCCGTTCCCGAAGACCGCGACAAGGCGCGTCCTGCGGGCAGTGTCAGCGAGCTCCGGTCGCGCTTCCGACAGGGCAAGAACCAGCTGCTCGACCATTTTCGCGAGTCGCGCGCGACCTCGACATCGGCAACCGGCCTCGTGCGTGCTCTCACCAAGCACGTCGACCAGACGTTGATCAGCCTGTGGGAACACGCACTGATGCCTCCCGGTGCGGCATTGCTGGCCGTCGGCGGCTACGGCCGTGCAGAGCTGTTTCCCCATTCCGACGTCGACGTGCTGGTGCTGCTGCCGCCCGGCAATCCGGACACCAACGATGCGCTCAAGTCATCGGTGGAAGGCTTCATCACCGCCTGCTGGGACATCGGCCTGGAGATCGGGTCCAGCGTGCGCAGCGTCGAGGAATGCATCGAAGAGGCCGAACGCGACGTGACGGTCCAGACCGCGCTGCTCGAGTCGCGTTACGTCTGCGGCTCGCGGCGCGTGTTCAACCAGTTCAGGGTGGCCAATACCCAGGCGATGGACGAGAAGGCGTTCTTGCGCGCGAAGACGCTCGAGATGCGCCAGCGCCACCTGAAATTCGAGGACACGCCGTACTCGCTGGAGCCCAACTGCAAGGAAAGCCCCGGTGGTCTGCGCGACCTGCACGTCGTCATCTGGGTGGCCCGGGCCGCTGGGCTCGGCAAGAACTGGAACGAGCTCGCGGCGAAGGGATTGATCACGCCGTTCGAGGTCAAGCAGCTGCAGCGCAACGAAGGTCTGCTCAAGCTCATTCGCGCGCGGCTGCACATGGTGGCCGGGCGGCGCGAGGATCGCCTGGTCTTCGATTTGCAGACGGCGGTGGCAGAAAGCTTCGGCTACAAGCCCACCAAGGGCCAGCGCGCATCCGAGGTGCTGATGCGACGCTATTACTGGGCGGCCAAGGCGGTCGCCCAGCTCAACCAGATTCTCATGCTCAACATCGAGGAGCGCATCAACGGCATGCAGGATGCGCCGATGCGCCCGATCGACGAGAAGTTTCTCGAGCGCGCCGGGATGCTCGAGGTGGTGAGCGACGATCTCTACGAACGCGACCCGCATGCGATTCTCGAAACCTTTCTGACCTACCGCACGTCGCTCGGTCCGAAAGGCCTGTCCGCACGAACCTTGCGAGCGCTTTACAACGCACGCGAGCTGATGAACGGCGACTTCCGGCACGACCCGGTGAACCGCGCCACCTTCATGAGAATACTGAAGGCGCCCGAAGGACAGACCCATGCTCTGCGGCTGATGAACCAGACCAGCGTGCTCGGGCGCTACCTGTGGGTGTTCCGCCGCATCGTCGGGCAGATGCAGCATGACCTGTTCCATGCGTACACCGTGGACCAGCACATCCTGATGGTGCTGCGCAACGTGCGGCGCTTCTTCATTCCGGAGCATGCGCACGAATACCCGTTCTGCTCGCTGCTCGCATCGCAGTTCGACCGGCCGTACGTGCTGTACATCGCCGCCCTGTTCCACGACGTCGCCAAGGGACGCGGCGGCGACCACTCCGACATCGGCGCGCGCGAGGCACGCGGCTTCTGCCGCGACCACGGCGTCGAAGGCGAAGACGCGGAGCTGATCGAGTTTCTGGTCAAGAGCCACCTCACGATGTCGCGCATCGCGCAAAAGGAAGATCTGTCCGATCCGGAAGTCATCGACGGCTTCGCACGCCTCGTCGGCAGCGAGCGACGCCTGAGCGCGCTGTACCTGCTGACAGTGGCCGACATCCGCGGCACGAGCCCCAAGGTGTGGAACGCCTGGAAAGGCAAGCTGCTCGAGGATCTGTATCGCCTGACCCTGCGCGCGCTCGGTGGCGCCCGGCTCAATGCGGATGCGGAAATCGAGGCTCGCAAGCAGGAAGCCCGCCACACGCTCAACCTGTATTCGATGCTGCCCAACACCGAAGCGCCGCTCTGGGCCACGCTCGAGATCAGCTATTTCGCCCGCCATGACGCAGGCGACATCGCCTGGCATGCGCGCTCGCTGCACCGCCACGTCGAAACGCAGTCGCCGGTGGTCCGCGCGCGCTTGTCGTCGCTCGGCGAAGGGCTGCAGGTCCTCGTGTATGCCCCGGATCGACCCGACCTCTTCGCGCGCATCTGCGGCTATTTCGACGGGGCCGGCTTCAACATTCTCGATGCCAAGGTGCACACGTCGAAAGCAGGCTACGCGCTCGATACTTTCCAGGTCATCAGTCCGCAGCTGGATATTCATCATCGCGATCTGATTTCCCTGGTGGAGACCCAGCTCGCCTTTGCACTCGACGCGACCGGTCCGCTTCCGGAGCCGAGCCGGGGCCGGTTGTCTAGACGGGTGAGGTCTTTCCCGATCACGCCACGCGTCACGCTGCGGCCTGATGAGCGCGCTCAACGCTGGCTGCTGGGTGTGTCGACCAGTGACCGCTCGGGCCTGCTGTATGCCATTGCCCGCGTGCTCGCGCGCCACCACATCAACTTGCAGCTCGCAAAGATCACCACGCTAGGCGAGCGGGTGGAAGATACGTTTCTCGTCGACGGCTCGGCGCTGCAGCAGAACAGGATGCAGCTCGAGATCGAAAGCGAGCTGTTGGACGCGATCACGCCGTGACCGCCCGTGCATGCCGGTGCTGAGCATCAAGGCCGCGGAGGCCATCGAACGTCTGGACAGCTTCGACACGCTGATCGATGCGCGCTCTGAAAGCGAATACGCCGAAGACCGCTTTCCCGGCGCCGTCAACTGGCCCACCCTGACGGATGCAGAACGCAAGCTTGTCGGCACCGAGTACAAGCAGGTCTCGCCATTCATCGCCAGGAAGCGCGGCGCCGTATTGGCGGCGCGCAACATCGCTGCGCACATCGAGCGCGAGGTTCTCGACAAGCCCAAGGACTGGAAGCCGCTGGTGTATTGCTGGCGCGGCGGCAAGCGCAGCGGCTCGCTGGCGCTGGTGCTCGACCAGATCGGCTTCAAGGTGCATGTCGTCGAAGGCGGGTACCGCGAATACCGCCGCGCGGTGATGGCGGACCTCGAGCAGCTGCCGCAACGACTCGCCTATCGCGTCGTCTGCGGAAAGACAGGCTCGGGCAAGAGCCGCCTGCTGGGCGAGCTGCGTCGGCTGGGCGCGCAGGTTCTGGACCTCGAATCGCTGGCCAATCACCGCGGCTCCGTGCTCGGGCTCGTGCCCGGTAGTCCGCAGCCCGGCCAAAAGCAGTTCGACTCTCGCATATGGGATGTCTTGCGCAAGTTCGATCCGGCTCGTGAAGTGTGGGTCGAAAGCGAGAGCAGGAAGGTCGGTGAACTGCGCGTACCGCAGGCGCTCATCGAGCAGATGCGAGCGGCACCCTGCGTCCGCATCGAACTGCCTATCGACGCGCGAGTGGCCTTGCTCATGGAGGACTACGATTTCTTCGTCAAGGACGTGAACGCATTCTGCGAGCGGCTCGACGCGCTGCGAGCACTGCGCGGCAATGATGTCGTGAAGGCTTGGCAGGAAGCTGCGAGGTCAGGGCGCATCGAAGGCGTCGTTCGCGACCTTCTGTTGAGCCACTACGACCCGATCTATCTCGAGTCGATGCGGCGCAATTTTCGTGAGTTCGACCGTGCAGTGCTGTCAGAGCCGGCCGATGGAAGCAATGCGGTGCTGAGCGGCGTTGCCGAAGATCTGCTGGACCAGGTGCACGCCGGGCGACTCGGCTGAATCGGGATAGGGGCCGATGATCGCTGATCGGGCCCCTCCCACACCACCCGGCATGCGGGTCCGCACCGGGCGGTTCGAGAAGTTGAGGTCAGGAGAATCGCGGGACTCCCAGACGGTCGAAGTAGGCGATTGGCATCACACGGTTCAGGCCCATGGCGCTGTTGCGCCACCAACGTCTGGCGTTGCCAGCGATACGCGCAGCCAAGTCCGGTGTCGCTCCCAACTTGCACAGCTCGCGGAACATCGTGGTCCCACGCCGCCACTGCTTGAGCTGTATCGCTCGCAGCCGGTGTCGCAGCCCATTCGTCGTGCTCACGCATGACCTGCGGGGTCTGTGCCAGCCGGAAGTACGCCTTCCACCCCGGCACGTAGCTCCTTAGTTAGATCCACGGCGATCTGTTCGAGGCTGCGCCCGCGCGTACGTCGCGTAAGCTGCCGGATGCGCTGCCGCATCTTTTGCTTGGCCTGTTTGGAAACTGCTCGCTTGACTTCCCCGGCCGGGGCGGCCCACAAGCAATACCCCAGGAACTTGCGCCCAGACCGATGCCACCGCTGTCTTCGACCCTCAGCGCCAGCTTCGCGTAGCAGCCGCGCAGCGCCTGCAGCACCCGCTCTCCTGCCTTGCGGCTCCTGACGTAGACGTTGCAATCGTCGGAGTAGCGCACGAACTTGTGTCCGCGCCGCTCCAGCTCTCGATCCACTTCGTCGAGTAGCACGTTGGTCAGCAATGGGCTCAGCACGCCACGGACGCAAAAGATGACTTCGAGTTCGAGTTCGAGCGACGAGTAGCGCTGTGTAGAACCTTGTCAGTGCTTGATTTTAGGCGCAAGAGGCAATATCTTTATGGCCAATGTCGCGATCCACGAGTGCCGAGAGGGCCGAACGCTTGAACGCTGCATTCGATCTGCTTGCCCAAGGCCGCGCCGCTGCGCAAGCAACGGCGGCGCTGAGCGAGGAGTTCGCTTTGTCGCGGCGTCAGGCCAATCGGTACGTGCAAGAAGCTCAAGGGATCAAGCGGCCAGTGATCGTGTCGGGCCCGGCGGTGGCTATGACCGTCAAAGTTCCCGAGGAAGTCGCTCAGCAGTTGCGTCAGCATGCGCGAGCCACCGATTCCACCATAGGCGAGGTCATTGCGCGCGCCCTTGCTGGACTTCTCGCGCGGGAGCGCCAGCGTGGCTGAGCGCCACGAGCGCCGTCACGTCAGCCTTTCGTGTACCTCGGCTCGCGGTTTACGCTCCACGCTTCCTCTCCACGCTCGGTCACCCTCACGCAGTTGCGTTTCACTTGCCTCGCTGTGGCCAGCTCGGCGGAGGACTTGCACCTCCAGGATCGCGCCCATGCTGGGCGCACATGAAAAAGCCCGGGATTCCGGGCTTCTTTGTGCAAGGTGCAGCGACGTCACCCCATGTGCAAGCCGCCGTTGATGGAGAAGTCGGCACCTGTTGCAAAGCCCGATTCGTCGGATGCAACCCACGCCACGATGGAGGCGATGTCCTCGGGCGTGCCCAGACGCCTGACCGGGATGCCGGCGACGATCTTGTCGAGCACGTCCTGGCGGATCGACTTGACCATGTCGGTTCCGATGTAGCCCGGCGACACCGTGTTCACCGTCACCCCCTTGTTCGCCACTTCCTGTGCCAGCGCCATCGTGAAGCCGTGCATGCCTGCCTTTGCCGCGGAGTAGTTGGTCTGGCCGAACTGGCCCTTTTCTCCATTGACCGAGCTGATGTTGATGATGCGGCCCCAGCCTCGCTCCACCATGTCGTCGATGACCTGCTTGGTCACATTGAACAGGCTCGTCAGGTTAGTTTCGATCACTGCATCCCAGTCGGCGCGGCTCATCTTGCGGAACATGCCATCGCGTGTGATGCCGGCGTTGTTGACGAGCACGTCGACCGGTCCATGCTCGGCCTTCGCTTTTTGCATTGCAGCCACTGTCGAGTCCCAGTCACCCACATTGCCCACCGAGGCAAAGAAGTTGTAGCCCAGGGCCGTCTGCTCGTCGAGCCACTTCTTGAAGTCACGGCTCGGACCGCACCCCGCAATAACCTTGAAACCGTCCTTGTGCAGACGCTGGCACATCGTGGTGCCGATGCCCCCCATTCCGCCGGTCACATACGCTACCTTCTGTGTCATCTTTTCCGCTCCTTGGGTGATGCTGGGATTAGTAGAAAAAGGCCCTGAGCGTCGCCGCCCCGGGCCATCGGCTCAATCGGGTTGCCCCGGCAGGAAATGGGTCAACGCTCGACCGTCAACGCAACGCCCATGCCGCCGCCGATGCACAGCGACGCGATTCCCTTCTTGGCGTTGCGGCGCTGCATTTCGTGCAGCAGCGTCACGAGAATGCGGCAGCCTGATGCACCGATGGGGTGACCGATGGCAATGGCGCCGCCGTTCACGTTGACCTTCGACGTGTCCCAACCCATCTCGTTGTTGACGGCGCAGGCCTGCGCGGCGAAAGCCTCGTTGATCTCGAGCACGTCGAGATCCTGGGGCTTCCAACCTGCGCGCTGCAACGCCCGCTGGCTGGCGGGCACCGGCCCCATGCCCATCACCTTCGGGTCGAGCGCGACCGTGGCGTAGCTAGCGATGCGCGCGAGCGGCGTGAGTCCGAGCTGGTCGGCCTTCTTCGCAGTCATCACGACAACGGCCGCTGCGCCATCGTTCAGGCCGGAGGCATTGCCCGCCGTCACGGTTCCCGCCTTGTCGAACGCGGGCCGCAGTCCTGCCAAACCCTCGGCATTGGTCTTGCGATTGATGAACTCGTCGGTATCGAAGAGCACCGGGTCGCCCTTTCTCTGCGGAATCGGCACCGGCACGATCTCGTCCTTGAACTTGCCGGCGTCCTGTGCCGCCGCTGCCTTCTGCTGCGAAGCCAGCGCCAGCGCGTCCTGCTTCTCGCGCGAAATGTTGTGCTGCTTGGCGACGTTTTCCGCAGTGATGCCCATGTGGTACTGGTTGTACACGTCCCAGAGTCCGTCCACGATCATCGTGTCGACGAGCTTCCAGTCTCCCATGCGCTGTCCGTCGCGCGAATTCGGCAGCGCGTGCGGAGCGAGGCTCATGCTCTCCTGGCCGCCGGCGATGATGATTTCGGAATCGCCGTCACGGATCGCTTGCGCGGCCAGCATCACGGCCTTCAGGCCCGAGCCGCACACGGCATTGATGGTCAACGCCGGCACCGCCTGCGGCAGCCCGGAACGGATCACGGTCTGGCGGGCGGGGTTCTGCCCGACGGCGGCTTGCAAGACCTGTCCGAGGATGACCTCGTTGACTTGCTCGCCGCTGAGCTTGGCGCGTTCGAGCAGCGCCTTGACGACGACGGACCCGAGTTCCGGTGCAGGGACCTTGGCGAGCGAGCCCCCGAACTTGCCCACGGGCGTACGGGCGGCGGCAACGATGACGATATCGGTCATGTGAATCTCCTGAGTGGAAGACGAAGAATAATCAAGCTTTCTGCTTGACGTAGCGGCCCGGTGCGGGCTCGATGGGCTTGTACTTGCGATTGCCGAGCGTCTTGGGCGCGGCCACCTGCTTGCCCGAATGGCTCTTCAGCCACTCGGCCCAATCGGTCCACCAGCTTCCGGCGTGCTCCGTGGCCTTGTCGAACCAGCCTGCTTCGTCGGAAGGATAAACGTCGCCGCCAATCCAGTGGCTGCGCTTTTTCTTGGCCGGAGGATTGATCACTCCTGCGATGTGGCCCGAAGCGCCGAGGACGAACCGCTTCTCGCCCGTGAGCAGCTGCGTGTTGCGATAGGCGCCGCCCCACGGAACGATGTGGTCCTCGCGCGAGGCGTACACATACACAGGGGTGTCGATGAGCCTCAAGTCGACCTTCTCGCCGCACACGGTGACCGTGCCCGGCTTCACGAGGTTGTTCTCGTGATACGTGTTGCGCAGATACCAGCAGAACATGGGACCCGGCAAATTGGTGCTGTCGCTGTTCCAGTAGAGCAGGTCGAAGGGCGGGGGCGTCTCGCCTTTCAGGTAATTGCCCACGACATAGTTCCACACCAGATCATTCGGACGCAAGAAGCTGAAGGTGGATGCGAGCTCGTGTCCCTTCAGCAGACCGCCGCCTGTCGGGCTGGCCGGACCGAGCGTCATTTCGCGCATGCGGACTGCCGCCTCGTCGATGAACACGTCGAGCACGCCGGTATCGCTGAAGTCGAGAAACGCAGTCAGAAGCGTCATGCTCGACGCGGGCTTTTCACCGCGCGCAGCACGCACGGCCAACGCGGTTGCCAGCAGCGTGCCGCCTATGCAGAAGCCGAGCGTATTGAGCTTCGGTGCTCGGGTGATTTCCTTGACGACATCCATCGCGCGGATCACGCCGTCTTCGATGTACTGGTCCCACGTGACCTTGGCCATCGATTCGTCGGCATTTCGCCAGCTCATGACGAAAAGGCGGTGCCCCTGTTCGATCGTGTAGCGGATGAACGAGTTTTCCGGCTGAAGGTCGAGGATGTAGAACTTGTTGATGCACGGCGGGACGAACAGCGTCGGCGTCTCGTACACCTCTGCCGTCAGCGGCTTGTACTCGATGAGCTGGAACAGCTCGTTCTCGAACACGACGCTGCCTTCTGTCGTTGCGACGTTGCGGCCCACCTCGAACACGCTTTCGTCGGTTTGCGAGACGTGCCCCTGCTGAACGTCGTTCCACAAATGCTTCAAGCCCTTTGCGATGCTTTCGCCCTTGGTTTCGAGCGCCTTGCGCTGCGCTTCAGGGTTCAGCGCAAGGTAGTTGCTGGGCGACGCTGCATCGATCCACTGCTGCACCGCGAAGCGGATCCGCTGCTTGAGTTTCTCGTCGCCTTCCAATTGCTCCGCGAGCTGAAGCAGCGTGCGGGCATTCAAAAGGTACATCTGCGCCATGTACGCGGCGCCGGGATTGGTGACCCATTCGTCATGCGCGAAGCGGCGATCACCGATCGACTTGCCGCCCTTGGCGTCGTTGGCCGGCTCGGTGGTCTGCAAGCGCTGCAAGGACTCGTTCCACAGATCGGTTGCCTGCTTGACGTATTCGCTTTGCATCTGCGTCAATGCGGGCATGGGCACGGTGAGCCCGGACATCGATTTCAATGCGTCGCCGACGGACGACGCAAACGCGCGCGCTGCCTCTTCGGCTTGCGGGTTTGCAGGCAGGGCAAAAGGCTTGCTGTCCACAGGTCTCCTCGATGGGTTCAAATTGCGTGATGCAGAGCACGTTGTACGCCGGAATGCTTACCACGTCATGACGCATTTTTTCATATTGTAGTTCCGACTTTCACAACACGACATGTACCTCGTGGCCATTGCGTGGATGTACGTGGTGCTGATGATGGCCGTTGCCGAAGCAACGAGTCCTCAAGGCACCGTGCTCGGCGCGGTCTTCACGTTCGTCTTGTACGGCATCCTGCCCTTGTCCATCGTGCTGTACCTGTTGGCCACGCCTGCACGCAGGGCTTTGCTGCGGGCGGCGCATGATGCCGCCCCCTCAGCTGCGCAGCCAGATCGCGGCGGCCATGCGGCCGGTGACCCGGTCGCGCCGGAACGAAAAGAACCGTGATCTGTCTTCGACCGTGCACCATGCACCGCCGCTGATTTCGCCGACGCCGATTCCCTGCAAGCGGACCCGCGCGAGTCCGGCCAGATCCGCGAACCATTTGCCAGGAGCGCCCGGCTTGAACAATGGCAAATCGGGCTGGATCTCGCCGGCGCCAAACGCCATCAACACATCGCTTCCGACTTCGAACCGCCGCGGCCCGATACAGGCACCCATCCAGGCACGAAGCTGATGCGCTTCGCACCCCGCCGCGTCGCAAAGCGACAGAACGGTGGCTTCGAGCACCCCGGCTGCCAATCCGCGCCACCCCGCATGGGCCGCGGCCACACCGCCGGGCGCGGCGAAGAGAACCGGCAGGCAGTCGGCCACCTGGATCGTGCAGGCGATACCGGGTTCGGTCGTGAAGCTGGCGTCACCCTCGAGGATCTGCGCTTCGTCACCGTCGGACGCAGACACGCGAACTACCTGCGCACCATGAACCTGCCTGAGATACACAGGCCTCGCGCCGATCGCGTCAGCAAGAAGCTCGCGGTTGCGCCGCACGTCTCCCGCACTGTCGCCGACCGCGGCGCCGACGTTCATGCTGTCGAACGGAGCCGCGCTGACACCGCCCTGCCGCGTCGTCATCACCGCGCCTATGCCGGGCGCGTCCCAGTCCGGAACGAGCCAGCCATGCTGCGCCAATGTCATGCGGCGTCCGGGCAGGCCGATGGTTGGGTCTTGGAAAACGCGTCCAGCTTCATGCATTCGTCGAACACGCGCATTACCGTGGGAACATGATCGAGCCGGGCTTCGGAGCGCCTTGCGTTGAAGATCTGCGGCACCAGCGTGATGTCGGCCACAGTGGGCGTGTCGCCATGGCAGAAGCGGCCCGTCGACGGATGCGACGCCAGCTGGCGCTCGACGGTCTCGAGCCCCGTTTCTATCCAGTGCCTGGCCCAGCGATTCTTGTCCTCGTCGCTCAGCTTCATGTCGCGAAGCAGGAAGCGCAGAACGCGAAGGTTTGCCAGCGGATGGATCTCGCAAGCGACGTCCAGGGCGAGCGCGCGGATGCGCG
>JADMIO011367305.1_pt1 | contig 12401 bp, 9 predicted proteins | sample 8958161 | NCBI WGS metagenome assembly JADMIO01 (sample SAMN16585339, study PRJNA669376) | soil metagenome | isolation source: Crop rotation soil | place: USA: Cullars Rotation, Alabama | collected 2011 | reverse complement strand
ACGGCGACCTGCCGACGAACCCGGCCGTACTAGTGCCGACGCCGGCGATGGGTGGCGCTCCGAGCCTGACCTCGTCAATCCTCACCCCCGGCAAATTCAGTAGTGTAGCCATAACGTTGTGCCCTCCTTTAAGGCGTTAACTTGAAGATGTACTTGGCCGGCGAGTCTGCCGGGATGTTTATGTCTTTTTCGACTGGCGTGAAGCCTGTTGCCGACGCCCGAAACTTGTGCAGCCCGGGCGGAATACCAGTCAGTACGTAACGGCCTTGCGAATCCGTCCTGGCGATCTCATCACTGTCCAGGCGTTGCACGGTTGCTTCGTTAATCGGCTTGTCGTCAGCAGCTTTCAGCACCAGGCCACCAATAGTGATCAATTCTTCAACAGTCGTGCTGCCGATTTGCGTGAAGCGTTCGATCAAAGTGGTAACCACAGGCGACGGCGGCGAGTCGACCAACAGATCCAACGGCGCAGTTACGACCAACATCAACGCGGGACGCCACGGCAATTTCATCGTGTTCCAAAAATCGTTCAGCACTCGTGGCGGCTCAGGCGACGCTACCGTTAGGTAAACGTGCGCGTTCTGAAATACCTGTCCACCGCCCGGGATGCCGAGGGCTGCGGGAACTACATCCGGATTCCGTAACAGAATTCTCAAGGTTTCCGATAAGGCTTGATGTTCGTCTTGCACTGGAGACGCCATCTCGCTTTCTTTTATGCCGCTCCACGCCGAAACCAGATAATGACAATCGATGTAAGCCGGTGGCTGAGAAAGCACCACCGATCCATCAGCTAACGGGACGTTGTCCCACGCGGCGCGGCGGAAATTCCGATTCTCACTAACCTCATAAAGGTAGATGTTGATGAACAGCTTGAGTTCGTTCTTGACCTTTTTGTCCCAATCTTCGTTGGGAATATTGAAGGAGAAGCCCGGCTTAGTGTTCGGCGGCGTCCAGTCAGTATCCAGCAATTTTAAAATTACTTTGTCTAACAGATTCAGCATGTTTACTGGACCACGTCCTCGAGTTCCGCTTGCGTCAAATGCTTTCCAACTTTGCCGTATTCGCGCCGAGTTGCATGCAGAATGTCAGTCATTTGCACGGGGCGGTTTTCCGCAGCCGCGAGGAATGCCGCTGCCAGGGCAATGTTGCGAATGTTGCCGCCGCTCAGGCGGAAGCGGCGCGCCAACTCAGGAAAATTCACCCCATCGTCGAGCACGATCTCTTGCGGCCAGACCTTGTGCCAAATCTCGAGACGGGTGCCTTCCTCGGGGAAAGGAAAATGAACTGTGAACGCCAGCCGTCGCCAAAAACCTTCGTCGATATTTGCCCGCAGGTTCGAGGTTAGGATGGTAATGCCGTCGTATTGCTCCATCTTTTGCAAGAGGTAGCTGATCTCGACGTTCGCATATCGATCGTGTGCGTCGTTTACGATTGAGCGCTTCCCAAATATTGCGTCGGCCTCATCAAACAGGAGCACGCTGTTGCTCTGCACGGCCGCGGTAAAGATGCGTTCGAGGTTCTTCTCGGTCTCGCCTATGTACTTGCTCACCACGCTGGAGAGATCAATCCGGAATAAATCGAAGCCTAACTCGTGGGCGATAATTTCGGCGGCCATCGTCTTGCCGGTGCCTGAAGCGCCAGCAAAGAGCACGGCCGTGCCTTTACCGCCGGAGAGTTTTTTCCCGAAGCCGAAGCGATCAAGCACGTCATGACGATGCCTGACACGCTGGCAAATCTCCTTAAGCAGATCGCGCGTGTCATCGGGCAGGACGATGTCTGGCCAGGAGTAGCGCAGTTCAACTTTCGATGTCAGCGCGGCCAGTTCCAGTCCGGTCTGACCTCGCGCTGCCGCTAAGAGTTCCTTGCGGATATCTGAATCGGAGATATCGTCTGAGTTAGTAATATTCCATTCCAGACGTTGGCGCGCGGTCGTCACGGCGACCGCGATTTGATCCGTGCTTAACCGAAAGTTGTTCGCCAGGGTTGATAGTGTGTAATCGTCTGCGATTACTCCCGTTTCGGTTGTGAGTTGCTTCCACAATTCGAAGCGTGCCACGTACCGGGGAAGTGGAAAAGTGATTGAGAGAAAACCCTGGCTGGCGGCGATAGCCGCAATCAAACCATTGTCCGAAGCAATGCAGATCACTCCCTGATAATCAGCGAGTTCGCCCAGCAAGGCCCTGGCTGCTGCTTCATCGGCGGTGCTGGTACCAAGGCCGCTGAGGAAGAGAACCGCGTCAGTGAGCATGAGCTCACGTCTTAAAAGTGAGGCGGTCTCGACTGGCTCGCTGCGCCATTGCGGATACTTCTCCAGGTCCGCGGAGAGCACCGTTCTGCCGTTGGCTTCCGCCAGCACTTCGACGGCCTTTCGCTTGCTGCCCTCTGCAGCTCCGGCTAGAAGCAATCGTACCGGCCGGCCACCACTCCGAGTAAGATTTGCAAAGGCGGGGAGCCGACGAAGGATGTCCAGCTCTTGTCCAATGACCGGTAGCGTTGGAGAAACAACGTTCAGGTCACAGAAGGAACTCAGTCGATCGTCAAGTCGGTCGTCTCCAATTAGAGCGCGAATGGCGCGCTCGTCCAGGTGCAGATAATGCGCGAGCAACGATGCCTCGGTTTGCGACGAATCCGACGTGAGTCTTAGCAGGCCTGAGCGCAACAACGGCGCGTCGGGATAAAAGCGGGTGCGCTGCTCGATCCGGGACTCCTGACTGGTCCACAGTAAATTGAGCGCCAGGTTGACGGTAGGTTTGCGTTTGGTGACGTCGTCCTGAAGGTATCCGTAAATTCGCTCGTAACGCAGGTCGATTTCCGGGGCGATGGCCAGCAACAGACATCCGGTGTCGAAATCAGTGAATCCGAAGCGCTCACTCAAATCGAGAATTCGTGCGGAAGAGTGGAAGTTGTAAAGCACCTCGGCGGTCAAGGCTTCGACTCCGAGCGTGACACCACCTGGATTAACGAGGCGATCGATCTCTTCCTCATCGATGTAAACGCCGCGTAGTGCGGCGCCATCTTCGTCGACGCCGAAAAGCACGCGCGCTCGTTCCACAGCCGCTTTCAGGAGACCATCAAGTTGGCGCAGATGGAACAGCAGTTCGGCATTGCTGCTCCTTAAAGACGCTTGCTCGATTGCGACAGCCATAGTCGCTCTGGTAGGCGCATTTTTGGTACCGCGTATTTGAGTCGCTGTAAGTTGTTGTAGCTACTAAGTTGGCACTGCAGATTGAGAGTTGAGGTGCTGGGAAGATGTGACAGGCGAGTATAACTCGAGTGTCACACTTGTAACAGGCTGTGATTGAGTTTCGATTAGAGGCGCCGAGTTAGGAACCAATCTCACTCTCGTTACGAGAAATGCAATATCGCGCCATTTTGCGATAGACAGTCATTCGCGAACAGTGTAACTGCCAAGCCGCGCGGCTGATATTCCAATCAGAGGCCTGCAAGACGCGCATCAAAGAACCACGACTTTCGGGTGTAATCTTGCTTTCGAGTTCGGTGCGAAAGTGAGACGGAAAATCGAGAATGCCAATTTCATCCGAAGTGGCATTGACGAAACAGCCCTCGACCACGTTTCGCAACTGCCGGATGTTTCCGGGCCAATCATAGGCCGCGAGCAGATCTGCGGCATTCTGCTCAAACCCCAATATTTTGCGGCCAAAGCGGTGATTGAAGTTCGATACAAAATGTGTCAAAAGCAGCGGGATGTCTTCGCGGTTGGTCCTTAACGGCGGTATATCAATGCGGACAACGTCGAGGCGATAAAAAAGATCCTGCCTGAATTCCCCACTTCTTACGATTGAATCAATATCTCGATTAGTGGCAGCGACTAGGCGTACATCGATGTTCGTTCCGCGAGTTGTGCCGAGCGGATAGACTTCACGTGTTTCGATGGCCCTGAGAAGTTTTGCCTGAGCCCCGGGTCCGATGTCCCCTATTTCGTCGAAGAAAATCGTGCCGCCATGTGCCTGACGCAGTTTACCCGGAGACCGCGTGTACGCACCGGTGAAAGCGCCCTTCTCGTATCCAAACAACTCGCTTTCAAACAAAGGCTCCGGCACGGCAGCAGCATTGACCGCAACAAAGGGCTTGTTGCGTCGAGGACCGCTTTTGTGAATGAGTTCCGCGACGAGTTCTTTACCCACGCCCGTTTCACCCAGAATCAGGACGTTCGAGTCGCTTAGTGCCACGCGACTGACATATTTGCGTAAGGCAACGATGTTGGCACTTTGCCCGATTAGTCCGGGCTGTTCATCGCTGTCATAACCCGCGGTCTTCCCGCAGTCGGCGCATGCCGCAACCGCAGCGCTAAAAGGTTCACCTTGCGAAGGCAGGATGAAATAATCGTCGACCCGCATGCGGACTATTTGTTGCGTGACGGCTGCGGAGTCCTTGCGTGAAATTACAATCACACGCACGTTCGGATTCGTTTTGCGGGCGTTGCGAATTCCAAGCACTCCCGGACATTCCGGCTTGCCAGAAAGCTCTGCAACCAGCAAGTCGGGATCTCCTCTTCCAGTGAGGTCATAGGATGGTAATAAGGATTGCACCGTTTGATGGAGCAACTTGTCTCTGGCAATAACGCGAACAACGAAAGACATTGCTTTTATGACTAGCACTGAAAGAGCCAGCCGGTGTGAGAGTTAGTTTTGGCAAGACATCGCTGTGTTTTGGGGGACTGAGCTCCCTAATTTTGTGAAAGAAACCTAGGCAGCCTTCTGGTTACCACTTGATCCAAAAGTTAACATCAGCGTGAGGAAAAAACTTGCGAGGGGCTCACGCTCAAGTATGAAGAATGCGAACGCACTGTAGTTCCACAGCAGAGTTCTTGTCAATGTCTTTAAGTTACAACAGAATTTCTATCTCTACTCCTCATCATTGCTCCTGTGTTAGTTTTAGGTGAACCTGACTAATCTGCGTAATCTGTGGATGAAAATCTTAAGGAGCACGTCTCAAGACAAGAACGCAGTAAGCTGGCACAATCTCTGCAATGACAAGCGAGCGCACGGATCTGAGCATTGATGACTACTTGCGTGAGCGGCTCATGCCGGTGGAAGGCTCGATTCCTCATCTACCCGGAATCGAGATGTACGGCGATTCTATTCCCGTCGGAAGTGTCGGCGGAGACTTGTTCGAATACATAAACTTCCAGCAGCGTTACGACATCGATGCACGCATTCAGCAGGCGTTGAAGTTATCGGAGGAATATCTGGAGTCACTCCCGCCGGGTGCCGCACCGCGTAATTCAGTAGACGATCATGTGCAGTGGATGAGGTCCAGACGGGACTACAGGTCCGAAATGGAAGTCGAATACAGGTCGGCACGAAGTTCAGAGCAAGCACGGGTCGCGGAAGATCTCAACGAGCTCTACAGTACGGCAGGAGTCCTGCTGGTTGACGCACAAGGACATGGATTAATTGCGGCGAAGATTGCTTCGACTGTTCACGATACGTTTCACGCTTTCATGCTCTCCGAACTTGATCATCACGGACGCACAACTCCAGAGCTGTTTGAAAACATTAACCTACGTTTGGCGCACTCGGTCACGGCTCGTAACGCACTGGGGATTAGCGAGCGTGAACATGCACGCGAGATAGCAACAATGCTTTATGGCGAGGTGCATCCTTATGGCTATTTCCGTTTTGTAAATTTTGGACACCCGCCGCCGCTCGTGTTTTCTGCTGAATATCGAAAATTTGTGGAGTTGGATAAAGATCGAATGGTCCAGTTTCTGCCATTAGGTCTTCAGATATCCTTGGATCATCCGGATCGCAAGCGCTATTTCTCAATGCGTTTTCGGAGCAGGCTCGCGAACACATCCGATGTTGCCGAAATTACGCTAATGAGCCCGGGCGACATTCTGTTTCTTTATACCGACGGCGTATATGACGGGAGCGATCTGGAGGAACGTCAAACTCTTGAAGCTGTGATGCGAGAGAATTATTCAAAGTCAGCAAGGGACATTTGCGATGCCCTGCTGAAGCACGCCACAAAAGATGACGATCATCGACGGCAGATTGGAGAGGAAAATCAAATCGACGACAAAACAGTTTTCATCATTAAGCGCGCGTGATAGAAATTTCGCATTCTGCTATTGAGGTCCAATGACACGTTATGACAGAAGAAGAAGCTGAAAGATTGGTTAGCCTACTCCAAAGTGGTCATTCTGGAATTGAGGGTTTCCTCGGTCTCCCGGCTGACGATCGCGTTACGATAATGACCATGCTCGAACAACAAGCTTGGGGAGAGGAGCTCCGACAGATACTTGAACAGTGTGAAGCCGATGGCACAATGGATAAGATTCGGGCATTAATTGCCGAACAGCGAACAAGACGCAGGGAGGAGTAGCGAGCCAGGATACGGAACGCTTGTCCCAAGAGTCAGAGCTTTGCACAAAAAATGAAAATCCCCCAAACGGCAGTTTGAGGATTGTTCAAGTGCCTCCAACACCCTCAGTATCCTCGCGAATTCCCTGGGGCTAGCTTCGCCTGGCCTTTTAATTTCAGGATAGAAAAGCGAAAGCGGCAAGATTCGTGGTGAATCCTACCGCTTCGTTCTCACAATCAATTAAGACCGTGAATTTGTGATCACCGTCCTCACCCCGGCAATCACTTGGCGAGCTACATTTAGCAACTCAGCCGATTGATACAGAGCTTACGCTTGATGCGTAACAAATGCAATGAGGTGATGCTAGCCGAGCCAAGCGCAGCCACTGTCTTGGTTCTGTATCCTTACATGCGGCAAGCCATCGGTGACTACACTGAAGGTGGCGATGGTCACCTTATAATCTATGGTCGTCTGTCTTAATAGCAGACCAAGCCCCAATCGTTGAGGCCGCTAAGTGAATGCATTTCTGAAGCTATTAATGGTATGACGCAAAAATATATTTATGAACAATCAAACTTCTCCAAATGTCGCGCCCGGCGGTCCCGGTATCGAGCCGCGCTGGACCCGCGGGGCCAAAGCTGCAGTCGGTACAGCATATTCAACTTCGAGCCGCGTGTGGTACACACTCGACCAAACATGTATAACTGAAGTCTATTATCCAACGATCGACTCCCCGCAAATTCGCGACTTCCAATTCCTGATTACCGACGGAGAGACATTCTTCCACGATGAGCGGAGGAATCTTGTCGGAGAGATCGACTGCGTTTCTGAGGCGGCGCTCGGATTCGAGGTTATCAATAGAGAGAAGGAAGGGCGCTACACCATCCACAAAACGGTCCTTGGTGATCCACATCAAACGTGTCTTCTATTACACACTCAAGTCGAGGCGCCACCCGAGTTATTGCGAAAGCTTCGGATATATATGCTTTGCGCGCCACACCTCGAGATTGGAGGATGGCATAACAATGGCCAGGTGTTGCGATTACACGAACGCACAGTGCTGACTGCACACAAAGGCAATACCTGGTTGGTAATCGGTGCCAGCATCCCGCTAACGGAATGTTCTGTCGGGTATGTGGGTGTCAATGATGGTTGGACCGATCTCGCCGACAATTATCGTCTCGATTGGCGATATGATTCGGCATCAGACGGAAACATTGCTCTCACGGGCGGGCTCGATCTTTCAAAAAGCACAGAGTTCACGATCGGTTTGGCATTTGGCACTTCCCAACACGACGCCCTAAGCACACTCGCCCAGTCATTGAGCATTCCATTTGACGAGACACGCAAGACGTTTGTTCGTCAATGGGAACGAACGGCAAAACGATTTGCCCTGGAGACGGCTTCCGACAATTCCAAATTGTTTGAGCGAAGTGTCAATCTGCTTCTTGCACATGAAGACAAAACTTATCCGGGTGCAATGATCGCTTCGCTCAGTATCCCGTGGGGCGATGAACAGAGCGATGATGCAACAGGTGGTTATCATTTGGTGTGGACGCGTGATCTGGTGAAGTCTGTCAGCGCATTGCTTTCCGTCGGTGATTTAAGCACACCCTTGCGCGCGCTTATCTATCTTGCGGTATCGCAGCGTGAAGACGGCGCTTTCCATCAAAATTTCTGGATCGACGGTCGACCTTATTGGTCTGGAATTCAACTGGATGAGGTAGCCTTTCCTGTTCTACTCGCTTGGCGGCTTTGGAAGAACGACGCGTTGGGAAACTTCGATCCGTTTCCGACGGTTCGTCTCGCGTGTGGGTTCCTCATCCGCGAGGGACCGATTACTCCTCAAGATCGTTGGGAAGAAGCACACGGATATTCGCCATCGACACTGGCGGTCCACATCGTGGCTCTTGTCTGCGCGGCGGAGTTCTTCGCTGATCGCGGCGATGATGCGACAGCCGCATTTGTTCGTAACTACGCCGACTTTCTCGAATCGCATATAGAACAGTGGACGGTGACTACGGAAGGAACACTGGTATCAGGGATCACGCAACACTACATCCGTGTGAATCCTTGTAGCGCGATCGATTGCACTGACGAGAATCCAAACCACGGCAATTTGATACTCGCGAATCAGCCTCCTGGCGCACGCGCCGAATTTCCGGCGAAAGAGATCGTCGATGCCGGTTTTCTTGAATTGGTCCGCTACGGACTCCGTAGTGCGCACGATCCAATCATTCAAGATTCGCTTCGCGTGGTCGATGCTGTGCTCAGGGTCGATACGCCGTTTGGTCCATCCTGGCGTCGCTACAATCATGACGGTTTCGGCCAACGCGAAGATGGCAGCGGCTATACGGGGTGGGGAACTGGGCGTCCATGGCCGTTGTTGACCGGAGAGCGTGGTCATTACGAAATCGCAGCTGGACGAGACGCAACTCCCTTCCTGCGAGCAATGGAGAATTTCGCGCAGGGTATTGGTCTCATTCCGGAGCAGATCTGGGATGGACCGGATCTGCCTTCCGCCTACTTGCGTTTCGGTGGCCCTACTAACTCGGCAATGCCGCTATTGTGGGCACACTCCGAATATTTGAAGCTGCAACGCTCGGCCGCAGACGGCAAAGTGTTTGACCGAATTGAGGCTGCCTACAATCGCTACGTGGTTGGAAGTTTGGAACGAAATGCAATTGAGGTATGGAAATTTAATCGGCAAGTTCCAGCAGTGCCGGCGGGTGCGCTTCTACGGATTCAAGCAGACATGCCTTTCCTGCTTCATTGGACAAGTGATGAATGGCAGAGCTCAACCGACACTCGATCGCAGGCTACAGCGTTGGGTATCGAATATGCCGACATTCGAGTTCCTCAAAACGGGCTGATCCGATTCACGTTTCTGTGGATCGGAGAGAACCGCTGGGAAGGTAAGGACTACGACGTCAAAATAGCTTCGGAGACGTCGCAACGGCCCATGAGTGTTTCAGCTAAGAAAGTCCTCGTTCTCGACATCGGCGGCACCTTCGTCAAGATCTACGCGCCGGGACACGATCGACTAGAGATTAAGTCTGGTCCAACCATGATGCCGAGACGATTGGTCAGGGCTGTAAAGAAGGTAACTGACGGCTGGCAGTACGACGCAATTTCGATCGGGTATCCCGGCCCGGTCTTGGACGGGAAGCCTCAGAAAAATCCAGCCAACCTCGGTGAGGGCTGGGTGAGATTCGATTTCGTTAAAGCTTTTGGTGTTCCGGTGAAGATCATGAACGACGCCGCAATGCAGGCACTGGGCACTTATCGTGGCGGTCGCATGCTGTTTCTCGGTTTGGGTACGGGACTGGGTTCAGCGCTCATTGTTAACGGTGTACTGGAACCGTTGGAACTGGCGCACCTTCCCTACAAGAATGGCGAGACTTTTGAACAACTAGTCGGCGCAGCGGCTCTGAACAGACTTAAAGAGAAGACGTGGACGAAGAACGTCTTCGATATTGTTGAGCACCTGAAGGAGGCTTTGCAGGTCGAATATGTGGCACTTGGAGGTGGCAACTCCAAACGGTTAACAACATTGCCCGCGGATACAATCCGAAGTGACGATGACGCCGCACGTGAAGGCGGAGTTCGGCTTTGGGATTAAACACTACTGTTCTCTATCGATATCACTACCGGCATGAGCGACACACTTCAGTACCTCGTCAAACATGGTTACATCGTGCTCTTTGCGTCCGTGTTGGCGCAACAGCTGGGGCTACCACTACCGTCAACGCCTTTCATCATAGCCGCAGGAGCGCTTGCACAGTCTGGTCAGTTGAGCTTCGGAGTGGTGCTCTTCGTCGCCTTCAGTGCTGCATTGATCGCAGACCTTGTGTGGTTCGAGATTGGCCGGCTGCGAGGTATTCGCGTGCTTCAGTTTCTCTGTCGCGTTTCACTTGAGCCTGACTACTGCGTCCGACGGACCGAAAACACCTTTGCTCGATACGGCGCTAAGACGCTGATCGTTGGCAAGATCGTGCCAGGCATAAGCGCTGTGGCGACGCCGATGGCTGGAGTTTACGGGTTAGCACGCTCACGGTTTCTCGTTTTTGACGGAATAGGTATTTTACTTTGGATTGGAACGTTTGAACTGCTCGGCTACTTGTTCAGCGATCAGTTGGAAGATGTCGTTGCCTACGCTTCACGCTTCGGCGGTTTGCTGATTGTTCTTTTCGTCGGTGGCCTTGCGGCTTATATAGCATGGAAGTACGTGCAGCGACGAAGATTCCTGCGCTCGCTGCGAATAGCGCGTATCACGCCAGAGCAGTTGAAAGCTGAATTAGACTCAGGCGCAGACGTACTCATCGTGGATCTTCGTCATGCCATAGAGGACGAAACCGAACCTCGAACGCTGCCTGGCGCGATCCGACTGCCTGCGGAAAGACTTGAAGAACAAGGAGAAGAGCTGCCGCACGGCCAGACTTTAGTGCTCTATTGCTCTTGACCAAACGAGGCAACCAGCGCCCGTGTGGCGCTCGCACTGAAACGGCAAGGAATCACAAACGTGCGACCTCTCGCTGGCGGACTTCAGCGTTGGTTGGAACTCGGGTATCCAGTCGTGTCACGCGCAAGTTGAAGCGCGCTCTTGCCACAAAAGTCCAAAATACCACCGACGCCACAGACCGGGTCAAAACGAGTTTGAGTTGGACTTTTCTTGGTGTTATTTCGTGTGATGCGCGTGGATCGCTTTCCTCTGCAGCCTTAGAGCTGATCCACGCGCAGCACACAAAATAACACGAACAAGAAGTTCTAATCTCACCCACGACCAGCGTTCTCATCGAAATCAACGAATGGCTGCAACCAGGAATCTACTTCAAGGCCTTCTTATCAGTGTCGCCCAACCACAACAAGCTATTGATTATCAATCTATCCTGAATCGTGTTGTTGAACGTATATGACAGAGTCTTGTTGGTAGCGTCATACTTGTGCTCATAGTCAATGTCGTTATGGCCCATGTTGAGATAAAGCATCTTGTATTTCTTGTTGGTCCAGACCACGGGATAGTATCCGCTGTGCCATATCTCATTCTGTTTCGGCCCGGTGCCGAGCGGAAAACTGGTTGGGTCTATGGAGAGCAGGATGTCTATTTCAGGATTCTGTCGCAGATCTTTCTCCCAACGGTACCACTCGCTTGGCGATGACTTGAAGGTCTCAGGCAGATGCTTAGTTGCGGGATGCCTGCGATCTTCTACACGAAGAATCGCCGAGGTAGGTCTCCATGTGTTACTGACGTATGCGCCTGACCCGAGAAAGCTGTTTTGATACCAGTCCCAATTTGCCGGATATGCCGAAGGCGTCAGAGCAAAGCCCGCAAAGTGAAAGCCCATCCAGGCTCCGCCATGGTCCATGTACTCTTTGAACGCAGCTCGTTGCGCAGGATCTTCGGGACGAGAATCCAGAAAAACTACCACTTGATATTTGGCAAGAAAGTCTGAATTTAGATTCTGCCAATCTGAAGTGGATTCGTAGCTGAAATTGTATTTTGTAGCCATTTCAGGAAACCAGCGATTGGCTTCATGTACAAAGCTGATATGAGCCTGATCCTGTTTGGCAGTAAAGAACGCTATGACTCTGAATTTCGAGTTGCGGCTACTAGCGTTAAGCACCGAACAGCCATAGATGAGCATCGCAATGCCGAATACTCTACGCACCTTGAGAGCACATTTGGTGAAGGTCGTACTCATGTTCTTCGCCGGTTCACATTATCTGTCGCGATCTCGTTTTTCGGCGACTGATCCCGCAATGGCCGCCACTTCCCCCGCAGCCCTTTTCCTTTTGCCGAAACTCCGGCCAGCTAGGGTTTCTTTGGAGACGGTTGAGGCTGCGGCGTCAGCTCCTCCCCATTCTCCACGTCGGTAACCTTCACCTTGCTGCTAAACTTTTTATAGTCGTCGTAGCGCACGACCATGCGAATGTGCACTGATTCTCCGTGTGGAAAGTTCAATATGTCATCTGCACGCGTGTAGGTCGGAAACCAGTAGCGCCCATCAACTTGTTGGCGCCAGGTTTCAAAGACAGGGAATCGTTGTTTGCCTTCTGGAACACCCTTGCCACGT
>JADMIO011227377.1_pt1 | contig 12403 bp, 10 predicted proteins | sample 8958161 | NCBI WGS metagenome assembly JADMIO01 (sample SAMN16585339, study PRJNA669376) | soil metagenome | isolation source: Crop rotation soil | place: USA: Cullars Rotation, Alabama | collected 2011 | reverse complement strand
AACCGGAATGAATTTGGCACCCATTCAAACGAGCCGATATCGCTTCCGGCGCTTAACGGGCGCGCCATGCCGCGAGAATCGGTAGGCGGGCTGGCCGCATCATTTCCGGCATCAATGGCCGGGCTGTTGGATTGGATGGCCATGGTCCAGACCGTGCCGCCATTGTTCGCGAAAGGCCCGATGCGCGGATTGAGGAGATTGCGGCTGGCCGCTGAGGTGAAACCAGGGGTGGCGTCTGAAGAGAGATTGTTTCCGAGATCGGTGATGGTGCCGAAACCATTGGCCGCTCCGAAATTTGCCCCCAGAAGCGTGTTGACCATCTGGACTCCGCCGTTGACGGGCACTTCCGAAGAGATTGCGCCTCCTTCCGCGGACCCGTTGGCGCCCGCCACCCCGTTCCCGCTGGTGCAAGGCATGGCACGCCCGCAACTCCTGAAGCCCAGTGCTCCGCCAGTTCCGCCTTGAAGCACATGGCTGGCGAACGTGCAATTGACGAGCAAGGCCGAGTTGTTCGTGCTGTACAAGCCACCTCCAGAGGCAGAGCCGCCGGGACCGCCATTGCCGCCGTTGGCACCAACGCTGAATGGTGCTAGTGAAGCTAGTCCGCCGTTTCCTCCAGGTCCTCCATTGCCGCCTGTCACCATGTTTCCTACCGATGTGCAATTGGTCATGGTGAGGGTCCCATTGTTGAAGATGCCTCCCCCGCGCGCGGAAGCCCCTGTTCCGCCCAGGCTTCCTTGGCCTGGAGGGACGCCTGGGTTTGCATTCTGAGCGCCGGGGGCACCATTGCCACCAGTTCCGCCACGGGTTGAATTGACGTATAGGGAGACGCTGGCCAGTGCCATTCCTCCTGAATTATAGATCGCGCCGCCATTGGCTGCCCCGCCTGGAAGGCCGGGGAATACTGGATCGGGACCGCCATAGCCGGTTCTGCCAGTGCCGCCGTTTCCCCCGATCGCCTGCTGGCTTTCAAAAGTTGACTGTTCGCACCGGAACGTTCCAGCGTTGTAGATGGCTCCTCCCGAACCTTCACCCCCGGCACTGCCTGGAATATATAAATCGTTGGAGGCGCCTCCAAGTCCGCCGGTTGCGCTGTTGCCAGCGAACCAGCAACTGCTCATGTCAATGGTTCCAAGGCTGTATATCGCTCCGCCGGACCCAGCTCTGCCGGGAAAGCTATACAAACTGCTGGGGACCAATCCGTTCCCGCCACCCGCCGAGTTGTTAGAAAAATAGCAGCTTTGGATCTGTGCCAGTCCGCTTTCGACATAGAGCGCGCCCCCGCGGGCCTCTGCACCGGGCTTTGTGCCGTTCGTATCCGTCCCGGATGCCCGGTTCAGGACAAAAGAGGTGTTGCTGGCCGTCAGGGTTCCGATGCGGGTGTACACGCCACCTCCACAGAAAGGCTTGGCATTCGTTATGGCGAAACTGCTGTGGTTGCTGATTACCTGACAATTGATGAGCCTGAGGTTGCCTTCATTAAAGATCCCCGCGCCATTGGTGGAGCGACCATTGGCGATGATCAGGTTGGTGGCGGTGAACGTCACCCCGGTGTTGATCGTCAGCACCCGGTTGCTCCCGCCCCCGCTCAGCGTCACATTCCGCCCGGTGGCATCCAGCACGGTGTCACTGCTGATGACGAGGGTGTTGGTCAGCGTGATGGTGCCATCGCAGCCAAAGGTAATGGTGCCGCCGCCGACCAGCGCTGCGCGCAGGCTCGCTTCATCGCAGACATTGACCACGGCGGAAGAAGCTGAGCCTGCCAGAAAAATGGAAGCCAGAACGACCGGGAAGAGATGAAATAAACGTTTCATAGGCCGAACAACTTGAAATACACCTGATTTAAACTGGTAGCACACATGCGCGCCCGCGCAAGTGAGATTTATTTAGCAGGCTGTCCGGCGGGCAGTGCGACGGTGTAACCCGAAACACGTATCCTAAAGAGCCAAAGAGGAGGATGCCGCCCAAGGTTGCGGAATAATCGCGCCGTGATGTCAAAACTTTCACTTTCCCCGCCGCTGATCTCCATCCTAGCCTCTCCGTCACATGGCCGCCGACACGCAACTCACGCCGATGATGGCGCAGTACCGCCGCATCAAGGGCGAACTGCCCAAGGACGCGTTGCTGCTGTTCCGCCTCGGCGATTTCTACGAGATGTTTTTTGAGGACGCGCAGGTGGCGGCGGGCCTCATCAATCTCGCCCTCACCAGCCGTAATGGCATTCCGATGTGCGGTCTGCCGTATCACGCGGCGAACGGCTACATCGCGCGCCTGCTGCGGGCAGGCCGGAAGGTCGCGATCTGCGATCAAATGGAAGAGGCGAAGCCCGGCAAGCTCGTGCAGCGCGAGGTCACCTCCATCATTTCGCCCGGCACGCATTTCGATGACCGCATGCTCACGGCGGAGCGGAACAATTTCCTGGCGTCCATCCTGCCCTCCGGCAAGTCCTTCGGCCTCGCGGTCGTGGACCTGACCACGGGCGATTTCAAGACGACGGAACTGGACGGCGACGTGGCGCTGCTCACGGAACTGCAACGCCTGCGTCCGGCGGAAATCATTTATCCCTCCGAACAGGCGGCGCTGGCGGAGCGGTTGCGGGCGGAGTTCACCATCCTGAGTCCTTACGATGATTGGACCTTCGGCCCGGAGACGGCGGTGTTCACCGTGCGCGAGCATTTCAAGGTCGCGTCGCTCGATGGGTTTGGCCTGAAGGGCAGGGGGATGGCCGTGGGTGCGGCGGGCGCGGTGCTGCACTATCTGTCGCAAAGCCTGCGCCGCGACCTGAAGCATCTCACCACGCTGTCGTTTTACCTGCGCTCGGACTATCTGGCGCTGGATTCCATCACGCTGCGGCATCTCGAAATTCTGGAACCGCTGCACTCGGACTCGCCTCGTTCCGCGACGCTTGTGGGTGCACTGCAACGCACGGCCACGCCCATGGGCGCGCGCTGCCTGCGCGACTGGCTCTCGCAACCCTTGTCCAATGTCGAGGCCATCGTCCGCCGTCAGGATGCCGTGCAACTGTGGCTCGACGCGCCGGAAGCGATGGAGGGCTTTCGCAAGCGGTTGGCCCAGGTGCGCGATCTGGAACGCACCATCGGCCGCCTCTCCATCGGCAGCGGCAATGCGCGCGATCTGCTGGCCCTGCGCCTGGCTCTGGAACAACTGCCCTCCATCAAAGCTGTAGCAGCCGACGTGAGGAGGCTCGCCTCCGCCCCGCCGCCTAAATCTTTTCTGAGTGAGGATGCCTCAGAATCCGGTTCTCTCTTCACCCAGCTCTTCGCCGAAATCACCGAACTCCCCGATCTCGTCGAGTTGCTTGGCCGCGCCATCGTGGATGAACCGCCGCTCGCGCTGAAGGAAGGCGGCATCATTCGCGAAGGATTCGATACGCATCTCGATGAACTGCGCAGCGGCGCGCGCGAGGGCAAGGACTGGGTCGCGAAGCTCAAGCAGCAGGAAGTCGAGCGCACCGGCATCGCCTCGCTCAAAATCGGATTTAACTCCGTCTTCGGTTATTACCTGGAAGTCACCAAGGCCAATCTCGACAAAGTGCCGCCGCATTACATTCGCAAGCAGACCGTCGCGAATGGCGAACGTTTCATCACGCCGGAATTGAAGGAGATGGAGGGCAAGATTCTCGGCGCGGAAGAGCGCAGCATGAAGCTGGAGTACGAACTCTTCCAGCGCGTGCGCGAGGAAGTGCTTGGGCGGCTCAAGGAAATCCAGCGCACAGCGCACGCGCTGGCGCAACTGGACGTGCTGGCGGCCTTCGCGGAGGCGGCGCGGCTGTATGAGTATCGCCGGCCGGAGATTCGCGATGAAGGTGTATTACACCTGCGCGATGCCCGGCATCCGGTCTTGGAGCAGAACTTGGTCGAGGAGCGCTTCGTGCCAAACGACGCCAGCCTTGCCAGCAGCGCTTCTTCCTCCCTCGCCCCCCCGGGGGAGAGGGCCGGGGTGAGGGGGCTTGAATCTGGTAGGAGCCGACGTGAGGAGGCTCTAACTGATTCAACTGAGGGAAGTGAGAGTCTCCTCACGTCGTCTCCTACAGGTGGTGATGAGGAACGTCCGGCGTTTCCCCAGATCGCGCTCATCACCGGGCCGAACATGGCGGGCAAATCCACCTACATCCGCCAAGTGGCCTTGCTGGCTCTGCTGGCGCATACCGGCAGTTTCCTTCCCGCCGCCGAGGCGCGCGTGGACCTGGTGGACCGCATCTTCACCCGCATCGGCGCGAGCGATGATCTTTCACGCGGGCAGAGCACGTTCATGGTGGAGATGAGCGAGACCGCGAACATCCTGAACAACGCCACGCCGCGCAGCCTGATCATCCTTGATGAAATTGGTCGCGGCACAAGCACGTTCGATGGCCTCAGCCTCGCATGGAGCATCGTTGAGCATCTGCACAATCAAGTCGGCGCGAAGACGCTCTTTGCGACGCATTATCACGAACTCACCGAACTCTCCGCGCGCCTGCCGCGCCTGAAGAATTTCAACGTGGCCGTGCGCGAGTGGAACGACCAGATCGTGTTCCTCCGCAAGATCGTCGAAGGCGGCACCGACAAGAGCTATGGCATCCAGGTCGCGCGACTTGCGGGCGTGCCGAAGCCGGTGATTGAGCGGGCGAAGGAGATTTTGCGGAACCTGGAGGACAGCGAATTAACCCCAGAAGGCAACGTCCGCCACAGCCAGCGGCGTCAGCAGGATCGGGACAAGCTCAAGCAACTGGCCCCGCCACCGCAGATGGACCTGTTTGGGTGAGGGAGAATTGCGAGTAGCGAATTTCGAATGGCGTGCTTTTGGAGTGTCACGCGCCCGGATAACCCGCAGCCCTCTTCTTTGAGTTCTCTGCGTTCTTTGTGGTTAAATCAGATCACTCTAGGCCGAGCACTTTTCTGCCTTCCGGCGAGATCATGGATTGATGCCACGGCGGGTCCCACACGACATCCACCGTCGCGTCATCCACACCTGCCAGCATGAGAATCTTCTGCTGGGCATCTCCGGCGATCACCGTGCCCATGCCGCAACCGGCGGCGGTGAGGGTCATTTTGACAGACACCTTGTTGCGGCCGTTCGGCAGCGGCTCCACCATCAGATCATACACGAGGCCGAGGTCCACGATGTTCACGGGAATCTCGGGATCGAAGCACGTGCGCAGCGTGTCCCACACCAGCTTTTCCTCGATGGGGCCGACGTGGCCATCATCCGGCTTAGGCGGCAGCGCGAATTCAGCGGGATCAAGACCCAGCGCATCCGCGTTCTTGCCCGCGATGCGATACAGCCCGCCCGGTGCGTGCACGGTGAGCGTGCCGCCGAGGGTCTGGGTGACGGTGACTTCGGTGCCGATGGGCAGGGTGACGTCTTCACCGATGGGAATCTGCACCGCCGGGCAATCGCGCTTGAGAATGTAATCTACCATGTTCGTTAAGATGCTTGGTTCTGGCGGAACGGGAGGAGCGGGTCAATGAAGTAGCGCAGAATGCAATTCTGCGCTACGACCAAGGCCCGTGTCGCTTTCAAATCTTCACCTTGAACTCCTCGCCCTTCTTCACACTGGCGCAGAAGCCGGCCATGAGTTCGGGAATCTGTTCCAGGTCCTTCAGGCTCACAAGTTCCACCGGGGAATGCATGTAGCGGTTGGGCAGGCTGATGAGCGCGCTGGGGATGCCTCCGCGCGTCCAGAAGATCACGTCGGTATCCGTGCCGCTGCTGGCGCTCATGGCTTCGTGCTGGAGCTTGATCTTCTTCTTCTTGGCCACCTCCTCGATGCGGGCGACGACTTCGGGGTGATTGCAGCCGCCATGCGTCACCGCCGGGCCGCTGCCGATCTTGATGTCGCCGTGCAGCATCTTGCTCACGGTCGGATAATCGGTCGCGTGGGTCACATCCACGACGAGCGCCGCCTGGGGCGCGAGCGAGTAGGCGATCTGGCGGGCACCCAGCAGGCCGACTTCCTCCATGATGTTCGACACGGCGCAGACTTCGGCCTGGAGCTTGCCTTTCACCGGTTGCAGCAGTCGCAGGGCCTCGGCCACGGCGAAGGTGCCGATGCGATTGTCAAAGGCGCGCGCAATGGCGAGGTCGCCACGGAGCAATTCAAATTCCTGGTCGAGTGTGATGGGCGCGCCGATGTGTACGAGCTTCTCGGCGGCCTTGCGGTCCTTCGCTCCGATATCAATGAACAGGTCGCTGATCTCCGGCACCTTGCGTTCCTTGTCGAGCTTGCTGAGATGCGGCGCAACATTGCCGACGACACCCTTGATGGTGCCATCCTTGGTGTGAATGTTCACCCGCTGGGCCTTGGTCACGATCGCATCCACGCCACCAAGGCGGCGGACGTAGATGAAGCCATTCTCGTCAATGTAGTTCACCGTCATCGCGATTTCGTCCGCGTGCGCGGCGAGCATGATGCGCGGGCCGCCGCCTTTGTTCAGGACGGCGACGCAATTGCCGTAGGCATCGGAGAAAGTCTCATCGGCGAACTGGGTGACGTAGTCGAGCCAGACGCGCTGGCCGCGAGCTTCGTGGCCGGAGGGGCTGGGGGTGTTGACGAGCTTCTGGAGGAAATCGAGTGATTCAGGACGCATAAGTTATGGGTGACAATGGCTCAGAAAGGGTCGGCAAAAAAGCGGAAAAGGGCAGGGGTGGAGGGATCAGTTCCATGGCGAGGTGATGGTTCTTCCCATGAACCGAGACGGTCTGGCGGAGAATTCGTATGGTCCTGGCAAACGGGTGAACGGCCATTCCCTCTCCTGGGGGGAGAGGGGCAGGGTGAGGGCGGTTGTTCGTCTAACTGAAGGCACTGATTCTTAAGCGAGAATAAAGCCCGCCCTCACCCCGGCCCTCTCCCCCGAGGAGAGGGGGAACGTCATTCCGCTCTCGTTGGCAAAGCTTGGCATTGCCAGCGGATTAAAGCCGTTCCCGCCCGGCATAACCGGTATCCAAGTCATGCCAGAACCCGATGTCTTCCTCGTCCTGCTCCCAGCAGAGGAAGACCTCTTTGCCATCCATCAAGGCGGGGAAATCCACGAGGCCGATGTCGAGATCCTTGATCTGGATTTCGCGGCGGGTGAACTCATTCATCACCTCTGCGAAGTCGGCCAGCGCGCGGACGTGCTCCTCGACGGTCGGTCCGCCGGCGTCACCGCCGCCTTCGATCACATTGCTCAACCGCTTCCCGCAGGAATCGACGCGGGCGCGGAATTGCCGGAGGCGGTTCAGCCAGGTGCGCAGCTCGGGCAGCAGGGCGCGCGCTTCCTCACGCGTGTAGTGCTTGGTGAAACGATGTTCCATGCTCGTGATTATGGTCCGTTGCGGCCATCGAGCTTCTTCTTGATCTCGTCACTGGCTTCCAGTTCGAGCGATTTGCGCCATTGCTCCCGCGCGTTGTCCATCTGGTTCAAGGCGGCGTAAATATCACCAAGATGGTCATGCAAGGTGGCGTCCGGCTTCTCCGTCAGTTTCACGGCGTCGAGGATGTTTTTCAGGGCGTCTTGATACTTGTGCTGCTTGTATAACACCCAGCCGAGCGAATCCAGATACGCGGCATTCTTGGGCTCAAGCTGAAGGGCGGTTTCGATATGACGGCGGGCGGCTTCGAGATGCACGCCGCGCTCCGCCCACATGTAGCCAAGGTAGTTGTGGGCTTCGGCGAATTCATCATCCATCCGGAGGCTCTTCTGAAAGTAAATCTCCGCATCCTCGTAGTGCTTGTTGCGCTCGTGCGCCGCGCCGAGTTGAAAATAGAAAAAAGCGGTGAGGCGGTTGGTCTCGGTCGCGCGGGCGATGACTTCGGCCTGGGTAAAGGCCTTCAAGGCGGCGGCGTTGTCCTTCTTCCGGCTGTAGGCGAGGGCGGTGTAATACTCGATGGTGAAACGCCCGCCCTTTTCATTAAATCGGGCACGTGCCTTGTCGAGCGTCGCCAGGGCTTCGTCGGTTTTGTCGGCGTTCAAGAGCGCTCCGACGAGATCGTAGTAGCCCTGTTCAAAATCCGGCGCCAGCACGGTGACCTTGGAAAGGTGCTCCACCGCGAGATCGAATTGCTTCTCTTCAAATTCAATCGCGCCCAAGGCGTAATAGGCCTGCGGGTTGTTGGGGTTGTCCTTGACCAGTTCCTGAAGCTGCTCGGCGGCCTTCTTGCGGTCCTTGCCGCGCAAATAGAGATCGGTCAGGCGGGCGCGGATGGCGTCGCGAATCTCGGTCTGTTCGGCAAACTGCTTCAGCATGTCGAGGTAGACCTCGGCGGCGAGCTTGGTCTCGCCGTGCCAGTTGTAGCCATCGGCAATCTTGAGAATCACTCCAGCGGTCTGAGGGGACATTGCCCGGGCGCGGTTGAGCAACGCGATGGATTTGATTTTGGCCTGCGCACTCTCGTTCGTGAACTTCGCGGAGAACTTGGTGTAGAGATCCGCGAGGTTCACGAGGTAAAGCGCCTCGGGGGCGGTTACGGTCGAGGCGCGATCAAGGACCTTCCGGGCTTCCTCGGGTTCACGACGTTCGAGGTAGATTGAGACGAGGTTCTGGTAAGGCGTGAGATCGCGCGGTTCGCGATTGATGGCCACGAGGTTTGCAGCGATGGCTTCGTTGGTATCGCCGGTTTGCAGGTAGATCCAGCCGAGCTGGGAAAAGTAGATGGCCGGCGCATTGGACTGGCTGGAACCTTTGACCAACAGCTCCCGCGCCATGGTAAAGCGCCGGGCGGCAATCAGGTTGCGCGTGACGTCAATGACCAGCGGTTCGTTGGCGGCATCCGCCATGGCGGCGGCGAAGTATTGCTCCAGGGCTTCGCGGCGGTCGCCCTGCATTTCGTTGGCGAAGCCACGGGCGAACCGGGCGAGACCTTCGGCGCGGGGTTCCACGGCTTTCGCGGCCTCCTCCTCCATGCGCTCCAATTCCTCGTCGGTCGGCGGGGGCTTGAAGGCGATGGCGGTCTCGTTGGTACGGGCGTGCTTGCGGCCCGGCGTGCTCTTGGCGGTGGAGGACGACTTCGCGCAGCCGCTCCCCAGCACGAGGCCAAGGAGCAGGGCGGCCAGCAAGATATTATGGCAACGCGGCATCACCGTGTCGGGAATCTACGGCAGACCCGGGGAATTTCCAATCCTTCTCTCAGAATCGAAAAGGGCACAAAAAGACGCCGTCGCACCACAGGGACGCGACGGCGTGTGTAAAATAACCTGCGTGACAGGCACGCGAGCTTACTTCTGCCAGGTACGCTTCTTGTGGCGGTTGGCGCGCAGCTTCTTACGGCGCTTGTGTTTATTGATCTTCGCCTTACGGCGTTTCTTAAGTGAACCCATAGGTTGTTTGTCTTATTAGCGTTCGATTGTGAATCAGTAAACCACTTTGTTTAGTGGATATTCGATGATGCCCTCGGCTCCGGCGGCCTTCAGTTGGGGAATCAGCTCCCGGACGGTCGCTTCCTCGATGATCGTTTCGACGGCCACCCAGCCCTTGAGGCTCAGGCTGGAGATCGTGGGATTGCGCAGGGCGGGCAGGCTGGCCAGCAGGCTGGCGAGGTCCTTCTCCGCGATGTTCATCTTCAAGCCGACCTTGCTCTCGGCGTCCAGGGCGCCCTTGAGCAGCAGGGCCAGCGTCTCCATCTTGCGGCGCTTCCAGGATTGCTTCCACGAATCGTGGTTGGCGATGAGCCGGGGGGTGCTGGTGAGCAGGGTATCCACGATGCGCAGGCGGTTCGCGCGCAGGGAGGAACCGGTCTCGGTGATCTCGACGATGGCGTCCACCAGTTCGTGGGCCTTCACCTCGGTGGCACCCCAGGAGAATTCCACGTCGGCCTTCACCTTGTGCTTCTTGAGATACTTCTTGGTGATGTTCACCACTTCGGTCGCGATGCGCTTGCCGGCAAGGTCCTTCACCGATTTCACCGGTGATTCCTCGGGCACGCACAACACCCAGCGCGCGGCCTGACGGGTGGCTTTGCTGAAGAGAAATTCGCCAATCTCGTGAACGTCCGAGTTGTTTTCCTGAATCCAATCGAAGCCCGTGATGCCGCAATCGAGGTAACCGTGCTCGACGTAGCGGCTCATCTCCTGTGCGCGGATGAGGCGGATTTCGAGTTCCGGGTCATCCACGTAGGGCAGGTAGGACCGGCTGCTCACGGAAATGTTCCAGCCCGCCTTGCCCATCTTTTCGATGGTGGCGTCCTGCAGGCTGCCCTTGGGCAGCCCCAACCGCAGTTTATTTGACTTCGATGCGCTCATGCGTTCCGAACAATGGGCGGGAAGGAAGGCAAAGAAACGGGCGGAACACAATCAGTTTTTCAAAGGAAATCGCTGCCCCTCATCCATGGGAATCGCTCTGATATGAAAGAATTACTGTCGAAGCAGCCTATTGAATCAGGCTGACATGGGTGGGATCTGACTTTGAAAGCTGGACATCCAGAGTGGCAACGGTCCCATGGTTGGCGGCTGCGAGTGCCGTCAGATAGCCATCGGTGAAATGCGCTGGACCGGACAGGGCACGGAGGGTGGACAGGTGAGAAGGTTCCAAAGAATCAGCCCAAAATTCATGTCGCGGGTCGCTGGCCAGCCGCACCAGGACACTCCAGGCATCCGCGACTGTTCCGGAATAGCCAAGTCCTTGGTTGGCCGAGAGACGAAGAAAACCGAGTTGGGTGATTGGACAGGTGGCGAATTTCTTCTGGGACTTCAGCCATGCGCGCGCAAGGGCATGGTGCTCATGATTGGGCCATGCCCATGCAATCAAGACGTTGATGTCCAGAAGAGGAGTCACGGCGTTTCCACGTCCAGCCTCTTTATCAGGTCACTGGTGATCGTGGGTGCGTCCGCTGGTACGACGAATATTGGCAAACCATCATCTGCAGTGCCCAGCCGGGCATGCCGGTTGCCGAGACCGACCTTCTCCAGAATGTAACGCCCCGGCCCGATGCGCTCGACTTGGAAGTCGTCGCCCGCTTTGAGGTGGTCTTGCTCCCGTAACTCGGACGGAATGGCAAGTTCGCCACGAGTGCTTAGAACCGTCGTCATGCAGGCTAAATTAATGGTTCTGGTGCCTGCTCGCAAGCCTTCGTTAATTCGAAGCTTGCGAAAGCCGGAAAGCATGTTTCAATGCCCGTTAAGCACGAAAAAGGTTCCGCGATTGTGGTCCCTGTGCTTTTGAGTCGTGAACATGCTTCAACCATGAGTATGAATAACGAGGAAAAATTTCCCTATCCCGGCATACCCACCACCAGCGATGGCGCGGGCGGCGTCACGTGGGTCGAGACGAACATCACCCAGGGCGCGTGCGCGTATCCCATCACGTCCAGCACGACGATGGGCACCGGCTACCAGACCGAGGTGTCCAACGGCAAAGTGAACCTCTGGGGCGACCTGTTGTCCTTTGTGCAGCCGGAATCGGAGCACAGCGCGGCGAGCACGTGCGAAGGGTTTGCGCTGGCCGGCGGACGCGTGACCAATTTCACCAGCGGGCAGGGGCTCGTGCTCATGAAAGAGGTGTTATACACCATTTCCGGCAAGCGCTTGCCAGTAGTGTTCCACATCGGGGCACGCGCTCTCACGAGTCATTCGCTGAATGTGCATTGCGGCCATGACGATGTGATGAGTGTGTCGGATTGCGGCTGGGGAATCCTCTTCGGGCGGAATGCGCAGGAGGCCTGCGACCTGGCGCTCATCGCGCGGCGCGCGGCCGAGGCGGGCGAGACGCCCTTCATGAATGTGCAGGATGGTTTCCTCACCACGCACACGATTGAGAACATCCGGTTGCCGGAGCTGGAGTTCATGAAGAATTACATCGGTGATCCGAATGAGCGCCTGCGGTGCCTCTTTGATCCGCGCAATCCCATCATGTCCGGGGTGGTGCAGAACCAGGATTCCTACATGAAGGGCAAGATCGCCCAGCGCGATTTCTACGACAAGGTGCCTGGCGCGGTGCAGGAAGCCATGGATGAATTTTACCAGCAGACGGGCCGGCGCTATCACAAGGTGGACAGCTACCAGATGGAGGATGCGGAATACGCGATCGTCGGCATGGGCGGCATGATGGAGACGGCGCAGGCCACCGTGGATTACATCCGCGTGGAGATGGGGTTGCGCGTCGGCTGTGTGCACGTCACCTGCTTCGCGCCATTCCCGGCCACGGAACTGGTGGCGGCGCTCAAGAACGTGAAGGCGTTCACGGTGGTTGAGCGCATGGATAATCCGCTGGCCCAGTCGAACCCGCTCGTGCAGGCCATCAAGGCGTCTTTTGCGGACGCGTTCATCGGCCTGAGCTATGGCAGCAACGGTGAGTTCAAATATCCAGTCATCACGCGGATTCCGAAGGTTTATGCGTGTTCGGCGGGCCTGGGCTCACGCGATGTTCGCGGCGCTTTCCAGCACAGTGGGATCCGAAGCTTGGAATTCACGTGACTTGAAGTCGCGGC
>JADMIO012771178.1_pt1 | contig 12404 bp, 7 predicted proteins | sample 8958161 | NCBI WGS metagenome assembly JADMIO01 (sample SAMN16585339, study PRJNA669376) | soil metagenome | isolation source: Crop rotation soil | place: USA: Cullars Rotation, Alabama | collected 2011 | reverse complement strand
ATTTATTATTGCAATTTAAATCAATATACATTATACATTATACGAAGTTATATTCGATGCGGCCGATCTAGCAGAAAGTCAAAAGCCTCCGACCGGAGGCTTTTAACTTCTGTCACCTAGGTTACGCCCCGCCCTGCCACTCATCGCAGTACTGTTGTAATTCATTAAGCATTCTGCCGACATGGAAGCCATCACAAACGGCATGATGAACCTGAATCGCCAGCGGCATCAGCACCTTGTCGCCTTGCGTATAATATTTGCCCATGGTGAAAACGGGGGCGAAGAAGTTGTCCATATTGGCCACGTTTAAATCAAAACTGGTGAAACTCACCCAGGGATTGGCTGAGACGAAAAACATATTCTCAATAAACCCTTTAGGGAAATAGGCCAGGTTTTCACCGTAACACGCCACATCTTGCGAATATATGTGTAGAAACTGCCGGAAATCGTCGTGGTATTCACTCCAGAGCGATGAAAACGTTTCAGTTTGCTCATGGAAAACGGTGTAACAAGGGTGAACACTATCCCATATCACCAGCTCACCGTCTTTCATTGCCATACGAAATTCCGGATGAGCATTCATCAGGCGGGCAAGAATGTGAATAAAGGCCGGATAAAACTTGTGCTTATTTTTCTTTACGGTCTTTAAAAAGGCCGTAATATCCAGCTGAACGGTCTGGTTATAGGTACATTGAGCAACTGACTGAAATGCCTCAAAATGTTCTTTACGATGCCATTGGGATATATCAACGGTGGTATATCCAGTGATTTTTTTCTCCATTTTAGCTTCCTTAGCTCCTGAAAATCTCGATAACTCAAAAAATACGCCCGGTAGTGATCTTATTTCATTATGGTGAAAGTTGGAACCTCTTACGTGCCGATCAGATTAAAACGAAAGGCCCAGTCTTTCGACTGAGCCTTTCGTTTTATTTGACCATGTTGGTATGATTTAAATTAATACGACTCACTATAGGGTCAGTGCGGCCGCGACTTCAAGTCACGTGAATTCCAAGCTTCGGATCCCACTGTGCTGGAAAGGCAGGCACGGGTTCGCCCCTACAACTGTCATAGGGCGAACACCATTCCTTCGTCATGGCAGGCTCAGGTTCGCCCCTACAATGTATTCATGGACCTCTGTCGTAGGATCGGACTGCAGCTAGCCCTGACTCATGATGGGTGTCCGCGCAGGCTGAACCCGGACTGGACAAGAACCCTGACTCGACACGAATCAGGCAACACGAATCGCGGCAAAACGAGCCTGTGCATCACAAACTCAGGCGACATAAACGATTAAACGATTCAACCCTCCTTCGCATTTCAGCTTCGGCGGCGAAGCGATTCATCGCACCAGCATCAAATCCCCCTTCTGCGTTTCCTGCCGGCCGGTGTAACAGGTCGCGTTCAGATAGTAGAAGTAGCTTCCCATTTCGCAAGGCTTTCCCCGGAACGTGCCGTCCCAGCCTTCCTGGGGATCTAAGCCGTAGTAAACCCGCTGCCCCCAGTTGTTGAAAATACTCAGCTCATACCGGATGTGATTTCCGTACGTCACGATCCGGAAACGATCGTTTCGGCCGTCGCCATTTGGAGTAAAGGCGTTCGGATAGCTGAACTGGCAACAGGCTTCAACATGGTCATAGCGGATCGCCGCACTGTCCACGCAACCGTAGTCAGATTTTACAAGTACCCTGTACTCTGTTGGCTTCAGAATCTGTGCGTAGAGGTCTCCGTTGGCGGAATACAGCAGGCTGTCTTCCGGCGTCCAGGCATAGGTAACGCCACCAGAGGCCTTCAGGAAAATCTTATCACCTAAGCAAACCGGACCCGGCGGATTCAGGATTCGGGCATCCGGAGCGGGGTGAACGATAACATCGGCAGATTGAGTATCGAGGCATCCGTTCAGGTCGACTTTCAGACGGACTAGTTTTTTACCGGCACTATGCCAACGGACGCTAAATGGACCTTCACCGGTCGTAGAAGCAGTGTCTGCATCCTGAAACGACCAGAGATATTGCTGACCAGCATAAGGTTTGCTGTTATAGTGCACAATCAAAGTATCAAACTGGCATACTTCATTCCCGATATCGAATCCGGCAAACGGATTGGGCTGAACGGTCAGATTGTGCTGCGTTTCTGTTGAAGCGCATTTGTTTTCAGCAACGGTGAGCTTGATCGTTTTCTCACCGGGTGAATACCAGAAGAGCTTCCAGGGTCCGGCACCCGATCCCGAAACAGACTCCGCATCTCCAAAGTCCCAGACATAGTCCAGGATCGGTCCCACGCCAATTGAGCCGTTGAACAGAATGCTGGCTGTATCGCCATCGCAGATCGAAGCAGGCAAGGAGAAATCAGCAATCGGCCGCTTCGTCACGTAGACTGACACCGTATCCGTCAAGGATTTGCAGGTCTTGAACTGTTGCCCCACCAGCCAGAGGAATACTCCGGCTGAGTCAGTCCTTGGCGTAGGGGCGCCCATGAGTGATCCGCCATTAATGCTGTACCAGTTCAGAATTGCGCCGGAGTCAGCCTTAGCGACAATCGGGACTGGATGGTCATTCAGACAATAGTAGATCGGAGCAGTAACCGGTATGTTGGGATACAATCCGCTGTCCACCACACGCAGGCTGGCTGTGGTCTGACAGGTAAGTTTCGGCGAGGAAACGGTGACCTGATAGGTGCCGGGAGCGAGACTATCGGTAATCGTTCCCGTATTGTCTGTGAACTGGGAAATGATCGTTCCGTTCTGCCGGATCACTACCTGCCGCGGAACGACGCCGAAATTCATATTGTATTGCACCAGCGCTTTATGAATGCAATGGGTTGCAGTCAGCGTTTTCGACGAAAATGTATTCGGACGAACCACAGTAACCGTGTATGCCTGAGTCTGCACACTGTTCAAAGGGCAGCTGTTGACATGATAGGTCACGAAGAAATTGTAAGTGCCTGGAGCCAGTCCGGGCAGATTCCATTCGATGTCAATGACCGGATTGGGGGTTTTATTCTGAAGTATCGTCGCCACAACTCCCGCAGGAAGTCCGGTGATGGCGGCATCCACGGTATCGTGGGCAGGATTGGTTGTAGCGATCCTGAATTTTACCGAATCCGTTCCGTGGCAGATATTGAGGGCATTGCCGCTGACCCAGGCTGCATTTTTAATCGATGCGCTGCTGCTGTCGATTGCAATAGTCAGGGGGTTATTATTGCAATTACTCAGCACGATCACTGACATTTCACGGATTGCTGTTCCAACCAACACTCCGTTCCGGTATTCTTCGACCTGTTGTACGACCAAAGACTTTTGGACGGTAGAAGGCGTGAAGCTCATCTGGCCCGTGTTGTTATTAAAGCTGAAACTGCCGGCAGCTGTATATATCGGCGCTGTTGGCGTTGCGGGAGAGATATAGGTCACAGGCATACCACCTGTAGGAACCTGAGCGGGGATCAGGCTGAGATATAGCGAGTCTCCGTTCACATCCACGGCTCCCGGGTTGTAATTCTGAGGCGTGTTGATACAATAGAATGGCGTCGGAGTAGTCGTAAATGTCGCCGAGGAGTTCGGTGCCGTCGAATTATCGAGAAACGCATCCAGTGCGATGATAGTTATTCCGTTAACATTCGTAAGGCTGATAGATCGGCCGGCATTGTTCGTGCCCGGAGGCAGCGTTCCGTCAAACTTGAAATGCCAGTTTTTGGATGTCGTGTTTAATGAATAGACGCCGGTATAGTGAAACCGGGTAACTCCCGGGATCGTGCTATTGGTATTCTTGCACTGGGTGCTGTCCAGGTAAGTATTGCAGACCGGAGTGACTTCCGTTGGGCTGCCCGTAAGCGTCAGCCGGATCGTTCCATGCCTGACGGATCCGTTGAAAACATCCACTACCGGAGAAGTTGTGTACAGATTGCTGAATGCCGGACGGCTCTGCGGGCTGCAGTCGCCATAGATATCCATATTGATCCGGTAATTGTTTCCGGACACCCATTCATAGTAGAAGTCAATTCCATAAATGTGATTTGCCCGAACCAGGATCGGGAAGAGGCAAAATAGTATGATCAGAGACAGAATATTGATCGCACGCATCATGGGGCACCGGCAAAATTACAGTTCACTAAAATCTGAACGGGACACAAATTGCCGGAAAAAACGTAGTGCTAATTTGTTTTTCGGTCAGTAAAACGATGTTTGCGGCGAATAATTTTTTTACCGCACCAACATCAGATCTCCCTTATGCGTCTCCTGTCGTCCTGTATAGCAGGTGGCGTTAAGATAGTAAAAATATGTTCCCGTTTCACAGAGCTTGCCTCTGAAGCTGCCATCCCATCCTTCTTCCGCACTGAGGCCATAGTAAACCCGTTGCCCCCAGTTATTATAAATGCTAAGCTCGTAACGAAGGTGATTTCCGTATGTTACGATCCGGAACCGGTCGTTGCGGCCATCTCCGTTTGGCGTAAAGGCATTCGGGTAGCTGAAATTGCAGCAGGGTTCCACGATATCATAGCGGATAGCCGCACTGTCAATACAGCCATAATCAGAGCTTACGATTACCTGGAATTCTATCGGCTTCAGGATTTGGGCATAGAGATCTCCGTTCGCCGAGTACAGGAGATTATCTTTAGGCGTCCAGGCAAAGCTCGCGCCGCCGGCGGCACGGAGGTAGATCTTGTCGCCGATACAAACCGGCCCCGGTGGGTTCAGGATTTGCGGATCCGGCACGGGATGAATGGTTACTTCCGCTACCTGCCTGTCGAGGCAGCCATTCAGATCGACTTGCAGACTGACCCGCTTTTTGCCGGAGCCATGCCATCGGACGCTGTATGGTCCGATTTCGGATTGAGTTGCGGTATCGGCATCCTGGAATGTCCACGAGTATTTCTGCCCCTCGAAGGGCCTCCCTGCGTAACGTGCCATAAGTGTATCAAACTGACAGATCTCGTTACCGATGAAGAACCCGGCATAGGGGCTTGGCTGTACCGTCAGGGTATGTTGCTCCTCCGTTGACCTGCATTTGTTTTCCGCGACGATCAGCGTAATGGTTTTTATACCGGGAGTGTAATAATGAACTTTCCAGGGACCCTGATCTGAGCCACTGACCACATCGGCGGCATTTCCCCAGTTCCAGAAATATTCCAGTATCGGCCCAACGCCGATCTTACCATTGAATTGAATGATAGCCGTGTCGCTTTCACAGATCGAAGGAGGGAACGTAAAATCAGCAACCGGGCGTTTGGTTACGTAAACCTTTACTGTATCGGCGAGCGACTTGCAGGTCTTGAATTGCTGGCTCACCAGCCAGAGTAATATGCCGGGGGAATCAGTCCTGGGGGTTGGCGCTCCCATCAGCGAGGCTCCGTCTATGTTGTACCAATGCAATATTGCGCCCGAATCCGGTTGTGCCGTAATTGCGACTGCAGGGTCGTTCAGGCAATAAAAGATCGGATTGACTCCCGGGCGGATGGGGTACTGCCCGCTGTCTGCAATTTTGATATTAAATGTGCTCGGGCAGGTAAGGTTTGGCGAGGTAACGGTAACTACATAAGTCCCGGTTGCCAGGCTATCTGAATAAGTGCCGGTATTATCGACGAACTGCGTCACTGTATTTCCATTCTGCCTGACAACAACGTACCTCGGTACGAGGCCATAACTTAAGTTGTATTGCACCATTGCCTTGTGGAAACACTGCGTAGGCGTTGTGATTTTTATGTTCAGATCGTTCGGACGAATCACTGAAACGGTATAAGCCTGGGTTTGCACGGCGCTGAGCGGGCATCCGGTGCTTTTATAGCTGACATAGAAATTGTAATTGCCCGGAGGGAGCTTCGGCAGATTCCAGTCGATATCGATCAGCGGCCGGGTTGAATTGTTTTGAGTAATGGATGCGGTCGCTCCGGGAGGCAGTCCGCTGATGCTGGCTTCTATCGTGTCGTTGGTGGGGTTTTTCGCAGTGACGCGAAATTTGCTGCTGTCCGATTTGTAACAAACATATACCGTGTTGTCGTTTATCCGGACGGCGTTGCGGATCGTGTTTAAAGCCGTATCGAATTTGTTTGTTGCCGGGCTGGTCGTACAATTATTTACAACGATGAACGTCATTTCCCGGCTGGCTGTTCCGATGAGATTGCCATTCCGGAATTCCTGTACTTCCTGAACCACCAGCGAACGCTGTATCGCAGATGCTGTGAAATTGAGCTGGCCGGTTGTATTGCTGAAGCTGAAGCTTCCGGAAACCGTGGTTAGTGGGGCGGTAGCTGTGGCCGGTGAATTGTAAAACAAGCCGGAACCGGAGGATGCAGCCATACCGGGGATCAATGCATAATACAGAGAGTCTCCGTCCGGATCTACCGCTCCGGGGTTGTAATTCTGCGGAAGATTTATACAGTAGAAGGGAGTCGGAATCGTTGTAAACGTTGGTGAAGAATTCGGCCCGGTTGTATTGTCGAGCTTCGCTTCCATAGCGATAACGGAAAGCGCGGTGATATTCGTGATGGTCGTAGCGCGGCCCGCAATATGTCCACCGCTTGCTGTATTGCCCATATCCCCGTCGAACTTAAACCGCCAGTTCTTTGAGGTGCCGGTTAACGGAACACTTAACTCGTAGTGGTAACGAACCACACCGGGAATGGTACTGTTCAGATTTTTGCAGACTGTATTGTCTTTTAAGAAAGGACAAACCGGCGTCACCTCCACACCGGGGCCGGTAACATTCAATCTGAACGAGCTGACAAGCTGTGCACCGTCATAAAGATCGATAAGTGGCGAGGCGCTCGCGAGATACTGAAACGTATTGGAGTTTGGAGGAACCGCATTGTTGCAGTCGCCATACACATCCATGCTCACCAGATAAAAATTTCCGGTTTGATGGGTATAATAAAAGTCGATGCCGTAAATATGACTACCCCATGCCTGAGAGCTAAGCAGGCAGACTAAAAACAGAAGTAGCTGACTTTTTAGCACATGCATGGAATCAACTTTATCCGAAATCAAATTCGAAAATTATTCAGGCAGGATCATTTTATTTCTGTCATTTTTAATAATAATGAGGATAATTTTCTATCGGATGAGCGTCAGATCGCCCTTGTGGGATTCCTGTTTGCCGGTATAGCAAGTGGCATTGAGATAGTAGAAATAAGTTCCCGGCTCACAAGGCTTGCCTCTGAAATTACCCTCCCAGCCTTCTTCTGCATTCAACCCATAATAAACGCGTTGCCCCCAGTTATTGTATATGCTTAGCTCATAGCGAATGTGATTGCCATGAGTTACGATTCGAAACCGGTCGTTGCGACCGTCTCCATTTGGCGTGAACGCATTCGGAAAGCTGAAATTGCAACAAGGCTCTACTATGTCATATCGGATGGAAGCGCTGTCCACGCAGCCATATTCGGATAAGGCAATGACCTGGTATTCTATGGGTCTCAGGATCTGCCCGTAAAGCGCTCCATCCGGGTTGATCAATACACTATCCGTCGGAAACCAGGAATAGGAAAACCCTCCGTCTGCCCGAAGCAACACTTTATCGCCGATGCAAACGGGGCCGGGGGCATTGAGTATCCGAACAGGAGGCACCGGATGAACGAGCAGGTCAGAAATGGTGCTGTCGGTGCAACCTTCCCAGGATGTGCTCAGAATAATCCTCTTTTTGCCGGGTTCGTTCCAACGCAGCGTATATGGCCCGGCGCCTTTGGAACCTGGAATTTCAGCGCCTCCGAAATCCCATAAATAATCCCATTCTGCATTGGGATTGCCGATCAGCTGCAGATGTATTGTATCATACTGACAGACTTCCGGCGGAACAGATACTGCGGCGTAGGGCGAATGTTTCAGAAAGACCGTTTTTTCGAACACTTCGGAAGGACAATAATTCTCAAAAACCTGAAGCCTAACGATCTTCTTCTGCTCATTATTCCAGACGACCTTCCAGGGCCCCGCATTTTCCCCTTCTGCCTTCAAAGGATGATCCCATTCCCAGGCATATTGATACAAGGGCCCTTTTCCGAACTGTCCGTTAAACTCAAAAATTCCGATCGCATTGCTGCAAAGCGTATCCGGGCCTGTGAAGGAGGCCTGAGGCTGAGGCGTCAGCATAATCGTGTAGGCCTGGAATTGACGGCTGTTAAGCGGACAGTCATTGTCCGTATAGCTGACGAAAATGTAGTAGCTGCCGGCAGGGACATTCCGCGTTTTCCAGTTTATAGCGATTCTCGGATTCGGACTATTGTTTCGATCAATGTACAGGCTCGCGCCCTTGGGTAGCCCGGTTACTTCAGCGAATATGGTATCCGGAACCGCCAGCTCCGGAACGATGCTGAAATGAATGCTGTCGGTTGCTTCGCAGGCATAGAACGTCGTATTCTTAGGAACGCCTCCCATATAGCTTTCTGTGAGGGTATCCATCCGGCTGAAGACCGGCGTATTCTCACAGTTCGGGATGATGATGAAAGTCATTTCCCGCATCGCGGTCCCTACGACGATTCCATTCCGGTATTCCGTTACCCGGGTAACAGCGAGGCTGCGTTGGATCCGGTCGGGTGTAAAATCGAGCTGCCCGCTCAGGGAGTCAAATGAAAATCCGCCGGTAGTAGTAGCCAGCGGGTGTGTCGCGGAAAACCCCGGGGAGTATGTGACCGGGGCCAGGCCATTGCCATTCAAAAGTGCCGGTACAAGCTGATAGACCATCGAATCTCCATCCCGGTCCACAGCGCCCTGATTATAGAGTTGCCGGCTGAGGCAATAGAAAGGAGTAGGAATCGTAGTGAAAATCGGAGAACTGTTTCCTGATTCGAAGCTCAGGTTGTTCAATGTAATGGTGAGGCTGAGGGTGCCGCCATTCAACACGTTGGTAATGCTATTGCTGCGCCCGGCCTGCGTACCCATGTTCCCGCCGAAAAAGAATGACCAGTCTTTAGCCCGGTAGGGCATGCTGTATTCGCGGGTGTAGATATACCGTTTGACGCCCGGAATATTGCCCGGAGGCGATTTACAGGCAGACTGACTGATTAGTTTCGGGCAGATCGGAGTAACCTCAACGCCGGCGCCTTCCTGGAAGAGTTGCACAGTATCCTGCAACTTGCCACCCTGAAAAACGGAAACCAGACATTTTGCACCTTCAAGACTCGGGAATGCCTGTCCGCTGCAGTCCCCATACACCACGAGAAATAACCGGTAATCGTTGTCGCGGACGTGTTCGTAGTAAAAATCAGCCCCGTAAACATGGGTGGCTTGTGCGCGATCGACACTACAGAAATACAGTAGTGCAACGGTCAGAAACCTACTCAAAAAGCAATTTCCAGGAAAAAATGCTCGTAAGCTTAGATGCACATTATCAAAATTGATAAAAAAATCAATCGGTTTAGAATCAACAACCAATTTTTGAAATCAGCCTGACCAATAGACAGCATTTGAATGAGAAAAGTAGGGGCCAGTGTACTTAGCATATACAGAGTTGATTCGTTGACTGGTTGACTGGTTGATTCGTCAGCTTACTTACACTTAGCATATACAGAGTTAACTCGTTGACTGGTTGAATCGTTGACTCGGAAGCAAACAGCAAAGCTTACTTACTTATTAGATAGACAGTCAAAGAATCAACAATCAACGGCGCAACGGATTAAGTGATGAACGGATTAACGGATCGGATCAACGGATCAACCCTCCTCCGCAATACATGCTTCGGCGGGCGATGCGGATCAACAGATCACCGGATCAACTGCCAAATCGGTAACTTTGCGTTTTTTCCATCCCGTCCGCGGGACTGCCTCTAAGGCATTTTTATCTATGAATTTTACTGATCTCGGATTAATTGATCCGATTCTTCATGCTCTGGACCAGGAGGGCTATACAACACCGACACCGATTCAGGAGGCAGCGATTCCTATCCTTCTGAAAGGAAAGGACCTGATTGGTTGCGCACAGACAGGCACGGGTAAGACCGCCGCATTTGCCATACCAGTTTTACAACAGCTGGCATATCAGCAGGCAAAAGGCGATGTCAATAAGGATATCAAAGCACTGATCCTGACTCCGACCCGAGAGCTGGCCATTCAGATCGGCGACAGCTTTGCGGCCTATGGTAAAGGTCTTCGCCTGAACCATACCGTGATTTTTGGTGGCGTGAATCAATTCAGCCAGGTGCAGGCGCTGCGCCGTGGTGTCGATATTCTGATCGCAACGCCGGGCCGTCTTCTGGACCTTATGGGGCAGAAGCTTCTCCACCTGCATCACCTCAATATTTTCGTTCTGGACGAGGCTGACCGCATGCTCGACATGGGCTTTATCCATGACGTTCGCAAAGTGATCGCAAAGCTTCCGGAACGCCGTCAGACACTCCTGTTCTCTGCCACCATGCCGGCGGAAATCCAGGAGCTCGCCAACAGCATCCTCCGCAATCCCGAGAAAGTTGCCGTGACGCCCGTTTCATCCACTGCCGAAACGATCGATCAGAGCATTTATTTCGTGGAGAAAGGAGATAAAAAGAAACTGTTGCTGCACGTGCTTCAGGATGATGCGATCCGGAATGCAATTGTTTTTACCCGCACCAAGCACGGCGCGGACAAGGTTGTAAAAGACCTGCAGAAAGCCGGTGTTTCTTCTGCGGCCATCCACGGAAACAAGAGCCAGAATGCACGGCAGCGTGCGCTTGGCGATTTCCGGAATGGTACCATTCGAACACTTGTCGCAACGGACATTGCCGCCCGCGGTATCGACATCGATGAGCTGAGCCATGTGATCAACTTCGAATTGCCGAATGTTCCGGAAAGCTATGTCCACCGCATTGGTCGTACGGGCAGGGCAGGGATGAGCGGAAAAGCTATCGGCTTTTGCGAGCGTGAAGAGCTTCCGTTCCTGAAGGATATCCAGAAGCTGATCGGCCGGCAACTGCCGGTGGTAAAGGAGCATCCATACGAGGCAAGCTTTGAGATTCCGGTTCCCGCGGAACAATCCCGCCATCAACGTTCCGGGGGCCACCGAAACGGCAAACGAAATTTCGGAAGGCACAAGTAGTCCTATGGTCCCTGGTGTCCTTAGAGTCCCTTATAAGTCCAAGACCCACGCTTTTGCGTGGGTTTTGTTTTTGATTATTTTCAGAACCGAGTTTTTTTAAAAAATGAAAATCCTCATTTTGATCTGTACGCTCCTTTTCAGCAAGGCTGGGCGAAATGGCTGCGCGCTGGGGTGAAATCAAAGATTCTTTTGCCAGCGTGAAGCAGATTCTTGCCTATCCTAAAATGACAATTTACTTCGGTTCCGATACCTTGTATAATGTGAAGGCATTTCGGATTTTTTCGTTCATTATAACAGCGGACATTCGGGGAGATGAACAAATAGCTGAATCCTCTGGGCATTTTCTGTCAAATGAACAGCGACATCTGATCAGCATCCTTAAACCAGGTAGCAAACTGATATTCGATGATATCCGCGCAATCGGCGACGGTGGCTGCACCCGCATGCTAAATCCATTCACCCTCACCATCCGCTAGTCGACGGTTTCGCTGATCTAATGTCCCTCGTGTCCCTGCAGTCCCACCTAAGCCCTTTGCTAACATACCGGAGGGGATTGCTTCGACTCAATTTTCATTGATTCGCTTCGCTGCTCAATGAAAATTGGTCTCGCAATGACGCGCCCTTGTGGCTGATAGAAGGTTCACAGGCGCCTCAAAAGGAGCTGGCCCACCCATTTCCATTTTCCACTACCACCGTCCGGGGAAGCGACTTCGCTTCGTCGGGGTTTATATTTGCGCCATGCACCCCGTCAAGCGCGTCCTCGGCCACGTCTTTTTCGTCTACGCTCTCATTCTTTTTATAGTATCGTTATTGATCGTTCTTATCCCGATCTGGCTTTGTGAATTGATCAGGGAGCCTCGTCGTTCGAGAGTCATGCAGCCGATATTCCGGGCCTGGTTGCACAGCTTCATGCCGATGGTTTTTTGCCCGGTGAGCCGTAAGGGCAAGGAGCATTTCGACAAGCAAAAGGTTTATGTAATTGTAAGTAACCACAACTCATTTGTGGATGTGCCAGTCGTTTCCCCCTGGATACCGGAGCCCAATAAAACACTGGCTAAAGCCGAAATGGCAAAGATTCCCATCTTCGGCGTGATCTATCGCTCCGGCTCTATTCTCGTCGATCGCAAAAACCCGAATAGTCGCAAGGAAAGCTTCAGCGGTATGACCAAGGCGTTGGAACTGGGTTTGCACCTCTGCCTCTATCCCGAAGGCACCCGCAACAAAACCGATCAACCCTTACAGCCATTCCACGATGGTGCGTTTATAGTAGCGATCCGCACGCAAAAGCCTGTGCTGCCCACTGTTCTCTTCAATACCAAACGCATTTTGCCGGATCGTCCGAAGTTCTGGGCCTGGCCCCTTTCCAGCACATTGGGATCCTAAGCTTAGAATTCCACGTGGACAAGTTGTCGCG
>JADMIO011113650.1_pt1 | contig 12404 bp, 7 predicted proteins | sample 8958161 | NCBI WGS metagenome assembly JADMIO01 (sample SAMN16585339, study PRJNA669376) | soil metagenome | isolation source: Crop rotation soil | place: USA: Cullars Rotation, Alabama | collected 2011 | reverse complement strand
GCCAGCACGCGCGCGTACACAGTGCGGCTGTCGAAGAACTGGGCGCGACGCTCGCTTCGACGGGCGGTATATCGCCGCCGACCCGCGAGGTCCTGGAGACATTACGCGGGGTAGCGCAATTGAAGCACAGCCATCCGCCTGAGACCATCGCTATCCACGTGATCAGCGGCGCGCAAACGGAAGAAGACGTTCGCAACGTGATCCGGCTGGCGCAGATCGGGGGGATCAAGTTAGCGGCTGCTGACGGCGATCCGGGGCTGATGCCGGTGCCGCTATTCGAATCGATCGCTGACCTGCGCAATTGCCCGGAGTTGTGCCGGCGCTGGTGGAGCTCGCCCGAGTACGCGCCGCTGCTGGATTCCTGGGGACGCAATCAGGAAGTCATGCTCGGCTACTCGGACTCGAACAAAGATGGCGGCATGCTCACCAGCACGTGGGAGATCTACAAAGCGCATCGCGCGCTGCATCGCGTCGCCGCGGAATGCAATGTGCGGCTGCGGCTGTTCCACGGGCGCGGCGGCACGGTGGGACGCGGCGGCGGGCCGACCCACGCCAGCATCGTCGCGCAGCCGCCGGGCGCATTCACCGGAGCGTTGCGCATCACCGAACAAGGCGAGGTGCTGAACTGGAAGTACTCGGATGTCGTTCTCGCGGAGTGGAACCTCGAGCTGATGATAGCGGCCGCGCTCGAAGCGCTGGCGGCCCCGCAACTTGGCCGCAACGACAATGCCGGATGGGACGCAGCTTTGGAGAAGATGTCCGAAGATGCGTTCGCGTTCTATCGCGCGCATGTGATCGACGACCCCGGCATGCTGCAGTACTTCGAAGCGGCCACGCCGACCAATGAACTGGGACTGGCGCGCATCGGTTCACGGCCGGCGCGGCGCAACGACACGCACTGCATCGAGGACCTGCGCGCTATCCCGTGGGTCTTCGGGTGGATGCAGAGCCGCCACGGCCTGCCGGCATGGTTCGGCGTGGGGCATGCGCTGCAAAGGTTCGCTAGCGATGGCGATGGAGCTGCGCAACTGCGCCACATGGCGCAGGAATTTCCGCTATTCACCGTGATGTTGCGAAACGTCGAACTCGGGCTAGCAAAGTCCGATTTGGGCATCGCGAAGCTTTATTCCGAGCTGGTAGAAGACGCGACGCTGCGTGAGCGGATCTTTGCCCTGATCATGGAGGAATTCGAGCGCACCCGGCAAATGGTGCTCGCCGCTTCGGGCCAGTCACGTCTGCTGGAGCAGAATCCGGTGCTCGACCGGTCGATCCGGCTGCGCAATCCGTATGTCGACCCGATGAGCCTGGTGCAAGTGGAGCTCTTACGCCGCAAGCGCGGCGGCGAAGATACGGACGAGCTCAACTATGCGCTGGCCGCGACCATCAATGGCATCGCGGCGGGGCTGCACAATACGGGATAGGAACGTCGACATTCCGGCGGCCGACCAATCTGCTAGCGGCTCTCAGTCCTGGTCATCGTCATCGGCCTCCGGGGCGGAATAGGGCGCGAAGAGCGCGTGCTTCGGTTGCGGATATTTCGCTTTGGGGCCGCGTTCCTTACGCCAGAGGATGCGGTTCAACTGCTGCGCCGGAGCGGCGTCGGGGACGCTCCAATCCATGCGTGCGGACGCGAGCGCATCGCGGCGGGCCTGGCCTTTCAATGCCTGCACGGGCGGATTCACTTCAAAGAGTGACTGTTTCGGCTCCACCGGCGTGTAGGGGGTGAGGTCCGGCGTGGAAGTGAAGCTGTTACGCATGTCGTTGGCGATGAGGTCGAAGAGCGAGAGGTGCGGCAAGCCGAGCATGAGTTCGATGGTCTTGGCGATGCTCGGATGCGAATAGAACGTCGAGTCGACGGACTGGCGCCGCACGTACGGACTGATCGCGAGCGCGATCGTACGATGCCCGTCTACGTGATCGAGGCCGCCCTGCGCATCATCTTCGACGACGAAGATCGCCATCTTCGGCCAGAAGCGGGAGTGTGTGAGGCCTTCGACGATCTGTCCAAGGGCAAGATCATTGTCGGCCAGGCAGGCTTTCGGGGTGGAATAGCCGGCGGAGGTGCCGCCGGTGTGGTCGGAAGGCAGTTGGAGATACACGAGGTTCGGCATCTCACCTTTTTGCTCCCACGCGCGCAGATGCCGCAGGAAAATGCGGGCGCGAATGACGTCTGGCGATTCGCCGCCATACGAAGGGAATTCCCGCACGAGATGCGCGTCCAGCGGTGGGATGGGAGACGTGACGTGGAAGCGATCAGCGAAATCATCGCCCGCCTTCCACTGATGCAGCAGATCAGCGCGCAGCCGCTGGCGGCTGTTGGGCGTCTTCTGCGCAGCGGGCGATTCGAACTGGGCCCGCGGGATGAACTCACCGAAGTCGGCAAAGGTCTTCCCTGCTTTTAAAGCTGCGTCCCAGAGAAATCCGCCGTTGGCGTAAGCAACGGGATCATTACCGTCGAAGGGATAACTACGGCCGCTGTAGCCCTGCCAGTACACGTAATCCGTCTCGTTGGACTGCGTGACCCATTGATGGCCTTCGCCGGAATCGCCGCCGGTGGCGTAAAAGTTGTCGAGGACGACGAATTCGCGCGCCAGCTTGCGGTGGTTGGGTGTGACATCTTCGCCGTAGAGAACGAGCGACGGGTCGCCATTGCCGCGATCGAGGTCGCCGAATAACTGGTCGTAGGTGCGGTTTTCTTTGACGATGTAGATGACATGCTCGATCGGCGAAGGGTCACCCTGGCGCTCAGGTACCGGAAGCGGCTGCGCGACGGGGCGCGCGCCATTCGTGTGGACCGTGAGCGGCGCCGCGCGCGAGCGCAAAGGCAAACGCGTGTTTTCGGCCACGGCGCGTGAATACGCGGCCAACTGCGTCGGTTCGGGCACGGTGATGATGTGGAGCGTGCCGCGCACGGCATGCACATAGCGGCGCGTCAATCCGCCTTCAAGGTCGGGCCGCTCGCGGCGCATGGCGTCGAGCATGCGCTCGTCCGTTATGTTGCCGGAACCCACGCCGAGTAGCGTAGCGACCGCTAGCGTCTTGCCGTTTGGACTGAGAGCGATGTGCGATGGGTACCAACCGGTGGGAATCAGGCCTTCGACCGCGCCACTCGTGGTGCTGAGCAAAGCGACAGCATTAATACCACCACAGGTGACGTACAGGCGTTGGCCGTCGGGTGCGAGCGCCAGCGCCGTCGGCGACACGCCGGCGACGTGCTGCACGAAGGGCTGGATGGGCCAGGTGGCGACGGTGCGTGCGTTGTTGGTATCGAGCACCGCGATCGAATCTGAATTCCCGTTGGCGACGTAAAGCCGCCCGCGCGCTTCGTCCCACGCCAGCGCGGAAGGATGGAGCCCTACGCTGACTTCGTTCGTGACGCGTCCGGCGCGCAAGTCGACGCGCAGCACGGTGCCGGTAGCGGCGATGCCGCGGGCATCGATGACCACGCGGTCGGGGACGGGTTGCTCCACGCCGGTGGCGGCGGTCTTGTCGCCAGGCTTGGGAAGGCGCCCGGCCCAACTGGAGACCCAGGCGACAGTCCCGTCGCGATTGATGGCCGCTGCGAAGGGCGCAAGGCCCATGTGTACGCGTAGCGCATCTTTCTTCTCGTCCAGTCGGTAAATCTCGATCTCATTCACACCTGTGAGGACGGCCACGGCGGTGTGTCCGTCGCCCGAGACGGTGAGGGCGCCGATACCGCCTGCGGCCGGCGCGGCGGCAGAGGTCGAGGCGCTTTGCCAGTCGTCGGCCGGCGTTGCAGGCGTCGCGTGTTCACCGGGGCGCGGCGCGTTGCTGCTGCGCGCTATCTTCGGCAAACGCACCAGTGAATGCTGCCCGCGTTGGCGCACGCTGAGCAGCACGTCGCCGACTTGCGGGACACATGCCATGCCTTGCATGCCCACGACGGGACCATTCAGATCGTGTCGGGCAACGATGGCGCTGGAAGCGAGGTCGAAGCGATAGATGGTTCCGCGGACCGCAGCTGTCAGCTCATTGTCAGACCCGCAGAAGGTGACGGCGTGGACGCGAGCGTCAAATACCGCCTGCACGCCTGCCGGCGAGATCGCCTGTCGCGTCGGGATAACGCCGGGATCGGGGACACTCCGGGCCGGCAGGCTCTGCTGGGCAGCAGATGTAATGGTCAGAAGAGCGAGCAACAGAACGACGCTAAGCAGCCTCAAGATCTTCGCTTCCCTCGCGCAGTGGAATGACGGCCATGCTACAGCTATTTTTGAGTTGTTGATTTTTTGATTTTTGATTGGCGCCCCACTACTGGTAGCAACCCACAAGAGAAAATCAAAAATGGAAAATCAAAAGCTTTCGTGTCTTCGTGGTGGATTAAGGAGTGTCCGCTAAGCAGGCCAGCCGAGGGACCCGGCGCGATGCTGGCGGAGAGAGTGGGATTCGAACCCACGTTAGAGTTTCCCCTAAACACGCTTTCCAAGCGTGCGCCTTCAGCCACTCGGCCATCTCTCCGGCTTGGGTGCGACGAAATCGCGCGACACGCGACGAACACGCGGACACGCGGTTGGCGGCGTCTTCTATTGTATCGTGCCGCTTGCGTCGTCTCTTATTGCTGCGGCATCAGCGCGGCCACGTTGCAGCGCGCGTTCTTCGGTGCAAAAGTGGCGCCCGTGTCGTTGACGCCGGTCACGGTGCGCCCGGCGACATCGATGTTGCCCGCGCCCTGGAGCGTGCCATCAGGCCGCAGCGCGAGGCTTACCAGAGTCGCGCCGTTGCGCAGCGTAACGGCAACGCGGTCGGGCATAAGGGCGACGGTATACGGCCGCAGGACGTGGGCTTGGCCGCAGTCGATGACGACGGCTGTGGGATGAAACTCGAGTTGCAGGCCGCTGCCCGCGTATTTGCCGATGAGGCGCGCGCCGGCCGGTGCTTCCATCGTGCCCGAATGCTTCGCGGCCGGATCGGCCTCGCCGCCGACAATGCCCACGATGCTGCCGACCAAGCTGGGCTCTGACTCTACCGGCGCGGTGGCGCGCAACGCCGCGAATGCGCAGCGCTCCGTCTTCGGGCCATAGACCGGCTCACTGACCTCGTGTCCGCTGCCGGGAACGATGCTGTTGTCGCTCACGCGCCGGCTTTCCACCCAATACTTGCGATAGCCGACGATGATCTTGCCGTCTACGTCGAACGTCGCGGGGCCGGTGATGCGGCCATCCGGACCGAGCGTCACCACGAGCGGTTTGGAAGCGTTACTGATCGCGATGTCGAGCTGGTCGCCGCGTTTTGTGACTTTGTACCCGCGGCCTTCGGGCACCAACTTGCCGCACGGGTTGATAACTACGGTATCTGTGCTGAAGGCGAGCGCAAGGCCGGTTGCGGTCTTGTACGTGCCACCCATGCGCACGCCCGCGGCGACACTCGGCGGCGCCAGCGTCTTCACGTTCACACCCGACATATCGAACAGGCCGGTGACGAAGCCCTTGCCCATGCACTCCATGTCGCCGCCGCCGAGTTCCAAGCAGCGACGCACTGCCAACGTGCCGGGATCATTGCGCACGAAGGGCGAACCGCTGTTCCCGTTCGCTGCGGCCGCAGCTTGCGCCTGCGCTTGTTCGTTCTGCCGGCGGATCTGGTCAACATGCTCCTGCTGGTGTGCATTGGCCGCGCCGTTGACGCGCCGGAGCTCTGCCTGCGTCGCCGGTGAAAGCAGGGCGAGCGATTCGCTGCCTAAGGTGTTGCTGAACGAATATCGCCCGACTGCGTTCTGCAGCGTGCGGGCCGCATCGGGGCCGTCGGATTTTATGTACGCATTCTGCAGCTGAGTTTCCGCGGCGGCGTATGTGCTCATGAGCCGCTGCTCGTCCGGCGTGACGGAGCCATAGGGCCGTCCCGGCGCCATCTGCATGCGACGGATGTAAGTTTGCAGAAAGTCGAGGACCGCCATCTGGTGCGCGACGGTATCGGTGCCGTCCGTGCCGTGAATGTCGTGTTTCACGCGTTCTACGTCAGGGAAACCAGCCAAATACGCGGGGTTCAGCGGCCCAGTGGGTGCAGACGCAGGCTGGGGCGCGGTCGCGGCCTGGACCTTGCACGTCTTCAGCCAGCCATCCATCTGACCGCGGACGTTGTAGCGCTCCACGATGAGTTGTCCATTCTTCTCTTCGCGCCAGGAGCACACTTCGCCGCGCGGGTTGCTGGCGCAGCGCGTGATGATGCGCGTGACGCCGTCCTCGCAGTGGTAGGGCACGTTGAGCTGCAAGGGTTCCTGGGCTGAAGTCATGACTGGAAACAACAGGACGAACCATAAGCTCCGGAGGGCGCCGCGCTGCACAACTGGAGAGAACATGCGCGAGAGGATAGCAAAGTGGGGCGTTGCGCGATGCTGTTTCACTGGCCTGAAAGGCCAGTGCTCCCACCGGAAGGCATAGCATAGCGAGAGGCCGATGGCTCAAACCGCTAGTGCTCCCACTAGGAACGGGTGGCGATAGGGATCCCTCGCTACGCTCGGGATTGATTCAAAACACTACCGCTGCTGGCCGGAAGCCGCCGCCAACGGGGGCGCGGGCGAAACCGCCGGCTTCAAGGCGATGCCATCGAGCAGGCGATGGTGGACGCAATAGAGCGCCAGCTCGAGCCGGTCAGAGACGCCCAGCTTGTCGTAGATTTTGCGCAGGTAATTCTTGACGACCTGTTCCGTCGTGCCGATCTCGGCGGCAATCTCTTTGTTGCGGCGGCCTTGCGTCACACCGGCGATGACCAGCTTTTCTTTCTCGGACAGTTTGGGCTTGCCGCTGCCGCTGAGCAGTTGGCCGGCTTGCGCGCGATACGCGTCGATGAGCCAGTTCACGCCTTTGTTATCGAGCCACGTTTCGCCCTGCGCGATGCGGCGGACGCACTTGATAAGCAGGTCAGGCGTGATGGAACGCGCCACAATGCCGCGGGCGCCGCGCCGCAGGTACTCAATGGTGTCTTCTTCGGCCAGCTCGGCCGCGATGACCACGATCTTCAGCTTGGCTTGCCGCTTCAGCAGCTCGCTGATGGCATCGGCGAGGTTCTCGGCGATGGCTGATTCCAGCAGCAGCACGTCGGCATCAGCCTTGCCGGCTGCGGCCAATGCCTGCTCAAGCGACTCCGCCTGCGCCACCACGCGGATGTCATCCTCGATGGCGAAGATCTTGCGGATGCCGACCCGGTAGATGGTTTGCGCGTCGGCCACGATGACGCGAATGGCCTTGGCGTCGCTGGCCGCCTGGCCGGCTGGCTTAGGGGATTCGTTGCCCATACGTTCAAAGGAGGGGCTGGGGACCCATCCGAATGCCGCCACTGTAGCCCAATTTCAGGAACGTTGGAAGCAGTATTCGTCAATGACGGCGGCGACGACATGCTTGCCGTCTTCATCCGTGCTGCGCACCACGCGGCCCAGGCAGAGCACCCGCACGTCCGCCGGAGTGCCCAGCGCCGCCGCCGGCATGCCGATCTTGAACTCGATGGGCGAGCCCACCGCGAGGTCGGCTTCCATGTAGAACATGACACCGCCCGACGAAATGTCGCCGGTCTGCGCCGTATGCTCCTGCTCGTTCGATTTGATAGCCACGGGGAGCCGCAGAGGAAAGCGCACAGCGGTGCGCAGTTCGCCAGAGGTATCAGGTCGCTTCACAATGGGCCCGAGAGTAGCACCGTTTCTGCCCTAAGAGCCAGTTACCAACGTCATAACCCCCTGACCCAGGATGGAGTTACCGGGATGGTTCGTTGATCCCTGGCGGGGCGGTACGGCCCGGCACCATGGGAAGAACCCTTATCAGGCCACGAGGCTCGGGATTCTATAGGGATGCTTCGACTCCGCAGCAGCCCTGCTTCGCAGTTCTGCTGCTCCGCTCAGCATGACAACCCATCTTGGTCCAGAGTCCTTTAGAACTTGGTGACCTCAGTGAAGTTGAAGTCGCGCACCTTCATAGCGGGGACCACCATGTCGAAGGACTCCTCCCCGCTGGCCCGGACGGGCGCACTCATTTCCTCCACGCCGCCCAGCATGTCGATGAGGCTCTGGTTGAAACGGAAGTTGCGCACTCCGTGACGGAGCTTGCCATTCTCGATCAGGAAGGTGCCGTCGCGCGTCATGCCGGTGAGTATCTTCTCGTAGGGATCGACCTCGCGGATGTACCACAGCCGGGTGACCAGCACGCCGCGCTCGGTGCCGGCGATCATCTGGTCCACCGTGCGCGCGCCGTTGCCGGAAGGCAGTTCGAACACGATGTTCAGCGGCATTTCGCCGATCTCATTGGGCAGGGCGAAGCCATGGCCGGTGGGCTTCACTTCGCCCACGGCGGTGGCGAATTCCGACTTCCGAACGCGTTCGGCAGTCGCGCGCGCGTGAACGACGTTCTTCACCGTTCCCTTTTCGACCAGCTTCACGCGCTGGCGCGACAGCCCTTCGCCATCGAAGGGTGTGCCCGCTTGCAGCGGGTGGCGGCAATCGTCGTAGATGGTAATGTTGTCGCCGAACAGCTTGGTGCCCATGCGGTTGTTCAGGAAGCTGCGCTGATCGAGCAGCGCCATACCGCTGAAGTCGAAGAACATGAAGCCGACCAGGTCCAGGACCGCCGCCGGTTCCAGCACGACGGTGTACTTGCCGGGCGCTATCTCGCGCGGCGCGCGCGACGCAACCGCCTTGTGCGCCGCCGTCTCGGCCAGCGCGACAGCGTCTACATTCGCGACATCCGGCGAGTTGAATTTCTGCCAGCCCGAGGAGTCTCCGGCCAGCATGGTGACCGAGACTTCGGCTTGCGTCTGGCGATGGAAGGCGGCGACGCCGCGCGAGTTCATCAGGGCTTCTACTGTCTCCGAACACGAGTAGATGCCGGCAGTAGTGAGCTGCTCGCGCTGCGCCACTGCGACCATCTTGCGCACGGCCTCGGCCCGGTCTTCGGGCGTGATGCGTGCCGTGGCTTCCACATGCCGCGACGGCCCGGCGGCCGAGCCTTGCGCCTCCGCGGGCGACGCCATCGGCAGCAGGTCGGGATCAGGCTGCTGCACGCGCGTGATGGCCTCGGCGGCCTCGACCACACGCTTGATGCTGGCATCATCGGTCTTGTTCGTGCTCGCGCGCGCGGTGCGCTGCCCCATTACCGGTCGCACGGAGATGACGTAGTTCTCCTCGGCGACATTCTGATGGATGGTGTTGTTGGCAAAACGCGTGAGCGCGCTCGTGCCGCCAGCCACGAGGAGTTCGACCTCGTCAGCGGAGGAGTATTTCTTTACCTTTGCGAAGATTTCGGTGATGCGGTCAGGAGTCAGCATAGGAAAGTCTGGTTGTGTGCACACGGGCGACTCGCCCGTGCTCCCCTTTGGCACTACATGAAAGGTTCCGGGTTCACCCAAACCCACGGATACTCTTCGGCCGCTCGGCACAAACCGCGTCGTACAGGGTTCTGCCGCAGATATTCGATCCGGTCTTCCAACCGCTCTTCCGAGCGCAGCACATGATCGAACGACTCTTCCTGCCAAACCTTGCCCTTTCGCTTTAACAAGCGATTGATGCGATGCGCCGACACACCTTTTCTGTTCTGCATGACTTCGAGCAATGAGAACGGAGCGGTGTCTTGGTCGCGACACACGTCAAAGATGAGGTGGACATGCTCGGGCATGACTATGACTGCATGCAACCAGAACATTTTTTTATGCTGGTAGATGTAGACCTCCAGGACGATCGCCTGGAACACTGGATGCGCATCCTTCTGGAGGTGCGGAAGGTTTCGTCGGTATTGATATTTTCGTAGCATGTGACGGAGGCACGGGCGAGTCGCCCGTGTCCACACGATCAAAATCTCCCTAGGTTCCCTTGTACGCCGAGCCCACCTTCACATTCCTGAACCTTGCCGGCGCCGCCCCGTGTCCGGTGCCCATGGTCTGCATGGGCTGGCCTTTGCCGCAGTTGGGCGTACCCCAAAGCGTCCACTGGTCGCGCGAGCAGATGGCATCCATCGAATTCCAGAACTCGGTGGTGATGCCCGAATACGACGGGTTTTTGATCATGCGGCCCAGCTTGCCGCCTTTGATCTCCCAGCCGATCTCACAGCCGAACTGGAAGTTGTAGCGCTTGTCGTCGATCGACCACGACTTGTTCGTCTGCATAAAGATGCCGTCGTCCGTGTCGGCGATGAGTTGGTCGAACGTCAGCGGCTTTTCGCCGGGCAAGATGCTGATGTTGGTCATGCGAATGATGGGCAGGCGGTTCCAGCCTTCGGCGCGCATTGTCCCGCCCGAGCGCTTTTCGTGGACCATCGCTGCCGTCTCGCGATTCGACAGATATCCCGTGAACAAACCATTCGTAATGATCGGCGTGCACTGTGCCGCCACGCCTTCATCGTCGTAGGCGAACGTTCCTAAGCCGGGGCCGTGCTGCTCGGTCGCATCGGCAACCACATTGACGAGCTCCGTGCCGTAGCGCAGCGTGCGTAATTTTTCGAGCGTGAGGAATGATGTCCCCGCGAAATTCGCTTCCATGCCGAGCACGCGGTCGAGCTCGATGGGATGGCCCACCGATTCGTGTATCTGGAGCCCGAGCTGCGACGAATCGAGCACGATCGTCTTCACACCCTCGGGACACTGCATGGCTTTGTGGACCGATACCGCTTCGCTGCCGATACGGCGCGCGTTCTCGACGAGCTTCAGTTCGTCGATCAGCTCGTAACCTTTGTTCTGATATTGCCCGCCGAACGAATTCGGATAAGACCGCTTCTGGATGTCGTTGTCCTGGAACGAATGTGCCGTGTAACCGGCGCCGGTGGTGGTACGCACCTGATGGATCTCAGCGCCTTCCGTCGAATAGAACCACTGCTCGTAGCGCCGGAACTGCATATTCGTCTCGGCGAGCGTGACGCCCTTCACCGCCGTCAGTTCGGCGTCAACCTTCAGCAGCAGCTCGAGATTCTTCTCGACGGGAACGGTGAACGGGTCAATCTTGCAGGGCGAGGACCAGTCCGCGTGCGCCGCCGGTTCCGCGGCCAGCGCGATGTCATATTGCTTCACGCGCGCCGAGGCCTGCGCAATCGCGACCGCCTGTGCCGCCGCGTGCTGCACCGCTTCGCGTTCCAGGCTGTCCATGGCGGCAAAGCCCCACGCGCCATGGGCGATAACGCGCACGCCCATGCCCAGCGACTCAGCGTCCGAGGCATGCCCGACTTTGCCGTTCTTCGTCGCGAGCGAGCGTTGGCGCTCGTCCACGATGCGCGCATCGGCGTACGTTGCGCCGCGCAACTTCGCCGTCTCCAGAGCCCAACCGGCAACATCCTTCATCGCTACCCCTATCGCGCCGGCAGCGGCCGGCAAACGGACAAGAATAATGGAAAGCCGAGCGGCTGTGTTGCAACGGCGAGGCTACGCCATGCCTCAGTTACAATCCCGCTCTCACGGTGCTTTATCATTCCGATGCCGCGACGCGGGAGAGGAATCTGCTTTTGCTAGTGTCCGTCAGGAGCCTCAACTTGAAAACGATCGCTATCTTTGCCACCTGTTTTCTTGCTTTGTCTGGTGCTTTCGCCCAGCAACTCTCCCCGGAACGGCAGTTGGCACGCGACATCCTGAAAGAGCTCGTCGAGATCAATTCGACGACGGAGGTCGTTGGCACCGAACAGATCGCCAAGGCGGTCGTCGCGCGGCTGCGCGCCGCCGGTTTCAGCGACGAAGACGCGAAGGTCGCTGGTCCAGACGCGAAGCACTCCAACGTGGTGGTGCGGCTGCGCGGCAAAGACCGGAGCGCGAAGCCCATCATCCTGATGGCGCACCTCGACGCCGTCATTGCTAAGAAAGAAGATTGGTCGCTCGATCCATATACGTTCACCGAAAAAGACGGTTACTTCTATGGCCGCGGCGTGGGTGACGATAAAGCCGGCGACGCCAGCATCCTGACTAACCTGATCCTGTGGAAGCGTGCGGGCTATGTGCCGGCGCGCGACATCCTCGGCTTGCTGAGTTCTGACGAGGAGACTACGGGGCGGCTCGGCATCAGCTGGCTGATGCAGAATGTTCCCGACGCAAAGAACGCCGAGTTCGCGCTTAACGCTGATGCCGGCGGCGGCGAATTGATCAACGGCAAGCAGGCGACGTTCAGCATCCAGGCCAGCGAGAAGATCTACGGCGACTTCGAATTCACGGCGCGCGACAAAGGCGGCCACAGCTCGCGGCCGCATAACGCGGACAACCCCATCTACCGCATGAGCGGCGTCTTGCAGAAGCTGGCGGCGTATCAGTTCCCTATCAACCTCAACGACATCACACGCACCTACTTCGAGCGCGGCGCCGCATTGCGCGAACCGGCCGTAGGCGCGGACATGAAAGCGCTCGCTGCCGGTAAAGCTACGCCCGCGGCGTTGGCGCGCCTCAGCGCTGATCCGCAACTCAACGCCATGATGCGCACCACGTGCACCGCGACCATGATCGAA
>JADMIO011421340.1_pt1 | contig 12405 bp, 12 predicted proteins | sample 8958161 | NCBI WGS metagenome assembly JADMIO01 (sample SAMN16585339, study PRJNA669376) | soil metagenome | isolation source: Crop rotation soil | place: USA: Cullars Rotation, Alabama | collected 2011 | reverse complement strand
TTAATGCACGCAATTTTATACCAGGCACTTTCATAGAATAAATATTAAGTGGTACATCAGTAGGAAACCAATATTCTACATGCCACTTTATTTCTTTTGGCTGCAATTCAGTTTTAATAGATTGATCACTCAACGGGCCGCCTTGTATTTCAATATATGTTTGATGTTTTAACGTACTTAATGTAGCCCACGTGCTGTCGTCACCCGTTCCATAACTCCACAACTTAACACCGGGCGCTATTTTTTCATCTGCGATGTGATAAAGACCTGTTCCAAAAGAAGGTGTGCATGCGCCGAATGCATTCACGTCTTTTGTGCGCCAGAAATAACCTGTCATTTCTTTTATATTGTTTTCTGTTTTTGGTCCCTGTGTCTGCCAGTCAATCGTATCAATAGTTGATGCATGGCGCAACACTTTTCCTTTGGGAAAAAAATATTTTGTATCAGGGCCTGACGGCAATGCTGCATTGCTCCAACTCATCCATGGATATGCTTCAGTTCCCCGGTTTGTGTATACAACGCGCTGCGTTAAAAAATTGTCATTCATTCCTAATGAATATTCAATTGAATATTGCATCCCGAAGCGCAATTCACGTTCACCACAAGTGACATAAATTCTGTTTTCTGCACTATCAATTTTATACAACAGTTTTTCATTTTGCGAAGGCGAATGTGAAATAGGAAAACTTACTTCAATACCGCCAGAGGTGAAATAAAATCGAGGTAAAATTCTTGTGTAACGAACAATACCCGGTTGATACAACACTTCTTTGTTTGAAGGTTTACAGATCATCGATACGATCTTGCCGCCAAGGTCAGGACAAATCGTAACTTTCATTTGTTCATTTTCCATCACTATGAAATGATATTTTTTAAGCACAGGCCTGTTTGATGTTTCAACATAACTAACATAAGGGTATACGCCGTTGGCATCATACACTGTAGGTACAGGTCCTGCAGGTGTTAATTCACATGTAAGTACATAATCATCAAATTGCCTGCATGTAACTTTTTGTGCAAAAGATGATGCGACTGTAAGTATCAAAAATAAAATCAATGTGTTTTTTCTTTTCATGACACGACTTTTCGCTGAGTTGAAACATTAAAATATTCTTGTAAAAGTATGGTTGTCCATCTAACATACACTTACATTTGAGCGGTTATTTTACTGTTGTTTTAAAATTGGAATAATGAAAAGAACGATTGCATCGTGTGTTGTAAATTTTTTGTTTGTGAGTGTTGTTTTATCTCAGAAATATAAGGGCGAGATCGATTCAACAAAACTTCCTTCGATTGCGCCTGCACACTATCAACCGGAATATGACCTTGATCAAAGTTCTGATCCTGAGGTATGGATGAAAGAAAAACCCGGATTGCATGCGGCTTTTGGTTCAGAAGAAGAATTGTATTTCAGAACAGAAGTGCCATCGATAAAAAATGAAACCGCAACATGGGAAGCAACAGGATGGAAAGGCGAAAGATTGTATACACAAATCGTTGTTTGGTCGCCTGATACTTTACAGCAAGTACGATTTAAAGTAGCCGATCTTAAAAATGAAAACGGAAAAATGCTGACTAAAGAGAATATCCAACTGAATAAAGTTTGCTATGTGCTTGCCAATTATCCTTATGGCTCGAATGAAGCAGTATGTGGTGAAACACCATATAAAAATGCTTTTCTTATGCCTGACAGGTTTGAAACATTTGATCGTTTTGATGTGCCGGGTAAAACAGTAAGACCTGTGTGGCTAAGTGTGAATATTCCCGGAAATACTCAGGCAGGAACATACACGGGAATTATTGAAGTGATAACATCAAATCAACAAACGAAACTGAACGTTTCAATCAAAGTACAAAATCAAACACTACCAAAACCGCATGACTGGCAATACAGGCTCGATCTATGGCAAAATCCATGGGTGATCGCCGATTATTATCATGTAAAACCATGGGGTCCTGAGCATATTGCATTATTAAAAAAACATTTGCAGTTATATGCAGATGCAGGCGGCACATATATTACAACATATGGCGTGCATTCGCCATGGGGCGATAATGAATATGCAATTGAAGGTGGCATGATAGATTGGATAAAACGAAAGAACGGTTCATGGAAATTTGACTACGCGGTTTTTGATAAGTATGTTGAATTGTGCATGAGTATGGGCATTGATAAAGCCATTACTATTTATACACCATTGCCATGGGGCGAAAGATTTTTTTTTACAGATGAGGCAACCGGTAACCGCATACAGGAACAATGGCTTCCAGCATCCGATACTTATAAAAATAACTGGAATGTTTTTCTTACTGATCTGAAAGCGCATCTTGAAAAGAAAGGATGGTTCAATAAAACTTATCTCGGCATCAATGAGAATGCAATGGAGCAAACATTAGCCGCGATCGATGTGATAAAAGCGCATTCAAAAGACTGGAAGATCACGTATGCAGGCAACTGGCATAAAGAACTTGATACTTTGCTGAATGATTATTGTTTTCTGTATGATAACGAAGCAAGTGTTGATGAAGTAAAAGCAAGAGCAGTAAGAGGACAAACAACTACTTATTATGTATGTTGTAATCCTGCAAAACCAAATAATTTTTTATTCTCGCCGCTCATTGAGGGACGTTGGATAAGTTGGTATTCAGCAGCACATCGCTACAGCGGCTTTTTACGTTGGGCTTATGATTCCTGGCCCGAAGATCCTCTGCGTGATGCACGTTACGGTTCATGGCCTTCGGGTGATTGTTTTCTCGTTTATCCCGGCGGTAATAGTTGCATTCGATTTGAAAAATTAAGAGAGGGAATTGTTGATTACGAAAAGATAAAAATCATACAAAAATTAGCCGCTCAGTCTGCTGATGCAGCAGTTAAAAATTTATTGTCCGAGCTAAATGTTCATTTGAATACACTAAATACCAATAAAAGTTTGAATGAAGACAAACTTAAAAACGATGTAACAAAAGGAAGGGAACTTATCAACCAGCTTAGTGATAAACTTGCTTCATCTAAATAAAATTTATCGGTAAAAAATCAAAACTCGATACAAAAACTCTAAAACTTCTTTCATCTTCGCAAAAAGATAGCAATGACAAAATTGCACAGGCAAATAAGGATGCTTACCATTTTTTTTATAGTTGTATTGGTTATAAGTGGCCTTACTGCTTTCCCGGTTTATTCAGAGTTGGACTGGGTAATAAATTCCAGTATGCTTCCTGATAATTCCGCTGTTGAACGTTGGTTGGAGCATGTTTGGGTTGGTGTTAAGGAAACACATGAACGTTATCCTTTTATTTTTTATGGCTTCGATTGGCTGGCATTTGCGCATCTTGTAATAGCGGTTTTATTTATTGGCGTTTATAAGCATCCGCTTCGAAATAAATGGATAGTTGAATGGGCAATGATCAGTTGTATTGGCGTAATACCGCTTGCATTTATTGCCGGAACTGTAAGAGGCATCCCTTTATTTCATATTTTAATTGATTGTTCTTTCGGTGTATTTGGTTTAATTGTATTGCGGATAATGCAGACAAAAATTAACCAGCTTAAAAAAGTTAGGATAACCCGCGAAAAAGTTTCTTCATCTTAGTTCAAATATTTAACAATGACAATTCAGCAAGCACAACAGGAAGTTGATACATGGATAAAAACTACAGGTGTTCGTTATTTCAGCGAGCTCACTAATCTCGGCATTCTTATGGAAGAAGTTGGTGAGCTATCCCGAATAATGGTGCGTAATTATGGCGAGCAGTCTTTTAAGGAATCCGACAAGGCAAAATCATTAAGTGATGAAATGGCTGATGTATTGTGGGTGTTGCTTTGTCTTGCCAACCAAACGGGCATTGATCTGACCGAAGCATTGCAAAAAAATTTTGAAAAGAAAAACTTTCGGGATGCAACGAGGCATAGAGATAATGAAAAATTGAAACCGGCAACCCCTAAAGGGGAGTAAATCGAATTGCTGCGAACTCGTAAATTTAATTCTTTGAAGCATTGAAACAATTAAACTATAACGTTTCTGAAATAGAAAATATCGCCCGGCAAATATGGAGCAACTATAATCGATATAAGTGCTGGGCATTTGAGGCACCGATGGGCGCGGGCAAAACAACATTGATACATGCTTTGTGCGATGTTTTAAAAGTTGAGGATGCTGTAGGAAGTCCAACGTTTGCAATCATTAATGAGTATAGAAGTCCTGTTGCAGGTGTTATTTATCACATGGATTGGTACAGAATTAAAGATGAAATGGAAGCGATCCAGGCAGGATGTGAAGATTGCATTGATAGCGGAAACCTGTGTTTTATTGAATGGCCTGAAAAGTTTCCTGACCTGTTGCCAGATTCGTCTTTGCACATATCGATTACCATTGAAAATGACCACGAACGAAAGATTGTGATTGACGCGTTATCCTAAACTATAAATTATTATTTTTATATTTCAATCAATTTGAAACATGGCATCTACAAAGCCGCTCATAAGCGGTGGTTTCAGTTTTGAAACGCAGGAGGAGACTTTAGATATTAAACCGCAAAGTCAAAAATTCTCTATTGGTATTCCTAAAGAAATGGTGTTGCAGGAAAACCGCGTTGCACTAATTCCTGAAGCGATAAATGTGCTTGTTAATAACGGGCACGAAGTTATTGTGGAAACAAAAGCAGGCGAAGGAAGCAAGTATTCTGACAGCGATTTCAGCGAAGCAGGTGCACAGATCGCTTTAAAGAAAAAAGAAGTTTATAAAGCTCCTATATTAATAAAGAGTGCGCCGGTAATGGAAGAGGATGTTCCATTTCTTCAAATGAATCAAACCGTAATTTCTCCCATTCATCTTTCGTTGTTAAAAAAAGAGCTGCTTGAGAAGATGATGCAGAAAAAAATAACGGCGCTTGGTTTTGAACATTTAAAAGATGACAGCGGAACTTATCCAATCGTTCGTTGTATGAGCGAAATTGCAGGAAGTGCAGCTATGCTCATTGCAGGTCAATATTTAGGAAGCCGCGAAAACGGAAGGGGCGTTTTATTGGGTGGTATCAGTGGTATTCCGCCAACAAAAGTTATTATCATAGGCGCAGGTGTTGTTGGAGAATTTGCAACACGTACTGCTTTGGCTATGGGTGCTTCTGTAAAAGTTTTTGATAATAACGTGTATCGGTTAAAGCGTTTGCAAAACAATCTCGGTGTGCGTGTATGGACGAGCGTAATAGAACCGCGTATTCTATCAAAACAATTAAAAAGTTGTGAGGTTGCAGTCGGCGCTATTACCAATGAAAATGGAAGAAGCCCTATTGTGGTTACAGAAGAAATGGTGCAGGCAATGCGTCCCGGCAGTGTAATTATTGATGTGAGTATTGATCGTGGTGGCTGTTTTGAAACAAGTGAAATAACTACACATCAGCATCCAACATTTGTAAAGCATGGCGTGATACATTATTGTGTGCCGAATATTCCGAGTGGTTATGCAAGAACAGCAAGCCATGCAATCAGCAATGTTTTAATGCCTTTATTGCTTGATGCCGGTGATGCGGGCGGCATTGAGCAAATGCTGTGGCATAATTTTAATTTGCGCAATGGTGTTTATTTATATCGCGGTCACTTGACTAATTTATATATCAGTCAAAGATTTGATCTGAAGTTTACAGATCTTAATTTGCTTATTGCAAGTCAGCGATAATTTCAATATCTGTTATATCAAACTTTTCACAATTGCAGGTTTACATTCGCTTTAATGGCTGTTACAAAAGATTATTACAAAATATTGAATGTAAGATCAACTGCATCTGTTGGTGAAATAAAAAATGCCTATCGAAAGCTTGCGATGAAATATCATCCCGATCGTAACCCCGATGATGCATTGGCGGCAGCAGTATTCACCGAAGTAGCAGAAGCTTACAACATACTTTCTGATGTTGATGCAAGAAAGAAATATAATTATGAACGTACTTTAACAGCAGCAGAAGAATATGAAAAGCCGGTTGAAACCATTGATACATTGATTCAACGCATAAAAAAAATTAACGGGCAAATAAAGGCAGCAGATCCATTTCGATTGAACAAAGATGCGTTGCTGTATTCCATCAGGCAATTGTTGCCCACTGATATCACAATGATTTCTAACAGCAATGCTGAATTGACAAATGAATTTTTACAACTCGTTTGCGAGTCAGCAAACTATTTGTCATCTAATCAGCTTCACCAATTAATGTTATTGCTGCAGCCTTTAGATAAGAAACATCCATCGGTTCAACAGCAATTACATCAATTATTATCGAAACAACAAAAAGCAGAGCAATGGGAGAGAAATAAAATCGTATTGGCAGTGCTGCTCGCACTGATCTTATGTATTATTATTTTTTTTGCAGCAAGAAGCTAATCATGTTTTGTACATTGGTCATAACACGCTATCCAAAATATCTTGGACTATTTGGACTGATCTCAATGGCTTTATTTCGTTTGCCATTATACTTCAGCAGGAAAATAAAATTTTTTAAACTGATGGGAAGCGGAAAGAACGGAACATTTGATATTTATCCTGATCTCAATCAATGGGCTTTGTTATTTACTGCTGAATCGAAAACGATAACAGTACCAGTTTTTTTTTACCGTTATTGGAATTTTTTTAAGTGTGATATTAAGGAATTTTTACTGCAACCTATAGAAGGACACGGTTTATGGGATAAGAAAAAAGTTTTTGGTGAATTGCCAAAGCAAACAGGTTACAGCGGTTCAATTGCTGTGCTAACGAGAGCAACTATACGATTGAACCGGTTAAAAAATTTCTGGGGAAATGTTAATAGGGTTGCATCAAAAATGAGTGCTGCAAAGGGATTAATTATTTCTTACGGGATAGGAGAGGTGTCCTGGATTAAACAGGCAACTTTCAGCGTGTGGGAAAATGAAGAAGCAATGAAAAATTTTGCTTACAAAATGAAGGAGCATGCTGATGTGATTCGAAAAACAAGAAATGAAAATTGGTATAAAGAAGAAATGTTTGTGCGCTTCGAAATTATTTTAGTAAGAGGTTTTTCAGAAGAGGATGCGACAAAAATGCTTATCTTGCGCCCTCACTATGAAGAAGCATAATTCAAACGATCAATTGCTTGCTATCTTTTTAAATCTTATCTAAGCGCCGTATTCAGCCGCTTGCATCTCATTACCCTCGCTTTATAACTAAAAATTCCTTTATGCATCATGATAAAAAATATTATGTAGAATCTGAAATTGGAACACTACGAAAATTAATCATTCATAGTCCTGACGGTGGTATAGGTAAAATTATACCAAGTACTTTCTCCGACAATTTATATGATGATATTGTGCATTTAAAAAGCATGCAGAAAGAGTATAATCATTATGTGATGTTATTATTGTATTTCCTCGATCCTGAAAAAATTGACTACATAAAAAAATGCCAGGCGAATGCCAAGGAAAAAACAAGGCCATACTGTTTCATTCCTGGCAAAAAAGAATATTTTAATTCAGATAAGGTGCTGGAGGTACAGCATTTGCTAGAGCAGATATTAAAAGAAGAAAGCGTAAAGCTTCGCCTGATATCTGCTGTTTGTTCGTATGAAGAATCAAGCCATAAAACACAGCAGCAGCTTGAAGCAATTACTGATAGGGCTTTGCTCGCAAAAATTTTGATCAGTGGTATTTTGCCAAAGTCTGCAAGTGGTTTGGCAGAGGATCAATACATATTTCCGCCAATACCAAATTTTATTTTCACAAGGGATATTGGGATTATGCTCAAAGACCACATTTTGTTGAGCCGTATGGCAACTACTGCCAGAAAACGTGAATCTCTCATCACAAAATTTCTTGCGTTATATTTTTTATTTAAAGAAGACACATCCAAAGTAATTGAAGTGATAGAAGACAGTGATTTCTTTTTGTATGAAGAAGTAGAACGCAAGGAACGCTTCATCAGTATTGAAGGTGGCGATATTATGATGATTCATCCAAAACATTTGATTGTTGGATGCAGTGAAAGAACATCTTCCAATGCAGTAAATGAAATTATTCACACGATTTTTTCAAAGGAACTTGGTATCGAAAAAATTTCGGTTGTAAAAATTGCAAAGAATAGGGCGCAGATGCATATTGATACCATCTTCACGCAAGTGAAAAGAAATGTTTGGGTTTTGTACGGAAGATATTCTGAAAATATTATTGCTGCTGAAAATAAAGTAAAGCAATCGTATTTAAGGCAGTTTATGCATCAGCCTGATCTGATCGCAATTGAAGAGCCCGTTATCTTGCAATATTATAAATCTGCCGGTGAACCATATAAACCTGATAAAGACTATAGCGTTGATAATAAATTATCAGGCATTGAAGAATTGTTGAAGCAGGTAAGTATTCAAGATTATGGTTGCAAACCAGGTGATGTGAAAATTATATATAGTGGCGGAAATGAATTTCCTTACGATGACAGGGAGCAGTGGACGGATTCATGCAATGTTGTTGCCTTAAAAGAAGGAGTTGTGATTGGATATGACAGAAATGATTTTACTGCAAACAGTTTTCGCAAACAGGGTTTTGATGTTATTACAACCGCAGAGTTATTCAAAAAATTTGATGAAGGTTTAGATCCGCAGGGTGTTACAGACACATTGATACTATTACCATCAGCGGAACTTTCAAGAGCACGTGGCGGATCGCATTGTATGAGTATGCCTTTGCTTAGAGATAAATTAGTTTAATAGCTTTAAAGTTTTGGGTTTACTATTGAACAATGGAACTTTAAACTAACATAAAACGTAGAAATTATAACTTAACAATGCAAAACACAAATAATGTTTTAATGATACGCCCAATAGCGTTTACTTATAATGATGAAACTGCTGTAAATAATAGCTTCCAGGTAGCAGGTAATGCAGAGGCCGCGCAAGAGAAAGCTTTAAAAGAGTTTGATGCACTTGTTCAAAAGCTTCGGGATAACGACATTAATGTTACCGTGGTAGATGACACAGCGGAGCCTCATACGCCAGATTCAATTTTCCCTAACAACTGGATATCTTTTCATGAAAACGGAACGATGATTTTTTACCCGATGTATGCTGAGAACAGGCGCGCAGAAAGAAAGCAGCATGTACTTGATGAACTGAATAAGAAATTCAAATTTTCCAAAACGGTAGATCTCTCAACTTTTGAATCGAATAATATCTTTTTAGAAGGCACGGGCAGCATGGTGTTAGATCGTGATAATAAAATTGCCTATGCCTGCATTTCTCCAAGAACAAATATTAAAGTGCTTCAAGCGTTTTGTGATAAAATGAATTATGCAGCCTGCACATTTATTGCTGTTGATTCAAAAGGCGGCGAGATTTATCATACGAACGTAATGATGTGTGTAGCGGATAAATATGTTGTGATCTGTCTTGATTCAATCAGGGATGAAAATGAGAGAAAGCATGTGTCGGATACAATTGTCAAATCGGGAAAAAAAATTATTGCAATAAGTTTATCTCAAATGAACAGTTTTGCCGGCAACATGCTTCAATTACAAAATAAAATGGGAAAAAAAATTTTAGTGATGTCGGCTCATGCGTATAATTCTTTAACCGCTGAGCAAATAATTGAACTTTCAAAATATAATGAGATAGTTTATTCTGATCTTAATACAATAGAAACCAATGGTGGCGGAAGTGCAAGGTGTATGATCGCGGAAATTTTCCAGTGATCACTTATAGTATGTATAACTTACGCTTTTGTCCGTATAATTATTTCTTTGTCTTCTACGGATATCCTAAAAACCAAATGTTTGCAGTGCATTACAATTTAGGATGCAATTTTACATCGTTGTTAATAAGAAGTGCTTTAAGGTCCAATTATCCTAAAAAATCCAAAAAGAAACAATTGCCCCCGTTGAAAAAATTACGGTATTGTTTCAAAAAAAATCTCTCGCAGTTGCGGGAGATTTTTTTTTGATGTAAGCTTGCTTATATATCCATACAATGAAGCAGCAGTTTTCCATTCATGCCAACTATGTAGATATTTTTAATGCCACTATTAGTGAGGCTGAAATAGTTGTTAGCAATAAAAAAATAGATTTAATAAAAATAATCGGTGAAGAAAATACATCGCTTTTTTATGTGCTGCCCGGTTTTATTGATAGTCATGTGCATATTGAAAGCAGTATGCTTGTTCCCTCTGAGTTTGCAAGGCTTGCTGTTGTGCACGGAACAATTGCTACCGTAAGCGATCCACATGAAATCGCGAATGTATGTGGCATGGACGGTGTTGAATTTATGATTGAGAATGGCAAACGCGTAAACTTTAAATTTTATTTCGGTGCACCAAGTTGTGTTCCCGCTACAAATTTTGAAACTGCCGGTGCTGTATTAGATAGCGATGCTGTTGAACAACTTTTAAAAAAGCGGGAAATACATTATTTGAGTGAAATGATGAATTTTCCTGGCGTGTTGATGAAGGAGGAAGAAGTGATGAAAAAAATTAAAACCGCAAAGCAGTTAGATAAACCGGTTGACGGGCATGCGCCGGGTTTACGCGGAGAAGATGCTAAAAAATATATTGAGGCAGGCATTGCGACAGATCATGAGTGCTTTACAAGAGAAGAGGCTTTGGATAAACTTCAATATGGAATGAAAATAATTATCAGGGAAGGAAGCGCCGCAAAAAATTTTGAAGCTCTGATCGATCTCTTGAATGATTATCCTGGTAAAATGATGTTTTGCAGTGATGATAAACATCCCGATAGTTTAGCAGAAGGACATATCGACAAACTGTGCAAGCGCGCAGTCGAGAAAGGTATTGACATTTTTAAAATTTTAAAAGCTGCTTGTATCAACCCGGCTCATCATTATAAATTGAATGTTGGCTTATTAAATGAAGGTGATCCTGCAGACTTTATTCTTGTAAATGATTTGAAACAGTTTAAAGTTCATCAAACTTATATTGATGGAGTCTTGGTTGCGGATAATGGAAAAACTTTGATCGATTCTGTTTCCGTAAATGCGATTAATAATTTTTCAGGAAAAGAAATTGATAAGGATGATTTGAGAATAAGTGTGAATGATTATCCTTTAATCGATGGTAAAATTCCTGTTATAGAAGCACTGGATGGTCAGCTAATTACCAATAAATATTTTGCAGATCCGGTAATTAAAGATGATCACTTTGTAAGTGAAGTTGAAAGAGATATCTTAAAAATTGTTGTAGTTAACCGGTATAGTACCGCACCGGTTGCAAAAGCTTTTATTAAAAATTTTGGTTTAAAGAAAGGTGCTATAGCTTCTTCGGTTGCCCACGATAGCCACAATATAGTTGCAGTTGGTGTAAATGATAACGCAATTACAAAAGCAATCAATCTTATTGTAAAAGAAAAAGGCGGTGTAAGTTGTGTTGATGATAACGGCAATGAAAAAATTGTTTCGTTGCCTATTGCAGGATTAATGAGCGGCGAAGACGGTTATATAGTTGCCGCCGCTTATACAGAGATTGATAAAATGGTAAAGGCGCTTGGTTCTACATTATCAGCGCCGTTTATGACGTTAAGCTTTATGGCTCTGCTTGTAATTCCACATCTGAAATTAAGTGATAAAGGTTTGTTTGACGGAGATAGTTTTTCTTTCTTATAATTTGCGTGTTGTGTCGCTGATTGCATCTGCAGCCATAACGGATAAGGCGAGACTGTCTGTGCCTTTTGGCAAATGATATTTTGTTTTGAAATTTTGCACACTGCCCGGTTTAATTATCTGCGGTATCACATCTTCATGTTCTTCCACCCGAATTCCGTTTTTATAGCAAAGCATCTTTATGCGTGTGTTTTTATAAGCAGCTACCGATGCTGTGTTCACTATCTTTCCTTTTATCACCGTTGCGCCAAATAAATTTTTTTTATCATCAGATGACAGTTTTAAAAATTGTTCGGGATGTTCGCTTTCACGCTGTGCAAGGCTTACTTTGTTTTCTGCATACATCTTATTGTCAAACTTTTCCTTACAGGAAAACAATAGCAATAGGCAAGTAATGGCAAGTGAAAATTTCATAAACGGTTTAATTACTGGTATAACGTTACCACAAAATAAATTATTTTAAGCATTAAGCTTCCTGCCCCATCCAAACAGCTCCTCCAATACTACTTCTTGAGGCGCCTGTAACAGTTGAAAGCGTTGTATTCTCCTCTCTCCACCTGAGTACACCAAGCAAAGCCATGATCAATGCCTCTTTGTATAAAATAATGTTATTTTCAGGAATGACAACTTCAACGTTTAATTGTATTAAATTTTCTTTTATTCTATCGATAAGAAAATTGTTTAAAGCGCCACCACCTGTTATTAACAACCTGTAATTCTCTTTTGCTTGTATCGAAACCAGCTGTTGAATCGATTCTTTCCAGCACATTGGGATCCTAAGCTTAGAATTCCACGTGGACAAGTTGTCGC